>ENA-OXEX01000016-OXEX01000016.1-human-gut-metagenome-genome-assembly--contig:-NODE-16-length-149998-cov-14.477495_pt1 | contig 149998 bp, 113 predicted proteins | sample MGYA00249364_ERZ652261 | MGnify/ENA primary metagenome ERZ652261 (study PRJEB26925, sample SAMN05826642) | human gut metagenome | biome: ENVO:2100002; feature: ENVO:00000062; material: ENVO:00002003... | reverse complement strand
TTTTTTACGTGGTGTTCTAGAATACACGACCGCTATTCACGGCATCATACATTTTTTATTCTTTCGGAGTGCAAAGGTAAAAAATAAAACTGGAATTATCACATTCATCTTACCAGAATCTGTCTTCCCGATAATTGAAGAAAAAATAAGCCTCCCTGTCAGTCGTCGTATTCTGACAGGAAGGCTCATCACTTTGACCTTAAAAACACATCACTCAATCAGGCATCCGCATCAAGAGGAGAAGTCTTTCAATTCCTCTTTCAACCGCTTACGGATGAAAAACAAACGGCTCTTTACCGTTCCCATCGGCAATCCTAATTTTTCGGCAATTTCTCTATACTTAAATCCGGCTACAAACATCTGAAAAGGCACTTTCATCTCTTCCGGTATGGAATGTATCACCCGGTACAACTGTTTCATATCATACGTAAACTCGAATCTATCAGCATCTTCATCTTCTATCAGATGTTGTTGATTGATGGAGTAACTATCATCAATCAGGTTCATTTCACGAACTGTGCGACGGTAGTTGTTCACGAAAATATTACGCATAAGCGTATACATCCATCCCTTCAGATTTTTGCTATACGTAAACTTCTCCTGATTATCTAATGCCTGCAACAAACAATCCTGAACCAAATCATTAGCAGATTCGCGGTCTGCCGTCAATTTATATGCGAAGCGATGCAAATCCGGTTGTATCGCTAATATTCCTTGAGTAAAATCAACTTTTTCCATCGTCGTATTTCCTTTATCTAATTAGTACGATACAAAGGTCAGTTTTTTTAGAATCATTATAAATAGCAATTCTTCCGATTAGTTTGGCAATTTTTCCTTTGCCCCTCTCAACCATTTCTTTTTTTAGTTGTTCATTGGGCATTCACCTAAAACTTAACTGATAATGAAAACAAGCTTTAAAATGGTAGCTATGCTACTGGGGATAGGAATTTTCCCCCTCTGTGCCTATGCACAACAGAAGGTAGTCATCGAAGATGAAGAACCGAACTCTATCATGTTTGTTTCGAAAAACAAAGCAGGAGATGAAATCATCCGAATCATGAACGACCGTTCGCAGATGCGTTTCCACGACCCGAATGCTCCCCGTTTCCTGCTAACCGACCAGAAAGGGAAATTTGCCCTGGGTATCGGAGGATATGTTCGTGCAACAGCAGAGTATGACTTTAACGGTATCGTAAATGATGTCGATTTCTATCCGGCATTGATTCCACAACGCGGAAGCGGCAATTTTGCCAAGAATCAATTCCAGATGGACATCACCACTTCTACCCTATTCCTCAAACTGGTAGGACGTACGAAACATCTGGGAGACTTCGTTGTCTACACAGCCGGAAACTTCCGGGGTGACGGAAAAACCTTTGAATTGCAGAATGCTTATGCGCAATTCCTCGGTTTCACGATCGGATACAGCTACGGTTCGTTCATGGACCTCTCCGCACTGCCTCCTACCATCGACTTTGCAGGTCCTAACGGATCAGCCTTTTACCGCACTACGCAATTGAGCTATATGTGCGATAAGTTGAAAAACTGGAAATTCGGTGTTTCAATGGAAATGCCTTCAGTAGACGGTACAACCAACAATGACTTGTCTATCAACACCCAACGAATGCCGGACTTTGCCACTTCCGTACAGTATAACTGGAATAGTAGCAGTCACGTTAAATTAGGTGCTATTGTCCGTAGTATGACTTACTCAAGTAACGTTCATGAGAAAGCCTATTCCGCCACCGGCTTCGGTCTGCAAGCATCTACAACTTTCAATATTACGAAGAAATTACAGGCATTCGGACAGTTTAATTATGGAAAAGGTATCGGATCTTACCTGAACGATTTAAGTAATCTGAACGTAGATATCGTTCCCGATCCTGATAATGAGGGAAAAATGCAGGTTCTCCCAATGCTGGGATGGTATGCAGGGCTGCAATACAACCTTTGTCCGAGCATCTTTATATCCGGTACATATAGTTTATCCAGACTTTATTCTGAAAACGGATACCCAAGTGAAAATCCGGAATCCTATCGTAAAGGACAGTATTTAGTGGCTAATGCTTTCTGGAATGTAAGCAGTAATTTGCAAGTGGGCGTAGAATATTTAAGAGGATGGCGTACTGATTTCAGTTCCGCAACCCGTCATGCCAACCGGTTGAATATGCTGGTGCAGTATTCTTTCTAAATCAGCATATACATAAAAGATTATTTCATTGTATAAAATTGAAGAGGGAGACAGCCATTGAAACGCTATCTCCCTCACATCATTATTAACTTCGTATTTTATTGAGTTCTAATTTATTTAGAATCTGTAGTCAATGCTAAGACCAAATACTTTGTTGGTACGGCTATATACATTGGTACCAGGCAATCCTGTACCATTATAATTGGAAAAATCTTTCGTATAATCTTCGTAAGTAGTCCACATATAGCCAACATTTAAAGCTGCTCTTTCACTCAACTTCACCTTCGCTCCAAAGCCCAATGTGTAAGAGTCACAAGAGAAACTGGTATCGCTCTGAAAGTTATCGGACAATCCGTAATCCGTAATTTGCCCACCACAACTTAACGACAATTGTTTGGTCACATCCCATTCAATACCTGCCAGATATTCGTTAGTCCCCTTAGTCAAGAACTTCTGCTTTCCATCTGCCATACCTGCTTTCTTATCATCATAAAAGTGATATTCTACAGATGCACGCAGTACTGGAAGAAACTCATAAGCCACTGCTACCGAAAGCATGGAAGGAATATCATTCGGAGTATTGACACCGTTTTTATAGTTGCCTATCAAAGCTTCCGCTTCGGCAGGATAGTCCAATTTATGAGTTTTATTTTCAATATTCATGTTAGCCTTGAACTCATACTTAGCTCCAATGTTCAACTTGTTCCATTTTACATCCACGCCTATCACCGGAGTTAATCCCCAACCTGTCTGGTCACAGTCCAAAGCCAAATTCATTAAGTCTGTATCTCCCACTTTAGCATCCAGGAATCCCTCATAACCTCCTGAAAAATAATTCATACGGGCACCGGCAAAAGCCGAAAGCCAATCAGTTATTTTATAAGATAAGCCCAACTGCAAGGAATAGATGTATTGTCTGCCATCCATAGCACTATTGATGATATATTTGTCCGGGGTCATTATCGGCCCCCCTTGCGCTACTCCGTCCAAACTCTTTTGGAATATTTTTGCCATAGCAGCCGACTCAAATATAGGTAAACCGTCATCAAACGAAGCCTTTCCACCTCCGGCAGTTATAGCGAAGAAACCGGAAATAGTCCAATCTCCTTTCTTATATGCGGCAAACACACTGGGAATAACCGGCGCAGCAGCTTTTCCTTTATAATATTTACTATAAGGCTTATCGGAAACGGTAGGAACAGGAGCGGTAGGATTTGTTAAATCAAGACCACTATATGTCATAAAGCTAGCATCAATATTTCTCGTCTGAAAAGCACTCTGAATGCTCAATCCCACATGGAAACCGTCATTCGGCAAAAAAGCCAAACCGGCAGGATTGGACAAAGCTCCGTCTATTTCAAAGGTAGCACCACGAGATAGCATACGAAGAAAAGCAGCGTGTTGATTAGTATTTGTCAGAAGACCTCCGGCAAAAGTTGGAATTGAAACGATTAGCATTACAAATCCAATCAAGGAAATTTTTCTCATCTAAATCTTTTTTTAATTATTTCGGGCGCAAAGATACGATATTATTGCACACGAAAGATACGTTTGTGCATTTATTTTCATTTAGCCTCCTATTTTAATTGAAAAAATAAACTGTTTCTAATGAAACAATCTATTTCACAAGCAATGGATTGATTAAACAAATTCACCTGCTCCAACGTTTAATATTATATAATTTATAGAATAATATTATGGCCTATACAATTGCATTTTTCGGCACAAAGCCTTATGATGAGTCCTCTTTCAATGACAAAAACAAAGAGTTCGGATTTGAGATACGCTACTACAAAGGGCATCTGAATAAGAACAACGTACTACTGACACAAGGAGTGGATGCTGTCTGCATCTTTGTGAACGACGTTGCCGACGCAGAAGTAATCCGTGTGATGGCAGCCAACGGAGTAAAACTATTGGCACTACGCTGTGCCGGATTTAATAATGTAGATTTAGATGCTGCCGCCGCTGCCGGAATTACCGTAGTACGGGTTCCTGCCTACTCTCCTTATGCCGTTGCAGAGTACACCGTAGCTCTTATGCTATCGCTAAACCGGAAAATTCCCCGTGCTTCCTGGCGTACCAAAGATGGTAATTTCTCCCTGCACGGTCTGATGGGATTCGATATGCACGGAAAAACAGCAGGCATCATCGGTACAGGAAAAATCGCGAAAATACTGATTCACATCTTAAAAGGGTTTGGAATGAACATATTGGCTTACGACCTCTATCCGGACCATAACTTCGCCCGTGAAGAACAAATAGTTTATACTTCACTGGACGAACTATATCACAATTCGGATATCATCTCTTTGCATTGCCCGCTCACCGAAGCGACCAAGTATCTGATTAACGACTACTCTATCAGCAAAATGAAAGACGGAGTTATGATTATCAATACCGGCCGTGGACAGCTGATTCATACCAATGCATTGATTGAAGGGTTGAAGAACAAGAAAATAGGTTCCGCAGGACTGGACGTATATGAGGAAGAAAGCGAATACTTTTATGAAGATCAATCCGACCGCATCATCGACGATGATGTACTCGCCCGCTTACTTTCATTCAACAATGTGATAGTCACTTCTCATCAAGCTTTTTTCACACATGAAGCGATGGAGAATATTGCGGCGACCACCCTGCAAAACATAAAAGATTTTATCAATCATAAGCCTTTGCTAAATGAAGTGAAGAAATAAAACTTTTAAGCTCCTTTCTTTGTTTACAAAACATATAAACAAATAAGAGAAAGGACAGATTTTATGAAAAAAGTAATACATAAAGCAGATACAAGAGGACATTCCCAGTACGATTGGTTGGATAGTTACCATACTTTTAGTTTTGACGAATACTTCGACTCCAATCGTATCAACTTCGGTGCCCTTCGCGTATTGAATGATGACAAAGTTGCACCCGGAGAAGGTTTTCAGACTCACCCGCATAAGAATATGGAAATTATCTCTATCCCTCTGAAAGGACATCTGCAACATGGAGACAGCAAGAAGAACAGCCGCATCATTACTGTTGGAGAAATTCAGACAATGAGTGCCGGAACGGGAATCTTCCACAGTGAAGTGAATGCAAGCCCTGTAGAACCGGTAGAATTCCTGCAAATCTGGATTATGCCAAGAGAACGGAACACCCGTCCCGTTTATCAGGATTTCAGTATCACAGAGTTGGAACGTCCGAATGAACTGGCAGTCATCGTATCTCCCGACGGCAGTACACCTGCTTCCCTTTTGCAAGACACCTGGTTCTCAATCGGTAAAGTAGAAGCCGGAAAGAAACTGGGTTATCACATGCATCAAAGTCATGCAGGCGTCTATATTTTCCTCATTGAAGGAGAAATTGTAGTAGATGGCGAAGTGTTGAAACGCCGGGACGGTATGGGTGTTTACGATACCAACAGTTTCGAACTGGAGACACTGAAAGATTCACATATTCTATTAATAGAAGTACCTATGTGATTCCATCATTAGAAATTAAGAACTAAAACTGCCAGATAATCTTATGGCGAAATTAAACATAGCAGATATCCGACAGGAATATACGAAAGGCGGGTTGCGGGAAAATGAACTTCCGGGCGACCCGCTTTCGCTTTTCAGTCGTTGGCTACAAGAAGCAATTGACGCAGAGGTGGATGAACCAACTGCTGTCATTGTAGGAACCGTATCCCCTGAAGGGAGACCGTCCACGCGTACCGTATTATTAAAAGGGCTCCATGATGGAAAATTTGTCTTCTATACCAATTATGAAAGCCGTAAAGGCAGGCAATTGGCACAAAATCCGTATATCTCCCTCTCTTTTGTGTGGCACGCCCTCGAAAGACAAATACATATAGAGGGAATAGCGACGAAAGTTCCTCCGGAAGAATCGGATGAATATTTCCGGAAACGTCCTTATAAAAGTCGGGTCGGTGCACGAATTTCTCCCCAAAGTCAACCTATAACAAGCCGAATGCAATTAATACGGTCTTTTGTCAGGGAGGCAGCCCGGTGGATCGGAAAAGAAGTGGAGAGGCCCGATAATTGGGGCGGATATGCCGTTACCCCTACAAGGATTGAATTCTGGCAAGGACGCCCCAACCGTCTGCATGACCGTTTTCTATATACCCTGCAACCGGACGGGGAATGGAAAATCAGTCGTCTTGCTCCTTGATTTCGTCGATTTTTCTTGGCAACTCCAACTAGAATACGTAATATTGCAATTATAAAATAGTCAGCTTATGACACTGGATTATATTTATCACAGCGGTTTCGCCATCGAAATGGAAGGTGTAACCGTTATCATCGATTACTACAAAGATTCTTCCGAAACGGAACATAACCGGGGAATCGTACATGATTATCTCCTGCAAAGGCCGGGTAAACTATATGTATTGGCCACCCATTTCCATCCCGACCACTTTAACCGTGAGATATTGACCTGGAAAGAACAACGCCCCGACATTCAATATATTTTCTCCAAAGATATCTTGAAATCCCATCGTGCCAAAGCCGAAGATGCTTTCTATATTAAAAAAGGAGAAACATACGAAGACGAGACAATTCGTATCGATGCTTTCGGCTCAACGGATGTCGGCAGTTCGTTCTTGCTTCACCTGCAAGATTGGAGTATTTTCCATGCCGGCGACTTGAACAACTGGCATTGGAGTGAGGAATCTACTGAAGAAGAGATCCGAAAAGCCAATGGTGATTTCCTTGCAGAAGTTAAATATTTAAAAGAAAAAGCGCCAAACATCGATTTAGTACTATTCCCGGTGGATCGGAGAATGGGAAAAGATTACATGAAAGGGGCAAAACAGTTCATCGAACAAATAAAAACTACTATATTTGTGCCCATGCACTTCAGTGAAGATTATGAGGGGGGAAATGCGCTTCGTAGTTTTGCTGAAAATGCCGGATGCCGTTTTATCAGCATCACCCATCGGGGCGAAAGTTTTGAGATTACCAAATAAACACATGATAATTATGAATAAATTTACGATTCTGTTTCTTACCCTGTTCCTTGCATTGCCGATGGCGATGAAGGCAGATTCTGCAAAAGAGAAGAAAGATGACACCAGGTACCTTGTAGGAGCTGTTCCTGAAGTAGATGGTAAAGTAGTATTTTCCAAAGAGTTCCAGATTCCCGGAATGAGTCAGGCACAAATCTACGACACAATGACAAAGTGGATGGACGAACGTCTGAAAGAAAATAAAAATATTGATAGCCGCATTGTTTTCTCTGACGAAGCAAAGGGAACAATTGCCGGTGTTGGAGAAGAATGGATTGTTTTCAGTTCCAGTGCTCTGTCATTAGACCGTACACTGGTCAACTATCAGATTACCGTTACCTGTAAACCCGGCAACTGCCTAGTAGAGCTTGAGAAAATCCGTTTCACTTATCGCGAAACAGAGAAATACAAAGCGGAAGAATGGATTACTGATAAATATGCGCTCAATAAAGCAAAGACCAAATTAGTGCGCGGCCTGGCTAAATGGCGTAGAAAAACTGTAGACTTCGCAGATGATATGTTTATGGATGTAGCAGTAGCTTTCGGAGCACCTGATACTCGTCCGAAGACAGAGAAAAAGAAGAAAGAAGAAGAGCAACAAAAACCATCTGTTGTGGCCGCTGCCGGCCCGATCGTTATCGGTCAGGGAGGTAAAGTTACCACTACCGAATCTGCTCAAACCACCATTCCTGCGGCTACTTTGACTCCTGCCACTCCGGCTACCACAGTTGCATCCGATGCATCCGGTTATACAGAAATTGATTTGAAACAAATTCCGGGCGAAGTATATGCCTTAATGGGAAGTGGTAAATTAGTAATCAGTATTGGAAAAGATGAGTTCAACATGACCAATATGACTGCAAATGCAGGTGGTGCATTGGGGTATCAATCAGGAAAAGCTGTTGCATATTGCACACTTTCACCCGACCAACCTTATGAGGCAATAGAAAAGGCAGACAGCTATACACTGAAATTGTATGCCCCGAACCAGACAACTCCTTCAGCTGTTATCGAATGTAAGAAAATGCCTTCACAGACAACTCCGCAAGCCGGACAACCCCGTACCTATGTTGGAGAAATTGTGAAACTCTTAATGAAAAAATAAGGAAAATTGCAACAATGGAAATAAAAAGTAAATTTGACCATTTTAATATCAACGTTACAAATCTGGAGCGGAGTATCGCTTTTTATGAGAAAGCACTCGGCTTAAAAGAACATCATCGGAAAGAAGCATCCGACGGTTCATTCACACTAGTTTACCTGACAGATAATGAAACAGGTTTCCTATTGGAATTGACATGGCTCAAAGATCATACTGCTCCATACGAACTGGGGGAAAACGAAAGTCACCTATGTTTTCGTGTAGCCGGTGATTACGATGCAATCAGGGCCTATCACAAAGAAATGAATTGTGTATGTTTTGAGAACACTGCCATGGGGCTTTATTTCATTAATGACCCGGATGATTACTGGATTGAAATACTCCCACAGAAGTGATTTTATATAAAAAGTGGGGGCAGGATAATTATCCTGCCCCCACTTTTTATGTAGAATATATGATCTATCAAACACATAGTATATATACCTAAAACAACAAATACTATAAATATGTATCCGAAAATAAACACCACCTTGCCAGTTGCTTAATCAGAAAAAAGCCACTCCTCAATGATTAAAAGGCAACCGGATTGATGATCCGTTTATTGCTACAGCCTTTATTTTTTATGTCGGCTAGCTCTTTTCTTCCGGATATCTGCTTTCATCTTCGCTGCACCCGAACCATGTTGTCCACGAATATACGTCGCTTTTTTCGCTTTCGTTTTCACCTTTTCCTCTTCTTTGGGCTTATCTTTCTTACCTTTAAAAACGATACCACCCATGATTGCTTCTTCTATACTCATATAATCATTTATTAGTATTCAACATTTCCGATGGCAAAGATAACCCTTTTCTACGGATTTATTTATCTTTGCAAAGTTAACAATCGTAACCACCAATGGCAACAACAATTCTTTCTGCAGAAAAGGACCCGATGGGAGCCGCTATTTCTGACTATTTCAACCATCATAGAGCTGATCGTTTGCGGGTATTTTCTTCTCAATTCGAAGAAGATGAAATTCCCGTCAAAGAACTGTTTCGTAGTATACAGTCTATGCCTATACTAGAGCGTACCGCCCTGCAAATGGCTACTGGACGGATTTTGGATGTAGGTGCCGGAAGTGGTTGCCATGCGCTGGCACTTCAGGAAATGGGAAAAGACGTATGCGCCATTGATATTTCTCCCTTATCTGTCGAAGTAATGAAACAACGCGGAGTGAACGATCCCCGCCTCATCAACCTTTTTGATGAAACATTTTCCGAAACATTCGATACAATCCTAATGCTCATGAATGGTTCCGGAATCATCGGACGGCTGAATAATATGCCCGAATTTTTCCAACGGATGAAACGTATTCTCCACCCCGGTGGATGCATATTTATGGATTCCAGTGATTTGCGTTATCTTTTTGAAGAGGAAGACGGTAGCATAGTCATCGATCTGGCCGGAGATTACTACGGAGAGATCGACTTCCAAATGCAATATAAAGATGTAAAAGGAGACACATTCGACTGGTTATATGTAGATTTCCAGACTCTTAGCTTATATGCTTCCGAATGTGGTTTTAAGGCAGAATTGATAAAAGAAGGAAAGCATTACGATTACCTGGTCAAACTTAGCATTGCTTGAAAATGCATCTTCATATAGTGACGGTATACACTCCGGATAGCGTCACTATATAACCAAAATAGTAACGCCATCACATCAGGATAGCGTTACTATTTTTATATACTCATATATGTTCCGTTGGAAACATCTGATGAAGGCTCTCTTTTATTTCAGCATTTCATTAATTGCCTGCACAAGAGAAGCAAACTCTTCCTCATTATATAAACGAGTCAGCTTTACAATTTTCCCTTCCTTATCAATCAACACGTTTCTCGTTATTCCAGATTCACGTAATGCATACTTCGCAAAGATATCAGCTCCCGGATCCAGTCCTAACGGATAAGTGACTCCGGTAGATTTTGCAAAAGCCAGTACTTTGTCAAGCGGTTCGTCACGGTCAATGCCAATCAGAGCAAAGTCTGCATTATTTTTATGCTTCAACCAAATATCCTTCTCGATAAACGGCATTTCTTTACGGCAAACCCCACACCAGCTTGCAGTGAACTGCAACATGACAACTTTACCACGAAGGGAAGATAAACTCACTTGCTTCCCATCTGTCAAGGTAATTGTGAAATCCGGAGCCATCTCTCCTACCCGAACAATATATCCTGTACTATCTGCCTGAACTGATTTTGCATCCGCAGTTACTTCTACACTATCTGTTGCAACTTCAACATTCGCCGTTCCTTTCTTCTGTCCGGAACAAGCCCATATACCTATGGCTAAAAGCGCCACACTACATACATTCATAATTTTCATTTTCATCTAATCATTGGTAACTTTGCAAATATAAAAAAAAGTATGCGATGTATTTGCATTTTTAAAAGAAATTCATACCTTTGCACCCGCAAAAGAAAAACGCCTCTTTAGCTCAGTTGGCCAGAGCACGTGATTTGTAATCTCGGGGTCGTTGGTTCGAATCCGACAAGAGGCTCTCCAGAATGAATGCTGTTTATCACATCAGATAAGCAGCATTTTTTATTAATATCTTCTTTAAGATTTTTGCTTACGAAATACTACCATACCCACAGCCAACAAAATCAAAAGAATTCCAATAGCACTATTCAGGGTAAACAGTTCTTTAAAAACAAAGACACCGATCACAACGGCTGTCAGTGGTTCCATCGCACCTAAAATAGAAGTCAGTGTAGGTCCCGCATACTTAATTGCCCGTACCAAAGTTATATTGGAAATAGCCGTAGCCGGCAATGCAAGTCCTAAAATAATCAGCCATATATAACCGTCTGTCACCAGATGAAGCCCGGAAGTTGCCATAGCTCCTATCAGATAGAAAACAGCTCCCATCCCCATAACATAACATGTCAGTACAGTGGAATTGATTTGAGCGGCTCGTGTTGTTCGAACCCCAATGATGTATCCTCCGTAAGAAAAGACAGAAATACAAGCCGCCACCAATCCTACTATTGTATCACCACTTTTCGCCTCCAACTCTCCCGATGACAGTAAAGCAGCACCAAACAAAGACATTAAAACAGCAAGCATCACCAAAAGAGATTTCTTTTCATGAAAGAAAAACATCATTGCCAATGATACAGCCAACGGATACATAAAATGAATAGTCGATGCTACCCCCGTGGCTATATTCTGATAGGCAATGAGCAAACTGAATGAGGTGGTTGCCCGCAACAAACTTAATAAAAAAACGACTAACAAATCTTTCTTTGCCAGCCGGAAATTACATCCCGAACACCATCCAAACAGTGTCAATACAATAGCAGCCACTCCCCAACGATAAGAAAGCACCTCGAAAGCCGAAAAACCAGCTAACAACAGAGTTATAGAAAAAAACGGAGCCAGCCCAAAAGTGGAGGAGGATACCGCCGCATAAAGTATACCTTTAATACGATTCATCGATATATTCAACTAATTCCAGATATTCACAATGCAAAGATTATAAATATTTCTTTAATGCCACCATTAATTTCATTTTTTCAAGCGGCTTAACCAGATATTCATTACAGCCGACCTTTATTGCAGCAATCCGGTCAGAATCGAAAGCATGGGCGGTAAGTGCGACGATAGGTAAGCTAGCATTAAACTTACGTATTTCAGCTGTAGCCTTCAATCCATCCAGTACAGGCATTTTCATATCCATCAACAACAAATCGACATGTTGGCTACGCGCTATTTCCACTGCCTTTTGCCCATTCTCCGCATGCAGTAAATCATAATGATCCTTCAGGATAGTAGACACCAGCTGATAATTACTTTGTATATCTTCAGCTATGAGAATTGTTTTCCGACCGGCACTCTTCTCCATCACTTCGTCATTCGCACCAAACTCTCCTCCGGAGATATTCTCTTCTTTCTTCTCTTCTACCATAGAAAGTGTATCGACTTCACAAGGTAAAAATGCCCAAAACAGCGATCCTTCATTGTGTACCGATTCAAAGCCGACTTTACCTCCCATAGCTTCTGCAATTGCCTTGCAAATAGAAAGTCCAAGTCCGGTACCTTGGGCAAACTCATCAAGTTTCTCAAAACGCTGGAATACTTTTCCTTTTTTATCATCAGCTATACCAATACCGGTATCTTTCACATAAAAATAAACGCCTCCATCCTTACATGCATATCCCATTTTAATAGAACCTTTTGAAGTATATTTGATAGCATTAGTGACATAATTCGTTATAATTTGTGCCACGCGATTACGGTCCAGAGTTACCCGACAACAGTGATAAGGATTGATTTCAGTTAACACGATATCCGGATTCTTCAGGCGCTACTTCATGGAAGTAAACATGTTTTCAAAATGTTCGGATAAGTCGAACGGTTCGTATTTCAGTTCTACCGAACCGGCTTCCAGCTTGGATAAATCAAGTATATCATTTATCAGTTTTAGCAATAACTCATTATTACTATTAATAATCTGGATATAGTCCGCCTTTTCTTCTTCTCCGGCATAAGCCATCAACTCCGAAAAACCTACAATAGCATTCAAGGGAGTACGGATTTCATGACTCATATTCGCCAGGAACGCAGATTTCAATTTATCAGACTGCTCTGCCTGATGTTTGGCTTCCTGCAATTCCTTAATCATTTTTTCACGCTCCGTTACATCATCCACGCGAATTACAACACCATCCACAGATCCATCTTCAAGAACTACGGGAGTGGCAAACACTTCAACGGTATGCGCACTGTCCAACGAAAACTTCATCTGTTCCGTCTGTAATGAAACAAAAGCACGTTGCATCACACAATTTTCACAGGGAGAAGTACGATTATATGTACTTTTATAGCAAAGTTCACCTTTTTTGTAGGCTTCAAAAGAAAGACTTTTTGAACATAACGAAATATTTTCCCATTGAACCATATATTCCTTCGTGATGTAGGCCAACCCTGAATTCGTATTGTTAAGAACCAGTTCATTCTGTCGTACCAAAGCGTCCTGTATTTCTTTATTCTTTAGTAAGGTCAATTCAGTCTGTTTATAGGAATCGATATTTTGCGTCATACCGAACAAATACTTATAAGGAGCATCGTTCAAAGTTGTGGTTTCAACAAGGCCACGCGTTTCCCACCATTGATACATGCCATCTCCTTTAAAGTCAATGCGATATTCCACATCCCATACACCGCTTCCTAGTTCTACCGCCTTTTGCAAAGTTTCAGCAAACTTTTGTCGGTCATCAGGATGTACGAGAGTCAGATATTTCTCGACCGAATTAATTTCTGATGCCTTTTTCCCATTTTTATCAAAACCTTCACCGAAACTCACCCTGTTCTTAGCCGGCTCAAAAAACCAGGTGAAGGCATTCATCGCTTCCATAGTGACAGTTAACAGCTGTGCACGACGCTTCAGTTCATTTTGTAAACTCTGATCCCAGCGGGTATTTAACAGAAAGCGTTTGCCATCATCTTCAATTATACTTTTGCGAACAATAGTATCATAGCTGCGTCCATCCTTCAGTATAATACGTTCCATGCCGAAATAAGGGTTCCCAGTATTGTATACCTCTAAATCAGTCTTCTGAATGCGCTCTACTTCTTCTTCACTCAGCACATCATAAGTAGTTTTATCCTCGCTGGTACCAAACATGAGCTTACTCTCTTCATTGCAAAAAACATAGCGGAAATCATTCTCTACATCTTTGATATGAACAGATAACGGAAGATTATTTAATATATTATAGAAGAACTGCTCCTTTTTCTGCACCTCCGTATTATTCTTTCGGGTACCAACATATTTCAATACCTTCTTATTAGAATCAAATTCATAAGGAGCACCGCTTATCGTACAAAATTGCCAGGTTGAGCTATCCGGTAACATAACCCTGCTATCAAAAGAAAAAGAAAAATCTTCCCCATTGCTCATTCTTTCCATTACTTCAGTAACCTGACTACGGTCATCCGGATGCAAAGTCTCCAGATATAGTGCCATACTAACTGGCTTAGACTGATCGTATCCATTCAGCGGTTCATTATCACTATAAAATAATTTGGCCACTGCATCAAATTCCCAAAACATGATGTTGGCTGCCTTCATAGCAAGCTCCGTTTTCCGGCGACTTTGACGGAGTACCTCTTCACTTTTCACCGTTTCTGTAATATCTTCAAAGATAAAAATGTAATTAACAAACTTGCCATCATTATCATAAAGAGGATTACCATTACATTTCAAATAGCAGGTCCGGGTACGCGTAGAGAAAAAGCGTTTATCGGTTCTCTGTTTATCGAAATCATACAAAAAACTCATCTGTACCGGAACACAACGACGAACTGCTTCCTTCACCACGTCAGGAACCACAGAATTTTCATTTATGTTGAGTTTATTACCAAGAAGCGTTTGCGAGTCAGCGCCAAAAATTCGGCAGAAGCTTTCATTGCATCTTACCAGAGTGCCATCGGCTGTGAAGAAACCTATTCCAACAGGAAGTGAATTAAATACAGTTAGTAATTGTTTGTGTTCCATTTCTTTATCCTTGAATAACTTAGAAATAAATATTTTATCTCCGCACTATGCAAATATATACACTTTTACGATTATAATATGATTTTATAGCGAAAATATTATTGCCAGGTTATAACATACAATAAGGGGCTATCCACGATATTGTGAATAACCCCTATCTCAAATGACATCCCATATATTATCATTTTAAAAAGTACATTTTAATACTCCTCAATGACTGTATTTCCAAAAATATCCTTTTTAATAATTTTCCCATGACCGTTACCATATTCAATTATTTCGTTTCCAAAAATATCTTTTTTAATAGTTGTTCTATTCCCCTTATCATCCTCGATAATAGTATTCCCAAAGATATCTTTTGTAATCGTCTTTCTATTACCTTTGTCATCGCGAATAATAGTATTTCCCAGAATATCTTTCTCTATAGTTTTTCTATTACCCTTATCGTCCCGGATAATGGTATTTCCTAGAATATCTTCTTCAATAGTCTTTCTATTACCTTTATCATCACGAACAATGAAATTTCCTAAAATATCCTCTTCGATAGTCGTTCTATTGCCTCTATCATCACGGATAATGATGTTCCCCAAAATATCCTTTTCAATAGTCGTTCTATTGCCTTTATCATCACGAATGATGATATTCCCTAAGATATCCTTTTCAATAGTCTTTCTATTACCATTATCATCACGGATAATGATATTACCTAAAATATCCTTTTCAACAGTCTCTCTCCCTTGGTCAACTCCCGAATACTCATAATTATCTTCAACAAGATTTGCACCATAGCCCTTTATTATATAAGGAGCCAAAATAAACTGGGCAACAAACAGGATAAATAAAATCTTTTTCATGGCGTTTTTCTTTTGGTTTAGAACAAAAGTAACGCAGGAAAATCAGAATTAATAAGTGAATTCCATAATTGTCAGTAGGGAAAAACCTAAAATAAAAAGGATTAGCGCATGCAGTAACGGTATATCCATAATATATTACCTAATTGGTCCCCAGAATGGTCCCCCAAAAAAGAAATTCCTTGAAAGTACTTGACTTTCAAGGAATTCAAAGTGTTACTTGAGGTTCCTGGCGGATTCGAACCGCCGTACACGGTTTTGCAGACCGCTGACTAAGCCACTCATCCAAGGAACCATTATTTCTCGTTTGCGGTTGCAAAGGTAGTACAAATTTTGAAACTACCAACTATCCGCAGCAATTTTTCTTTGTACTTTTTTTCTTTACATCGCACTCTCCGCGTTTCTTGTCCATCATATCCTTTAGTTCACAGCCACTTACACAGCTGTCACAAGGATTCTGATTTTCTCGCGTACGACGAAAAAAACGAAATATTCCATATATGACGCGGGCAATGCAGAGTACAACCAGTACTCCGACTACCCAATCTTGCCAATTATTCATACAAACAATCCTCCAATCTGATAAACAGCAAATGATACAAGCCAAGCCAATCCCGTTGTGTAACAAGCAGCAAAAAGCGCCCATTTCCAACTACCCGATTCCTGTTTTATAGCCGCTATCGCCGCAATACACGGGAAGTAAATCAATACAAACAACATATAACAGAAAGCAACCAATGGAGTAATCGGAATTCGTTCTGCCAAACTTACTGAATCAGCATCCGGATCATCTGCATATAAGACACCTAATGTACTTACTACCAATTCTTTCGCTCCCACACCGGAAAGCAAGCCAATACCTAGTTTCCAATCAAATCCCAGTGGTTTTATAACTGGCTCTATACCACGTCCCAACTGGCCGATATAAGAATTTTCCTGCTGCTCGGCAACTGTTTCATAAGCATCATGATTCGGATAATACCCCAAGAACCAGATTATAATAGAAGCAATCATAATAATGCCTCCCATCTTTTTCAAATACTGCGCTCCCTTTTCCCATGTGTGACGGAAGATCGATTTTGCTGTCGGCATCCGGTAAGGTGGAAGTTCCATCACAAATGGAGTATCATCACCCTTCACCAGAAACTTGCTAAACAAGCGGGCCATTACCACAGCCAGTACAATACCAATCACATAAATACTTAACAACACCAGACTTGCATTGTTCGGGAAGAAAGCACCCACCAACAATAAATAAATTGGCAGACGCGCACTGCAAGACATCAAAGGATTTACCAACATTGTAATAAGACGGCTCTTCCGGTTCTCAATAGTACGGGAAGCTATAATAGCAGGTACATTGCATCCAAATCCCATAATCAAAGGAATGAATGATTTTCCGTGCAATCCCATTTTATGCATGATTTTATCCATGATAAAAGCTGCACGAGCCATATAACCCGAATCTTCCATAAGAGAAATGCAGAAATACAAAATCAAGATATTCGGCAAAAAGACAATAACCGCTCCTACCCCACCAATAATTCCATCAATCAGCAAATCTTTAAATGGACCTTCCGCCATATTATTGCGTAACAAGTCACCAATCTGCTCGACAAGCCATTCAATCCCCATCATCGGATATTCTCCAATGACAAACGTACCCTCAAACATCAGATACATAAAAAGGAAGAAAATAGGAAATCCCCAGACACGGTGAGTTACGATCGAATCCAGCACTTTTGTTGTCTGCGCCTGCTCCAAGTGATTATCTGTGAATGTCTCCTTCAGTGCACCACTGATAAATCCATATTTAGCATCCGTAATAGCCGATTCACAATCCTCATTCATTGTGTCCTGAACACGCTTCGACATCTTATCACGGACATGGAATATCTCATCCGCATTTGGTAATGTCCGCACAATGCGCTCAATGTCAGGATCATTCTCCAACAATTTAATGGATAGGAAACGGGTAGAATATTTATGACGGATAAATTCGTTTTTGGACACTTCACTTTTTACAGCTTCAATCGCTTTTTCGATATCAGGACCATGATTGATATGAATATGCCGGAAGACACGCCCCGTCTTTTTATGTTCACGTACATAATCTTCCAAATGCTCTTCCTCGTGGTTCTTACGATCTTCCAGAGAATCATGCCATTCGGTCAAATCCTTAAGAACTTCCGGATTCATATTTCCCTGTTTATCGAAGAAGTCTACTCCTTCATACAGATTGATAACAACATGAAACAAGGTATCCAATCCACGATTTTTCTTACTGACAGTAGGCAACATCGGCACCCCGAACAACTTACTCAACAGATGATAATCCAATGTATTTCCACTGGCTTCCAACTCATCATAAATATTCAGAGCTACCACCATGCGGACATTCATATCTATCAATTGAGTAGTCAGATATAAGTTTCGCTCCAGATTAGAGGAATCGACTACATTAATAATCACGTCCGGAGTTTCATCGATAATATGACGACGCACATAGATTTCTTCCGGCGTATAAGCAGACAAAGAATAAGTTCCCGGCAAATCGACAATACGGAAATGATAGCCTTCGAAATCAAAATAACCTTCTTTGGCATCCACGGTTACGCCGCTGTAGTTTCCAACATGCTCATGAGCACCGGATGCAAGATTAAATAAAGAAGTCTTGCCACTGTTCGGGTTTCCGACCAAAGCAACATTGATGGTACGGCGTTTACCTAACGCCAACCGTTTCATATCTTCTTCTTTTACTGAAAGGTCTTCAGGTAATCCTTCATGATAAACAGTCTTCTCGGCCAGTTTCTTTGCTTCCTCTTCGCTGATAACTTCGATCATTTCAGCTTCCTGACGACGAAGAGAAATTTCATAACCTAAAACTTTATATTTTATGGGATCTTTTAGCGGAGCATTCAACAGCACTTCAACCGTTTTACCTTTAATGAAGCCCATTTCCACAATACGTTTACGAAAACCACCGTGCCCCAAGACCTTTACAATAACACCTTTTTCTCCTGTTTTTAATTCGGACAAACGCATAACTCTCAAAATTTTTGGCAAAGATAATTCATAACTTCGGAGCATGCAAATTATTTAGAATGTTTTTAAATAGCAGCTTTTTTCATCCTCTAAAAGATTCAGAAAAAATAAAAAAACTTATTGATAAACTCGTATCTTTGCAGGTATGATACAACAACGCGTTACAAAATATATAGAAAAGGAACATTTATTCTCACCGGATGATAAAATCCTGGTCGCATTGAGTGGTGGTGCCGACTCGGTGGCATTACTATATATTCTGCATACAGCAGGCTATCATTGCGAAGCCGCACATTGTAATTTCCACCTGCGAGGCAAAGAGTCAGACCGGGACGAGTTATTTGTCCGCCAACTTTGCGAAAGAATGGAAATCCATTTACATACCATTGATTTCAACACGACCCAATATGCAACGGAAAAACATATTTCGATTGAAATGGCCGCACGGGAACTCCGCTACCAATGGTTCGAGAAAATTAGAAAAGAATGTCAGGCAGATGTTGTCGCTGTGGCCCATCACCAGGATGATAGCATAGAAACTATACTACTTAACCTGATTCGGGGAACAGGAATTACCGGTCTGTTAGGAATCCGCCCCCGTAATGGAACCATCGTACGCCCTCTGCTTTGTATCAACCGGGAAGAGATAATTCGTTACCTGCAAAACATCGGACAAGATTATGTGACAGACAGCACCAATCTGGAAGACGAATATACCCGTAATAAAATCCGACTCAACCTCCTTCCCCTCATGCAGGAAATTAATCCGTCAGTCAAAAACACTCTGATAGATACGAGTAATTATCTGAATGATGTAGCCACTATATATAATAAATGTATAGAGGAAACTAAAAAGAAAATCATTACGGCAGAAGGTATCCGAATCAGTGATTTAGTAAAGGAACCGGCACCCGAAGCCATCTTATTCGAAGTCCTGCATCCTCTAGGATTCAATTCCGCACAAATCAAAGATATCACCCATTCGCTTCATAGCCAACCGGGCAAGCAATTCTGTAGCAAAGAATGGAGAGTGATAAAAGACAGAGAATTCCTATTAATAGAAACAGCTGAATCTGAAAATGAGACTCTTCCTCCTTTTCAAATTATCAAAGAAGAAAAAGAATACACCCCGGATTTTCTCATTCCACGTGAAAAGGAAATTGCCTGTTTTGATGCCGACAAACTGAATGGAGAAATTCATTACCGGAAATGGCAGCCGGGAGACACTTTTATTCCTTTTGGGATGAAAGGAAAGAAAAAAATAAGCGATTATCTGACCGACCGCAAATTTTCTATCAGCCAAAAAGAACGCCAATGGGTACTCTGCTGTGGAGAACACATCGCATGGCTGATAGGCGAACGAACAGACAACCGCTTTCGTATTGATGAAACGACTAAGCGCGTCGTGATTTACAAAATAGTCTGAGGCAACTTCTGTTTCTTGAAGCAATCTGATAACAAAGCTGCAAAAGGAGTTTCATACACCCTTGCTTTCCTAACGCAAGCTTTTACACAAGCGCAACATTTGATACATTTAGCCTCATCCGTATGTAGCTCATCCCCTTTCGTTATAGCCCCTGCCGGACAACGGACCACACATAACCCGCAATGGGTACACAAATCCTCATCTTCCACCCAAGGAACGCGGGGAAGCGGTGTACCACTTTTACGTAACTTGATGACTTTCCTCAAAAAACGGAACAAAGGAAAGAATGGTTGACTCGGACGTTTGATAGTACGTACATCCACCGGATAAAGGGTATCCATACTATCAGCTGTCTGTATTTTTTCCATGATTTTCTTCCCAAACTCCGCAGCAAAGGCTAAATCCGATTCATCAGGACGTCCCACTGCAATCGGGTATTTGTCGGTACTATATGAATGTTCTCCAATAAAAGTTGCCCCGGCAATTACTTTAAATCCATGAGGAATAGCAAAAGCATCCAATTCCATTAAAGCTTTTTCATAAGCGCGATTTCCGTAAACCACTACCAAAACGGTAGGAGTATCCACTCCACGGATATACTGCAAACGTTCCATTGCCAAAGGAGCGACATGTCCTCCATACACAGGCACTACAATAATAGCCAAAGAAGATGTAGGAATCACAATTTCATCCGCAATCTGCTGCGTCACATTGATAGGAAAAATATTTTTTATGCCCGTCCCGTGAACAATCGCCTCCGCAACTTGTTTAGATGTGTGTGTAGGCGAAAAATAAATTAAATGAGCTTCATTTACTGTCATACTATTTTCTTTTATGTAGCAAAGATACACTTTTACGTGGAAAAAAATGTTTGATTGTTCATGAAACCAAAAAAAATTATTATCTTTGCCCCGTTGAAACATTCTACGATTCAACATATACATCCCTAATTCAGAATAAAAAACAAAACGTATGCTCGCATATCTGTAGCCATGAGCTGTAGTAATGCTGTCCATAATTCAGCAAAAAAAGAAATATTAATAACTTACCATACTATATGTATAACATTATCCAATTAAACGACAAAAATCTGTCGGAACTTCAAGTTATTGCCAAAGAGTTAGGCATAAAAAAAGCAGACTCATACAAAAAAGAAGACCTTGTTTATAAAATACTCGATGAACAGGCCATTGTAGGAGCTACAAAGAAAGTTGCCGCAGATAAGCTAAAAGAAGAACGCAAAAATGAAGAACAAAAGAAAAAGCGTTCACGGGTAGCTCCTACCAAAAAAGAAGACAAAGTGGTTTCCGCAACAAAGAGTGAAGAGGCTAACAAGACAAAAGAGACCGCTCCTGTAAAAGCTGCACCACAACCTTCCAAGAAAGAAGAAAGTACAAACAAAGAAAAAGAAACTGTTGTTGTAGAAGCTAAAGCGGAAAACACTGCTACTCCCAAGCGTAAAGTAGGCCGTCCTCGTAAGAGCTCTGATGCAGAAGAGAAAAAAGAAGTAGAAAATGCAAAACCGGCAGCACCCAAAGTAGTGGAACCTAAACCTGTTGTTGCAGAGAAAGCTACTGGTGCTACGGAAAAGCCAGCTCCGGTACAACAGCAAACAGCTGAGAAGAAAGCAAAAAACAAACCAGCTGCAGAAGCAAATAAACCTGTTGCAGAAACAAATAAACCGGCTACTGAACCTAACAAACCTGTTGTAGAGAAAAAGGTAATAGATAAACCACAAAAGAAAGCTGCACCCGTTATCGACGAGGAAAGTAATATCTTATCCAGCGTTGACGACGATGATTTTATTCCAATCGAAGATCTGCCTTCTGAAAAAATAGAGCTTCCTACCGAATTATTCGGAAAATTCGAAGCTACTAAAACAGAATCAGCACAGACAGCACCGGAACAGCCATCTCATCCTCAACAGCAACAACAATCTCAACAGCAGCAGTCCCAGCAGCAACGTCCGCGTATTGTTCGCTCACGCGACAATAACAACGGTAATAACAATGCTAACAACAATGGAAATAATGGCAATAACGCCAATAATAATTTCCAGCGTAACAACAATAACCAGAATCAGGTTCAGAACCCAAATCAAAATCAGAATCAGAACCAGAACCAAAACCAACAACGCTCACCGATGCCACGTGCCGCTCAGCAGAACAATGCGGGTGAAAATCTTCCGGTACAACAGCAGCAGGAACGTAAGGTTATTGAACGCGAAAAGCCTTATGAATTCGACGATATTCTCAACGGAGTAGGTGTTCTGGAAATTATGCAGGATGGATACGGATTCCTCCGTTCTTCCGACTATAACTACCTTTCTTCTCCGGATGATATTTACGTATCACAATCTCAAATCAAACTATTTGGTCTGAAAACCGGTGATGTAGTAGAAGGAGTTATCCGTCCACCCAAAGAAGGAGAAAAATATTTCCCATTGGTAAAGGTTTCGAAGATCAACGGACGTGATGCAGCTTTCGTTCGCGACCGTGTTCCTTTCGAACATCTGACACCTCTCTTCCCGGATGAAAAGTTTAAACTTTGCAAAGGCGGTTATTCAGACTCTATGTCTGCCCGTGTCGTCGATCTTTTCGCTCCTATCGGTAAAGGCCAGCGTGCATTGATCGTTGCCCAGCCAAAGACAGGTAAGACCATCTTAATGAAAGATATCGCAAACGCTATCGCAGCCAACCACCCGGAAGTTTACATGATTATGCTGCTGATTGACGAACGCCCGGAAGAAGTAACAGACATGGCGCGCAGCGTTAATGCAGAAGTAATTGCTTCTACTTTCGACGAACCGGCAGAACGCCACGTAAAAATTGCAGGTATCGTATTGGAAAAGGCAAAACGTCTGGTAGAATGTGGTCACGACGTAGTTATCTTCCTTGATTCTATTACTCGTCTGGCTCGTGCATACAATACAGTATCTCCTGCATCCGGTAAAGTTCTTTCCGGTGGTGTGGATGCAAATGCACTTCATAAACCTAAACGCTTCTTCGGTGCTGCCCGTAATATTGAAAACGGTGGTTCACTGACTATTATTGCTACCGCATTGATCGATACCGGTTCTAAAATGGACGAAGTTATCTTCGAAGAATTCAAGGGTACAGGTAACATGGAGTTGCAGCTCGACCGCAACCTGTCCAACAAACGCATCTTCCCGGCAGTCAACATTACCGCATCCAGCACTCGTCGCGACGACCTGTTGCTTGATAAAACAACCCTTGACCGCATGTGGATATTGCGCAAATATCTTGCCGACATGAATCCGATCGAAGCAATGGACTTTGTTAAAGACCGTCTGGAAAAAACCAGAGACAACGACGAATTCCTGATGAGCATGAACAGCTAATCAACAGCAAACTTATAAATGAACGGTGAACAAACTGCGCCATAACAAGTGCAGTTTATTCACCGTTTTCTTTTTCGGTAACCCATTTTATGACTTATCACCTGCCGTTTATCACTTATCATTCAACTCCCATCACCGATAGTTACCCCTAACCGCTTGCCACACCTTTCATTTTTGTACAAAATACTTTCATTTGCGTCCAAAACTACTACCTCGCCCTTTTTTACGTTTCCTTTTTTCCTACTTTTGCTTCCAAATCAAATATTACTTAATTCTAACCAGTAATGAAAACTATTTATCCATTCATGGGATTAGCCCTGTGCAGCGTGACAGCACAGGCCCAAGAAAAGCCCAATTTCCTGATTATCCAGTGCGACCATCTGACACAACGCGTTGTGGGAGCTTACGGACAAACACAAGGCTGCACCCTCCCTATTGACGAAGTCGCTTCACGAGGAGTTATCTTCTCCAATGCTTATGTAGGCTGCCCTCTCAGCCAACCCTCACGCGCTGCTTTATGGAGTGGCATGATGCCTCATCAAACCAATGTACGTTCCAACTCCAGCGAACCTATCAACCCACGTATTCCCGAAAATGTACCGACATTAGGAAGTCTTTTTTCTGAAAACGGTTACGAAGCCGTACACTTCGGAAAAACGCATGACATGGGTTCACTTAGAGGATTCAAGCATAAAGAACCAGTAGCCAAGCCATTCACTGATCCGGAATTCCCGGTCAATAACGACAGCTTCCTGGATGTAGGAACATGCGAAGACGCTGTTGCTTATCTAAGTAATCCGCCGGAAGAACCATTCATCTGTATCGCAGATTTTCAGAACCCTCACAATATCTGTGGATTTGTAGGAGCGAACGAAGGAGTACATACCGACCGCCCCATTAGCGGAACCCTTCCGGAACTACCAGCCAATTTCAATGTAGAAGACTGGAGCAATATCCCTAAACCTGTACAATACATCTGCTGCAGTCATCGCCGCATGACCCAGGCCTCTCATTGGAATGAAGAGAATTACCGTCATTACATTGCTGCTTTCCAACACTATACCAAGATGGTTTCCAAGCAAGTAGACAGCGTATTGAAAGCACTTTACTCCACTCCTGCCGGAAAAAACACAATCGTTATTATCATGGCTGACCATGGTGATGGGATGGCTTCACACCGCATGGTGACCAAACACATCAGCTTCTACGATGAAATGACCAACGTACCGTTTATCTTTGCAGGTCCCGGCATCAAACAACAGAAAAAGCCCATAGACCAAGTATTGACACAGCCTACACTGGATCTTCTGCCTACCCTTTGTGATTTGGCAGGAATTCCTGTTCCGGCCGAAAAACCGGGAATCAGCCTTGCACCTATATTAAAAGGAGAGAAACAGAAAAAAACTCACCCTTATGTCGTTTCCGAATGGCATAGCGAATATGAATATGTCGTTACTCCCGGACGTATGGTACGCGGACCGAGATACAAGTACACTCACTATCTGGAAGGTAACGGAGAAGAGCTATATGATATGAAAAAGGATCCGGGAGAACGCAAGAATCTCGCCAAAGACCCTAAATACAGTAAAGTCCTCGCCGAACACCGTGCCATGCTTGATGATTACATCGCCCGCACCAAAGACGATTACCGGAGTTTGAAAGTAGATGCCGATCCACGATGCAGAAACCATACTCCCGGCTACCCCAACCACGAGGGCCCTGGGGTACGAGAGATACTCAAAAGAAAATAAATTATAAAAAAGAGTGAAGATTTCTTTGTAATCTTCACTCTTTTTAGTTCTTTTGCAGATAAACTTACAAGCAAGCAATTCTTATATCAGGTGAAAAAACACAGACGTCATATAATTGCAATAGTCGTAACCGCATTAATATCGGTCACCTTATATGCTGCACGTACAAATTCAGATCGTCTTTCTTTATTACAACCTTTACTTGAATACAATCATCCATTTAGTCCGGACGCCCCTGTCGACAGCATCATTGCCTGGGAAAAACTTTTAGAACCGGAATTACAAAAGGAACAACAATACCCACTCCTATTCCAGATAAATCTGCTGACCGTTCAAGCCTTAATCACAGAAGGCAACATCAGTCTCGCCATCAACCAGGCCAATCAGATATACCAGAAAGCCAGAGAAATGGACTATCCTTTGGGAACAGCACTCGCATTACACGCCATTGGAAATACCTATTTAAGTTCGTCAACACCACAAGTTGCCATCAAATCGTATAAGGAAGCATTAGAAATCATTCAGAAACTCCCTCATGCCAACCAATATATCAAAACGATCTTGTCCCAATTTATCCTGACGAAGCTCAACTATCACCAAATGACAGATATAGAAGACAATATCCGGGAACTCGAATCTGTTATCAACAAGGATACGAATCCCCAAGACGATTTCCACCTTGTTTATTGTCAGGCATTCTATCGCATCCAGATGCATCATCTTCCGGAAGCATTAAACTATATACGACAAACCGAACAAATCAGCCGGCAACACCAGTACCCATATTTTCATTTAATGATTAAATACCTGTATTCACGCTACTACACTGAATCCAAAGAATACACGCAGGCACTAACCACACTTGACGAATTACTTTCGCATACCAAAGCAGCCAACTCATACAGATCCCTGCAAGTACTCAAAGATCGTGCACACATACTTACACTAATGGGAAACAGCAAGGAAGCATGTGAAGCTTATGAAATATTCAATACGTACAAAGACTCTTTGGACGCAATGAATTATATTCGCCAAATCAATGAATTGCACACCCTCTACCAAATAGATAAAAATGAACTGGACAACTTAAACAGACAGAAGACAATCCTCTACTGGAGCTGGTTCACCATCCTATTCATAGTCATACTGATTGTATTTTTCATCCTTTTGGTCAGACGAGGAAATAAAAAACTGCGCCAATCACAGCAGGAACTGGAAAAAGTGAAAAAGCAAGAAGAAAATTCCATCCGGACAAAGAGCCTTTTCCTTTCCAACATGAGCCATGAAATTCGCACGCCGCTCAATGCGTTGTCCGGCTTCTCCTCCATCCTGACGGAAGAATCCATCGACAACGAGACCCGGAAACAGTGTAGCGATATTATTCAGCAAAATTCAGAACTGTTACTCAAGCTGATTAACGACGTAATCGACTTGTCCAGTCTCGAAGTAGGCAAGATGAAATTCAAATATGAGCGATGTGATGCAGTGGCAATATGCAGAAACGTTATCGACATGGTTGAGAAAATAAAACAAACGAATGCTAACGTCCGTTTTTCGACCTCTCTCCATTCATTAGAATTGACGACAGACAATGCAAGGTTACAACAATTATTAATCAACCTTCTCATCAATGCAACCAAATTTACTCCGCAAGGTTCCATCACCATGGAACTGGAAAAACAGACAGAAGACATAGCACTGTTTTCCGTGACCGACACCGGTTGCGGTATCTCTCCGGAGAATCAGAATAAAATATTCAACCGTTTTGAGAAACTGAATGAAAATGCTCAAGGGACAGGACTCGGTCTGTCTATCTGCCAACTCATTATCGAGCAGCTGGGCGGCAAAATATGGATTGACTCCAATTATGAGGAAGGAGCCCGTTTCCTGTTCACACACCCCATTTACCATGAGCAACAAGGAAAGGAGGAAGCCGAATGAAACAAGTCCTGCTCCTGATCCTTCTATTATGCTGCACCCTCACCGGAAAAGCCAGCACCGAGATTGTTTTGGAATCCGACAGCCTGATAAAGGTGTTGGAAACATTACCGTACGATACGACACGGCTGAATGTTCTCAATCAAATCATCAGAATAGAACAAAACAACCAGCAATGTATCCAATATTCGGATGCATTAATGAAAGAAGCATTGCAACTGGGAAATGACAAATATGCCGGTCTGGCTGCTTACTACCATATTTTATACTATTACAATCGTAATAATCAAGACAGTGTAGCCAAATGGCTCACCATAATGGAGCCTCATGCCCGGAAATCAGATTTATGGAATTACTTCTTTGATGCCAAACGTTTCCAGATAGACCTGTACACATTCAACGAACAATACGAACTTGCTATCAACGAATCTCAAAAGATGCAACAGCAAGCCTCCCAAATGAATAGTAACCGGGGTAGTATGGCTGCCTATCAATGCTTGAGTAATGCATATATCGGCAGCCAGCGCTGGGATAAAGGAATAGAAGCACTGGAGGCTGCCTACCAGCTACTCACTCCGACAGAAAATCCGGTGGTCCGTATCTCGGTATTGTCACAGTTAGTATCCGTTGTCAAAGAAAAGAAGGATAATAAAAAACTACTCAAATATTTGCAGGAACTGGAAAACACTCTTCATAACCACATCAGTGCAAACCCATCCTTAAAAGCGGGATTTGCCGATGTATACCTGTTCAATGAACTGTTCTACAGCTATTATTACCTGAATACCCATCAGCCGCAACAAGCCTATGAACATCTCGTAAAATCTAAAGAATATCTGGACGAGAATACTTATTTCATGTATAAAGTACTCTATTTCGACACATTTGCCAAATATTACCAGGCAATTGGAGCCTACCAACAGGCATCGGATTATATCGACACGACACTGACGATGTTGAAGAAAGACTTCACAAGCGACTATGCCGAACAGCTACTCGAAAAGGCCAGAATATGGAAACAGGCAGGGCAAAGCGGAAAAGCCATCCCCCTGTATGAGCAGGCACTTGCCATCAAAGACTCGACAGCCACTGTACTCTCAAACAATCAGATGGCACAGATACAAAGCAAATACAATATCGAAAAAACAGAACTGGATCAAAAAAGGGAAAACAACCGGATCCAGCTCACCTATCTGATCTTTATATTTGTTATCCTGATTCTGCTTTTTATCTTTATGGCACGACTCTTTATGGTACGGAAGGCACTCAAATACGCGGAAAACGAAATCCGGAAAACAACAGAAAACGTGCGGAAGACCAATGAAATAAAAAATCGCTTCCTGTCCAACATGAGCTATAACATCCGTACCCCACTCAACAATGTGGTCGGTTTCTCACAACTCATAGCCAGCGAACCCAATATAGACAAGGAAATAAGGCAAGAATACTCAAACATCATCCACAAAAGTTCGGAGAAGTTAATGAGACTTGTCAATGACGTTCTCGACTTATCCCGTTTGGAAGCTCAGATGATGAAGTTCCAGTTGCAAGACTATGATGCCACTACCCTATGCAAGGAAGCATGCAGCATGGCGCAGATGAGGAACGAAGAAACAGGTATCCAGATTGAATTTTCCAGCGAAACGGACGCCCAAATTCATACCGATATAATGCGACTGACACAGGCCTTGATTAGCGTACTGGTGTACCCACAAGAACACCGGCAAGCACGAATCATCCGGTTCACATTAAGCCAGAATGAAGACATGCTTTGTTTCCGGATCACTAATTCACCTTTGGCAGACCATGCATTCGTATCACAGGAAACCATCATCCGGCATGATATCAACCTGTTGTTACTAAAACATTTCGGAGGAAACTATCTCGTCAACGATAAAACTCCCGAAGGTCCGGAAATTGTTTTCATCTACCCCATCGTTTCCGAATCGAAATAAAGCACTATCTTTGCAAAGTGTAAACTTAAACACTTAATTATGTACACCAACAAACAGATTTGGAGTGTCAGTTATCCGATACTACTAAGCTTGCTGGCACAAAATGTCATCAATGTCACCGACACAGCATTCCTCGGACACGTGAGTGAAGTAGCCCTTGGAGCATCAGCTATGGGCGGGTTATTCTATATATGCGTATTCACCATCGCATTCGGATTCAGTACCGGTTCGCAGATAGTCATCGCACGACGCAATGGCGAAGGACGCTATTCGGATGTCGGTCCCGTCATGATTCAAGGAATCATGTTCCTGTTCGTCATGGCCCTGCTGCTATTTGGATTCACCAAGGCATTCGGTGGAAACATCATGCGTTTGCTAGTTTCTTCAGAATCCATCTACGAAGGAACAATGGAGTTTCTGAACTGGCGTATTTACGGATTCTTTTTCTCTTTTATCAATGTTATGTTCCGGGCATTGTACATCGGCATTACACGCACTAAAGTGCTAACCATTAATGCCATTGTCATGGCATTAACCAATGTCGTACTGGACTATGCATTAATCTTCGGAAAGTTCGGTTTACCGGAAATGGGTATCAAAGGGGCTGCTATTGCTTCCGTATTGGCAGAAGCCTCCTCCATTCTCTTTTTCGTCATGCTGGGATTGGTAGCGTTATCGGCACTGTTTCCGCAGTTCCTGCTCTCTATCTACACCAGTGAAGCCGCACTCATTACGGAGTCCGTACCTTCGGTATATGTAATTTGTTGCGCCATGCTTATCGCATCCGTAGCCAATGTAGTGTTCAACGGTATCTCCGGAACAGGAAATACACAGGCAGCCCTGTTGCTCGAAACAATTACAATCATCATCTACGGATCATACATCATTTTCATCGGAATGTGGCTGAAAGCACCGATCGAAATTTGCTTTACGATTGAGATTGTGTATTATAGCTTGCTGTTGATAACAAGTTATATTTATCTCAAAAAAGCAAAATGGCAGAATAAAAAGATATAAATACAAGAGATTTTTGTACATTTGCAAGCTCAAATAAAGAGTAGACGGAAAAGTCCCTCTTTCGCCCAAGTAAATTGTAATTAGTAATTCGTAATTAAATAACTATGTTCGATAATTTAAGTGAAAGACTAGAACGGTCATTCAAGATTCTGAAAGGTGAAGGCAAAATCACCGAAATCAACGTGGCGGAGACGCTGAAAGACGTACGTAAAGCACTTCTCGACGCCGACGTAAACTACAAGGTGGCAAAGAATTTCACGGATACAGTGAAAGAAAAAGCTCTTGGCCAGAACGTGCTTACGGCTGTGAAGCCAAGCCAGTTGATGGTGAAGATCGTACATGATGAACTTACGCAGTTAATGGGTGGAGAGACAGCCGAGATCAATATCGACGCCCGTCCGGCAGTTATCCTGATGTCAGGTTTGCAGGGTTCGGGTAAGACCACCTTCTCCGGTAAGTTGGCACGGATGCTGAAAACCAAGAAAAACCGTAAGCCATTACTGGTGGCTTGTGACGTTTACCGTCCGGCAGCTATCGAACAGTTGCGCGTATTGGCAGAACAAATCGAAGTACCGATGTACTGCGAACTGGACAGCAAGAATCCGGTAGAAATCGCACAACACGCTATTCAGGAAGCAAAAGCCAAAGGATATGACCTCGTTATTGTCGATACAGCCGGACGTCTGGCAGTAGACGAACAGATGATGAACGAGATCGCCGCTATCAAAGAAGCAATCAACCCGAACGAAATTCTGTTCGTAGTAGACTCCATGACCGGTCAGGATGCTGTAAACACAGCTAAAGAATTCAACGAACGTCTGGACTTCAACGGTGTGGTACTGACCAAACTTGATGGTGATACCCGCGGTGGTGCGGCTCTTTCTATCCGTTCGGTAGTGAACAAACCGATCAAATTTGTAGGTACAGGTGAAAAGCTGGAAGCAATCGACCAATTCCACCCTGCCCGTATGGCCGACCGTATTCTCGGTATGGGTGACATCGTTTCATTGGTAGAACGTGCACAGGAACAATACGATGAAGAAGAGGCTAAACGTTTACAAAAGAAAATAGCCAAGAACCAATTCGACTTCAATGACTTCCTTAGCCAGATTGCACAAATCAAGAAAATGGGTAATCTGAAAGACCTTGCCTCCATGATTCCGGGAGTAGGAAAGGCAATCAAAGATATTGATATTGACGACAATGCTTTCAAAAGCATCGAAGCTATCATCTATTCTATGACTCCGGCAGAACGTTCCAACCCGGAAATACTGAACGGATCACGTCGTACACGTATCGCAAAAGGTAGCGGAACGACTATTCAGGAAGTAAACCGCCTGCTGAAACAGTTCGACCAGACTCGCAAAATGATGAAGATGGTAACTAGCAGCAAGATGGGCAAGATGATGCCTAAAATGAAAAGATAATCATTCAATAGATCCAAACTGATTATAACAAAAAAGAGGAAGTTTCGACTTCCTCTTTTTTGTATCCGGAAGCCTACAGTAGAAAGTAGTTTCTCCACTAACAAACTGATAATATACTGCTCATCTCCTGACAAAAATTCCAATCCTTTTGGAGAGTTCAGTTATTTATTTTACTTTTGCCCATCACCAATAAATACTCTGAAAATATGACTCTGATAGACGGAAAAGCCATTTCCGAACAAGTGAAACAAGAGATTGCAGCCGAAGTAGCCGAGATTGTGGCTCGTGGCGGAAAACGCCCGCATCTGGCGGCTATCCTTGTTGGACACGATGGTGGTAGCGAAACGTATGTAGCTGCCAAAGTAAAAGCCTGTGAAGTATGTGGATTCAAGTCCTCCCTCATCCGTTATGAAAGTGACGTGACCGAAGAAGAACTGCTTGCCAAAGTACGCGAACTGAATGAAGACGACGATGTAGACGGCTTTATCGTACAACTTCCCTTACCTAAACATATCTCCGAACAGAAAGTAATCGAAACGATTGATTACCGTAAAGATGTAGACGGCTTCCACCCGATCAACGTAGGCCGTATGTCCATCGGACTTCCGTGCTATGTATCCGCTACTCCCAACGGCATCCTCGAATTGTTGAAACGTTACAATATAGAAACTTCCGGAAAAAAATGCGTCGTACTCGGACGCAGCAATATTGTCGGCAAACCGATGGCTGCCCTGATGATGCAGAAAGCCTATCCGGGCGATGCCACAGTAACCGTATGCCACAGCCGCAGCAGAGACCTGGTAAAAGAATGTCAGGAAGCTGATATTATTATCGCTGCCTTGGGGCAACCGAACTTTGTAAAAGCCGAAATGGTGAAAGAAGGGGCGGTAGTTATTGACGTAGGTACTACCCGTGTGCCGGATGCAACCAAGAAATCAGGTTTTAAACTGACCGGCGACGTGAAGTTTGACGAAGTTGCACCGAAATGTTCATTCATCACTCCCGTACCGGGCGGTGTTGGACCAATGACGATTGTATCGTTAATGAAAAATACACTCTTAGCTGGTAAGAAAGCTATTTATCAATGAGACATACCCTGTTTCTGATGATTTTGCTTCTCTCTTTGTCCTGCACCTCCCGGTCGCAGGCAAAGAGAGATTCTATCATTGACACCCTATCGGACAGCCTTTCCGACAGCATCTTCCCCACCGACACCCTACGCCTCCTTTTTGTAGGTGACCTCATGCAACATCAGGGACAAATCAACGCTGCACGAACATCAACCGGCTATGATTACTCCACATGCTTTGCGTATGTCAAAGAAGAAATAAAGAAAGCCGACCTCTCCATCGCCAACCTGGAAGTGACATTAGGAGGCAAACCTTACAAAGGTTATCCTGCTTTCAGCGCGCCGGACGAATTTCTGACCGCAATTCACGATGCAGGTTTCAATGTTTTAGTGACTGCCAACAACCACAGTCTCGATCGTGGTAAATCCGGACTGGAGAGAACCATTCAATTAATAGACTCTTTAAAGGTTCCACACGCAGGCACATATATCAACGCTGATGAACGTGAAAAGAAATATCCTCTTTTATTAGAAAAGAACGGATTCCGCATCACTCTGCTCAACTACACGTATGGAACAAACGGCATCCCCGTTACCCCTCCTAATATCGTGAACTATATCGATACAGCCATCATCGCCAAAGATATTGAAGAGAGTAAAGCAATGAAGCCGGATGCCATCATAGCTTGTATGCATTGGGGAATCGAATACCAGTCACTCCCGGACAAAGATCAAAAATTCCTCGCCGACTGGCTGATTGAAAAAGGAGTAAACCATATCATCGGCTCCCATCCTCACGTAGTTCAGCCCATCGAAGTTCGCACAGACAGCCTGACAAATGACAAACATCTCGTAGTCTATTCGCTGGGAAATTATATTTCCAATATGTCCGCCCGCCGCACTGACGGAGGACTGATGGTAAGAATGGAATTAGTAAAAGACAGCACTGTCCGCCTCAATAATTGTGATTATAGTTTGGTATGGACAGCCCGTCCCATTCAATCAGGAAAAAAAAATCATCAATTGCTCCCAGTCAATTTGCCGATTGATTCAATTCCTTTACAAGCACGTAACTCTCTGAAAATCTTTGTAAATGATGCGCGAGTCCTTTTCAGCAAGCACAATCGGGGAATAAAAGAATATACTTTTTTCGAAAAAAAATAGCAGAATCTTTTGGAGATTAGAAGATAATATCTATCTTTGCACCGCGTTAGAGAAACGCAAACATGGTGGATGTAGTTCAGTTGGTTAGAGCGTCAGATTGTGGTTCTGAATGTCGCCGGTTCGAGTCCGGTCTTCCACCCAACATAAACCCTTGTAAGTTAAGTACTTATGAGGGTTTTTATATTAATATCAAGAAGCATTATATAGAAACATTTTACTATGTAAATGGAAAAAGAGTAAGTGCTGACACTTACTTTGCAACAGGTAAAAACCTAGAATGGAAAAAGTACATGTATAAGGCTTGTATATCATACTATAAAGCTCATCCTGATGAGTTTGATGCAATTCTAGGTGGACACCCCAAGAGTCATTATTCACTCGTCTAATGTTAGCATGGGAAAAAACTGATGATTATGAGAAAGCAGATGAGAGATTTGAAAAGAAATATCGAAGAAACATGTTGATTACACTAATAATAGCCGCATTCTTTTGCTTTGTCCTTCCTGTTATTGTTATTACATTTGGAGGTGGCTTTTAAATGTTAAAGTAACTAAGTGAGTTTTAATTACAAGATAGTTGACACTAACTTTTAACTCCATGTAGCACTATTATGTCAAATCCAAAACCTGACAAATGGGCTGGTATCATGCTATTTACAGGTGTACAGTCTTGCTAATCATCATGGTGACACTAACAATCATAGCCAGTTCTCATATATATGAAGAGAAGATAGCCTAGCACAAAGTGAAAAATAATATTGGATGAACCAAATAGATTTACTACATTTACATCAACCACTTTAACAGATTAAAGTATGGAAAGAACCTATATTAATGAATTCCACAAGCAATGGATAGAGAGCACTCTCAAGTCAATAACCTCTTGGCAGAAGCAACCAATCTCATTAGAAGAAAAAAAGAAGCAACAGGAAATGTTGAACCAGCAGAAGGCTATAAGAGAAGGCAAATTGAAGAGCTAAAACTATTTGCTAATCAACATAACTTATGGATTAATATTAACTCTCTCCCCTTATCTTACCTTAGTAAAGGGGGGAGAAAATGAAGTATTCACAGGTCATGAAGATGTTGTATTCAAGTTAAACAACTTTGAGTACGCAGGTGAAGACCTTGAGAACTTCTTCATTAGGATAGAAGCTCATAACCTATTCTTTAGCAATGTCACTTATCAGATGATTGGTTTTGCTTATAACAGTCAACATGAGTTTTGTGCTGTGTTAGTTCAACCTTATGTCAGAGCTAAAAGAGAAGCTACAGAGGAAGAAATAGCAGAATACATGCAGGCATTAGGCTTTGAAATGGTCTATGAGGATGAATATCACAATGCAGAATATGAGGTTTTTGATGCTGTACCTAATAATGTGCTATATGGTATTCTGCACGGTTTTAAATTAAATACTACATAGTGAAAAAACATCTATCATAAGTATCATTCATTTTAATAATCATTTCATTATCAAAAGAATAAGTATGATAGATAGCTTTTTGAAAAGGTATCTATCATGCTTTTACCAGCAAAAACAGTAAGCGTCTCGGCGATGCCGTAGCATTTAATTCAAATCCGCACTGTTTCATTCATTTCCGTACCAAAATGAACCGTTTCGGATATAGCTGCTGCCCCAAACTTTTAAACTAAGTCCTAAACCCTGTATCAAACAACGGCTCACTTGCAAAACTTCTTTAAGTCCAATTGTTGGCTAATTGTTGGTGGGAAACACACATTCAAACAAATACAACTGAACTACGGGGAATCATTATTCGATAAGCCTTTCCGGGAGAACCTTTAGGTGCATATAAATCAGCCTCATTAGCATTTTCACCAAGTGCCTCAACAAATGCACGGCGAATACGCGAAATTTTCTCATTTACTGAATTACTCGTCGGATCAACCAAACTATTAATGCTATCCTCATTTATATCACGATGTGAAATATCTTCATAGAGGTCTAGTAATTCCCTTCGTCTTTCTGAAAGCCGTTTCAACACAATTCCTTCCGGAGACTTCAAAAAGACAATAAAAAGAACACGGGAAAGTACTGGCATTTTCACCTCTACCCTGTCTCCATTAGGACGTACCAGAGTTATATTATATTCTGAATTTATTTCTAATCGATTGGTAGGAATAAGTAAATCAATCTCACGACATTCAAGTCCAGCAGGTTGAAGTCGGTCAAAAGAAATCCTGTCAAGTTGACTAATAAAAGCATCAAACATCATCTCGAAATTAGTTTCCGGCAAAAAAGGAATCATTATATAATCAAAGATCAAATTTCCTGTAGTTATCGAACGATACGGGTTATAGTGCAGAAAACCTGCACAATCAGGAGGAAGCAGGGAAATCTCCTTCAACTGGTCCCAATACAGAAACAGATCTTTAGTACGTTTTTCTTCTATGTGTTCCCAAAAGTTACTTAAGCATTCAATATCAGCAACATAATAACCAATAATATCAGAAGTATCACTTCGCCTAGCCATTGCCGGCAAATAAGTGAGAAAGAAACCATGATTTCTAAAACGACGGTCGAGCCGCATCAAATTTCGTGATATAAACTGATTAAGCATACCGTGAACCCGACGCTCAAAAAAGATCATTTCATGTTGATTGGGTACAAATAATTTCGTTTTAAATTCTACTTCTACCGATAAGAATTGATACTCCTCTTTCAAACCCAAGCTTGTTGATAAAATCTCATTCATATCAACCCCAACATCAGTCTTTGCATTGCTTTTACAAAAATAAGACTTCACCCTTTTACTAAACAATACTATTTTTTGCACTAAAGTTTCCCTCTTTATATCTTGTTTATCTTTTGGCTCCCAATCCGGTATTCTTTCGGATGTACTATCAAACACAGGTGGCGGAGCAACATGCCGTCCACCCTGAGTCCACATACGACAAAATAAAGCCTCCAATTTCGACTCATGCACTTGCAAGGTAAACATCATAGACCTAAGCCGTAGTGGGCTTTTTAAGATCTTTTTGCAACTATCCACATTACCAAGCATATCGTTTAATCGGTCATTATCTATATACGCATCCTCTTCCCTAAGCTCATCCGTATGATATTCTGCCGCCTTTTTGAAGAATTTAAGTGCTGTGCGATAGTAACCAGCTTCCATATAAAGTGTACCCAAATTATTTGCTGCAAAGAAATTCTTTTTTTCCTTTATTACTCTGTGATACCAATATGCGGCTTTATCATAATCCAATGGAGTAATTATCCCATAATGATATGAAATTGCAATAAATAGCTGCCCCATTTCTTGCCCTCCTTCTGCCCCACGCAAAATCCAACGAACCCCGGTTTCCCGCTCTCCCTCTAGTATGAGAAGCTGTCCATAAGCAACCATTCCTGCAAGATTTCCACTTTCTGCCGCCAAAAGCATATATTTCTTTTGCTCAACATTCTCGTCCGATATAGAAGCTAATAATGTATATGCACTTGAATTACAATACTTCTCGGCCAAAACCAGAAGATCACTTTTAAAGTGCTCATGAAGCTTTTCATTTCTACTTCTTACAAAAAATTCGTTATCATAATTCTTCAAAGAATCAATGACTCCCATTTCAACATAATATTTAGGACCGATCACTCCGTTATCATTAAGTATTTCCTTACTGATACAAGCATCATCAATAGGATAACACTCTGTAAAAGAACTTGGTCCTAAACGAAATATAGTATATGGGACTGCCTCCATAATCTGTTTTTTTTGTAGCCAAAAGTACATAATATTTCGACAAATCAATCTACCATTCAACAGAAAACTATTATTGCAAGGCTTGCAAAACTTATAAATAAACAATTTTTCATCCGATATTTGCAATATGTTTTTTCAAATACCGAAATAAAATGAAAAGTTATAAGCCCACACATCGGTGTGCTAATATGAAACGATTTCTCTCTTTTTTTTCTATCAATTGCTTGTTTATCTACAAAAAACTGTATTTTTGCAGATAACGTTAAAAATAAAAGATGAAGAAATAAAAGTATAATCAAGACATATTAGAAAAGAAGTGTTTACTTTTTACAAGTAGTTTTCAAAAATCGCCAATTTTTAGAAAACACCTACTGTAGTAATGAGTGAATGTTCTCACCGTATGGTGTGGGCTTTCCTTGTTTGTAGGTGTAGGTGTTTGGCGATACCTTGAAAACTCAACAAGTAAAGTGCCGCACCTTCTTTTTGTAGTATGGCTACAAAAGGAAATGATTATGAAAAAAAGATGTTGCCTATTTTTTGCTTTATCTATTTGTTATAATATGAAGGCATTAAAACAGTATGGGAATTATTATTTTCAAGATGTTGACACGAACGCATTAACCTAATTATAACCTAATATAGAGTACTACTATGCCAAATCCAAAGCCTAACAAGTGGTCTGGTATCCTACTGATAGCAGGTACAGTCCTACTAATCATCATCATGGTGATACTGACAATCATAGCCAGTTCTAATATGTAAGAAGAGAAGGGTCCAATCTCCAGTATCAGTACCTGTTGGATAAAAAAAACAAAAACAGGCACGGGTACCATGATAAATCTTTTTATTTTACCCATAAACCAAATATATTCTTTATATTTGTATAGCATTTGCACTAAAGAATATAGTAAATCATGGAAAATGAAAAGAAATTAACCCGCTCCTCCAATCGAATGATTGCAGGTGTATGTGCCGGAATAGCCGAATACTTCGGATGGGATCCTACCTTATTAAGAATAGTGTATATATTGGCTACATTCTTCACAGCCTTCGCCGGAGTGATTATATACATTATCTTGTGGATTGTTATGCCGGGAAGAAGACCTTCAGACGGATATGAAAACCGTATGAATCAACGTTTACATTAGTATAATTCCAGTCCGAACTCATCTTTCAGCTGCATCAACGCCTGATTCTTTTGAGCCATCATCTGGAATTTCTCGACACGTCCCACAGGACGTATTGTTTCCGTTGCCTCACTTACCCGCACTGTCATCACCACTTTGCTATTTTTCAGCCTACCACGAAGATAACTCTGCAATTCAGGAATCAAAGCTGTAAAATCCTTTGCAGCAAACTCATTATCAACTACCACTTCAAAAGTCGTTGAGTTATTAAGTAGCGCCGGACGGAGCATCTGCATACGTTTAGTAAGAGCATCCTGTTCTTTCAGCAATTGACCGGCATATTCCTGCCAGTAATAATTCAAATCCCGGTCATTGTGACGGAGCAAACGAAACCGCACCAAAAGAAGCCGAAACTCCCGATTTCACTGCCGCAGCCGCTTGCGGATGCCGGACAGTAGTGTCATTAGTAACCTGTATTGTTACCTATTATTACTAACTTTATATATCCTCCAACTCTCTGCAATACCTGTAGAGTTCATCTATCTCGTATAAGAGTTCCGAATTTCCTTTGCCGATGATTTGTTCTACGGGTAAGATGTATTCCTCCATGAAGAAGTCATACTGAATATCGTTCCATACTTGGTGTAAGGCATTGGCTCTTCTTCTCAGCTCCCCTTCAAGGTGAAGAAGTTCATCCGGGTTCAGTCGTTGATACATCATATTTATCAAATGTTTGGCAGATTACAAAGGTATGCGGCGTATCTTCTTATGAAGTGAATACAATCGGATAACTGTGTGTCTGGGCTATTGGATTGCATCACGCTTTTTATCCTCTCTATCACATCTTGAATATTAGCAAAGTACGATTGGGCGTTTTGCAAGCGATAGCGTTGCTCTCTTACTTTTTGCTTGGCGATTTTCACATCTTCTACAGCCTCGCGCACTTCCTCTTTCAAACGGTTGTAACATCCGTCATACTCATCAGTGGGCTCATAATATTGCAATGTGCTCCGAGCTTCTTCCAGTTCCATCTTTGCTTCGTCCAATCCTTTTTCGGCATCATACACTTCTTCTTCCACCTCCCGAATTTTAGCCAAGCATTCGATCTTTACATACTCCATTTGGTCGCAAAGGCTTTTGCAACCTTGCAGCCATTCATTGCGTACTTCTTCGATACGCAATGAAAAGCTATGAAGTATGTCAATGTCACTTACCGATACATCGTAACTCATAGTCTTAGCGTACGTTCTTGGCGGTTTCTACGGCTTGCGCATAGCGCTTGATGTAGCAACTATGATTATATATCATTTCAGAGATGTGTTGTACCTCTCTACACACTTCTTGAAATTCTTCACGAAACTTTTCGTTTTGTCTATCGTTCCAGCCCAAACTGACACGTTCCAATTCCTGATGAGCCGCATAAAAATTAGACATCAAAATCTCGCTAAGATTTTGCAGTCCGCGGGCAAACTCAATCAATTCCTGTTCGCTTTGTACATTTACGTCCATATTCCTTAGTCTATTATTTGATTTATTGTTCTTTATACAGTAGTCGCTCTATTTCTTCCCCTGTAGGCTGCACATAAGGCGACAATAACTCATAGTCACTCTTTTCTAAGCTATAGAGTGCGAGTTGCAAATTTTCAAAATCACTATTCAGTTTCTGCAAATCCATTTTTACAGTACTGAATCTTGAATCTTCCTCGGGCATTCGCAGGAAAGCGATAGAGGAAAAATATTTTTCTAAGTCTCTCATATACACATGATTCTCTGTATTGTGGAAAAACTTATTGACATTATTCAGCTGCCACAAACTGTGTATACCTCTTTCTGGACCATCCTTGAGTAGAGTCTGCCACACCTGTCTGGTGCTTACCGAAATCATCTCGGTATCTTTCGCATCCGCCTCCTCCTGCTTTTTTTTCTCTTCAGAACCATTATTCTTGTACAGCATCGGGAATACTAATTTTCCTCTGGCATCCCGGTTCTTGCAATATTCCTCTCTCTTCTTGTTTACGGATATTTCCACTTCTATATCGTTATTTTTTCGCATCTCATGATAGAAGTCCTGACCCAATAAGCAGATATATTGCTTCACCTCGTTGCTTGATTGTTCTTCTTCGCTATATGACCGATTCATTATCTGCTGATAGAGCTTTTTAAGCAATGCGGTGCGGGTAGCTCTACTGTCCGCAATTTCCACGCCCCATTTTTCTAAGTTGTAGAGTGTATTCTCCTGTTCTTCATTTTCTATTTCTCCATTGAGTATCAAATGGAAATGCGCTTTCTTACCACACTTCTTATGATAATACATCAACGAAATCAAACTTGTCAGCAATACCCGCGTTCCTTGCCCTTGGTCGTTAGTCCCCACGATGAGAAGGTTTTCGGCTTCCTCCGGACGCAGACGGACAGAAACCGGTGTGGAACGCACTTTGAAATTTCTGCCTAGAACACATTCCGGATACCGACCACTTTTTATCCCCCCGATATCATCCGCCAAGTTGCAAGTTCTCTTCCATCTTGTAGGGAATAAATGTCTCATATTCCTTAGTTTGATGGTTTTGTCGGAACACGCCATATTTTGGAAGTTGTCTGAGTAAAGCAAGTGGTGCGCTATCCTTGCTTGTGAGTCGCTCCACGTCGTTCTCGTTACAATTCATGAAGTAGACATCGGTCATCTTCTCTTGCAATGCCGTGGGAATGTCCGAACCCGTCAACCCTTGCGTGGCCAAGATGAGGTGCACGCCTTGGCTTCGTCCTTCTGTGACCATTCGGATTATTTTCTTTTCGATGTTAGTCTGAATACCAGTTTTGTTATCGTTTCCGAAGAGTATGTGGAACTCATCCGCAAGAACGAGTATACGAGGCATGGGGTACTCAGGATGAAGTTCATTATATCTTTTCAGATTATTGCACCCGGATTCACGCAACAAGATGCCCCGCTCGTCCATCAATGAGTCAATGTCGTTGAGTATTTCGGAGACGATGCTAAGGTTGGTATCACTCACTAATAATACTCTGACGTGGGGATAATCTCGATATCTGTTCAGCTCCACACCTCCTTTCTTCAAGTCCATCAGGTAGAGTTGCAGGGTGTCCGGTCCATAGTTCAGCACAGCATTTTGGAGGAGTACGTGTATGAAATTCGATTTTCCCGAGCCCGATTTTCCCAGTATGAGACTATGGGGATGACTTCCTTCATCCAGTTCAAAATATTGGACTGCTTGCGTCTGTACATCTTTCCCCATCTCAACGCGAAAGTCGTATGTGGCATCCGCAAATTCACGGGTGAACAGTTCCTTCCTTTGCCGTTCGTTGTAAAAAGCAGTCTCCTGAAGTTGAAGCATGTCTTTCTCATCTATCTCCTCTCTCAACAGGGCTAGCAGCTGATCGTGAAAGGTTGAACTCCAGATAGTTTCGTCTGAGTGGCAGGCAAACACATCAGTAAAAAGCGACGGAACTATCCAACTGGGCAATGCACCCAGCACAAGAAAGAAAATACCGGCATGATAACCTTCACGCAGCAGTATTTTAAACTCTTCCGAACGGTCGTAACTGTTATCTGTGGATAATCCGCTGACGATGCATACCTCGTATGGTTGCGCTATAAGCGAATGTGTGCGATTGTACTTCTCCAAATCGCCATATTTCAAGCAGGTATCTTTCAGCACTTCATATTTCTTTTTCGCCCAACTTTTCAATTCGGATAAGGAGTTGACATGCTCTTCGTTCACTATGCTGGAATGGAGTTGCTGCTCCAGTTTAAACACCTCAATGTTGAAGTCCATATTGATCATGCTGAAACGCACACTTCTCACGGGCAGAGAAAGTAGTATCTGAATAACCAGCCGTTTCCAATGAACCGATTTGCCAGTGTTACCGGTGAAGAGAAAATTGCGTTGCGGGTTATTTTGCAAATTGGCTACCACGGGCATATACATTCCACGATAGTGTGGATTGGGCATGAGGGTATAATCCCACAAGATGCTCTGAAGAGTATGCTGGCGGGTGTCGCGCCAGGTAGTCATAATCTGGTTGGCGGACATCGCCCTAAACTGCGGACGAATGGCAAGAGGCAGTTGGTTCATTGTTTGCAGCGCCTTTTCTTTTGCCGCATTATATTTCTGCTCTCTTTCGGCAATGAATTGTTGCAAAATATTCGTAAAGAAATTGACGTATTGTGACTTGTATAGTGCCGGATGCATTCTGAGGAATTCTTTGAAGTGCATCTTAATGGGGTAATGCCAAAGAAAGCTTACCACTTTCTCGTTGCGGCAGTGTTTAGTAGCCTCTTTCGTGATGTCATTCAGCAGTTCATCGGGCACTGTAAATACTCCCCTACCCGATTCCATGAGTCTGAGGTAAAACACCTCTTTGTAAAGATCGTTCCACCGGCAAAGGATGTCAATCATCTTTTGCTTTTCAGAAAGAGACACCCTTTCTTTACGGGCTGTTTCATCCAGTTGTGACAGTAGTTCTTTTACGATATTCATAGCAGGATTATTTAAAACCTAATTTTGATAAAAAAGGATGCTCTATATATGCGATGATTTCTTTGGCTGTTTTCTGTTCATACTCAGTAAGCCTTTGAGGACGCTCCACAAAACTCTTAAGGCATTGCACCACCTGTTGTTTTTCGATGGAATCTATATTACTATTTTTAACTTTTATTAAAAGTAACACAAGGACATCTTTAATGAATTGGTTCTCCTTGTCATAAATGTCATGCAATTCCCGAACCAGATACATTCTATAATATATCACCGCTTTCTTCTCCCTCTCTTCATAACTACCGCACCAACAACAGTTATCATACCCCAGCGCTAATCGATAGTAGAGATGTCCCAAGGATGCTATGTGATGCTCCTTCTCTTTTGCGGAGTAATAGTGAATGGAAAACCTCATTTTCAGTACCCACTGCTCTATCTTGGAACGTATGTGTTCCATCACTTCCACTTTTTCACTTGTCAAATTTCCTAAGAGAACTGCCCACACATAGAGTAGGCTTGTGTTGCCTTCTTTACCCAATTGCTCGTAAGCGGATTCGTATTTATCAGCCACCTCTATTCCCAAGTGGCAACTAAAGAGAATACTGTTCAGATAGCTTTCTGTGGGGAATGATGTCCATATCGGAACCCAATATGATAGCCCGTATTCTCCGCCTGTAACTTCGGCATGATTCGAAAAACTTGCGCTGAAACAAATCTTGTAAGCTAATTTTACGGCTTCCACATTGCCATATTGACTGGCGAGTGCAAGATTATGAAGAGTGCTTTTCAAGTGCTTGTCGCCTTGTACTCTTAGGGTCAGATTATAGCAGTTGGCTTTGAGCCAGTAAATCTTGCTTAAGGAAAGCCGTTGAAAAGCTTCATCGTTTCCCACACCTTTATCCAAATACATCTTAGCCGAATCCGTTTCCTCCATCACCTTATCGTATTGCTTGAAAGGATCTCGTCCTTCTGCAGCCCACAGGTGTTTTTCTACACACTTTCGATGGGCTGAGAATAGCATTTCTTGAGGAACATCGTATTGCAAGGAACGGGCTAAATCATAAAAATAAACCGTACTGAATGGATCGACGTATGTCACTCCTGCGCCTCTGCCTTGCCGATAAGCATTACCCACGTAAAAAGCTAGTCTCCCAGCATCTTTTTTCGCTGATATTCTATTTCCGTCTATCACCTTCTCCGCTCCCCCGTATTCCTCCAAAAGTTTCATGGCTTTTTCCGGATTCTTCTCTGTGCCCACGCCTTCGAATAGAGAGAGCGCCGTTTGCATTTGGGCATATTCCCAATCCTCGCTTGCCCCTTGCAGGAGGGCGGACAAGGTGTGTTCATTATATATTCTTTTGGTAAATAGAATCAAGGCTTCCAATTGGTTGGTAAACTCTGGGAATATGCGTTGTAAAGCCTCTTTCTCTGCATTAAAGTTTTCCTCGTGTACCAAATTATCAAAGTTACAGTGAGTTTGTCCGAATGTGCGAGAACTATCTCCAAACTCTAACTCAATAGAGAAGTCGGGGAAAAAGTGCATTACTGAAAGGTTGTAGAGCGTAGGCCGGTTTGGACTGGTGTAGATGCTTTCCCAAGGGGTAGAAGGAATTCCTACAGCGGTACACAGTTCTTTTCTCAGTTCTTCCGTTTGTACCCAAATCTTCGTATGTAGACAAGAAGCTTTTTGCTCTTCCTCTTTGGAACGTATCAGGTCTTGCCTTAGATTTTCTGCCATGATAGTAGTAGATTAGTTGCTTTATTTGCCGTCTTTCTCCCTTGCAAAAGAAGGAGGGAATAAGATTTAGTCTTAATTTGGAATACAAACTTACATAAAAAAATCGATTTATAAGCGTGTTCAATAATAAAAATAAAGGCCACTCCATTCTTTCATGCTTCGAGATTGTCGAATATTTAGTATCTTTCAAGTGCTGACCCCAAAATAGTACTTAATTATGAGGAACGTATTGTGACCTTGATGTGCATAAAGATAGTATGTTTTTATGCGCATTCTCAAAGTAATTGGTGCTAAAATCGAAGACAAGTTTGATGTGCTAACTTCTGAACTTAACCGTCTTCGTGATTTGTAGCTCGGTCACTCTACCAGTGAAATCGCCATGAAAAATTGGATTTCCATTTAGCGGGTATTAATATAATGATTTCAGTGTAAAACTTATTAATCCTTACTTTATCAAATAACTTCCCAGACGTAAGGCTGACGTAAAAGATGCAATATCCGCTTAAGCAATTATGTAAGTGATATTGGCAGTAAGCCTTCATAAGTTATTGAACACCAGTTATACTAACAATATTTTCTCTCATTCGTTAGATTCTTCCAGAGATATTCTTTATATCTGTATGGCATTTGCGCTAAAGAATATAGTATATCATGAAAAATGAAAAGAAATTAACCCGCTCCTCCAATCGAATGATTGCAGGTGTATGTGCCGGAATAGCCGAATACTTCGGATGGGATCCTACCTTATTAAGAATAGTGTATATATTGGCTACATTCTTCACAGCCTTCGCCGGAGTGATTATATACATTATCTTGTGGATTGTTATGCCGGGAAGAAGACCTTCAGACGGATATGAAAACCGTATGAATCAACGTTTACATTAGTATAATTCCAGTCCGAACTCATCTTTCAGCTGCATCAACGCCTGATTCTTTTGAGCCATCATCTGGAATTTCTCGACACGTCCCACAGGACGTATTGTTTCCGTTGCCTCACTTACCCGCACTGTCATCACCACTTTGCTATTTTTCAGCCTACCACGAAGATAACTCTGCAATTCAGGAATCAAAGCTGTAAAATCCTTTGCAGCAAACTCATTATCAACTACCACTTCAAAAGTCGTTGAGTTATTAAGCAACACCGGACGGAGCATTTGCATACGTTTTGCAAGAGCATCCTGTTCTTTCGGCAGCTGACCGGCATACTCCTGCCAGTAATAGTTCAAATCCCAGTCATTGAACATAAAATCCTCTTCCGGTTGTTGCACCTTAGGAACATAAGTTGTAGTCGCATTCTGCGATACCTGGTCACGCTGCGGATTCTTGATAGATACCCCCAAGCTAGACATCTTCATCACGGGAATTTTCCGTTCTTCCCTGGCAGTCTGAGCAACTCCCGCTCCTTGTGATGGAGCAGACGAAGCCGCACCAGAAGAAACCGATGCTCCCGGTTGCACAGCTGCAGAAGCCTGCGGATGCTGGGCAGTAGTGCCATTAGCAGCCTGTGTTGTAACTGAAGACGGAGACGAATGAAGGGAAGCCTGCTGAACCTGAGTGGCAGAAGCTACCTGCGGCTGCTGTGCTGCGGCAGGCTGAGTGAATACGGGTTTTATAGTCTTCTTAGGGCCACGCCCACCACTCACGTCATCCCCCTCGGTGGTAAGCTGTGCAACCTGTATCAAGGTCAGTTCTACCAGCAAACGCTTATTTTTGCTGATGCGGTAATTCAAATCACACTCATTACAAAGCTTCATGGCCCGGTACAAGAAAGGTAACGGACATTTCTGCGCTTGTTCCTGATAGCGTTGGCGTATGCTCGCTCCCACTTCCAATAGAGGCAATGTCACCGGGTCTTTCCCGACCAACAAGTCACGGAAGTGAGACGATAATCCGGTAATAAAGTGACTTCCGTCAAAACCTTTATTCAATATATCATTGAAAAGTAACAATGCGTCGCTCACCTTGTTTTCGAGGAAGCAATCCGTCAGACGGAAATAATATTCATAATCAAGTACGTTCAGATTATCAATCACACTCTTATAGGTGATATTTCCTCCGGTGAAACTAACCACCTGATCGAAGATAGACAATGCATCACGCATACCACCGTCCGCCTTCATGGCTATCACGTTCAGCGCTTCCGGCTCTGCCGTGATTCCTTCTTTCGAAGCAACATACGACAGATGATTCACCGTATCTTCCACGCTTATCCGGTTAAAGTCATAAATCTGACAACGTGAAAGAATGGTAGGAAGAATCTTATGCTTCTCCGTCGTAGCCAGAATAAAAATCGCATGACGGGGAGGTTCTTCCAGCGTTTTTAGGAACGCATTGAAAGCAGATGCCGAGAGCATGTGCACCTCGTCGATGATATATACCTTATACTTACCAATCTGTGGCGGGATACGCACTTGCTCCACCAACTGGCGAATGTCATCCACCGAGTTATTAGAAGCAGCATCGAGTTCGTGAATATTATATGACCGCTGTTCGTTGAAAGCTACACATGACTCACACTGATTGCAAGCCTCTCCGTCAGCGGTAGGCGTCATACAATTAATGGTTTTGGCAAAGATACGCGCGCAAGTCGTTTTTCCTACCCCGCGCGGTCCGCAAAACAAATAAGCATGAGCCAGTTTTTGGGTAGCAATTGCATTTTTCAGCGTAGTAGTCAACGCCCGCTGCCCCACCACCGATTCGAACGTGGACGGACGGTATTTACGGGCTGAAACAATATAGTTTTCCATATCCGGGATTCTCTCTGTTTTTGAAATTTCGCTTATTCTGCAAATGTACACAAAAAAAGTGATAAGTAATAAGGGATAAAGAGAGAAGTTTTGAAGCCGAAGCGATAAGTTTTTAAGTTATTAGTTTTATCTTTGCAGATATTAAAAGGAGAAATTATGGGTAAACTAATCAGTATCTGGAGTTTCATATGCAGACGCAAGTACCTCATTACGGTCGTTGCATTTGCTGTTATCATTGGCTTTCTGGACGAGAACAGCCTGGTTCGTCGTTTCGGATATGAACGGGAAATCAGCCAGTTGAAAGAAGAGATAGAAAAGTACCGGGCAGATTACGAAGAGAACACCAAACGTCTCAACGAAATAAGTACCAATCCGGACGCCATCGAACAGATCGCCCGTGAAAAGTATCTGATGAAGAAACCCAACGAAGATATTTACGTTTTTGAAGATTAAAGAATGAAACAATTAGTACCCGCCCTTTTCACCGCAGGCGCCATAATGGCTCTCACCGGAGCAGCTGTGTTTATTACCGGATGGATATACGCTCCTTACATATATACTGTTGGAGCCGGATGTATCGCATTGGCACAAGTGAACACACCCGTCAAAGGAAAGAGCAAAACATTGAAACGCCTGCGTGTTCAGCAGATATTCGGTGCACTGGCACTTATCCTGACCGGAGCCTTCATGTTTACCACACGAGGCAATGAATGGATTGCCTGCCTCACAGTTGCTGCCATCCTCGAACTTTACACCGCTTTCCGTATTCCACAGGAAGAAGAAAAAGAAAGGTTATAAAAAAAGCCCGTTCATAGCTTTTCAGTCTTGAACAGGCATCACTTTTTTTAATTCGATAATGTTCCGTCCTTTTATAAAGAACGGAACAGTTTTATATCATTTATTTCTTCACAGGTGAATATCTTGCATTCAACCCGTCAACAATTTCTTTTGTAATATTGAAAGTGCTGTCAGCATAAAGCAGGTTATCGAAACCAGTGTTGCTGAAGATCAGGCTATATCCGTGAGTCTTATTATATTCTTTCAGGAAAGCGTTGATAGAATCGCGGAACTGCAAGCTATTCTTGTTGTTCTCTTCCATCAAACCATTCTGAAGTTTGTTGCTCAACTCTTGCAAATCTTGTTCCAACTTCACCAGACGGTTGTACTCTTGCTGCGCTCTATCTTGTGACAGGAAAGCATTGTTTTCAACTTTCTTCTGAAAATCTTGCTTTTCCTTGTTCAAAGAGGTAGCCTTCTGATTCAATGTCATACGAACGTTTTCGCTCTTCTTTACCATCGCCTCATTCAAGTCAATACAGAAATTGTATTTGGCAAGCAGCGTATCTATTTCAACATAGGCAATTTTCATTCCTGACAGTTCGGCATTAGCCTGAGCCGGAGCATTGGTAGTTTGATTGTCAGTTTTGCCAGCACATTGTGAAAATAAAACGATAAACGCAAGAGCAGCCAAACCGTTCATGAGGTAGTTCATTCTATTCATAATTAATAAGTATTGTTTTTAATAAATTTAATTCATACTATCGTTCAAGGCTTTTTCCAACTCGTTAATAGAAAAACGCGGCTTCTTTTGTGCTTCGCGATCTTGCGACTGTGCGCATCCGATTCCTTTCTGACGCAACGCTTTATTCCCACTCACGTGACCATTCGGGAATTTCCCACCCTTCGTAAAGAATACTTTCACCCCTAATAATACCAGGGAAATAGCAACTATTAACAAAGTTATCAGTATAGTCTCAACCATTTCTATTAATTTTGTGAGTGCAAAGATAGGCTTTAATGAGATATGAGTTCAGATAAGTCAATCAAATTAACCATATTTAGCAATAGAAGAAGCGAAAACAACCCTTCTATTCCTATTATAAAATAGAAACAGCATGGAAAAAAAAGACTTAAAGCCGGCTGGCGTATTCAAGTATTTCGAAGAAATCTGCCAAGTGCCACGCCCTTCGAAGAAGGAAGAGAAAATGATTGCCTACCTGAAGGCATTCGGAGCAAAACATAATCTCGAAACCAAGGTGGACGAAGCCGGTAATGTATTGATTAAAAAGCCCGCTACTCCGGGAAAAGAAAATCTTCAAACCGTCGTTCTGCAATCGCATATCGACATGGTGTGCGAAAAGAATAACGATGTTCAACATGACTTCCTCACCGATCCCATCGAAACTGAAATTGACGGTGAATGGCTGAAAGCCAAAGGCACAACCCTCGGAGCCGACAACGGTATCGGTGTAGCTACCGAGCTGGCTATCCTGGCTGACGACAGCATTGAACATGGTCCGTTGGAATGTCTGTTTACTGTAGACGAAGAAACGGGGCTTACCGGAGCTTTTGCCCTACAAGAAGGTTTTATGAGCGGTGACATCCTTCTGAACCTTGATTCGGAAGATGAAGGAGAAATCTTTATCGGATGTGCCGGAGGTATTGACTCCGTTGCAGAATTTACGTATAAAGAGGTAGAAGTTCCCGCCGGATATTTCTTCTTCAAGGTGGAAGTGAAAGGTTTGAAAGGCGGTCACTCCGGTGGTGACATTCATTTGGGACGGGGCAATGCCAACAAAATACTGAACCGTTTTCTTTCACGCATGGCTGGCAGACATGATCTGTACCTTTGTGAAATCAACGGAGGTAATCTGCGTAACGCTATTCCCCGCGAGGCTTATGCAATTTGTGCAGTTCCCGAAGATGCCAAGCATGATGTCCGCACCGAACTGAATATTTTCACCAGCGAAATGGAAGACGAATTATCTGTTGTAGAACCTGACTTAAAGTTGGTACTCGAATCGGAAGCTCCCCGTAAGATAGCTATCGACCAGGATACCACTACCCGCTTATTAAAAGCTCTGTATGCAGCTCCTCACGGTGTATATGCTATGAGCCAGGATATTCCCGGACTGGTGGAAACGTCTACCAATCTGGCATCTGTCAAGATGAAACCGAATCATATCATCCGTATTGAAACCAGTCAGCGAAGCTCGATACTATCCGCACGCAACGATATGGCGAACACGGTTAGGGCCGTATTCCAACTGGCAGGAGCTAATGTTACGTTCGGTGAAGGTTATCCGGGATGGAAACCGAATCCGCACTCGGCTATCCTCGAAGTGGCAGTTGAATCTTACAAGCGTCTATTTGGTGTAGATGCGAAAGTTAAAGCCATCCATGCAGGATTGGAATGTGGTCTGTTCCTTGATAAATATCCAACGCTGGATATGATCTCTTTCGGACCGACACTGACAGGTGTTCATTCTCCTGACGAACGAATGCTTATTCCTACTGTAGAAAAGTTCTGGAAACACCTGTTGGACATCCTGGCACATGTACCTGCCAAGAAGTAGCGGGCAAATAAGTCAACATAAAGAAGAGTATGGTAACAGTCAAAAAAGAATAGCTGTTATCGTACTCTTTTTTACTATGATTTTATCAGGTGTAAGTTTCCTCGCTCCTTCCAATATCATTGCACAAGAGGTTCACGGCAGACAAGCCTCCTCTCAACAAGAAAGAATCTCTTTCCGTGTTGTAAGTTGGAACATAGAAAACCTGTTCGACACACACCACGACAGTCTGAAGAACGATCATGAATATCTTCCCGATGCGATACGTCATTGGAATTATAGCAGATATAAGAAAAAACTGGCTGATGTTGCCCGTGTAATTACTGCTATTGGCGAATGGAATCCTCCCGCATTAGTTGGATTATGTGAAGTAGAAAATGATACAGTGCTTCGTGACCTTACCCGTCGTTCTCCTTTAAAAGAGCTCAGCTATCGTTATGTAATGACCAACTCCCCTGATTTAAGAGGAATTGACGTAGCCTTGCTTTATCAACGGGATCTATTCAAACTATTATCTTCCCGTTCCATCTCCATTCCTCCGTTTAAGCAGCACCGTCCGACAAGAGATTTGCTACACGTCAGCGGGCTTCTACTGGCGGGAGATACACTCGACGTATTTGTCTGCCACTTCCCCAGCCGTTCGGGTGGAGCCAAAGAATCGGAACCTTATCGTTTATATGTAGCTCACATACTGCGTACGGAAGTCGATAGCACTATGAATATTCGTTCTCATCCGCAAGCCATTATCATGGGGGATTTCAACGATTACCCGACGAATCAGTCCATTCTGAAAATACTGAAAGCCGAAGCGCCTCCTGTTAAAACCAATGACCTAGCTTCAACAACCGACTCCGCCAACGCCTCAACAGTTACCCCCTCCTCACTAAAACTATATCATCTACTTGCCCGAAAAGCAAAATCAAAAAACTTCGGTTCTTACAAATTTCGTGGTGAATGGGGATTACTCGACCACTTGATTGTATCAGGCACGCTATTAAATCAATCAAATCACTTTTTCACTAGCGAAGAAAAAGCAAATGTATGCCTTCTCCCTTTTTTACTGAAAGACGACGAAAAATATGGTGACAAAGAACCTTTCCGCACTTATAAGGGAATGAAATATCAAGGAGGCATCAGTGACCATCTTCCTATCTACACAGACTTTGAATTGATTGTATATTAATTATGGCAAACGATAGTAGCCAATATTATCAGGTTATTACAAATAAAGATAGTCAACCATTATCAGAGAAGTACAAACGCCGCTACAGCATACTCTGACAAGAGACTATTCTCACTACGATGAGAAATATAACGCCTCATCATAGCTTCATAAATTAAATTATCAAACAAGAGTTCCGAACTTCTATTTCTCCATGTCCTCTATGATGCAAATGATGAATTAGTCCGAATACTGATAAACCTTCAAATCGAACTTCGGAACCATTGCCAGCAAATGGTCGAAGATATCCGACTGAATACGCTCGTATTCTTTCCAGACCTTATTGCGGGAGAAGAAATAAACCTGAATAGGTACTCCGTACATCGTAGCTTCTTTCTGACTGATAATCAAATCCAACTCCTGATTGACCACAGGCAGACTACACAAATAGCGTTCAATATATACCCTGTACACTTGAGAATTGGTAGGAACGACTCCTTCTTCCGGCTGATAATCCGCCATTAATGGAATTTCTTTCCGGTAACAGTCCAACATTTCCGGAGTACAGAATTGAAGTGTAGTCAAATCCAAAGTTATACTCTTCATCACCCGTCGTCCTCCCGACTGTGTCATTCCCCGCCAATTCTGAAAAGGACTGCTCACTAACGTATAAGGAGGAATAGTGGAAATGGTATTATCAAAATTCTGGATCTTGACTGTATTCAGCGTTATTTCCTGTACAATGCCATTTGCGTCACCGGAAGGAAGCGTCACCCAGTCCCCCGGACGAACCATATCGTTGGCAGAAAGCTGGATACCCGCCACAAAACCTAATATGGAATCTTTGAATACTAACATTAAAATAGCCGCTGAAGCGCCCAAGCCCGCAAACAAAGTAGCCGGAGACTTATTCACGATAATAGCAATGATTACAATCCCGCCAACAAAGAAAAGAAGCACCTGCAACACTTGGATAAAACCTTTCATCGGGCGGTCTTTCATCGACTCTCTTCCGTCATAGATATCCATTATCATCAACAGAATCCCATTTATAGCCAATAGTAAAGAGAAAATAATATAAATGACGCACGCCTTCTGGGAAATCAGCAACAGCTCTTTTCCACGGATAAAAGCCATCGGCAACAACGAATAAACCAGAAAAGCCGGGATGGTATGAATCAAATTATGAAATACCCTACGCTTCATCAACAATGTATTCCATTGATGAGGTTTACGTCTCGTATACTGTTTCATACCTCCAATAAGAATTGCCTGGCAAAGATAATTCAAAACGATAGCAACCACTATCATCAGTAAAGCCATAATAGTCTCATCAAAACGATCGGCAACAGCCGGATCTATTCCCCAATTAATGAGGGTTTTATTCATCCATTTTCCTAAATCTACTACTAACATAACTTCTGTCTTTTTTTATAAATAACAGTAAAATATTCATTTGGTTTAGAAAAAAAGAGACTAGTATCCGATTTATCAAGAATCAAGACACCGGTCTCCACTGCTACTCTCTAAGCATATCATTTTTCGATGAGGGCTCCATCAGGGAATCACCATCACCCCTATTTCATTCATATTTACTTTAGCAACGGTAGCATCAGGTGTAGTGGCCTCCAGTTTAATGAAACGTGCCTGTACTTTCTGACTGAAAGCAACCGTCTGTGGCAACGGATTATGCATAATATTGCTGAACTCTCCACTGGCAGGCACTTCTTTCCAGCTCTTACCATCCATGCTTACAAAGAATTGATAACGGAATGCCATCGTCGGCTTTGCCTCCGCTTTTGAAGGCGCGTACGTGAAACTGCTCAATGTTACCGTCTTCCCCAAATCAATCGTTAATGGAGAAGCAGCAACCTGTTTCCATCCGGAACGCGGCAAATTATTCCAGTCTTCTTTCGTTGTTTCTTCCTGCAAAGGTTCTGCATAATAAGCGGCAACCTGACTAACGTAAGCAGTCAACCGGCACTCGTCTATTCTCACCCGGAGCTTATTGGCATTAACTGCCGGAAAGCGCAACATACGTTTATATCCTATCGTCGTACCTTTTCCTACTTCTTTCCAGCCATTATCCGTCAAGGCTTCCACAGTAAAAGCCTCTACCCTCTGCCCTTTCGTTATATCTTCCTGCAACATGACCAGATTGATTTCCGATTTGGACTTCAAGGCATAGACAGCCTCACCGCCCGAAGTAGTGCTCCAGTATTTTCTTCCGTTTTTCACCCGGTTGTCAGCAAACGTTTGTTGCCGATAATCAGCAAACTCTTTCAACCGCTTGATATCAGCTTCATGAATCAGTCCCCTCCGGTCAGGTGGAATATTCAGCAGGAGCACTGAATTATATCCTACCGACTGGAAATAAATATCTGATAAATGCTTCAAAGATTTCACTTTACCATCTTCCTCCGCATGATAGAACCATCCCGGACGGATAGATACGTCGACTTCCGAAGGATACCAGAATAATTCCGTAGCTTTCTCCAATATCTTACGACTTCCCAAATCCTCTGCTTTACTGAAAACACCCAAACGTTTGTTGTTCTCTTGTGAACGGGCATATATACCGGGAGTCAACACAGTTGCGTTCCATTCCGTTTCACGGCCTACTCCTTTCTCGTTTCCGACCCAGCGGACATCATCCCCCATAATTGCCATCACAGCTTTGGGTTGGAGGCGTTGGATGGTTTGGTAAAAAGCGTCCCAGTCATACACTTGCTTCTTTCCGTTCGGACCTTCTCCATTCGCCCCGTCGAACCAGACTTCATGTACTTCACCATAATTGGTGAGCAATTCCGTCAATTGCCGAATAAAAAAATCATTGTAACGGGGAGAGTCTCCATAACATTCCGCATTCCGGTCCCAGGGAGAAAGATATACTCCAAACTTCATATCATATTTGTCACAGGCAGCACGAAGTTCTTTCACTACATCGCCTTGTCCGTTTTTCCAGGGAGAAGAGGCCACGGAATGTTTGGTAGTAGCCGTTGGCCAAAGGCAGAAACCGTCGTGATGTTTTGCAGTCAGAAGCACCATTTTAAAGCCGGCTTCCTTGAGGGTACGTACCCATTGTTCAGCATCCAGTTCCGAAGGATTAAAGAGCGCGGGATCTTCTTTCCCGTCCCCCCATTCACGTCCGGTAAAGGTGTTGATACCAAAATGAAGGAAAGCTGTTAATTCCATTTGTTGCCAAGCGTATTGCTGTGGAGTAGGTACCAGACGCGCTGCCATATCAACCTTCTGTTCGATAGTTGCACTTTGAGGAAATTCAACATGCTTCACATAGTAATTTTCTTTTTTCTGCGCCTGCGCTCCACTCATGAGAGTAACAGACAATAAAAGAGAGGTTAGTAGTTTATTCATGGTCTATTAATTATTGCAATCGTACAAAGATAAAATAAAGGTGTAGATTTCACGATTCTCATGGAATATTTTCTTACGACATTCCATCCAATCAGTGTAACCCCCACCTTCATATATAATCTAAATAACCTATTGATTTAGTATCTATTTCATCGGATAAAGGGTAAATTCAAAACTCTGTTTCTTTAATGGAACCAGGTATTTCGGTAATACTCCGGGCCCACAAGTAGCTGTTCCCACACCTGCCTGTTCAGCATCCAGATGCACTGTCAGCAATCCATCGCGTTCCAGTTCATTGATATGGCGGGCCTTCTCTAATAATACATCCGAGAAAGGAATGATACTAAACTGGAAAGCACGATCCGACTCAACAAAGATACCTTCGCCGGAAGTATCTGCCAACTTCACCCAACGCACATCGGTGCGGTTGCCTGTAGATTGCGGAGCAACATAATAGTGGAACATCCGTTCCGGTGTAGTCTGATATACACCGATTTTACCGGACTGATTACGGTCAATATAGGTTTCATTATCTCCACGTCCCAAGTAAGAAACCTGATCGTAAGCGTTCGACACACGGAACGTCAATCCCAGGCGTGCCATTGATTTCACGATGGTCGTGTCGGGTTGGAAAGTTGTATGTACTTTCAGTGCACCGTTTCTATCCAGTGAATAAACAAAGTCAGCAATTCCTACCCTTTGCGTTTTTGCATTTAGAATTTCTACACGGGCAGTGGTCGAAGTCTTACTTTCCCTCAATGACACTACTTTCTGGGTCAGACAATCCAATCCCGCATCACGCCACAAGCGTGCGCCGTTCTTATCTCGGTTGTCATTATCCGTTGCCGGGCGGTAAAGGCTCAATGTCAGCGGAGTAGCCAATAATTCTTTGCCGTTCAGGTTCAATGAAGTCAGCGCGCCTGTTTGCTTATCAACGGTGAAAGTCGTTTCACCTGCTTTGTGCGGACGGTAGCCTGTGTAGTTCTTATTACCGGCAAATACAAACTGGTCGTATGCCACCTCCCAATCCTTATCTATCATTGAAGAAGCTTCACGACGGGTCCAGCTGATATTCAAATAAGCCTCACGGACTGTATTCGGAAGTTTTACAGCCCCCAAAGTAACATCAACAGTAGCGTGCGGTGCACAATCAACCGTTTTTGTACCTTCCGCCAAAATCCTGCCATTATCTGCCGTCACATTCCAGTTCAGTACATACTCATTCAAGTTAGAGAAATCATACCAGTTCTTGACACGGATAGTCAGATTCTTCTGATTCGCCAGCGTTACTTTTATGTTCTGATATACTTTCTTTACTTCGAGCAAATGCGGGTGCGGTTCACGGTTGGCGCCCACCAAACCGTTACAGCAGAAGTTTCCGAAACTTGGAATTCCTTCCGGTCCGTAATCACCGCCATACGTCCAGTACCATTTACCGTTCTTGTCTATTTCGCGGAATGACTGATCCACCCAGTCCCAAACGCAGCCACCTTGTGCCATCGGATTGTTTTCAAATACGTCCCAGTATTCTTTCAGTCCGCCGCAACTGTTGCCCATCGCATGAAGATATTCACAAAGAATGAAAGGGCGGTAGATGTCTTTCTCTTTTACGTATGCTTTGATATCGTCTACACTGCGGTACATACGACAGTAAATATCCGTATTATAGTTCAATTCGGCACGTTCATACTGTACAGGGCGAGTTTTCTCTACCGATTTCAGCCAGTCATAAGTACGTTCGAAGTTAATTCCGTTTCCTGCTTCATTTCCCAATGACCAGATAACGATAGCCGGGTGATTCTTAGAACGTTCATACATCCGGTGAGTGCGATCCATGTGTGCAGTCAGCCAGGTACTATCCTTGGCTAGGGAAGCAGGACCATATCCCATTCCGTGAGATTCGATGTTTGCCTCATCAATCATGTACAAACCGTAACGGTCGCAAAGTTGATACCAGTAAGGATGCGTAGGATAATGCGAGTTACGCACCATGTTGATGTTGTGCTGCTTCATCAGTTTGATGTCCAGTTCCATCAGCTCCTTGCTCACGGTACGTCCCAGTTGAGAATGCTCGTGTCGGTTGGTTCCCTTCACCAATACCGGAACGCCGTTGATGCAGAAACGTCCGTCTTTGATTTCCGAGGTACGGAAACCGACTTCACAACCAGTCAGTTCGGTTACCTTGCCTTGTTCATCCTTCAGTTCGAGTATTAATGTGTAAAGATGAGGATGCTCTGCACTCCAAGCCTTTACATCGGGAATATTCTTTTCATCAAACGTGATAAAATTGCTCAATCCGCGGGATTTTATCCGGATAGCATCCTGCAGGACAGCTTTACCATTGGCGTCTTTCAGGGTATAAGCAATAGAAGTAGCTCCAGATATAGCAGAATGTCCCTCTACGGTCACTTCAAGTCCGAAAATACCATCTTTGTATTTCTCTTTTTCTAAAGAAGCATTCAGTTTATAATCCGCAATGTACTGTTTGGGAGTACTGTAAAGATACACGTCACGTTCGATACCACTCAAACGCCACATATCCTGACATTCCAGATAAGCACCCGAACTCCAGCGATACACTTCCAAAGCAACCACATTTTCGCCTTCATTGAGGACATCTGTAATATCCCATTCGGCAGCCGTCTTTGATCCCTGATTATATCCAAGTAATTTTCCATTCACCCATACATAATAGAAAGAAATGACTCCTTCACAACACAGTACTACCCTGCGTCCTTTCCAGTCGGCAGGCACTTTGAAGGTACGTCGGTAGGAGCCGACTTCATTCTCCGCATAAGGCACCAGCGGCGGATTCTTCTTGAAGTTGAACATTTTATCATCAAACTCATACGTTTCGTTGACATAGATAGCCGTGCCATACCCCTGGCGTTCCCAGTTACCGGGCACATTGATATCCGCCCATCCTCCTGTATAATAAGAAGGTTGGTAAAAGTCCTTCGGACGATTATCAGGTTTCTTCACCCAATGGAATTTCCACTTTCCATTGAGACTCATATAAAAAGGAGACTGTTCATACCCTCCCGGCTTTTCAATGTCGGAAGCGTTGGCATAAGGCCATACGTATGTGTGAGGAGCGAGCTTGTTCAGTCCCACCGCATACTGGCTTTGCCATTCGGGCAACGGTTGTTGCTGCGCTAAAGTGAAAGTAGCAGTCAGTCCTGACAATAGAACTAAAAGAGTTCGTTTCTTTAAGCTAATATTCATAAGCATGTCATCATAATTGGTTTATATAATAAATTAGGCACAGATTAAGCTGATTGACGCTATTATTTTATATACTCATCATTCTAAAAACCGTGAAATTCGTGTAATCCGTCTCTAATAATATAAGATTATTCTGCAAGAGCACTTAATTGCTGTTTTTAACTATTTGATTACTATTCTATAATCACTTCATCAAAATAGACTCTCGCTTCCTGACCGGGACGGACATGCTCGTCGGGACATATCCCCGCACCTTCCGCCGTCACTCGGACATAACGGGCAGATACTCCGCCCATATCTATCGAATAGTCATTTCTAAAAGTTCCTTCCAGATAGATTTCTTCCGGAGAGAAGTTCAATTCTCCCATAGTATGGTAGGTTCGATTGTCATCGGAAACTTCTACGCGAATCATCTTCGGTTTATGTGCTCCCATTCCATAATTCGTAATGCAACCGATAGCAAATTTATTCAAAATCTCCCGCCCCTGCAAATCTATCGTGAAAGATATAGAATCATTTTGATTCCAGTTACACCATTCAAAATCAGTATATTTCAGGCTTCCCCGCAATCCGTTGACTAACAACATTTCGTTCTTCTTATTGCCAAGCAAAGGTTTTGCCGTAGCTTTGTTCCATGTGAGTTGCAAGTCTAAAGTTTCTCCCATTTGCTTGCCGTTCATAAAGGTAGCGGCTTTCACCATTTGTGTCTTCGTCACACGGATAGGTCCGTCGTAACGATGAGAAGACATTGCCGGATTACTTCCGTTCAGTGTATAATGAATCTCTACATCCGGGCGGATACATTCCAAATTCACTTCCAAATGTCCGTCCACTGATGTCACCGTCTGTTGTATGTTATACATTGAACGGGCATAGACAATTCCTTTTTCCGCAATATGCGCGTTGTATGCGTCCATCCGCTTCAAGAATCCAGACCAGTCCTTCGTTCCTGCGGGCGTCCATGCCACTTCTGCTAAAGCGGCCAGGCGGGGAAACAAAAGATAATCCACATCTTCGGGTTTATTACAGAACTCTGTCCACATACAAGCCTGTACTCCCATTAACAAAGACTCATATTCCGGTTTCCAATCCTTCTGTACAGGTTCGTAATCGAAAACATCTTTCAGGGTATTGTTGCCAAAATAGGTTACCGGTTCAAACCATTGCGGTCCCTGATAACGAATCAAGTATAAGACACGCGCCGGAGTCATGATAAAACGATGTCCCTTTTCGGCAGCTTTCAGAGCAGCCGTACCCATTCCCTGCCAGCCTAGGATAATAGATTCTTCAGGAAGAAAAGAGCTGTTTGTCAACTCATCCCAGCCAATCACTTCACGACCTTTCTTACGCAGATAATCACTGATACGTTTCATGAAGTAACCCTGCAAATCTTCTTCATTGGCCAAACGCTGTTTTTTCATCCGTTTTTGGCAAAGCGGGCATTTCTCCCAGTTTGTCTTTCGCGCCTCATCTCCACCAACATGAATATAGCGAGAAGGGAAAAGCTCTAGAATTTCGTCAAAAACATCTTGCAAGAATGTAAATACGCTATCATTTCCCGCACAGTAGATAATCTCGGAATTTCGTCCTCCCAGTCCGGGAAGTACACCGACAAAGTCTTTCACAACCGGACAGGCAAGCTGGGGATAAGCAGCCAGAGCAGAGTTACTGTGTGCCGGTACATCTATTTCGGGAATGACTTCTATCTGTCTGTCGGCTGCATAAGCTACAATTTCCCGGATGTCCTCCTGCGTGTAGAAACCGCCTATCGGAGTAGGTTCTCCCCGTTCCGGGTTGCGACGTGAGTGGAAAGGCACATCTGTACGGTCTACTCTCCACGCTCCTATTTCCGTCAAACGGGGGTATTTCTTTATTTCAATCCGCCAGCCGTTATCGTCTGTCAGATGAAAATGAAGTTTGTTTATTTTCAGCATCGCCATACAGTCAATGATTCGCAGTACATTCTTTTTAGGGATAAAACAACGTACCGGATCCAACAGTAATCCGCGGAAACCGAAACGGGGTTCATCCTGAACCGTCATTGCCGGAACTCTCCAATCGACATTCCGGACCGGTTGTTCCGATTCTATGGCAGCCGGCAGAAGTTGGCGGATAGATTGCAGGGCATAGAAAAAGCCTTTTGTATCCGAAGCTTTAATGAGTATCTGTTCCGGCGTAATCTCCAGTAAGTAGGCTTCACTTTTTAAAGAAGAATCCGTCACAAAACGGACTTGTCCCTTTTCACGCCCGACATTCAAAGCAGGAGTTATTCCGGCAGCACGAGTAAACAAGTCAATAAAATTGCGGGCAATCACGGCTTGTTCCTGACTTTCTACCGCAAACACCGTTTGGGCTGAAAAGGTGAAGTTACCACGGCCCGGCACAATCTGTGTCGGGCGTGGTACTATTGAAATTAAAGGGGATGTTAAGTTATCAGCCTGCAAAAACGCTGTCAGTGGCGAAAGCAGTATGAGAATGATTAAGATGTATTTTTTCATGGCGTATGTACATTGGTATTATTCCTTGTCTCTCTCCGGTGAGAAGCGGACAGGATCATTGTATTGCTCCTGAAGTTTCAGCATTTCTTCTTTTAGTTCTTTCACTACCGGTTCATATTCAGGTTGTCCGTAGAGGTTGTGCATTTCCGACGGGTCTGCCTGCAGGTCGTAGAGTTCCCACCAGTTAATGTCATTATAGAAATGAACCAGTTTATAGCGTTCCGTACGTACACCATAATGACGTTTCACCATGTGTTCAGCGGGATATTCGTAGAAATGATAGTAGAGAGCCTTCCGCCAATCTTTCGGATGTTCGCCTTTCAGCAAGGGGACGAGGGATACACCTTGTATGTCTGAAGGAATCTCTGCTCCTGCCAATTCGAGGAAGGTAGGTGCATAATCGATGTTCTGAACCATTTCGGTGATGTCGCCCCTACGGTCGAATCCTTTCGGCAGACGCATGATGAGTGGTGTACGCATGGATTCTTCGTACATGAAACGTTTGTCGAACCAACCGTGTTCGCCCATGTAGAATCCTTGGTCGGAAGTATAGACAACAAGTGTGTTATCCAGTAATCCTTTCTCTTTCAGGTAGTCGAGTACACGACCAACATTGTCGTCCAGCGACTTCACCGTCTTCATATAATCGCGCATATAACGCTGAAATTTCCAGTTGGCTAGTTCCTTGCCTTGCAGGTTCTGTTTATAGAAGTCGTCTATTATTGGGGTGTAGAATTTGTCCCATGCAGCACGTTGTGCTTCATCCATACGACCGATATATTTCTCATATAAGGATTTCAGACGGGTATTTTTGTCGGGACGAAGCATTTTGAGATCATAAATCATGTCCATGTCTTTCATAATACTCATCTCTTGTGCGGCAGCGGCAGGGCGTCCTTCGTAATTGTCAAAGAAATTGTCCGGTAGCGGGAAGGTTTTATCTTCGTACAAAGCCAGGTTGCAAGTATCTGCCAACCAATTACGGTGAATAGCCTTATGGTGAATCAAAAGACAGAAAGGTTTCTCCGGATTGCGTTTGTTTTCTATCCAGTCAATGGCATCGTCAGTGATAAGGTTCGTGATATATCCATGTTTTTGGATAGTGTCATTGTTCTGTGTGATGAAATCCGGATTGTAATAGTCGCCTTGTCCGGGGACAATCTGCCAGTAATCAAAACCGGAAGGCAAACTTTCAAGATGCCATTTACCTACCAGTGCTGTCTGATAACCGATTTTCTGCAACAGCTTCGGAAAAGTCTGTTGCGAACTGTCGAATACGCAAGTGGTATTATCATAGAATTTATTAGCACAACTATGTTTACCCGTTATCATGCAGGCACGACTGGGACCGCTTAATGAATTGGCTACAAAACTTTGAGTAAAGCGTACACCATCGGCAGCAATACGATCGAGATTGGGTGTTTCCATGTAGCGTGTGTCATAACAGCTCATCATCTGAGCTGTGTGATCGTCTGTCATAATGTAGACGATATTCAAAGGTTTCTGTTCCACAGGCTTTTGCTTGTTTGAACAGGAAGCAAAGGAAGCTACAGCTGCTACTCCTGCTAAAGGAAAGAATAAGTTTGGTTGCAATTTTTCCATAAATACTAATTTGTATAAGATTGTGTCAGCAAAGATAGAGGACAGCCATCTATTTAACTTCCACAAATTACCATTTAATTTCCAATAATCTCCATTTCTGCATAATTGACTAATAAATAGCCGGAAGCATATCGCCTTCTAACGATAGCTTCCGGCATAAAATTCATTTCACACTATTGAAAGCTAATTGAAAGAGATAGCATTAATAAAATAACTGATTAGCCCAGACTTTTTCAGCATCAGTCTGTACATAATTCTTATTTGTATAGATACGAATCCAATCAATTTCCATTCGAGGCGTATTATCATCCGTTTCACAATTGGCAATACTTTTCAGTACATTATCCCAACCTTCAGGCGCTTTACCAGCAGCCCGTTCCGAGCTTTCAGCCAATCTCATAAAGAAGTAGAGACCGGCACTGCCACCAGCAGCAGTAGCAGGATCAGGATTAGCAGTAGCAGGAGTTCCAGCCTTGTCGAATGGCCACCTGTCAGGAGATTGTGTACGATTCACAGTCAGATTGGTTGCTCCATTAATTCCTAAATTGATTATATTTTCATCCACAAGTTCCACCCAATATATATTCCATTCATTCGCTTGAGGTATTGCTACACTCTTTGAACCTATCTCATTATCAACAGTTACAGCCTGAGTAATTACAGAACCTTGAGTGTTCTTGAGAATATCGATCTCATCTTTCGTGTTCGGAAGGGAATTTTTCTGATTTTTAAGTCCGATTGTCGGAACAAAACCAGTCCGTATTCCTCTCAAACGCGCCTTCACTTCAATTCTCATACCAGGAAAGAACCGAGTATGTTGTGGGGCAAAAATACCACCAAATTTAGAACATTGCAATGCGGCGACACCGTAATCCTTGGTAGCAGTCATGGCACCAGTCCCCTGAACATTTTTATCCACCCACATATTTAAAATACCTTCATTGGTTATATTTGTACATTTTGCATTATTCACAGCTTGTATTTTCTGTGACGGTGCATCATTAATATCAGAAAAGGCCCAAGAAATACGATGTCCGAAAGCATTAGGGGTATTATTTCCGCCACTAAAACTATTATTAATATAATGGAACTCTATCGCATTGCATAATACCCAATCTTTATCTTTCAAAGCTGAAGTGGGATGAGCGCTATTCTTATTCATAGCTATTTTATCTCCCGTAAACCAACTTTCAATTGCAGTTTTATTTTTATCAGACATAAACGGCCTATCCGGGAATTCATACACCTTCGTTATATCAAACAGATTAGGATCTCCCATAGATTCCAAATCAGTCATAGTTATAGTCAGAGTAGAATTTATCATCGGATTCGCTGGAGAATCACTCTCCAGATTCAATACCAGTTGCAAATCCCCTGTCATTTCAAAATCCTGTTTAATAGTCACAGCATCACTTTTTGCCGAAGTTCTTCCTGCAGGAATTGTTAATGTAGAAGGTAAATTTTCATACCTATCTCCTTCCCCTTCTTTCGGAGTAATTTTCATATTAAGAGGTACGGAACTTGGTTTTTCAATCTTTGCAACTAATACAAACTTACCACCTTCCATTACTACATTCTCCGCATTGTTCTCCAATGATGCCATTATCCGATAATAATCGGAAACCTTAATTACCTGACTGGAGCCTTCCATCTTATAACCACGGGCAAAAGCCGTAAAGTTTATAGCAGTACTACCCGTCAGTCCGGATGCCTTTATCGGAAAATCCACCTGAATCTGTTTCTCCCCCTTCGGAAAAGTAACGATTCCATTGAACTGTTCGAATACATTCGAAGCATCCTCCGTTCCGGCTTTCGCCGTAAAGTAAATATCAAAATCTTCATTTGCTACAACCTCCTTGCCATCAGCATCCGGTTCCACATTAATATTCACTTTCAAGTGTTCTCCCATCGCAAATGCGTTGTCATTGATGCTCATCGTTAATGGCACGATTTCCGGCAGAGGGCGGTATTTCGTTTCTTCCTCACACCCAGTCAACCCCATGGTCAACAAGCATATCGGAAATATTTTATATAATATGTTCTTCATATCTTTATCTATCTAATTATCATAAATGAATTTTATTCAGTTCCCTTACTTAGTCGGCCATCCCGGATTCTGATTCAGCTCATGGTCCATCTGGATTTCATCCGGTGGTATGGGTAACAAGTAATCACGATCTTCATTAAACTTGTAGCCTTCAGGCAAGTACTCTTTCAACGGATCCATCCATCCTTCATTATCTGTCAGTACATGATTCAGTCCTTCTTTCCGCAATGTAGGCGAAAAGCTCAGATAAAGTACACCGTCTTTGCCCAGATAAGCTCCACGTCCGCGTCCTTCCACACCTTTCAACGTTCCGGCTACCCTCCAACGCATCAAGTCATCCAAACGAAAACCTTGCAGAGATAGCTCTGAGCGTCTTTCCCGACGTACCTCCTGCACTGCCGGCGGCAGGCCTTGGAAAGGGAAGTGAGGATCAGCCGCCGGAGTAACATAGGCCACACCGGCTCTTTGACGCAATGGCTTCAATGTTTTCTCTGCCACGCCATCGTTATACAGCCCCAATTCGGCGGCAGCTTCAGCATAACAAAGCAATCCTTCGGCATAGCGGAACATGACATGAGCCGTTTCACAATTGCCGGTTACATAGGTCGTATCAATGCCAAGGCGAGTATGGAACCCGGTCACGTTCTTGTAAATACCATCCCCATTCAAGCGCGGAGATGAAATATCTTTATTCTTTTCCTTTTGTTCTTCTTCGGTACCTGTCTCGTCATACGCTCTCACATTCATCAAGCTATTAGATTTGAACTTACAACCGGTATGCATCACCATGGCCAAAAGTCTTCCGTCACGATCTTTAAATACCTCATTAAAGTCCTTATACTTTTCATCGGTTGGGTCAACCGGCGTACCATCCACATTCAGAAAGTTATCCACCAAAGACTTGGATAGTCCCGAAGGCTTCACATTATCTGTTACTCCACCGCTAAGCTGTTGAGTAACGGTATTGAACACGCCATCAGCTATTGAATATTTTTTCCAAAAAGTCACTTCGCTAATGTTGGAAAGATCGTTTGAATTGAATAGCTCCGAAAAAGCGTCATCTATATTGGTAGCTTTCGGATTGGTTGCTGTCATATGCAAAGTCAGTCCGACCGGGAACAAATATTGATCTCCCCAGTTCATCACTTCCTTAAAAAACTCTTCAGAGTTATCTTCCGTTGCAAAATCAGTTCCTTTGTGATACTTCTCCCACGAACCTTCGTACAAAGCAACTCGCATAGCCAGAATCATGGCCGTTTCTCTGTTGACACGCAATCCACTGTATTTACTGCGGGAATGTAAATTAGCACGAGCCTCCGGTATCAACCCAATAGCCGCTTTCAAATCGTTCAGGATGAAACGGGCTGCATCCGCACGTTTTGTCGCCGGAATTTGCAAACCGCCCAACGTAGCATTGCCATCCCAGAAGTCATCCATAATGGGAATATTACCAAAACGTGTGAGCAGATAGAAGTGCCAATAAGCACGGAAGAAATACGCTTCCCCTCTCAATGAAAGCACTTCGTCCGTCTCGTCCACCTCGGAAACTGCGTAATAATGGAAAAAGTAATTCACCATACGCAAGTTTTTATAGCCTTTATTCCAATCGTCAGAACCACTGAATTGATTATTCTCTCCATTCAGGCGCATATCATACTTTTCCGAAAGGATATTGTCACTGTTCACCTCTTCTCCTCTGACACCAATACCATATTGAGCCGGAGCCGGTAGAGAAGTATACAAATTATTTATATAGCTCTCTACATTCTCTCTGGTTTTCAAGAAATCTTCATTGTTAGGCTGCGTATAGGGTTTACGGTCCAAATAGTCGGAACACGCCGACAACAGTAAGCCTGCAAAAACAGTCAGGATAATTATTTTATTTTTCATGATAGCGTTCCTCTTTAATTAAAATGTAAAATCAAGTCCAAACACGAAATTACGGTTCATCGGATACACCTTTCCGTTACCATTCTGATTTTGAGCCGAGGTAAGTCCCGGAGCAGCCGCGTTACTTCCGCCTGCCCACGCGTTCACCTGATTAAGGGTTTCCGGATCAAACTGATTCGGCAGTTTACTGATGGTAAACAGGTTATCGCATGTAAAGTATACTTTCAGGTTACTTAGTCCAATATTCTTCAACAATTGAGGCTTAAAAGTATAGGATACTGTCAAGTTCTTCATACGCATATATGCCGCATTCAGCATATAGCGGGTAGTATTGTATCCCGTATTGGCATTCGTTGTCTGGGCATCGGTCGTCAGTCGAGGCAGATATCCATTGGGATTCTCGGGACTGAAATAATCGAGATGCTCCTTGAACCATTCTTTACCACCGAATAGGTAAGTACTGGCGGCCATCGGGAAATCTCTCTTGGCAACTCCTTGCAGCAAAGTGGATATTTCAAATCCCTTATATCCTACGTTTAGATTGATACCGAAACTGTATTTGGGAGTAGCATTACCGATAATTTTCAAATCACCATGGTCGGCCAATGTGCCCTTACCCGGACCCACTTTACCGTCACCGTCGGAATCAATGTATTTCAAGTCGCCTCGTTGCCACTTGTCACCGGACTTAAAGAAACTAAGATCTACTTGTCTGAGGTATGCATCCACTTCACGATTGGACAAAAAGAGATCATTCGCTTCATATCCCCAAATCTCACCAACGTCCATTCCTTCATAATATCCTTTATTAGTTGCCAAACCGGTATGATTGTTGTATATCAACCCCTCCGGATTATTATATTTGGTGACAACAGCTTTGTAATTGAATACATTGAATCCTATGCCATAGCTAAAACCACATTTCAACTGGTCCTGCCAGTTTACAGACAATTCCCAACCACGATTACGTAAAGTAGCGTTATTGACCTTCGCACGGTCATCCGTACTAATACCTCCGAGATTCGGAATAGCTTCAGCAGGTCCAATCATGTCGCGCGTGGTACGCTGATAAATATCGGCAGTAATAGACAGTCGGTTATCCAACAACATCAAGTCGATACCTAAGTTGGCATTATCCACCTTCTCCCACGTAATATACGAACTGATCATCTTAGGCGTAGTGGCTAAAGTTCCTTTTTGAGGAGTAGCTTGCACACCGGGCAACAGCCAAGCATTGGGTGAATCGGAGGTCAAACTCTGAATCCCAAGGTAATCGTAGAGTCCCGCTCCGTTCTGATTACCCAAGCGACCGTAAGAAACACGTACTTTCAACTGAGAAACCGGCAGATTCAAAGCTTTGAAATAGTCGGTACGAGAAATGTCATAACCGGCTGAGAAAGAAGGGAACAATCCCCAGCGATTTCCCGGAGCAAAACGGGAAGAACCGTCATAACGTCCACTGAATTCCAGAAAATAAATCTCCTTGTAATTCCAATTCAGTTTAGCGTACATACCCATTGTAGCCCAATGCGTCCGGTCTTCACCTGCCAATACTTGCCCGTTAGCATTCACAAAAGAGAATATATCACTAGTCAGCAATCCGTCTTTATAAGTATAACCATTCGAATTTTCTTGCAGTTCCATCTGGAAACCCGCCATCGCCTTAAAGAAGTGGTCGCCCCAAGCATGTGTGTAGGATGACGATACGTTTGGAGACAGGTAGTAGTTGAAAGTATTACCGCGTGTATAAGAGCCCCAATTAGAGTTTTTCCAGTTCATGCCCGGATATTGATACCCCTGCTTGGTTCCCTTACTTATATCCAACGTTCCGTCAGGCTTTTCAGCAGTGGGATATCCGCGTTTGAAGTCATTGTTTTCCACATCGAAGCGTACTTTCATTTCACCTACAATATCCCAACCTTCCAGCGGAGTAATCGTAGTGGCAAACGACATCGCATCAGAAATTCTGTTCTGCACATAATGCGATTGTTTCAGATAACGGTATTCGGAATTGTCATTATATTCCGACTTTACAGGAAGATGGGTAGGAGAATTCGGAAAGCTGCTTCCGATAGTTCCATAAAAAATGGTCTGGTTAGCCATCGGACGCTTCAGTATATTCAGCGAAAGGTTATTATTGAAATTAAACTTCAACCATTTATTGGCTCGGATCTGAAACTTCGAGTTTACATTGTACTTACTCAAGTTATCGTCCACTTGATCCAGTAATCCTTCCTGGTAAATATATCCCAAACCTACGTAATAATTAAATTTATCAGAACCTCCCGTTACGCTCAGATTATGAGAATGACGGATGGAAGCTTTTTTAAAGTAGTAATCATACCAGTCGGTATTGGCATACACAGCATCTTTAGAACCTGCCCAACCGGTACCATCCGCATTAGGTCCTATGCCCGGGAACTTTTCCGAATAAGGATTCTCCATAAAGCCCTGCATCTTTTCGATGAGCGCATCAGGAATCGAGTGTTTTACTCCATCGTTATCATCTCGTTCGTTCAGATAATTGGCAAATTCAATAGAATTCATCATTTGGGGCATATTAATAGGAGAACTGAATCCTACAGTACCACTGTATGATATACGTGTTTTTTCCTTTTTACCACTTTTGGTAGTGACGATAACCACACCATAGGCGGCACGTGCACCATAAACGGCAGCAGCAGAAGCATCTTTCAAAACACTGATGGTTTCAATGTCGGCAGGATTCACATTCTGCAAACTTTGCTCCACTCCGTCTACCAATACATAAGGTTCGCCTCCATTGATAGAACCGATACCACGAATATTGAATTTAATTTCGGCACCGGTCTCACCGCCTACCCCATTAGCAACCGCATCAGAAGAGAAGTTTAAACCGGCTACATTACCCTGAAGGGCACTCGTGAGGTCAGTAACCGGACGGTTGACAATAGCATCGGAACCTACAGTAGCCACCGCCGCCGTAATGGTGCTTCGTTTCTGTTTATCCATACCTACTACTACCACTTCATCCAAGACTTTTGTATCCTCTTTTAACGTAAATCGGTTGCCTTCTGCTTTTGTCACCTTTATTTCAAGGGGAGTAAAACCGACATAAGAAATAACCAATGTGTTACCTACTTTCCCTTTCACGGAAAAGTTACCGTCAATGTCAGTCAGCGTCCCATCTTTAGAACCTTTCACCATCACTGTGGCGCCGATAATGGTTTCACCTTTATCATCTACCACTTGTCCTTTTATCATTTGTTGCTGTGCCAACGCACTCAAAGGAAAGGATAGCAGGAGTATCAGAAACAGAATCAAAAATTTCTGTACTCGCATGAACTTCTTTTTTTCCATAATATTGTATTTGATTAATTTAGATTCTCTTTTATTCCGTCGGATTCGCATAATATTCAAACTCTTCTTTTATGGCCTTCAACAAAGACTTATTATTGGTTACGTCAATATCCGTTGCCAAATCCCAACTCATAATACCTGCAAAGCCTTCTTCACACACATATCTCGCTTTCTTGCGAATCGTTTCTACACTGTTGAAAGTATATGTATTTCCTTTATATGTATATGTATCCTCAATCGTAGTAGCCAGACCGTCATTCACGAAATCATAATAGGCAGCAATCAGACTACCCGTAGAACCATAGAAAGGGACTCCCATCACTAGTTTATTCTTAGGAATTCCATATGTTATAGCCATTTCTCCATCTTTTACAAATTGCTCATAAGGAAAACGCATCACTGCAGGGCCATAACATTGATAAGAGATAAAATCCAGTGCATCAATAGCTTCCGGAGATATTTTAAAAGAAACCGGATGCAAAGACGCAGTGAAGTAAACATACTTTCCTAATGTAGAACGCATTTGGATAACTGTTGCACTATAATTATTAAATTCATTCGTATTTGTAGGCCATTCAAAATCAAAATCAACTCCATCAAAATCATATTGTTCGATAATCTTCTTCACCTCGGAAGCAAATCTTGTGCGAGCAGTGGCATCAGCCATCATCTTTTTCCATTCTCCACCGGCAATGCCCAAGCGCAATCTTCTATCTCCCTGTTGTCCCTGTAAAGCGGTACGTATATTATTCAAACGCCCCAGCCAGGAATGTGAATCCTTGCCAGGTTTCGTGGCATCATCGTATTTCCAGTAAGCAAGTATTTTGGAATTATTCCAATTGTCAAAGGTGATAGGATTTCTACCTGATGTACCTACTACCAGACTGCTTACAAAAGTTTCATCTAAATAACCTTTAAATTTATCTCCAATCAAAAAATCAGTACGTGTATTAGGTACTTCATTAGGGAGAGCACCTACAAAACTTATTGCAGTATTGTTTGTATCCACATAAAGTTTCGCCGTTCCCTGTTCATAAGTCAGCCCAATATAGTGCCAGCCTGTTGCCAGATCAGGAGTGGTAACGGTTGCAACCGAACTTCCAATAGACAGTTTCAAACTATTAGCTGTCGCACCCATTTGAAAAGCAATGATCGTGGAGTTTCCATCCATTTTCTTAAAGAGAAAAGCTCCGTCCACCCATTCACTTATATATATATAGGTACCAAAGGTGAATTTATTAAAGGCCCCATCAGCAGAGTGAAGTAATCCATCACCGCCATTCATAAAACTTGTTCCTTCAAATTTAACCACTCCATTACGACCTTGAAAAGTGCCTGTATGAGATACGTTTGTCATCGTCGCATCATTCAACGGCAATTCAAAAGCTACCTCACCATTTGCATAAGGACGCGCTGCCAAATAAATCAAATCCGTACAAGCACCCATACTGGCTGCCGAAATACGGTTTATTTCAAAAAAATCCCCCCGAATGTAAGAGCAATTAATGAATGATTTTACAGTAGGATCATCCGGTTCTTCCGGTTCACCAGGTTTTCCTGTGATTGCACCTTCAGGAGGAGTACCAGTTGGAACGTCTACCCATTTTGTGTCTTTACAAGCTGTCAACGTTCCAAAAAGGAAGAGACAAAGAAATAGGAATTTGTTTCTCATAAATTTAATAATTAAGATTAGCTTTATTTAATAATTGTGCTGTCCCTTTTGACAATCACGATCACAAATGTAGGCTATATTAAAGGCAAAGAATGTTCTATTTTAGCTACGATTCTTCCAAATTTGTCTAAAATCGTCCATTTCATCGATATATCTAAACATCATAGACATTGTTGGACATCTTACGAATCAAAAAAAGAAAGCGGAAGTATTCATTCCTGAATATTCCCGCCTCTTTTATATTTTATCCTAATATAACTACAACAATTTTCCTACGAAGATATATTATAGGTTTTCTATATCAGAAGATTGAAGACCCGTGTATTTGATAATTGTATCAATGGATATTCCGTCCTCCCTCATCTTTCGAGCAATTTCAATTTGCTTCTTTTGCTCTCCTTTCTCCATCCCTTTCTCCATTCCTTCCTTTATTCCTTCTCTTATCCCTTCCTTTAGCCCTTCTTTCATCCCTTCTTCAGCCGCTTTTCTCCGCATCTCTTCGTTTTTGCGCCGTTCATCCTCCTCTACGATTTGATTGACTCTATATCGATCTAATGCCTTATCATAAGCGATACGATTTTCTTCCGAAAGATCGGCAACTGCTGCCAATCTCGCCAGATGTTCAAACACTTGTTCTTTAATTGATTGATCACAACCATGAAAGCCAACAACAAGATTAGAACGACGTGAGTATAATGTTTCTTTCATCTATAAATTTTGGTAAGTTCACCTGATTTAGAGACTATTCCAGCTTTTTTTAGAAAAGATTGGGCATTCCTTTTATTAGCTGTAATTTTCTTCACTACCTCAACTCTAAGTTCTTCCCGAGTTTTTATTTTCTTTGTAGCAGTCATTATATACCTCCTTTCTTGTACAAAGATAACTATTTAAATCCATAAACATAAAAAACAATCCCAAACTTTACGGATTTATAGCCTTTTATAGTAAGCCGTCTCCCTTTCAATTCCTCCAAACAAACAAGAGAAATGTTCTATTTTTCAGATTAAGAAAGAAAACAAAACTATTGAAGATGGTAATCCGGAATTAAAAGCATCCATATTATCACATATATATGCATATTACTACCACAATACAGCATATATTTTCAGATGATATGCGTTTTCTTTAAAGAAATAAATGATTTTCCTCGGTGAGCAATAAGCCATTCCTCGGTGAGGAACACATCCTTCCTCACCGAGAAAGCCTTCCATACTCACCGACCAAGTTATAAAAGCCCTCGGAAAAGCCTGTTTATAGGCTAGTTCATCATCATATACGCACCAAAAAAGAATGATAAAACAAACTACATACGGGCAAACAGTAAGCATATAGATAGCAATACAGAGGAATTATTTATTTTTAGACAGGAATTATCCAGGATAACAAACAATCCTACATTCTTTCATCCAAAATGCAGAGCGTTTTTTCCTTCACCACAAACAAGTGACTGATATATTAAAAACAGAAAGAATAGAATATACCCTTTTTCAGATCAGCACATTTCTAATCCCATCCTTTCAACAACCATACTCTTTCAGAGTCTGCATCAACTTCGCGCCATTGATCGGCTTCACCAGATAATCATCACAACCGGCTTTCAACGCAGCTACCCGGTCAGCATCAAAGGCATGAGCAGTCAGGGCGATAATTGGAATTTCAGCATTGAACTTCCGGATCTCCGAGGTTGCAGTACGTCCGTCCATAACAGGCATCTTCATATCCATCAGTACCAAATCCACCGGTTGGGTACGGACAATCTCAACTGCCTCCAGTCCATTCGGTGCGTGTAACAACTGGCATTTGTTTTTCAAGATAGAAGATACCAAAAAGAAGTTACTTTGTATATCTTCAACGACCAGTACTCTTTTAGGTACTTTTTTTGTTTCTTCGGAGTCAAGAATATTTTCTTTATTCGCATCCTTCTCATTGTTCCGACGTGAAGAAGTCGGTTCGCTGTTAACCGATTCGAACTGGCATGGCAAAACCGCCCAAAATAAAGACCCTTTATCAAATTCTGACTCAAAGCCTATCTCTCCTCTGCAAGCCTCAACAATGGCTTTACAAATGGACAATCCCAATCCGGTTCCCTGTGCAAATTCATCCAGTTTCTCAAAACGATGAAATACTTTATCTTTTTTATCCTCCGGTATGCCGATACCTGTATCGCGAACGTAAAGACGAATATTTTCGTCTATCTTCTCATACCCCATTTCAATAGTTCCTTTGGAGGTATATTTGATAGCATTAGTTACAAAGTTAGTGAGAATCTGCGCTAACCGGTTTTTATCCAAACGAACGGTACAGGCTTCATAAGGATTCACGGGAACTAACCGAACCTGCGGATTTACTACACGACGATGCATCGAAGCAGCTAATTCGTTGAAATAAACAGCCAAATCAAAATTTTCGTATTTCAGTTCTACCGAGCCGGCTTCTATTTTCGAAAGATCCAGTATGTCGTTAATCAGCTTCAAAAGCAACTCATTGTTGGCATTGATAATCTGAATAAATTCTTCTTTTTCTTCTTGATCTTCCGTCACCATCAATAAGTCGGAAAAACCAACGATAGCATTTAACGGTGTACGAATTTCATGGCTCATATTTGCCAGAAAGGCGGATTTCAACTTATCGGATTGTTCAGCGCGGCTCCTTGCCTTTTCAAGTTCACCAATCATGTGCTGCCGCTCGGTAACATCATCTACACGAATCACGACACCGTCAACATCTCCCTGTTCATTAAATATGGGAGTAGCAAAGACTTCTATGACATGCTTGTTATCCAGATTAAACAAGATAGACTCTACCTGACCGGATTTCCGGGCACGTTGCATCACACAATTCTCACAAGGAGTGGTGCGATTATGGGCTGTCAGATAGCAAGGTTCTCCTTTTTTGTAAGCCTCATAAGAAAGGCTTTTACTACAAAGCGAGATATTCTCCCATTGTACGATATAGTCGTTCGCAATATATGCCAATCCCGAATTAATATTGTTCAATACCAATTCATTCTGACGAATCAAATGGATCATTCTTTGTTCGCTCTCAAGAAGTTCTTTTTTCGAACGCACAACCTCTTCGTAAAGATTGTCATATTTGTTTTGCCACAAAACACGTTCGGTGATATCTTGAGTTATCACCATATAATTGGTAATTTCAGACTTATCATTATGTACAAAAGAAACGGTAATCTCGAAGAATTTTATACCGGACAGATTAGTAGGAAAAAGACGGCACAAGTCATCAAAATCATATTTTGCCATGAAACGCACTGTTTCTCCTTTTCTGATCTGTTCCTTGATTTCATCAGAGAAACTGGTGTAGTTGAATAGATTATAGCCCAAAATATCCTTTTTGTCTTTTATCCCCATTGATCTCAACCGTGAATAATTGACATCTATCATGAGACCGTCCTTATCATACAATTCCAAGCCTACAGACAAGTCATTAAAGATATTATGCAATAAGTTATCAGCTATCCCATTTACCAAAGTCTGTTCCATGCAGCAAAATTTGTATAGTATTACAATATTGATTGTTTATCCAAGCAAAGTTACTTTAATATTTTGTTACATAGAAAGAAAGAGGCCTTTTAGCCTCTTTCAGTATCTTTATTTCGCATTTTGGTATAAGAAGCCTTCTGCTTTCGCTAATGTTTCCGGTTTGCCTATATCAATCAGATGCAACTTTTCTGTCAAGTAACCACCATAGTTTACTTGCCGGCAAGTGGCAAGATAGAAATCCATGATAGAGAATTTTCCATCCCATGAGGGAGAGGTCATCCATTGAAAAATAGCGGGCGAAAGTACATGGATGCCACTGAATGCATATTCCCGATAAAGGGAAGAATCATACTGAAAACCTTCCGGTTTCACTTGTTCCGTATCCTTGTTTATCCATCCGCAAAGTCTCTTATCTGTATCAAAAAGAAGATAGCGGGAGGTTTTACGTTGGCTGGCCAGTAAAGTGGCAACAGCACCGCTTCGTAAATGGTAGTCATATAATTCTTTCAGATTCACGTCTGAAAGAATATCGACATTGTGTATCAGGAAAGGCTCATCGGAGTTTTCAAAGAAAGAACGGGCTTTCTTAATTCCCCCACCGGTGTCGAGCAACAGATCGCGTTCATCGGAAATATGTATGATAAGCCCAAAATTCTCATTGGCTTCTAAGAAATCAAGTATTTGTTCGCCAAAATGATGGATATTAATCACTATTTCTGTGAATCCGGCAGCTTTCAGTTTTAAGATCACATGTTCCAACATCGGATGTCCGGCTATGGGAACCAAAGCCTTCGGCATGGTATCGGTGAGCGGCTTCAGCCGGCTACCCAAACCGGCTGCAAATATCATTGCTTTCATTCTTTCGGTTACTTTCTTCTTTAATATTTACTCTTCTTAGATTGTTGCCTCAAACGTATGTTCGATATTCTGTTCCCGATGCACCAGTTCGACTTTCACACCAAATTTCTGATTCAGGTGCTCTGCCAGATGCTGGGCAGAATAAACAGAACGATGCTGTCCGCCGGTGCAACCGAAGCAGACGGACAAATTGCTGAATCCGCGTTCCATATAACGTTGCACGGAGGCATCCACCAAAGCATAGACATGATCGAGGAAACGGAGTATTTCTCCATCTTCTTCCAAGAAAGTGATTACAGGTTCATCCAGTCCGGTGAAAGGTTTGTAACGCTCATACTTACCGGGATTATTCACGGCGCGACAGTCGAATACATAACCTCCTCCATTGCCGGTAGAGTCATCAGGAATTCCTTTCTTATAGGCAAAACTCATTACTTTGACGGTTAACTGCCGCTTTTTCAGATCGTCCGTAAATTGTTTCAGTCCGGTAAGCTCTCGCAAAACGTTACAGAGATACGGATATTCCGGATATTCTTCTTTCAACAATTCACGCAGGTTTTCGATGGCATAAGGAACACTTTGGATAAAATGCGGTTTCTTTTCAAAGTAACCACGGAAACCATAAGCTCCCAGCACTTGCAGCGTACGGAAAAGGACAAAGTGACGAAGCTGGCTATAAAAATAGGATTCGTCAATCGGTTGGTATTTGCGAAGAGCTTCCATATACTCTTGCAGCAGTTCTTTACGAAGACTATCGGGATATTTCGCTTTCGCTTGCCACAGGAAAGAGGCTATGTCATAATAGAACGGGCCTTTGCGTCCGCCCTGAAAGTCGATAAACCATGGTTCGCCATCTTTTATCATCACATTACGGCTCTGAAAATCACGATACATAAAAGTAGCGGAAGAACTACGAAGCAAGACATCACTCATTTTCTGGAAATCATCTTCCAGTTTATCCTCCTGAAACTCCATACCGGTAGCTTTCAGGAAGCAATATTTAAAGTAATTCAAATCCCACAAAATGGAACGTTGATTGAACTCCGGTTGAGGATAACAACGGGAAAAATCAAATCCATCGGCCCCGGCAAACTGAATGGCAGGAAGCAAACGAATCGTTTTGCGAAGCAACTCTTTTTCCTCTTCTGAAAAGACGCTGGTAGCACGTCCTTTCTCTATGGCATGGAACAACAGAGTATCGCCCAAATCCTCCTGCAAATAATAGGTCTTATCTTCCGAAACGATGCGCACTTCGGGAACAGGCAGTCCACATTTGTGGAAGTGTCCTGCCATATAAAGAAATGCTTCATTCTCATCGATAGAAGCTCCGTAAACTCCAATCAATGTTTCTATACCCGTCAGCCGAAAATAACGGCGGTTGGAACCGGAAGACGGTAATTCTGTTATGTTTTCAGCGGGAACGCCCGTATATGACTGATAAAGTTTCTGTAGTTCTTCGGTAATCATAGTCGTATATTTTCGAGCAAAGATAGAGAATCTAGCTAAATAATACTATCTTCCCGCTGATAAAAACCGGCTACTTTACCTAATCTGCTGTGTACAGGCCTTTACTTCCAATAAGCCGGTTATTTAAAAAAGTTGTTGGAATGGCTCCCTATGAATATAAGATGAAGAATTAGCAATTCTCATTGTATTCAAGGATTTTCAGTGCAGAGATTAAAGATTTTCAGTACAGAAATTTATAATAGTTTATGCAGTCGAGTAGTCATCCCCTTATAAGGTGACAATAATCATTTTGTAAAGTGATAAATAGCACCCTATAAGATGACTATTATCCCATTACAAGGGGACAACTTATCTTTAGAAGGACGGAAAGCTTTAAAGATACAAAATTAAATAGAAAAAAGCAACTATATATAACTCTTTTACCTGAAGGAATACAAAATAAGTTTGCTTTTCAACAAACATTCATCCGAATGTATTATCTTTGTTTTAGTTTAACTGACCTAATCTCATGAGAAGAAAGACCTTTTTACTACTATGCATCGCATTTATCGCACTGTTTATCGGCATCTCCCCTCTTCAAGCCGGTCATTATTACTATAAGCAAATCTCACTAAAAGACGGACTGCCTTCTACCGTACGATGCATCTTAACGGATGAACAAGGTTTTGTATGGATTGGAACCCGCTCCGGACTGGGACGATATGACGGACATGAACTTAAAAAGTATGTCCATCAGTCAAACAACCCTCATTCCATTCCTCACAATTTAATCTACCAGCTGATAGAAGATGTACAAAACAATATATGGATTCTGACAGATAAGGGAGTGGCACGTTATCAGCGGCAAAGCGATGACTTTCTTATACCGACTGATGAAACAGGAAATAATATCATCGCCTATTCCGTCTGCCTGACTGATGATGGAGTGTTATTCGGTTCGAAAAATAAAATCTTTTTCTATAATTATCAGGATGCCACTTTCCGCCTCCTGCAAACGTTTGACCTAGAGCCCAATTATAATGTGACTCTGCTAAGTCTATGGGATAAACGAACATTACTTTGTTGTAGTCGCTGGCAAGGACTACTCCTGCTCGACCTGAATACCGGAAAATGCCGCCGTCCTCCTTTCGATTGCGGAAAGGAAATAATGAACGTACTCATAGACTCACAAAAAAGAATCTGGGTAGCCCCTTACAACGGAGGGCTGAACTGCCTGACACACGACGGTAAACTACTGGCTACATATACTACCCACAACTCTTCTCTAAGTAACAATGTTGTACTAAGTCTCGCCGAACGGGAAGGAGAAATCTGGATTGGAACAGACGGAGGAGGCATTAATATTCTCGACCCGGAAACCGGACATTTTTCTCTGCTGGAACATGTGCCCGGAAGTGACAACTATTCACTTCCCGCCAACTCTATCTTATGCCTATACAACGACTACAACAACAATATATGGGCAGGCAGCATCCGCAACGGACTAATCAGCATCCGGGAAGTTTCCATGAAAACATATACAGACGTACCACCCGGCAACGACCGGGGACTTAGCAACAATACCGTTCTAAGTCTTTTCCAGGAATCTCAAGATCAAATCTGGGTAGGCACGGACGGAGGAGGTATCAACAACTTTAATCCGCTCACAGAGAAATTTACTCATTATCCCTCAACCTGGGAAGACAAAGTTGCCTCTATTTGTCAGTTTACTCCCGGTAAATTATTAATTTCTATTTTCTCACAAGGAGTATTTATTTTCAATCCGGCAACTGGAGAAAAACAACCTTTCACCATTGTCGACGCTGAAACAACAGCACTCTTATGCAATCGAGGCAAGGCTGTAAATCTACTCCGGAACACTCATCACAGCATTCTGTTCCTTGGAGAACATATCTATATATATGATTTGAATACACGTACTTTCAGTACCGCTATAGAACAGGAAGAACAAGATATTATCGGTGCTCTCCTGCCAATCGGCAATTATAGGAACACCACTTATCTAAATGATACGAAGCACATATATGAACTGGACAACCATACAAACCGGCTGAAAGCCCTATACAGATGCTGGAAAGACACGACCATCAACTCCGTTTCAAGAGACGAAGAGGGAAACTTCTGGATTGGGAACAATTACGGATTGGTACACTACAATCCCGCCACCAAAATACAGACTCCGATCCCGACCTCTCTATTTAGTGAAATCACTTTGATCGTATGCGACCAGCAAGGAAAAGTATGGATAGGAGCTGACAGCATGCTTTTCGCTTGGCTTATCAAAGAAAAAAAGTTCGTTCTATTCGGCGAATCAGACGGCGTAATCCAGAACGAATATCTTTCCAAACCCCGCCTGTTAAGTATGCAGGGAGACGTCTATATGGGTGGAGTAAAAGGTTTACTGCACATTAACTGCAAAATACCATTAACAACTTCTGAACTTCCCCAACTCCAATTATCCGATGTCATCATCAATGGAGAATCCGTGAATAACGAATTAACCAATCGACCAACAGGGATCTCCGCTCCCTGGAACAGTAATATCACTATCCGGATCATGTCGAAAGAGAAGGACATTTTCCGACAGAAAGTGTACAGATACCAGATAGAAGGGCTGAATGACCAGCAAATCGAATCGTACAATCCCGAACTGGCTATACGTTCACTTCCTCCGGGAAGTTATAAGATTATGGCTTCATGTACAGCTAAAGATGGCAGTTGGATTCCCAGTCAGGAAGTACTGGAACTAACCATTCTCCCTCCCTGGTATCGGACATGGTGGTTTATTCTTAGCTGTACCGTTCTTACTGCTGCCGCTATTATTGAAACTTTCCGAAGAACTCTAAAGCGTAAGGAAGAAAAACTGAAATGGGCAATGAAGGAACATGAACAACAGGTATATGAAGAAAAAGTACGTTTCCTTATTAATATCAGTCATGAGCTGCGCACACCTTTAACGCTCATACACGCACCGCTTAGCCGGATACTGAAATCGCTTTCTGCCGAAGATACACAATATTTACCTATAAAAGCAATCTATCGCCAGTCACAGCGAATGAAAAACCTTATTAATATGGTACTCGATGTACGCAAAATGGAGGTTGGGGAAAGTAAATTGCAGATACAGCCGTATGCTCTCAATCAATGGATTGAACATGTATCCCAAGATTTCGTCAGCGAAGGTGAAGCTAAAAACGTCCGTATCCGCTATCAGCTTGACCCACAGGTCAATACTGTAAGTTTCGATAAAGATAAGTGTGAGATTATTCTAAGCAATCTGCTTATCAATGCCTTGAAACACAGTCCACAAGATGCAGAAATAACAATTACATCGGAGTTGCTTTCCGAGAAAAATAGCGTACGTATCTCCATCATTGACCGGGGAAACGGATTGAAACAAGTAAATACACAAAAACTCTTCACCCGTTTCTATCAAGGTACAGGAGAGCAAAGCGGCACAGGTATCGGATTATCTTATTCCAGGATTCTGGTAGAACTACACGGAGGCTCCATCGGTGCACGGGATAATCAGGAAGCTGGTGCAACATTCTTCTTTGAACTACCCTTGAGACAACAATCGGAAGAGATCGTCTGTCAGCCGAAGGCATATCTGAACGAATTGATGAACGATGATAGCAAAGAACAGTTACCGGAGGAAAATACGTTCGATACGAGTCCTTACAGTATTCTAGTGGTGGATGACAATCCGGATTTGACGGATTTTCTGAAAAAGTCACTGGGAGAATATTTCAAACGGGTAGTGATTGCTTCCGATGGTGTGGAAGCCCTTCAACTGACCAGAAATCATGCTCCGGATATTATCGTCAGTGACGTGATGATGCCGAGAATGAATGGATATGAACTTTGCAAAAATATAAAGGAAGATATTACGATCAGTCACATTCCTATCATTCTGCTGACAGCAAGAGATGATAAACAAAGTCAGTTGAGTGGCTACAAGAACGGGGCGGACGCTTATCTGACTAAGCCCTTTGAGATAGAAATGCTAATGGAAATCATTCGCAACCGATTGAAAAACCGCGAATCTATCAAGAAAAGATATTTGAATACAGGATTAGTCCCTGCGCCGGAAGAGAGCACTTTCAGCCAGGCAGATGAAACATTTCTGCTGAAACTGAATAAAATTATTCAGGAACATCTGGATAGCAGCAATCTGGACGTCACTTTTATCTGCAAGGAGATAGGTATGAGCCGGGCTTCCCTTTACAATAAGCTAAAAGCTCTGACCGATATGGGAGCCAATGATTACATTAATAAATTCCGGATGGAGAAAGCGATCACATTAATCACCAGTACGGACATGTCGTTCACGGAAATTGCCGAGAAGGTCGGCTTCACTACTTCACGCTATTTCAGTACGGCTTTCAAACAATATACAGGAGAAACGCCAACTCAATATAAGGAGAAGAGAAAACAGGAACGGAAAAAAGAGTAATGAGCAGCTACCCGAAAAAACAAATATTCTTTAGGCACGGAATTCTAAGACCTGAGCAAATAATCCGTGCCTAAAAATTTTAATATACTGCAAGTTTCATTACTTACTCAACCATTGACTTTTTTATAGTCTTCCAGAAACTTCTTCAATCCCGAATCCGTCAACGGATGATTCAATAAACCCTTGATAGCACTCAACGGACAAGTAGCAACGTCTGCTCCCACTTCCACACATTCGATAATATGTTTCGTATTGCGGATAGAAGCAGCGAGCACTTGTGTCTTGTAATCATAGGTACGATACATACGTACAATATCTCCCACAAGCCCTACTCCATCTTCACAAATATCGTCCAGACGACCGACAAAAGGCGAAACATAGGTAGCTCCGGCTTTAGCTGCCAGTAATGCCTGTCCTACTGAAAAGACTAATGTACAGTTAGTACGGATTCCCTTTTCCGTGAAATGTTTGATCGCTTTAATGCCATCGGCAATACAGGGGACTTTTACTACAATATGCGGATTGAGCGCGGCAAGTTCTTCACCTTCACGAATCATTCCTTCATAATCGGTTGCTATCACTTCGGCACTAACATCTCCGTTGACAATCTTACATATCTTGATATAATGTTCACGCTGATTCTGCGTTCCTTTGATACCTTCTTTCGCCATCAGCGAAGGGTTGGTAGTCACTCCGTCAAGTACTCCGAGGTCATAAGCCTCCTGAATTTGCTCCAAATTAGCTGTGTCAATAAAAAATTTCATATTCTTAATTTTTAATGGTTAACGATCTAATAGTCAAAGATAATAATTTATTTCCATTCATCTCTGATTATGCAATCGTTATTGACGAATCAAGATATACATCCTGAATAGTATTCAATAATTCCACCCCTTCGTTCATTGGTTTCTGGAACGCTTTACGTCCGCTAATCAATCCCATACCTCCTGCACGTTTGTTGACTACAGCTGTAATGACGGCATCACGCAAATCGGAAGAACCGTGAGATTCTCCACCGGAGTTAATCAAACCAACGCGTCCCATATAGCCGTTGGCTACCTGGTAGCGGCAAAGGTCAATCGGATGTTCGGAAGCAAGTTCGGTATACATACGCTCGTCGATCTTTCCGAAACCGATAGCTTTGAAGCCACCATTATTAGTCGGAAGTTTCTGTTTCACAATATCAGCTTTGATAGTCACTCCCAAACGGTCGGCCTGTCCTGTCAGGTCGGCGGCAGCATGATAATCGACAGCACCTTTCTTGAAATCATTATTGCGCAGGTAACACCAAAGAATGGTTGCCATCCCCAGTTCGTGAGCATATTCAAAAGCTTCGGCTATCTCCACGAGCTGACGGCGACTCTGTTCCGAACCGAAATAGATAGTGGCGCCTACCGCTACTGCTCCCATATTCCAGGCTTCTTTAACGGTACCAAACAATACTTGGTCGAAACTGTTAGGATAAGAAAGTAATTCATTGTGATTCAACTTAACGATAAAAGGTATTTTATGGGCATATTTACGTGCTACGGATCCAAGAATCCCAAAGGTAGAAGCTACTCCATTACAGCCTCCTTCAATAGCCAGTTTTACGATATTTTCCGGATCGAAATAGATCGGATTGGGGGCAAACGATGCTCCGGCAGTATGTTCGATGTCCTGATCGACAGGAAGTATAGACACATAACCGGTATTTGCCAGGCGGCCATGTCCCAACAACGTTTGCAGACTGTTCAATACTCTGATGCTCCGGTCCGAATCAATCCAGATTTTATCTATTGTATCGGGAGACGGAACATGAATCAATGATTTATCAATGGTTTCGCAAGTGTGGTCCAGGTAATAACAGGCCTTATCTCTTAATAATTCTACTACTTTACTCATAACTTCTTTTTTTAATGTGTAACTTTTCTATTTTTTCTTTCCCTGATTGGCTACTGCTTCCATCAGTTTTTTGATCTCTTCCGGGTTTCCCAGGAAATAGTCATTAGCAACGTTCAGGTTTTCATCAAACTCAAATACGTAAGGCACAGCCGTAGGTAGATTCAGCTTGACAATATCTTCATCGGAGATGTTTTTTAGATGCTTGATGATGCCTCTCAAACTATTGCCATGAGCGACCACCAACAGCGTATGAGCTGTTTTCAGACTAGGAAATATATCACTTTCCCAATAAGGCATAATACGTTCAATGGTATCTTTCAACGATTCAGTACGAGGCAACTCCGCATCGGGTACTTCATGATAACGGTAATCAAAACGGGGATTTCTCAAATCACTTTCTGAAAGAGGATGGGGAGCTATATCATAGCTACGACGCCACACTAGCACTTGTTCTTCTCCATATTTCTCGGCAGTCTCGGCTTTATTCAATCCCTGCAATTCACCATAATGCTTTTCATTCAAGCGCCAGCTTTTCTCTACAGGTATCCAGTCCAGATTCATCTTATCGAGAACACAGTTCAAGGTTTTCACCGCACGCTTCAAATAGGAAGTATAAGCCTTATCAAAATTGAAACCATATTCTTTCAATGTCTCTCCGGCTTTTTCAGCTTCGGCAACTCCCTTTTCTGTCAGATCTACATCTGTCCAGCCCGTAAAACGATTTTCTTTATTCCATGCACTCTCTCCGTGACGAAGTAATACTATCTTTTTCATTTCTAAAATTCTCCTTTCTTCTTTTTATATATACAACAGATTGTTTCTTCACAAAGTTCACTAGAAAATAAATAGTTGTCAATACCCAGAAATAATGATTCTTTCTACAAAGAAGCGGGATGCAGTAATCAGGGATATAAAAAAATACCCTCCTCTAATTCTAAGCTTGCATTATGGATGATGATTCATCAAAGCAAGGTTATCATTAGAGAAGAGTAAGTCTGTAAAAGTAATAAGAGAGAGTTTATATATACAAGAAAATCTGTTCTACTTTTCTATTTTTTCTATTCTTCGTTTTCCTCAAAGCTATTTATCAGAAGACCGCGTATCAGCATCTTTTCCATAATATCCTTCTTTTATTTTCTGAACGTTGCGCAGCAATGCCGCATAATGCCGGTAATTGAGATCTCCCTCCTTAGAAGCAGCAAGTTGCTCTTTTACTGACTCTTCAATCTTATCTAAATGCTGTTCTACAAAAAGCTGAATATCAGAACGGCTGATTGCCAGATTTGCATTGGCACCATCTTTGCTACTAGGTTTAATCATTCCTTCGACAAACCCCAGATAAGTCCGGTGCAACTGACGGCGGAAATTATTCTCCAGTTCACTGGGATCATTCAACGGTTTCCATATTGCAGTAAATACATCGTTCAAATAATCATCGAGTGCATACGATTCCGAAGAACACAATGAGGTTGAGTAAATATTATACAACATTCCCGGTGCAAGTAGCAAAGCTACAACAGAGCTTTGGCGGTCACGAATCTCATCCACCGGCTTGACTCCGGTACGACTCACCACTTCATCAGGATAGAGCCAGAGCGGAGCTACAAACAAATTGCGTCCCAACCATTCAACAGCTTCTTTCTGCAAACTGCGTGGCAGATAATCATGCACTTTGAGATCCGGCAAATTATTGGTATAGCGTCCTCCTATGTTCTTCTGCACTTGCAGGGTATACTTCAGATGTTGGGCACGAACCGAATTATAAATGGTGGTTAAGTCAGTGTACTCTCCGTCAGGCTGTGCTGTCCAGGTCAGTATGTTTTCCATCACTCTTTTCAGGTTCTTTATACCGTATTCATTGGCTTTCATATTATTGTCGCCCAAGTCCTCACTCTGGCTACGGGGATCAAATCCCTTTCCTTCATCACCAACAAACCACAAGCGATGATCTCCCCGCAGTTTTTTGGTTACTTCGGCACGTAATACGTCTTTTTCTTTATAAGGATCCTTAAATTCCGGACGATAGCGATATCCCCATTGGATAGCCCATTTGTCATAAACACCGATACGAGGGAACAATCCTTTTTCGGAAATCCGATCTTCCGGTTGGGCTACATAATTGAACCGCGCATAATCCATGATTGATACCGTATGACCATTGGCTTCTACCCAAGCTTTATCACGCAGTTTCTCTACCGGAGTAGCCGAACTGGCTGCCATATTGTGCCGTAAGCCGATACTATGCCCCACTTCATGTGAAGAGACAAACTGAATCAGACTGCCCATTAATTTGTCGTCAAAAGTCATCGTGCGTGCGCGCTTATCCAGTGGCCCGCACTGCACCATATACCACTTTTTGAGTAAGTTCATTACGTTGTGATACCAACAAATATGACTTTCCATAATTTCTCCACTACGCGGATCGACAATACGCGGACCGTAAGCATTCTCCGTTTCGGAGGATAGATAACGTATCACACTATAACGCGCATCGTCCAAACTCATATTGGGATCGTTCGGCCATTCTTTAGCTATTATAGCGTTCTTGAATCCGGCAGCTTCAAATGCTGTATTCCAGTCTTCGACACCTGCTTTAAGATAAGGTATCCACTTCTTCGGTGTTGCCGGATCAATGTAGTAGATAATGGGATTTTTCGGTTCGGAGAGTTGTCCCCGACGGTAACGTTCCGGATCTTTCGGTTCCAACCGATAGCGCTGGATGATGGCTCCACGATCGGTAGTCTGCTGGTCGTCCGAAAATTCGGTCAACGAGTTTTGGAAAAATCCCACCCGGTCATCGGCAAACCGTGGCTGCATCGGTTCTTTGGGTAACATCACGATGCTTGTATTCAGTTTCACAGTCACCGAACCAGTCTGTGCAGCCGGTAGTCTACCAGCACTAATACTATAAGTACGCAAAGTCACTGCCTCCACGTTGATAGGATAAGTTTTTATCGTATCCATAAATGTGCGGTCCTGGGCTAAAGTACCGATGCCAAGAATGGAACGGTCGCTTGAGGTAAAGCCACACAATTTATTATCACCTAAAAAGAGTTTTGATACATCAATGAGCTGTGCCTGAGTCTCCGGATTTCTACCGATTACATCAAATTTATAGATTACAGGATCTACAGTCGATTGTTTCAATGCCTCGGCAATGTTATCACCCGGACGGGCAAACTGTGATTGCACATATTCGCGTAAAAAGAGAGTCTTATCATCATGCTGTTCCCAATAAACAACGCTCCGGTTCACCTCTTCTCCGCTAAGCATTTTGAAACCCTGTGGCACTGCTTTAAACCGGGTCACAGCCAACAACAACCGTCCTAAAAGAGTATCCGGCACTTCAAAATACCAGTTATCTTTGATGTGGCGTACCGTAAACATACCCTCACATTCACTTCCTCCATCTTTCAACAGTTTTTCATAAGCCGTTACTTTCTTAACAGTGTCTTTCTTGACCGTATCTTCCTGTGCTACCAGTTTCTTCTTTCCACTTTCCAGAAGAGATATACCACTGGCACGAGCTCCCACACCTTGCAAGGACAGGAACGCCAACACAGCCATCATCAAAATCTTTCGCATAGTTTTCTCTTTATTTTTTTTATTCGTTAGTGTTCATTGTCAGGTTCGGATTTTTTTCACGGGCAGCCAACGGGAATGGAATGATATACAACCGTGAATCCGGCTTCAACGTATATGTCTTTTTCTCGACATCCGTAGATACCAGCGGGAAAGTACGGGTGATTGTCTTTGCGTAATCAGCTTCCGTATTGTATCGTTTCAAATCCCAGAAGCGACTAAATCCGGAGATTAACTCCTTACGGCGCTCATCAATGACTGCCTGCACCATCGCACGTTCGGTAGCAGGTTCCGGCAATACAGCTTCGGCTCCCTTGATTCGTTTTTCACGCAACTGATTCAATGTTTGGACAGCTCCCGGTATATCTTTCAGCCGTGCTTTCGCTTCTGCCAGAATCAGGTAAACTTCGGCAGTACGCATTCCCACAGACATAGGCTGAAACTTAGAATAAGTAATCGAAGTATTCCACAAAGCAGCTCCTGAACCTTCGTCAAAGTAGTATATACTGTTGTCACTCGTTTTAAAGAATTGGTTCAAACGTTCATCATTCTGCCCGAAAAGTTGTACCATCTCCGGGCTAAGCATACCATAACAAAAGGCCAAAACTTCAGTAGGACCACCCATATAAGCATAGTTCAGCACTTCCGGGTTACCGCCTTTGGCATAAGTAGTAACCTTAGTCGGACCTCCTTTAGCTCCCAAATCAATATAATCAATCAGGGTATTATTCAACTTCAATGATTCTTCGGCAGCTTCTTTCGCTTTTTTCCAATCTCGATGGAACAGATAAACACGGGCAGCCAACGCATATCCAAAAGCTTTTGACGGATGATATACATTCACCGGCTCTTCCTGTAAATAAGGAAGCGCTTCTTCTATATCCTTAATAATAAAATCGTATACTTGAGCAACCGTAGATTTGGTTGGAGTAGCCTCCAAATCATATTTATCAATGATAGCAACTCCACCGTCAGTGGCTGCTGTTTCCGGATTATATGCTTTCGCAAATGTATTTATCAGAATAAAGTGATCCCAGGCACGCATGATCTTTGCTTCCGCTTTTGCCAATTCCTTAACATCTTTATCACCCAGACTAGCATCAACCAATGAAATTACGATATTTGACCGTAGGATATATGTATAACAATTTTCATATAAATTGTTATCACTTAGCTCTTTCCGGTTAGCTGCCTCATTAAAAGTCATGTTAATACCATCCCATGAAATAAATTCATTACCTATGATATTCGATTCTTTCGACCAGACATTATCGCTCAACAAGGCAAAAGCTGCCGGATGGTAGGCCCGGTTGGGCAGGGCTATCAATTCATAATAAGTATCAGTAGAATCCACCGTTTTCTTGCCTGTAGGAGTAATATCCACATAGTCTTCACAGGCTGCAAAACCCAATATGAGAATAACTGGCAATATATAAAGTAATTTACGCATATCTTATATCTTTTAAATGGTTAGAAACTTGTTGATAATCCGATGGAGTAAGTCTTAGGAGAAGCGATGCCACGTGTACCGTCATTCATTCCATAGCTTTCCGGATCAATATCACTTCCTGCCTTACACCAGGTAAACAGATTATTTACCTGCACTTTCACTTTCAGAGAAGAGAGGCGGAGGTGTTGGCAAACCGTAAACGGTAAGTTATACCCTACACTCAAGCTACGCAATTTTACATAACCTGCATCTTTCACATTGATGTCACCGTATTGCCACCAATCTTGGAAAGTGCTGGCATAAGTTTTCACCTGTGCCGGTATATCGAGGTACATACGTACCTGTGCATTCGAATCATCCGCAGTCCAACGGTTGGCAATTCCTTTCAAGGTTTGAGTACCTAACTGGTCATCCATTTTTAATACACTGTTACGCAGCTTATTACCACCAGCATACACAAAGAATGCATTCAAATCAAAATTCTTATAGTTGAATCTTAACCCCACTGATCCGCTGAATTTCGGAGTCAGCGAACCAAGGTTCACCAAGTCATCAGTACCTTTGAGCGAAGAACCAGAAGTGATACTGGCTACCGTGCCGTCTTCATTAAATTTCACCAGATCATTTCCATCTTTATCCACTGCTACCGGATATCCATTCTCGATACGATGTATACGGTAAGCCCATAACGTATTATAACTAGTACCTTCCATAAAATAAACCTGCGGACTTGCGATAAAGACTCTTGCATTATCAGATTCACTATGATCGACTTTCAACATTTTGTTCTTATTATAGTCAAAGTTAAAATCTACAGCGAAGTTCCAGTCTTTCTTACGTATGATATTGGTTGTAAGGGAAAGTTCTACGCCACGATTACGCATCTCACCATTATTCACCACACGTGAACCGGCTCCTAAAGTAGGGTCCATATATCGGCGTACCAGCAAATCAGATGAGTGACGATTGTAATATTCCAGACTACCGCTTATCAGATTCTTGAAAAGACGGAAATCTAATCCTATATTGTAAGTGGCTGTTTTCTCCCAACGAAGCTTCGGATTTGGCAAATCATCATCCTCATAAGTCAGATAGGTCGTTTTAATAGGATTACTTTGCGTTTTTTTCTTTACAACAAAATAGGTAGTTGAGCTTTGATCGACATTACCGTTGATACCGTATGTCATACGTAGTTTAAGGTAATCCAGCCAGGAAATCTCTTTTATGAACGATTCTTCCGATAAAATCCAAGAAGCACCGATTGACCACAAAGGATGGCGCTGATTGCGTATATCGAGCCCGAACAAGTCAGCTTGATCCCAACGTATACTTCCGGAAAGATTATAACGTGACAGATAAGAGTATCCTGCATTTGCATAAAAAGACGCATAACGATGGCGTGACTCGTGCAAAGTAGCAGACAGCCCCGATAAAGTAATTGTTCTGCCAGAAAGAGCACTTGTTCCTACACCGTCACGATAGGTCTGCCAGTTCATAAAATCAGAAGTTAATGTCTGCGGATCGTAGCCATACAACAATTGGCGGGCAGGTGTCGGAATCTTGTTTTCACGAAATTCCAGACCGGCAATGGCAGTTACTGCATGGTCTTTCCAAGTTTTGTCAAAGTCAATCTGGTTTCGTACCGTGTAACGCTTACTTTCTACTTCTGTCTGATTAAAACGTCCCCCTTGCGGCAATTGTGCTTTTCCATTTGTATCAACCATACTGTTATATAGCATACGCATTACATAAGTATTTTCCGACTCAAATAGTTCACTCTTACCTTTATTCCATTCATACTGATACATGAAGTTGTATTTGAACATTTTCAGGAAACGAGCCTGTAAACTTACAAACGGACGAATACTAACATCATGTGACTTTGTTATGCTTTCCTCCAATGCATCAAGTACATTGAAACCAAACGTTCTATAAGGTGAGACACCTTCAGCTTTTCTTACAACACTCCCATTATAGGAAGGAGATGTATCCACATTCACGTAAGGAGAAGTATAATGGTTACCATCGGCATCCAATATCCGTTCATATCGCTGTTGCAGGGTGTAGCTAGTATAACCGCTATTCGGGGTATAACTACGTCCCATACGTACATCCACTCCGGCATTCAGGTTCAGCCAGTTTGTAACCGCATAATTCGATTTATAGTATAAAGAAATTTTATTACTTTTGCCACTGATAACGCGCTGACTATCCTTTTCATAATTGAAAGAAAGGAGATGGTTGCTATTTCCGGCTTTCTGTGATACGGTTACATTATAGCGCTGGGTTATAGCCGTACGCCAAGCGTTATCACGATATTCTTTATAATAATCATTATTGCGCCATTGCCTCAACGTAGCATTTACTTCACCACTGGTAATATCCCCATTGGCCTGATCCAGATAAAGCTGAAACAAGGGATTGTAATAATTATACTCAAAAGAAGATAAAAAATTCGCCGCACTTCCTTTTTCCGCTACATTGGCATCAAAAACAGCTGTCTGATAATCAATAATATCACTTGTTGAAGCTAAATTCAAACTCTTGAAATTTGGTTTGGTAGTGATAAACCAGTCTGCATTAATGCTCACGTGCGCACCTTCTTTTTTAGCCCGCATCGTGGCTACCACAATAACGCCATTGGCTGCCAAAGCACCATAAATACTGGCAGCGGCAGCATCTTTCAGTACAGTGATACTCTCTACATTATACGGATTTATCTCGCTCAATCTCAAATTGGTTGGCATATCGTCCACAACAATCAGTGGTTCTGTTCCCACATCATGCGAGAATGTACCTACCCCACGAAGAATAGGACTCATATCACCCGTATTCGAATTGATATTCATACGCAAACCAGCTACTTGCCCTTCCAGAGATGAGGCCAGATCACTGTGCATCTGTCTGTTCAGTTGCTCGGAATCAACGAAACCGAAAGCGGCAGTAGAACGTTCACGGCTAATACGCTGATAACCCGTCACAATAACATCACCCAACTGTTGCTTGTCCTCATGCATTATCACCCTGACGTTGTTACGGTCTTTAACAGAAACCTTTTCCGACTGCATACCAACGAAAGACACTTCCAATGTATGTACATCGACCGGAACTCTACAAGTAAAGTTTCCCTCTGCGTCCGTAATAGCACCAAAGGGACTGTTAAGCACCTTTACATTTGCTCCCGGCAAAGGATTACCACCCTCATCCACTACCTGACCTCCAACATTTCTGAACTTGCCTGAAGCAGTTGTCGAGGTAGCTTTCACTTTACGGACAGTGATGAAATTTTGTTTCACATCATACTCAAAAGGCTTTCCTTCCAGCATCTTCTGAAGTGCTGCAAAAGGAGACATCTGATATATACTCACAGTTACACGATAGGGTGCAACGTCTTCACTGGGGAAATTCACCTTATAACCAGATACATTGCTGAACTGTTTCAAGGCCGAACCGAGCGGCTCGTTTTTCATCTCTAAAGAAATCTGCCTGTTTTCTGCATTCTGCGCCCATCCTTGCAAGGCTGTTGCTGTAAACACCAGCAATAGAAAGGCAGTTCTCATCCACACAAGCTTTTTTTTAGTTCTTTTTTCTAATAATGTAATTTGTTGCTTTTTCATAAGAGTTGTATTTGTATAGTTAAATCTGCTTGATTGTAATGGTCCCGTCCTGATAGTCCACCTGCACTTTCTCCAACTTATTCAGCAGTTCCAATGCTTCATCCAAATGGGTATTTTTATTAGCCCAGAAGTTCAACCTGATATGGTACAGTTCGCACCGCTCAAAATCGATATTCACATTATACCATCTTCCCAAAGCACCCATGATTTCTTCCAACGGCACATCCTCAAAGTAGAACATTCCCTCTGTCCAGGCTGTATATGTATCGATATTCACTTCTGATACTTTTTCCTCTCCGGTTTCCGTATAGGTCAAATCCTGTCCCGGACGTAATGTTACCGACTTATTGTTAACTGTGTTTGTGACCTGCACCTTACCATTCACCAAAGTTACATGACGATCTTCAACACTATAGGAACGCACGTTGAATTTAGTTCCCAGCACCATGGTATTCATGCCATTAGCACATACAATAAACGGATGTTCGGCATCTTTTGCCACTTCAAAGCAAGCCTCCCCTTCTAGTTCCACACGTCGTTCTTTTCCATGAAATGCCACAGGGTAGCGCAAACGACTTTCAGCATTGAGCCATACCTTAGTCCCATCAGCCAGTACCAGCAGAAAATCTTTTCCACGTGGTGTAGTCAAAGTCTGACAGCATACAGTGTCTGCCGAGACAGTTTTCCAGTCTTTCACATCCATCACACTGTCTGTCAATAACTGCTGTTCACTACGACCATCCATTTGTAGGACCACATGTTCATCATTGTTGTTCGCAGCAAAAAAACGTATCGGCTGTTCTGCAGGTAAAGAAGTGGAAGGAAGCAAAGAAGGAATCAGAAAAGCCAGTATCAAGACAGCTGCAACAGAAGAAGCAATTGCCAAGATACGCATTTTCTTTCTGTACTTGCGTTTCCGTTGCAGATTCTCACGTATCACAGCTTCCTTACAAGCCATTAATTCCAAGAAAAGTTCTTTATTTTCAGGTATACCTATCCACTGAAGAAATTCATCAGTTTCTCTTAATTGTGGATGTTGTATGGCACGAAGTGCATAATCTAATTTTTTATCTGAATGGTCTATCATAGTGTCAATAGTTTCATTAAACACGTAAAGGTTACTGAAACTGATGACACCCCGATAGGATTTTTTTTTAAAAAAAGATGGTTAATTGTTTTCGGAGTATCTTTAAAGCTCTGGCAATGTGCGTTCTAACGGTATTATCACTAATACGTAACTTTTCACTGATTTCCGCACATTTCTTTTCATTTAAGAAGAATTCTTCCACTACGGTTCGCATTTGTGGAGCCATCTGGCGAATACTCTCCTGCATCCGGTTTATCTTGTCTTCATACTCACGGTATTCTTTCACAGTCCAGCCACTGTAAAGTTCTTCCAGATATCTTTCCGCATTTTTATGCACCACGTTCTGATGACGTATTTGGTCAATACAACGATTTCGCACCATGACGAAGAATAACGGCAGCAGATCCTCTTCCGTTGTCAACCGTTCGTTGCTCTCAAGCACCGAACAAAAGACATCGTTCACCACATCTTTTGCGCTTTCCTCATCATTCAGCAGATTATATGCATGAATATAGAGTTTTTGCCAATGTTCCCTGTATATAACAGTTATAGCATTTTGACTATCATTCATGTATTTCTAGTTACTTTTTGCGTTTCATAGAGCGCAAAGATAACCAATTGGAGCAAAAAACATTCTATTTATTAAAAAAGATTATAATTCATATAAATACATTTGTTGTTATAGACATATTCTATTCCCATCGTCTGACTCTTTATATTTTGACACTATGTTTCTCTCCAGAAAGATACGATTCACAACTATATCCGGCCGTTTCCATTCATCTGGACGTTGATTTAATCTTCGCTTTATCTTTACGCGTACAGAATGCTTCGATTACTTTTTTTACACGAAGATAATTTATTGATACTCTGCTCATATATGCCCATTTTCTTTGTAATACATACTTTCCTTGTGATACAATCATACTATCTTTTACTTTTTTAAGGTGGAATTCAACAAAAATGATTATTTTTACGAGCAAATTATTGTCTAACTACCTGATAATACAGACATACCTTGAAAATAAACGAACAAAACGAAAGCGAATTCCTACAAAAGCTTATGAACAAAGCGAATATAGGATGGTGGGAAGCTGACTTGAAAGCAGAGACTTACAAGTGTTCGGAACTTATCTCCCAACTACTCGGAATAGGAGAAGACGGGCTCATCAGTTTCGAAGATTTCAACAAGCGTATTCTAAAAGAAGATCAGGGATACGCAACTTTTCCATCTTTTGACAAAGTACAACAGACTGTAGAAGAAATATACTTGTTTGATACTCCCAAAGGTCATGTATGGATTCGTAGCAAGGCATGCTTCCAGGAAACAGACGAAAATGGTAACACCAAAGTATATGGAATTGCCGAAACCCAAGAGGGAATTCATATAGCATCTGCACACCAGGCTCTACAAAATAGCGAGCGGATCCTTCATAATATATATAAGAATCTTCCGGTAGGCATCGAATTATATGATAAGGACGGTCAAATGGTCGACCTGAATAAAAAAGATATGGAAATGTTCCGTATTTCCAATAAAGAAGATATTTTGGGAGTCAACATTTTCGAGAATCCTATATTGCCGGAAGAGATAAAACAGAAAATAAAAGACAATGAGAACGCAGATTTTACATTCCGGTATGACTTTTCCAAAATCAACAAATATTATCAGCCTAACAGTACAACCGGTTTCATTGACTTAACAACCAAAGTCACCACTCTATACGATCACAATCACGAACCTATCAACTACCTCTTAATTAATGTAGACAAGACCGAAGATACAATTGCTTATAATAAGATTCAGGAATTCGAGAGTTTTTTCGACCTGGTAGGAGATTATGCCAAAGTAGGTTACGCGCACTTCGATGCTTTGAGTCGGGATGGGTATGCTTTGAGAAGCTGGTACAGGAATGTAGGTGAAGAAGAGGGTACCCCATTGCCGGAAATCATCGGCATTCATTCCCATTTCCATCCAGAAGATCGGGCTGTGATGATCGACTTCCTGGATAAAGTGATAAAAGGAGAAAGTTCCAAGCTATCCCGCGATGTCCGGATTCGCAGAGCAGATGGAAATTACACTTGGACACGGGTTAACGTATTAGTAAGGAATTACCAGCCCCAGGACAATATCATCGAAATGCTGTGTATCAACTTTGATATTACCGAACTGAAAGAGACAGAGCGGATGCTAATTGGCGCCAAAGAGAAAGCTGAAGAAGCCGACCGGCTAAAATCTGCTTTTCTTGCGAATATGAGTCATGAGATACGTACCCCGCTCAATGCGATAGTAGGCTTTTCCAGTTTGCTTGAGGAAGCGGAGGATGCAGAAGAAAAACATCTGTATGCAACGATTATTGAAGAAAACAACAAGCTCTTGTTACAACTGATCTCGGATATTCTTGACTTGTCAAAGATTGAGGCAGGGACTTTCGACATTATCCCGGAACAAGTGGATGCACAACAACTTTGCAACGAACTGCTACAATCTATGCAGGTAAGGGCTACAGAGCAAGTAGAGATTCTCTTAGCACCGGAACTGCCCGAGCTTACTTTTACCAGCGACAAAAACAGGTTGTATCAGGTATTGCTGAATTTTGTAACGAATGCTCTGAAATTTACTTCCGAGGGCAGTATTGTTATTGATTACCGAATCAACGGAAATGAAGTCAGATTCTCGGTTCAAGATACGGGAATGGGCATCGAACCGGAAAAGCAGGAAGCTATCTTTACCCGATTCGTGAAATTGAATAATTTTATTGCCGGCACAGGGCTGGGACTCCCTATCTGTCAAAGTATCGTCACACAGTTAGGCGGCAAAATCGGAGTGGAATCAGAACCGGGGAAAGGTTCTTGTTTCTGGTTTACGCATCCGATTAACTAAAATCTAAATTCAAAATAAATATCAGAAAACAATGTTTACCGGTTTCTCTTTAAGAAAATACGATCTGTTATAGTGTTGGGAAGTTCCGATTCATAATGTGTCACCATAATCATCGTCTTATCTTTGCGTCGGCAGAAAGCCTCAATCACTTTCTTTACCCGTCGACGATTATAAGTATCCAAGCCATGAAGCGGTTCATCCAGAATCAGCAGTTCCGGGTCTTTGACGAAAGCTCTTGCCAACAAGGACAAACGTTGTTCTCCACTGGATAGTTGCAGGAATGGTTTATCTTTCAAATCTGCAATGCCAAATATATCCATCCACCACTCACAGATAGCCATCTGTTCCGGTTGAGGACGTTTATACAGACCGATACTGTCATGCAAACCACTGGCTACAATCTCAATAGCGGGCAGATTTTTAAGATAAGCACGGTGCATCTCCGGACTTACGTAACCAATATGTTTCTTGATTTCCCAAATACTTTCTCCCGTCCCTCTTTTCCGTCCGAAGAGACTGATGTCACAGGCATACGATTGCGGATTGTCTGCACAGACAAGGCTCAACAGAGTCGATTTCCCAGCACCGTTCTCACCACTCAACGCCCACTTCTCACCACGACGGACTGTCCAGTCCAGTTCTTTCAGAATAGTTCGGTCGCCATAACGGATACTGACCTTATTAAGTTTTACTACTTCCTCCGAATCGTAATTGTTGCCATCAGATGGCAAATCTATAATCCGTTGCTGCAAATCATCCAAAGAGGTAACCACATCTCTACTGCGGAAAGCTTCCAGATAGGCTTCACGTTCCATTTTAGGAAAGACCTCCATTTTGTCCACAGGAATGACATGAGTGATGAATGAAGGTATATCATCGAGCATGGAAAGTACCAGAATGATCTGTACGGACGACATTTTTGTCAGACGTTCGAGCAAAGAAAACAACAGTTCACGCGTAGGAGCATCCAGTCCGATAAACGGATTATCCATAATCAACACGCGGGGAGCAGTCAACAGGGTTTTGGTTAGCTGGAATTTACGTAATTCACCGCTGGAAAGGAGAATGATTTTCTTGTCGAGCAACGGTTCGATACGGAAGAGTTCAAACAGTTCGCGTTGTAGTTGCTCGTCCTTGATTTCTCCCAACATCTCACGAACATCGGGAGCTTCATCCTGATCGTGAGCATTCCAACGCTGCTGGTAGTAGTAATTGGCATCGGCAGCTCCATAGGTATCACGGAAAGCAATGTATTTCACATTATCATAAAGAGTCTGGGTGGCAGAGGGGGAAAAATCATATTGTACGGTTCCTTCACGCAATGGATATTTTCCGATCAGGGTATCTACAAAAAGACTTTTACCACCACCATTGGGACCTACAATAGCTATGTGTTCATTCGCTCCGATAGTTGCCGTGATGGGTTTGGCTAAACGCACAAGCGGGTTGCGTGCTACGCCCCCCGCCATGCAGAATGTATTTTGGTTCATATTCTTTTATTCTGTTTTATTATTGCCCGCAAAGGTAACAATTTTATCATAAAAGACGCCAAATTTCAAACATATTCTTATTCGTTCCGTAGAAGGAATATCTTTATTTACTTACTAAACCCATAAGGTGGACATTCAAAATTGGTAATATCCAATTTGTATTCCATCATATCTTTCAACTCGTGTATGGGACGTTCCAATTCGTAAGGTATCGGTTGTCTGCTGAATTGCTGGAAGTAAAGCAAACAAGCATCCCGCCACCAGACAGCATCCCGTGCCTGAATCTTCAGGCGGTGTTGCACATCACGAAATCGTTCGGAATCAATATACGGTTCCATCCTGTCCCACACTTTTTGAAAGTTTCTCACTTCGTTTACACCACGATCATACGCGTAGCACAGTTCTGCCCAAAGTGTACGTCCGCTCTTCATCTGATGATTCCAAGGGACATGGTGAAACCAAAGGAGCAGATTCTCCGGACAAGTATTCACATTGTCCAGTTGCTCGCATAATTGAGAATGGTATTGTCCGGTAGCATTACTTCCTGTACTGCTGCGGTTGAAACCTATTCCCATGTTGTCGGCACGGTGGTAATAAGGAGGCAGCCAATCCGGGCGAGCATCGGGAATATCACACCAGGGTTCCGGTCCGTAATGATGTCCCCATGCAAAGATATGATGCAAGCCGAGAGGCATCATGTAGTCTACTACTGCTTCTCTCGATTTCTGAAGCACTTGGGAGTTGAGAAGGGAGAGTTGAGCGTCGATCTGCTCTTTTTGAATGACTTCTCCTGCCGGAGTATCGGTTTGCGCACCGGTAACGGGAAGAAAAGTCTGTTTCAACCATTCTTCTCCTATCTGTTCGGAAGAGAGCGAATGTTTCCATGCCAATCGTCCGAAAGCATACCAGTTGGCTTGAGCAAAAGGATGTCCACACCAATTAGTATCATCACCGATGTTTGCCACTCCGGAAATAGCCGTGAGCGGATGAAAGAATAAAGAACCATCTGTCACACGGGCAACGGTAGAGCCTTTGCCTTGCAGATAAGTATCACTGTCTAAACACTCTTTCCACATAGGAGCAAGGAATGCAAGATGATTGGAAAAACCAAGATACTCTTGTGTGATTTGAAATTCGGGCATAACTGCCGTCTTTTTCATGGCTCCGAACAGCGGGCTGAATGGTTCACGGGGTTGGAAATCTATCGGACCGTTCTTGATCTGCACAATAACATTATCCCGAAATTTATCATCCAAAGGTTCAAATTCAAGATAGGCTTGTTTGGCACGGTCGCTGTCGGTAGGAGAATAAACGAAAGCGCGCCACATCACAATGCCATGATAGGACCTCAACACATCGGCAAGCATATTGGCTCCTTCGGCATGAGTCCGTCCGTAGTCACACGGACCGGGCTGCCCTTCGGAATTCGCTTTCACCAGAAAACCTCCGAAATCGGGAATCAGAGAATAAATCTCTTTGGCTTTCTGCTTCCACCAGTTTATCACTTCTTTATTCAACGGATCGGAAGTGGATAAACCGCCTAAAGCTGCGGGAGAAGAGAAATTGATAGAAAGATATATTTTCAAGCCATAAGGGCGGAAAACGTCGGCCAAGACTTTGACTTTCTGCAAATAATCATTAGATAGTATCTTAGGACTTGCATTGACATTGTTTATTACAGTGGCATTAATGCCGATAGAAGCATTGGCACGAGCGTAGGCTTCATAACGGGGGGAGACAACAGACGGAAGTTCGTCCCATTTCCAAAGTGAATGTCCGGCATATCCGCGTTCGATTGTACCATCCAAGTTATCCCAATGATTCAGGATACGAATTCGATAATCAGGTCGTTCGGAGATATTGAGGGATTGCAAAGCTGATTCCGGTAGTTGTCCGGTAGCTTGCAGACGGAGTAAATGATACGTTCCATAAAGTACTCCTTGTTCACCGGAAGAAGCTATCGTTATTTGATTGCCACCTTTGGAGGTCTGAATCGTATATCCCTCATTTCCAAGTGCACGAAGTTCTTTATTGTTCCGGACCTCCAAAGTAACCGGGATTCCTCCCTGCCAGAAGTTCTGTAATTCGGAAACCGCAATACGTAATGTAGGTGATTGTTTCTTGCTGGTAATTTCCGCTTTCGCTCCCGATGCATAACGAAGCCACAAGGCACTTCCATCTTCTGCCCAAATAGAAGAAAAGCAAAAAAACAAAGTGAATGTCAATGCAAATATATTTCTCATAGTACAAAGTATGTTATCACAATTAATTTACAGTATGATAGCATAAGTAAATTAAGCATTCATAGTTAATAATAACCGCCTCTACCTGAAAAATCCCTATTACCTAATATTCTGGTAAAAGTAGGTATGTTTTTCAAATAGAGGCGGTTGTTTTAATGTATCCTATTATTCATCTTTTCCCTCGATAGTAATGATTCGCCCGTCTGCATCATACTGAAGTTCACAGACTTTCAAGCTACGGAGCCAAGTCTTTCCCTCTGATGGTACACAATCGTGATGAAACAGATACCACTTACCTTTAAACTCTACAATAGCATGGTGAGTAGTCCATCCTACCACCGGAGTCAGAATGACTCCCTGATAAGTAAACGGACCATAAGGGTTATCACCTGTTGCATAGCAGAGCAAATGAGTGTCTCCCGTAGAATAGGAAAAATAGTATTTACCATTATATTTATGCATCCACGAAGCTTCGAAGAAACGGCGTTCCGTATCCCCTGCTGTCAATGGCTTACCGTCTTCATCCAGAATTACCACTGCACGGGGTTCTTCGGCAAACTCCATCATGTCTTCACTCAAACGAGCAACACGCGACGGGATTGCCTCCTCCTCTCCTTCCGGCAAAATGGCAGATTCCAAGGCTTTATTATTACGGTAACGTTGAAGTTGTCCACCCCACAATCCACCGAAATATATATAATAGTTACCATCTCCGTCATCCCATACAGCCGGATCGATGCTGTAACTTCCTTTCATCGGATTAGCTTCCGGTATAAAAGGACCATAAGGTTTATCACTCACAGCTACCCCGATACGAAATATATCATTCTGATCTTTCAATGGAAAATACATATAGTACTTACCATCTTTACAAACCACATCACAATCCCATAGTTGACGGCCCGCCCAAGGAATATCCTCTGTGGAAAGCACCACTCCATGATCTTTTATTTCACCGTTCATCACATCATCCATAGAATACACGTGATAATCTTTCATATTGAAATGATCGCCATTATCATTTTCAGCAATACCACTTTCCCAATCGTGCGAGGGATAAATATACAGTTTGCCATCAAATACATGTACGGCAGGGTCAGCCATATAATCACTGGGAACTAAATATCTTTTTTCTGTTTTCATGCTTTTTCGGTTTTTCTGTTAGAAACTTATTTTGTTTTTTCAGCCTCTTTGATAATCAGGTCGACTACCGGCTTCGGCTGATAATTGCGATCAAAAAGTAACGGATAATCCGTGCGACCTCTCATCGGCCAGTCATTACGCCAAGAGTTCTGATCGGCTACTCCCCAAAGAGTAACCCTGGTGATAAGGTTATGATGTTTCAGGAACAGACGGAAAAAGTCATTCATTCTTTCAGTCCATGCTTTCGATACCTCTTCCGGTAATCCATCCGGATAAGGATTCATCTCTTTCTTATATTCAAAGGAAGCGGAAACTTCTGCACCTACATTGGGATTCGGTGATGGTATCACCGTCAAATCCAGTTCTGTTATCATTATCTTCACTCCTGTTCCGGCAAAGGCCAGCATACTCTTCTCAAATTCACTGATTTTCGGGTAGTCCATGCCGATGTGTCCTTGCATACCTATGGCATCAATACGGATTCCACGTTTTTTCAAATCGTTCACCATTTTCACGACGGCTTCTCTTCTCCCCGGTTGGGCCATTGAGTAGTCATTGTAGTAAAGTTCGGCATCCGGATCGGCCTCGTGTGCATATTGGAAAGCCAATGGGATATATTCTTCCCCCAGAATCTCATAAAACTTTGTCTTGCGATATGCTCCATTATCTTCAATCGCTTCATTTACTACATCCCAGCCTTTGATACGGCCTTTATAGCGTTTCACGATGGTAGTGATATGGTCTTTCATCCGTTTCTTCAGGACTTCCGGAGAAACATTATTCCCGTCCTTATCTACGCAAAACCAAGGAGCCAATTGTGAATGCCAAATCAGGCAGTGACCAATGATAGCCATTTGATTGCTCTCACCAAAACTGACAAATTCATCTGCCTGCGCAAAATTATACTTATTTTCTTTCGGATGAATGACAGAAGACTTCATGCAGTTTTCCGCCACGATGGAATTAAAATTCTTCTTTACAATTTCAACAGCTGCGACATCCTTACCGGAACTTTGATGTGTGTTCACTGACACGCCAATCAAAAACTTGTTTTTCAAAGCCTTTTTCAGCGAATTTCCATCTTTCGCAAAAACTTCTCCATAAGAAAAAGAAAACATCACTGTCAATAATAACAGAATTATTCGTTTGAGTTTCATACGTTATATTTTTGAGTAATAAACATTCTACTATCTTATCTATTCGCCTTTTTTACAGCGCGATTCTATCTCCTCATTTATATTGTCAATCACATTATCTTCCAATTCATATTTAGAAATAATGAACATAGCGACCAAAAGCAACAACGCCGGAATAACGGCTACGAGCCACAGTATTCCCTGTTCGGCAAAAGGTGATTGTGACACTTCATTTGTCTGGTCGAATCCGACAAAAGCCATAACAAGTCCCGGTACAACTCCTCCAAGAGCCATTCCCGCTTTATAGAAAATACCAGTCAAAGCATTGACTATACCCGAAATACGTTTACCATGAGTATATTCGCCATACGAAATTACTTCGGGAACCAAAGCCCACATATACCCTGTCGCAATAATGACTCCCGTCGATTTTATGAACTGCGCCACAAAGACCAACCATATCTGCGTTTTGAGTACCGGAACCACAGAAATAATATACAGCAATGCCATACCCAATATAGCGACTGAAAGGAATACATAAAACATTTGCTTTTTTCCAATGGCACGTTTAATGGCAGGTACCATCGGCATGAAAATGAATGCGGGTATCGAGCCCAAGGCCATGAAATAAGGTAACATCTCCGGTGCACGTACATTATAAATCATATAATATGAACCGGCAGAATTACCAATCGCCATCATTGCAAAAGCAGTAATGAAAAAGAACGCCAAAATACGCAAAGGTTTATTTCTACAAAATTCTACCCACAAGTCGGACACTTTTACTTTAGATGTCTCCTCCTGATCCATAACCACACGCTCCTTCGTCTGGCTAAAGCAGAACATCAATAACGCCAATCCGATAACAGCATAAATAGTCATCGTAATAAACCATGCGTTAGCAGATGCAGTAGTATTGATTTTACCATCGGGAGACAACACCTTCACCAGTATCGGAATACCGTATGCCACAGCCAAACCACCCAAATTGGCAAGAAACATACGCACTGACGTCAACACCGTGATTTCATTCGTATCGCGGGTAAGTGACGCATTCAGTGCTCCATAAGGCACATTAATCAATGTATAACACATGGATAATCCAACGTAAGTGAAATAGGCATAGAACAGTGAACCCGAAAAGCCGTTCCAAAAACAAAGAATAGCAAAACCAGTCAGCGGAATTCCTCCCCAAATAAGATATGAACGGTATTTACCTAGTTTAGGATTGTGTTTATCGACGAAAGCACCCACCAGAGGATCCCAAAGGACATCCACTATCCTGACAATAAGAAACATCACGGCTGCCACTTCCGGTTTAAGTCCATATACATTGGTATAAAAAATCAGCAGATACATACATACGGTCTGGTAAATAAGGTTTTGCGCCAAATCACCGGAACCGAATCCTATACGTTGAAGCCAAGAGAGTTTATAGAAACCTTTCGCTTCATTGGTCTTTATTGTATTCTCCATAAAATAGATAAATTGGTCATTTTCTGTTTTTCGTATTCATTTCTATCAAGATAGCTGCTGCCACTCGTTGCCCTAGCGTCTTTTTATCCAATGGATGAATATCATTCCATTCTCCTAAATCACTATTTTTAATCAGAGTAACATTTTTATTTGTATCGGCTACTTCCGCCTGCGCTTTCCGGAATTCCGCCCAGGCAGTGCGTCCTCCTTTATCTGTGGGTGAAAGGAAATCCGCCAGCTCAATGATATAGAAAGGCATATCCGACTTATTCCATCGTTGTCTCCAATCGCTAATCATAGCCGTCAACAAGTCTTTATACTCATTTCTGCGTGAGACATTCGATTCTCCCTGATACCAGATGACACCGGATACCGTATAGTTCAGCAAAGGAGCAATCATTGCATTATACAGTCCTGTGGGTTTATAATGAAAAGCCGTTTGTCCCGGAGCAGCGGGCATAGGAGCACCGAGATGATATTTCCAACTCCCCTCCAAATTGATCTCCGATTCTCCTTTTTCCGGCTGACCTTTTCCGAAAAGGATTTTATAAGGCTTTTCCTTTACAAATTGAGGACGACCGCCATAACTGAAAAGGCGTATGGTTATTGTATTTTTTCCGGCTTTCAACAATCCGGCAGGAATGGTGTAGATACGGGGAGGATACTGATAAGAGACAGTCCCCACAAATGTGCCATTTACATAGACCGAATCTGCATCTACGATGCATCCCAAACGAAGAGTCGCTTTCTCTCCCGCCTGTTGTGCAGACACCTGAAAGTCTTTACGGAACCAGTGGGAGCCATTGACGGTATTCAGTCCGTTTGTTGTCCAGCCGGAAGTAAACAAATCTGTTTCTGTCCAATTGCTATCATCATAATCGGCAGCATACCAAGGGGTAGCCTCACGCATCCCTTTATCTCCCTGAAACAACGCCACATTCCAGGCATGACTTTTCTTCCTCTCCTCTTTTTTCATCGACTCCATCAAATCGTCTGACTCATAGATACGCTTTTCATTCAAATAAAATGGAAAAGGCTTCAACCCTCCCTCACTGATCCACGCTTCTACCGGTGAACCTCCAACACTGGAATTTATGATTCCTACCGGAACCTTTGTCTTTTGATAGACATCTTTAGCGAAGAAATAGGCCAAAGCAGAGAAAGGCATCACATTTTCAGGAGTCATCGCTTGCCAGGAAATTCCCGGAATATCTGCCTGCGGAACATGAAAATTATAGAGCAGAGGTGTTTTTATATAGCGTACCATCGGATAGTTACTGTCCGTAGATATTTCATCGCGAAAACGATCTGTAACCCGTGAAACAGGCAATTCCATATTCGACTGTCCCGAACATACCCAAACATCACCAATAAGAATATCCTTTAATTCGATATCATTAATGGCCATCGTATAAGGTCCGCCAGCTTTCAATATAGGCAAAGTCACTTTCCAGTTACCTTGTACATCAGCAACAGTCTTATATTTCTTTTTCAGGAAAGTTATATCAACGGTTTCATCAGGATCAGCCGTTCCCCAGATATTGACAGGTTCCCCACGCTGAAGTACCATTCCGTCGGAAACAAGAGTCGGAAGTTTAACCTTTGCTCCACCCAACAAGGCGAAGCAAAGGAACACAACTACTAACCCTACCTTATAAAACCAATACTTATTCATTCTGTCTTTTCTTTTATATGTCTTTATTTCATGATAATTTAGCAAGAGAAGAAATCCATCGGGATTCCACTTTGCAAACTTAGGAAGTTTCTTCCCACTTACCCAGAAATTCTGATTCAAATCATTACTCGCTTGTTACATCATCGTTTACGTATGTTACAAAAACTTGTTGCAATGTTACATTCAAGCTGAAACCACCGATAAACAAGAGGAAAGGGAAAGTTTTAGAACGAGCGGATTACAGTAGTTATTGTTATTCATTTGATCCACTCCAAGATAATAACAACTACTGTAACCCTCACTCTCCCCTTCTTTAATCGTTATAAAATCATTTATTCCAAATCTCCGGTAAAGTCTCCGCTGACATCTTTACCAGCCAAACCATCGGCCACTCCCTTATAAGCATGTTTACGTGCATAATTAGCATCCCAAAGGTTCGGAGCATCATTCGGTATCCAATTCACATGTTCTTTTTCATTGTCCGATACTCCCCAGATGGTAATACCATATTGTTTGTCCGCTGGGATATACTTCTTGTACATATCAATGACATACTGATACATTTCTGCCTGTTGTGCCAGATTTTCAGTAGTAGGCGACGAAGTGTTAACCTTAATATCCAACTCGGATACTTTAATCAACTTGCCGGTAGCACCCAGTTTCTGGAACATTTGAGCAATATTGTCTTTATTGGAATCAATAGCAATATGCATTTGTGTACCAATACCATCCACTGTGGCCCCTTTGCTTTCGATGTATTCCACATATTTAATCAGACCGTCACACTTATTGAGGTTATATTCCAGATTATAATCATTGATGAATAGTTTATCATCCGGATTTCCATACTGACGGGCAAGTTTGAAAGCTTCTACTGCATAGTCTTTCGGAGTCAGGAAATAATCTTGCCAGTAGAATTCATCAGAAGCCAGATCAGTTTTGCCTTTACCAGTCTTAATGTCTGATGTTTTTCCGTCATCCATTGGTTCATTGACTACGTCCCATGCATGAACATAAGGTTTGCAATGGGTAACCATCTTTGAAATCCAGTCTTCCATAGCATCTCTGATAATCTCGGCTTTTTCTTCGTCGGTCTTCTCAATGATAGTAGGACCGGAAGCACGAGTGACAGCACGTGTCTCCACCACTTTCTCCGACAATACGATATTATCTATATAATAATCACCCGCACTAACTCCGAAATTGATACAGAATCGATTCATATCCTCTTTAGACACTGTAAATTCTTTCTTAAATTCTGTCCAAGTCGTACTCACATTTCCATCTACATAGCATTCACCTGCATAACTCGTTGAGTTCTGAATTTGAATTTGGAAAGTAGTTGAGACACTTGCTTTAATCATAGCAGAGAACTCATAGGTCTTGCCGACTTCCAAAGGAGTATCAAAGCCATATCCAGCCTGTGCCTTATATGCATTGCCCGCCCCTCCGTCAACAGAACTAGTCAGCTTCATCGAATATGAACTTCCATATCCTTCCCCTTCTTCCGAAATCGCGGCCTTTCCACTACTCCAAGCTCCCCAAGGAGTAATAGCTTTGCTTTCAAAATCTCCGTTAGAAATCAGATTAACCACAGTAGGCTCCGCATCTTTGTCTGTCACAACAATATTATCTACATAATAAGTCACATCCGGCAAATAACCAAACTCAAATGCAATCTGAAATGTAGTACTAACAAAATCATTCACCGTAATCTTCACCTGCTGCCATTGAGACGTCGTCTCAAAAGCTTCCGTCCAACTGCCACCTGTAGCATACCAATCCTTATATGGATAATTATTTCCTAACCCATCAAAAGTCAACCGGGCTTTACCGGGATTATCCGAACGGACAAAAAATGAAATTTCATAATTATGCCCACTTACTGCTGAAATGTCAGGAGTATATAATTGCACAGAATGAGCAGCCGTTACAGAAGATCCTACTGTAAATTTCAATGCTTTGGAAGTAGTTGTCAGTCCTTCCCCTTCCACAATGGACATCGCATCACTTCCATTTTTACGATTCCAGCCATCAAAGGTTCCATCTTCAATGCCTGACAGATCCAACAAATTACTGCCCGCCGGTCCCGGAATAACTTCCGGTGCAATCAGACTATTCAGATAACTCGCATTCTGATTAGTGTGCCAAATCAGACAGTGTCCATAAATGCTTATACCCGCTTCTGTAGTCTTTGTAAACAATTGATCTACCTTATCAAATTTCAAATTCCCTTTAGAATCGACCATAGGACCGTGCTTCATGGCATATCCTATCGTCAGATCATTAAAGTTCTCATTCACAATGGTAGTCGTTGTCTCGTCACCAAGATATTCATCCATCCCCACTCCGATACCCAACTTAAAGTTGGGATCGGATAAATATTCTTTCAACGGCTTGTAACGGGAAATCTTTTCAGCCAACTGTAAAGGCAGTTCGGAAGAAGTAACCGCTCCATGTGTAGGGTCTTTATACCACTCCATCTTATTATCGTCACACGATGTCAATATCAGCACCGACAAGGCAACAAACGGAAGCATATTTCTGTATTTCATAATCTTTTCAATTTAAAGTCATTATTATTCTGCATCCTCTTCTTCATCCGGGAAATCGGTATATTCCGGCTTCGTCAAAGGTACGACACGCCAGTTATCAATATAAATTTTCACGGAAGTTGCTTTGGATAGAAACTCTGTTTCTTTATCCGAGCTCGCACCTGTGATCTTATCCAATGTAATATCAGAGTTCTCAAAAAAGAAACCGAAGTTGGCATAAGAAGCAGATGCACGGGTAGCGGCCACATCGGCAAAAGTGGTCCAAGCTCCGCTGGATGCTTTCGATTTGTAGAATTCACTGAACGGAACAGTTACAGTCTGCCAACCGGTTGTCTGGAAAGGAACAATCTTTCCGTCTACAAGCCACGGTACGTAATTATAACAGTCTCTCTCCCATTCTCCACCGTTGAATCCGTTCTGACCACAAATCTTCAGGAATCCGGATTCAGACCAAGGTTCGGGCACATAAATTTCAAACTGAATAGCACATTCGGCAACAGGAGTTTCAGCAGGGACACCCAGCGTCAACCAGTCAGGATCAGTGCCATTACCAGCTGTCCAAACTTCAGCACAACGATTCTTCGCTGCTGCCACCGGCAACTGTCTTTCTAATGGCAAACGACAGTAAGCACCTTGCGACACATTACCTTCACCAATCGAAGCTGATTCCAGTTCGGTTGTTTGAATCATACTTTCAGAATCGCCCCATGCCCCTTGTGCACCCACTCCGTCGAAGTTCAACAACAAGCCTTTCTTATAATTGAAATAGGCAGGAGAATAAGCACCACCATTCGAACCTTCTACGAAAATAGAACCGCCCTCTTCAGAAACTCCGGCAGGCATATCCACCATAAAATATTCACCGTCAAGATCAGAAATAATACCTTCTGTCACCACCACATTTCCGGGGAAAACGACTTTTGCTATTTCCGTCAATCCACTTCCATAAACAATGATAGGTTCACCTACATTCGGCATACAGTTGGAGATTTTCGTTATAGACGGTGCAGCAGCACGAATCTGGAAATCATAAACGTATTCACCGCCATCTTTTACCAAACGAATTGTATTACGTACATTCTCGTCTGCTTCTGTAGTCGGAACTTTACTGTTCACACTAACCAGAAAAGATTTATTCGAAACAAATACCGGATTAAAATAACAGTTATATCCATTAATATACACTTTCTTCAATCCGTTGAATCCTTCACCTTCAATTCGGATCAGTTGTCCCAAACGGGCAAAATCAACCAAACGGTCAGGAACATTCGACTTCGCGTCTTCCAGATAGATCCCTGTTATGTTCATCACAGAACTTCCGCCATTATCGTCATCGTCGTCACACGAAACAAATGAACAAGAGCAGATGAGCAGACTCACCAATAAGCCAAATGCTTTCATACTATTTTTATATATCAAGCTTTTCATTCGTATTCTCGTTTTTAGTTAAACAAATCGGTTATTCTGTCTTCCTTAAATGCATAAGGCATAGGATCCGCTTTCAACAAAGGATTTTGCACAGTCTCCGATTCCGGATAAGGAAGAAGGAATATACTGGAATCGACGTCACCTATGGCACGCTTCGTTTCATCCGAATCCTCGTCTCTCTTCAAAGTCTGTGTATCCGCATCCCATACTACAGGAATAGCAGTACCCCTATCCTGTCCGGTGATATAATTGAGTACTTCCTGTTGTTTATAATAAGCTCTACGTACCAAGTCATACCAATACTGTCCTTCCAGACAAAGTTCCAGTCTACGCTCACGACGAATATCTTCGTAAGTAATCGAATTTTGGGGTTCCAAACCGGCACGCTTGCGCACTTTGTTAAAGTATTCCATTGCATCGGCATCATCTGTTGAAGGATTATTTCCCAATATAGCTTCTGCATAAATCAGATATACTTCTGCCAGACGCAACATGTAAGTATTGATAGGAGTACTTCCGGAAGTGATCTTCGCATTATCTTTGCTAGAACCACAAACATATTTCTTACAATAAATTCCGGAAACAGTACCCGATGCTTTCTTCTCACAAGTATATCCTCCGTTTGCTTTCTGTATTTCAGGATAATGATCGCCATAAGCCATCCAAGTCGGCTGACGCCGTTTATCTCCTTTTTCATACTCCCAAATCACGTCCGGTTGTGCAAAAACATAACCGCCCCATGCACGGTCATTACCGGTAATAGCCGACTCACAAGCAAAATAATCCTGTATCGTATTACATTCTCCATACGTACCATTACTAACCCATTGTAAAGCAAACAGTGTTTCCGAGTTGTTATTTTTATCAATCATAAACAAATCGGCATACTCAGTCATCAGTTCAAAATTTCTGTTTTCTATCACTTTTAAAGCCGCTTTCTTTGCCAAATCCAGATAGTCCTGATTACGGGTCGCACTATTAGGGTTACTACTATAACCGGCATACGTCAGATAAACACGCGACAACATGCCAAAGGCACTGTATTTATTGACACGTCCGGCAGCAGAAGAAACCTCCGGCAAATATTTTGCCGCAAATTCCAAGTCACGCATCGCAAATTCATAGACATCACTTACCGGGCTAGTATTGACAATTGGATTAGCCACCAGTTCATCCGTATCCTCATTTATAATAACATTTCCCCATAACATCGCCAGATAGGAATAAGCAACTCCACGCATGAACCGTGCTTCAGCAATATATGGGTTCTTCACTTCTTCGCTATTGGATGAGTTACCTTTGATCCCGTTAATAATCTTATTAGTTTGCTGTACTATATTGTATAATGAGCCCCAAGCCGAAACTAACGGCCCCGTCAATCCGGTTTCGGTCAAATCGGCAAAAGGATAGATATAATTAGAGGTTGTCGCACAAAGGTTGAATCCGCGTCCATCACCCAGTCCATAATAGAACTTATCGTTAAAGTCGAACCACACCTTATTATACAAAGGAGCTGTTGCTGCCCGGAAATCATCTTCCGTTTGATAAAAGTTATCTCCTGCGATATTGGAGTTATCTTCAGAATCGAGGAAGTCACTGCATCCTGCAAACGCCAAAGCTACAGCCAACATGAAAGAGTATATATATTTACTTGTTTTCATATTTAGTCACTTTAAATGATTAAAAGGTTAAATTCAGACCGAATGTATAAATTCGCGGAGAAGGATAACGATAGTTATCAAAGCCTGTAAGCAAAGCGTCCTGATTGGCAGAACCTATTTCCGGGTCCATCCCTTTGTATTTTGTGAATGTATATACATTCTGCAGGTTACAATAAAGTTTCAGATTCTGAATACCAATCGGTGCCAACCATTTACGCGGGAACGTATAGCCGAAAGAGATAGACTGAATACGCAGGAAAGAACCATCTTCCACAAAGCGGTCACTGAAACGATAATTGGAATCATCTGTCCCTTTGGCAATAGCCATACGGCAAGCATAAGGGTCACCGCCTACAATCTGTATATTCCGATAATCATCCGGACCATTCGGATCAATCAAAGCCAGTTGTGCATAATCCAACGCCGATTTCAGGATATTATTATTGCCCCGTGGATTTTCAAGTTCACGACGCCCCCAGTTTACAACTTCATTTCCCACCGATCCGGTCAGGTTAATGCTCAAGTCGAAGCCTTTATAAGAGAAAGAGTTACCGAAGCCGAAAGTAAAGTCCGGTTCAGGATTACCGATATAAGTACGGTCCTGTTCATTGATAACACCGTCTTTGTTTACATCTTCAAAAATATAATCACCAATCCAGATACTATTCTTGGAAATCGACATACCTTCAGGCAATGCTACCGGCTTAATTGCTCCGGAAGCATCTTTATAGTAAAAGTCAGTAGCCTTTTCAAAGCGGCCAATCACTTTATAACCATAAAACTGTCCGATAGGGTTTCCTACTGATGTACGTGTCAGTACGGTTATTGTTTCGCCTGTCTGATTACTCTTATCTATCAGGCTGGTTGCCGTATCCAGCGATTTTACTTTATTACGGTTCATAGAGAATACCACGTTACTTCTCCATTGAAATCCGCCTTTATCAATATTCACTGTATTTAAAGTCAACTCAAGTCCTTTATTCTCCAAAGAACCCACATTCTTCCAGGGTGCGGAAGTAGAGCCCTGACCTGAAGTTCCCACATAAGCAGGAAGAGGCACTTGCAACAACAAATCATTTGTTTTCTTATAATAAATATCGGCTATCAATTCAATCCTGTTCTGGAAAAGATTAATATCAAGTCCCAGATTACTTGAATAAGTAGACTCCCATTTCAATTCGGGATTCGGAGTATTGCCAGCCAGCAATCCTGTTCCCCAAACGGTAGCAACAGATGAATAAATGGCTTTATATGCATTATTAGGCACATTCTGATTACCTACAACACCCCATCCTAAACGCAATTTCAGATTATTAATAATATTGTTGTCTTTCAAAAAAGATTCATTGGAAACCTTCCAAGCCAAAGCAGCCGACGGGAACCATCCCCAACGATTATCTTTGTAGAATTTGGAAGAACCGTCGCGACGAAGAGTAAATGTCAACAGATATTTGTCATCGTATGAATAGAACAGACGGCCGAAATAAGATAAAATCGAACTTTCTCCACTATTACCATTATTCTTGGCTGTTGCGGCATCTCCCAATGTCAGATCGGTTGCAGCATTGGACAAATATCCCATACGGCTTCCCATCAGATATTCCCATTTGCTCTCCTGCATTTCCTGGCCAATCATTGCATTCACATTGTGCACTCCAAAAGTTTTCATGTAATTCACGATATTTCTCCAACTCCAGAACTTATTATATGATTTGGAGAAAGTCCCCTGACGGTCCGTATTTTCAATCGCACCAAAAGTATATGAGGGATCAAATTTATAAGTATTAGTTACCCCATAATCGAAAGACAATTCCGTTTTAAACGTCAGTCCGTCAATGATAGTAGCTTCAGCATAGGTGTTTGCCCGAATACCCATTTTCTCGTTGCGGTTATCCTTAATCATGGCAAGACCCACCGGATTCGTTTGTACCCATTCGTCCGTATCCGGTCCGTCAAATGTGCCTTCAGCATTACGAACAGCCACACTCGGACTCTGCAATAAAGCAGTTCTAATCAACGACTCGTCAGATACAGTCAATTTCTGACGGGAATTACTAAACGCAAAGTTAATACCCATTTTTAAATAGCTCTTCACCTGGGCATCAAAACTACCTCGTAAGTTCAGACGCCTGAACCCTGAACCAACAGCAATACCATCCTGATTGAGGTAACCTGCTCCCAATGCATAGTTACTTTTATCAGTACCTCCGGTCACAGAAAGATTATGACTGGTCATCATAGCTTTAGAGAACATCTCATCCTGCCAGTCTGTACCCTCACCTAGTAAATCCGGACGAACAAAGTTATTATCCTTGTTCACTATTCCCCAATCATTTCCCGAATAGTCTTTTCCTGAACGAACATTCTTATGCTCCGCATATTCACGCAGATTCAGCATATCCAGTTTTTTAGGCATTTCCTGCCATCCTATATATCCGTCATAAGTTATTTGCGCCTCACCCTTCTGTCCACGTTTGGTAGTAATCATAATCACACCGTTTGCAGCTCGCGCACCATAAATAGCAGTGGCGGAAGCATCCTTTAATACGTCCATAGAGACGATGTCCGAAGGATTGATAGATGCCAGTGCATTATCACTTCCCGAACCTGTGGAACCGTCGATGATAACACCGTCAATGACAAAGATAGGTTCATTGGAGGCATTCAAAGAGTTGATACCACGAATACGGATGGAAGAACTACCACCGGGCATACCGCTATTAGCCTGTACCTGCACACCAGCAGCACGTCCTTGCAGTACCTGGTCAACGGAAGTCACTACAGATTTCTTAATGGCTTCATCGTTGACCGATACAACAGAACCGGTCAGGTCACTACGTTTCATCTGACCATATCCAACTACAACTACTTCGTCTAATACTTTTGCATCTTCTTTGAGGGTAATATCAAACTGCTTTTTCCCGGCTACAGGAATCGTTTGCGTCTGATATCCGATAAAAGAAATCTTCAAGCTACCTTTGGCTGATACATTCAACTTAAAATTACCATCCAAATCGGTAACTATACCATTGGTAGTGCCAGCTTCTACTACACTGGCTCCGATAATCGGTTCGCCCGATGCATCTTTGACCACTCCCGTCACGGAAACAGTCTGTGCCAATACCCATACAGGGAAGAGGCAGAAAAGAATGATAAGACCTAACGGTCGAAAATAATGATTTGTGCTTTCCATAAAATCATTTTTTTAATTAATAATGATAGTGGTTAATCCAAGTTATAGGTTTTTCTCTTCTTATTTATAATAAGGAATAGAGTAAGGAATTCATGTTTCCATAAGCAGTTATTATTTTAAGGTGTCCGACAATTCATTTTTTTGGTTAATGCAAATTTATGGATAATATATCAAGCATAGGTGGAGATTTTGTTTCAAGCAATTGACAGGCGGTTACATACACTTGCATGTACGTTACAAGCTATTGCACACCCGTTACATACCCCTCCCAGAAGCATCCCTAAAGGGTTTGCACGTAACATCAGTAAAAGGAAAAGTAACAAAGCTAATGCTATTTTAATTTAATATAGTATCTTTGTCTATATAAAAAGCACCAATAAACCCTGCTTATATTAATGAGTATGAAAGCACAAATCCTATTCCTTTTTTCCATATACTGTTTCCTGATAGGAAGCACTCCTGTTATGAAAGCACAGACCGGCAAATTCTATTCAACAGACAAAGAACTTTCCAACAGTCTGATCAATGCCGTATATCAGGACCGGAAAGGATTTATCTGGATAGCTACCGAAAACGGACTTAATAAATTCGACGGAACACGTTTCTCGATCTATCGACATAATGCTACGGATAGCACCAGTTTGAAAAACAACTATGTACGGACATTATTCGAAGACAGTCGCGGTAATTTCTGGATCGGATGCATCAATGGCTTACAGCGATATGACCGCGCCACAGACAACTTTCACGAATTATTCATCTCTCGGAAAGACGGACGAAAGAATCCTCATATCACTTCCATTATTGAACGCCGGAACGGAGATCTTTGGATAGCAACTTCCGGACAAGGCGCCATATCCCTAAAAAAGAACAGCAATCCCGCCTCCTTCCATATCGAAACCGAACTGACAGACCGGATAGGTAGTAACTACCTGAATGTCATTTTCGAAGATTCCCGGCAAAATTTATGGATTGCTACAGAAGAAAAAGGACTTTACCGTTATTCTCCGGAAAGTAAAGAGCTTAAAAGCTATAAAGCACCTTATCATATAGCAGGTGATGACGTTTCTGCCATTTGTGAGGATGCACACGGACAAATTTTCGTAGGAACCTTGACAAAAGGTCTTTTCAGACTATCATCCCGACAGGAAGGAAACTTCGAACCTGTCCTCTACCAAAACCGGATGAATTTGAATATCCGGACTCTCATCATTGATACCCGTGGAAAACTTATCATAGGAACAGACGGTGAAGGAGTAAAAGAATATCAGCCTCAACAAGATATTATTGTGGACAGTGAGATTAATGCGGGTCCCTTTGACTTCTCCAAATCCAAGGTTCACTCGTTAATCGAAGATAAAGATCACAATTTATGGCTGGGCATTTTTCAGAAAGGTTTGATACTAGTGCCCGGCATTTCAAATAAATTCGACTACTACGGCTACAAATCAATACACAACAACACCATTGGTTCCAGCTGTGTTATGGCTATTCATACAGATGAACAAGCTACAATCTGGATAGGTACGGATAACGACGGATTATATGCCATAAACGATCAGGGAAAACAATTACGCCATTACACCCATCAGGCAGGTAATCCCCAATCTGTCCCCGGCACTATCCTATGTCTCTATGAAGATTCCAATCAGGAACTTTGGCTAGGATCTTACTTCGATGGTCTGGCACGGATGAACAAACAAACCGGAACATGTCAAGATGCCACCTCGCTTTTACAAGGAAATCTTAACGCAGGCAAGCCCAAAGTTTCCTGCATCATTGAAGACAAAAACAAGAATCTCTGGGTGGGTACTTATGGTTCGGGCTTATACAAAATCAATTTACCAACTCAACATGTCACCTATTACGAATCTACCCGCAACGAAAACGATGACTGGAGTATCAACCGTCTTCCGAACGATTGGATCAGCTACCTACTGGAAGATAAAGAGGGAATGATATGGATCGGCACTTATAAAGGTCTGGCCGTACTCAATCCTCAAACGGACAATTTTATCAATTATAAAAAGCAAAACAATCTCCTCCCCGGGTATGTCGTTTACAGTTTATTGGAAAGTAGTAATGGAGAGATCTGGGCTGGTACTTCCGAAGGATTGGTCTGCCTGAATAAAGACAGACTAACACCTGTACTTTTCACTACTGCCGATGGACTCCCCAGTGATATTATTTGCGGCCTGGCTGAAGACGAGAAAAAAAATATATGGATCAGTACCCATCAGGGAATCTCCAAACTGAATCCTCCGGAAAAGAAGTTTATCAACTATTATGCAGGCGACGGTCTGCAAGGAAATGAGTTTACACGCACTGCTGTATTTAAAGATAAACGCGGCAAGATATTTTTTGGAGGTACCAATGGAGTAACTGCTTTCTACCCCCAGGATATCACCGAAATCAAAAAAGAAATGAATGTATTGATTACCGGCTTTCACGTTGCTAACCGCCCTGTGAAAAAAGGGGATAAATCCGGCAACAATGTCATCACTGATACTGCTGTCATGGATACCGAGCAATTTACACTGGCATATAATGAAAATACATTCAGCATTGATTTTTCTGTTTTGGAATTCAGCAATCCCGACCGGATTAGTTATCAATATAAGATAAAAGAATTAGGCGATGAATGGATCAGTACGCAACCGGGAACAAACCGGGTGACTTATAGCAGTCTGAAACCGGGGAAATACACTTTCTCCGTACAGGCACGCGACCATAATAATTTCTCTAATATCCGCACAGTTACTATTGCCATCACTCCACCCTGGTACCAGACCTGGTGGGCAAAAGTAATCTGGGGATGCCTCGGAGCATTACTAATCTATGCTCTTACCATGTATATTCTGTCACGTATCCGCCACCGGCAAGAAGTGATGCGACAAAAACACATGGAACAGATTAACGAAGCCAAATTACAATTCTTCATTAATATCTCACATGAAATACGTACCCCGATGACTCTTATCATCAGCCCGTTAGAGAAACTGTTAGCCGAACATTCCGAGAAACAACCGGTTTATCTCATGATTTACCGGAATGCCCAACGTATTCTACGTCTGATCAATCAACTGATGGACATACGAAAACTGGACAAAGGACAAATGCATCTGAAATTCCGGGAAACAGACATCGTAGGATTTATCAATGACTTGATGCAAACATTCAATTATCAAGCGCAAAAAAAGAACATCACATTTACTTTCGAAAAAGAACTGGAAGGTGCTGATTCTCTGAAAGTATGGATTGATCTAAATAACTTTGACAAAGTATTGATGAATGTCCTTTCCAATGCTTTCAAATATACACATGAGGGAGGAAATATCGAAGTGTTATTGAAAACCGGTCACAACGATGCCTACCGGGGTGCTTTGAAAGATTATTTCGAGATAGATATCACCGATAACGGAATCGGTATTGACAAAAACAAAATAGAACAAATATTCGAGCGTTTCTATCAGATTGACAACGACATGACACAATCTAATTTCGGTACAGGAATCGGACTGCATCTTTCACGGTCGTTAGTGGAACTGCACCACGGCATCATCAAAGCAGAAAACCGCGAAGACGGACAAGGAACCCGTTTCATCATCCGCCTGCCGTTAGGTAGTAATCACTTGAAAGCAGAAGAACTGGAAAATCCTGAAGAAACCGGAAGCGAACCAACAATCTCCCAACTTCCCAAAGATTCGATCTATGAAACGGAAGAAGAAAACAAAACTAACGAGTACAGGAAACCCAAAGCAAAAACACGTTATCGCGTCTTAATCGTAGAAGATGATGAAGAAATACGCCGCTACATACGTAGCGAACTGGATAGTGATTTCCGTATCTATGAATGTACAAATGGACGGGAAGGACTGGAAACCATTTTGAAGGAGAAACCCGATCTCGTCATCAGTGATGTTATGATGCCCGAAATGGATGGGATCACTCTCTGCCGGAAAATAAAACAGAATATCAATATCAATCATATACCGATTATATTATTAACCGCCAAATCGAAAGCCGAAGACCAAATCGAAGGGCTTGAAATTGGAGCAGATGCTTATATCGTAAAACCATTCAACACTGAATTATTACGAACTACTATCAGTAATCTGATAGCCAATCGGGAAAGACTGCGCGGCAAACTGGTAGGTGAACAACAAGTAGAAGAAAAAATAACAAAGATAGAAATGAAGTCCAATGATGAGATCTTGATGAGTAAAGTAATGAAAACCATCAATGACCATCTTGCCGACCCTACCCTTAATGTAGAGATGCTGGCAGCCAACGTTGGAATGAGCCGCGTACATATGCACCGCAAATTAAAGGAGTTGACTAATCAGTCAGCACGAGATTTCATTCGTTCTATCAGACTGAAACAAGCTGCCAATCTGCTACGTGAGAAGAATCTAAGCGTTTCGGAAGTTGCATACGCTACAGGCTTCTCCAACCTCTCTCATTTTTCCAATACATTCAGAGACTTTTACGGAATTTCACCGAGTGAATATAAAGAACAACAGATGTAACAAACAGAATTAGACTTGTTACAAACAAGAATCTAAATTAGAAAGAAAGCCGTTATTGATATGACAAATAATGACTAAAGCTATTTATACATAATCAATGCAGACTGTCCGGGAATAATTACTTCCGACCCGGTTTGCGTACCTAATCCACGCACATCTATCACACCATCTTTGCATACCACTGTATATTTACCAACAGGCACTTCCAAACGCGCAGGAGTCATACGGGAATTAAAAGCCACGATAATATCTTCCCAACTATCTCCGTTCGCATGATCCTTCAGGCGGAATGCAATCAGGTTTTGTCCTTCCACCGGAAGAAACTCCAGATGCTTCCGAACCTTTTCCGCATCTCCCATACGGAAAGCGGGATGGGACTTACGCAGATCTATGAGTCGCTTATAATACATGAAAACATCTCCGTTCGTCGTTTTACGTCGCCAATCGATAGCATTGACTGCATCCGGACTCTTATAACTATTGTCCACCCCTTGTTTATCGCGCATCACTTCTTCTCCTGCATAGATAAAAGGAATACCTTGCGAAGTGAAGACTACCGTCTGCGCAAGCTTATCAAGTCGAACCTGTTGCTCGGGAGTAGCTCCCGGCATACTTGCTTTCAAGCGATCAACAAGACACAAACCGTCATGGCAGGAAACGTAGCTAATCATCTGGGTAGGCTGCTCCGCCCACGGTTTCTGACTGTAATTAACAGAATCACACCGTACTTGCGGATGCTCAATAGCACCCACAATACCGAATTTAACACTCATTTCTGCTCCCGGAACTCCGGCGAGGAAAGCCCCTTTCTCCTTTTTCCACACAGGTCCGCAAAGCCCATCACGCAATTCATCCGAGAATACGGCAATTCCCGGCATGTGGGAAACATTCCCTTTCATTGCCAACGAATCTGCCGGATATTGGGGAGTGTCGGCTGCCCAACCTTCTCCATAAATACAAATGGTAGGATCAACCTTGTTCACCGCTTTCCGGATCTCATTCATGGTTTCAATATCATGCACTCCCATCAAGTCAAAACGGAAACCGTCAATATGATATTCTTTTATCCAATAAAGAACGGACTCTATCATAAACTTGCGCATCATAGGGCGTTCACTTGCCGTCTCATTACCGCATCCGGAACCATTTGCCAATGTCCCGTCTTCTTTCTGACGATAAAAATAACCGGGAACAGTACGTTCAAAATTACTTTCAACGGTATTAAAAGTATGATTATAAACCATATCCATTATCACACGGATACCAGCTCTATGCAGTGCTTGTACCATTTGTTTGAACTCTTTCACACGAGTGGCAGGTTGATAAGGGTCAGTTGAATAAGAGCCATCCGGCACATTATAATTCGCCGGATCATATCCCCAGTTATAGTGGTTTTCTTCCAGTTTTGTTTCGTCGATAGAAGCATAATCAGAGGAAGGAAGAAGATGTACATGTGTCACTCCCAGTTCTATCAAGTGATCGATACCGGTCAATAACTTATCTGAATTCATGGTCCCGTGTTCAGTCAATGCGAGGTATTTACCTTTATTCTTAATTCCCGAAGTAGAATCAACCGAGAAGTCACGATGATGCATTTCATAGATAATCATATCAGCAGGAGATTTCAGAGAAGGACGCCTGTCACTCTCCCATCCCTCGGGATTTGTAGTCTTCCAGTCAATAATGGCAGCACGTTTCCCATTCACTCCGACAGCATGGGCATTGATTCCCGGCGTGTCTCCCTGCCATTTATCATTGATTTTTACATTGAAGGCATAGAATTTGCCAAGCAGGTTCTCATCTACTGAAGTTGTCCAGGTTCCATCTTCTGTGGGCTCCATCTTTACTGTTTCATAAGCATGTCCGCCTTCACCGGCATCATATAGCATCAGGCGTACTTCTTCTGCAGTTGGTGACCAAAGATAAAATCTGGTTGCCAACGGCGTATATTCCATTTCCGTAAGACTTCCCGTACGAACCGGATACAGCTCAAAAGAAGCATATTCCTTTTTCGCAGGGGAGCAGCTCATTACTGTTGTCACTGTAGTCACCCCTAATATTGCTAAATAATTACTTCCCATCTTCATTTAAACCTCCCCTAGATATTTCCTTTATATCTATCCCTATAATCAGTCGCTTTACTTCACCTTATCCGGATTCTTCGCTATAAAATCCTTCCAGCTATTATAACCTTTTTCCATGGTCGGCCGCCCCATTTGCAGGAAATGACAATAGGCTGCTGCCAATCCGTCTGTTGCATCCATAAAAGTAGGCATATCCTCTTTGGGAAAGCGCAACATCCGCTGCAACATATCCGCTACCTGTTCTTTTGATGCCTGCCCGTTTCCGGTGATAGCCATCTTTATCTTCAAAGGAGCATATTCCGTAATCGGAATGTCCCGGCTCAACGCCACTGCCATCGCTACCCCCTGTGCACGGCCCAACTTCAACATTGATTGTACATTTTTACCGAAGAAAGGCGCTTCAATAGCCAGCTCATCAGGCAGATAACTTTCAATAATACTCAATACCCGTTCATGGATATGGCGAAGTTTCAAATAGTGGTTGGCAAATTTACGCAAGTCGATAATCCCCATCGCAATCATTTCAGGCTTGGTTCCTTTCACTCTTAGAACACCGTATCCCATGATTGTCGTACCGGGGTCAATCCCCAGGATTATCTTTTCTTTTACCGGTTGAATCACTCTATCACCTCCATCAGGGTCGGAAATCCGATCACTTTATCTTTAAATATTTTTGCCAGTTCGTCATTCAAACGTACTCCCTGTTCCAGATGCCAACGATGCAGTAACCCACTGCTTTCCACCTCCCATTGCAAAGAATACGCACTTCCTTCTTCCCGATGACTTAATATCCGGCAAATGCGCGGTGCCTTTAAAGCACCGTGTTTCTGTACTTCAGGGATATAGCTTTCTTTTATCCAAATCATGAAATTGTCGTGAACATCCTCGTCCACTTGAAAAGTTGTATTATAAATCAGCATATCTTAATTTCATACTATTATTTACCGCAAACATAGCAATTATTTCAGAATAATGCATTATATTTGCGGCAACAAAAAAGATTCGTTTACAAACGTTATCATATAAGATAGAAAAGGGGCGTTAGCTCATCTGGCTAGAGCGCGACACTGGCAGTGTCGAGGTGATCGGTTCGAGTCCGATACGCTCCACTTTTTAAAAGAGCAATTTCCAAAAGAGTTGCTCTTTTTTGACAGCCTTCTTGAAGTAATTATATTGTACAAATCAGAACCAAGTTATTTGATAATTATGGAGCGCAAACTTATCATTCGTAATTTTGGAGCTATCGCTTCAGCAGATATTGCATTGAAAGACTTCAATATCTTCATAGGTGAACAAGGAGCCGGAAAGAGCACAGTGGCCAAACTAATTACTATCTTCGAGAATAGTAGGGATAAAGTTTTGAAGGTTGATTCCGACTATTTAATGACTAAGTTCTCCGAGTCCAATATTATTTCGTATTTTAATCCGGACAGCTATATTAGTTATTCTTCAGAACAAGGAGATATCACCTACGAAGATGGTTCCTTCAATTTCACTTTTTCGTACCATTCGACAAGCCATAATTTATACATTCCGGCAGAACGCTTCTTCATTAGTACATTCTCCCGCTCCATAGCTACTTTGGTGTTGTCCAAAGCACCTATACCAGTCACATTGTTGGAATTTGCCTCTTTCTATGAAAAAGCAAAGAACCTATTCGTAAATTATCAAGTTCCTATTTTCAATATAATATTCCAAGTCCGTGAGGCTAGTGAGAATCTAGTTTTAAGCAATTATGATAAAATCATTCCATTCAAAGACGCATCGTCGGGTATTCAATCCGTCGTACCCTTACTCATGGTTATTGATTACATCACCAAGGAGCAACCGGACACTCACTTCGTAATAGAAGAACCGGAACTTAATCTCTTTCCTGAAACTCAAATTGCTTTGCTCCAACACATAGTAAAAGAATGTCATCAGCTGACAATAACAACTCATAGCCCATATCTACTGTCGGCTTTAAACAATATGATAGAAGCCGGTAACGTATCTAAGTTACACCCGGAAAAAGAAGAAGAGATTGCAGCACTCATGCCTAAAAGCAGTTGGGTTGACTTTAATAAAATTACTGCCTATAAGATAGAAAAAGGACATATCATTTCTATCTTAGATAAAGAATATAACATCATTGTCGCCGACCAAATAGACTCTACTTCAGATGAACAGGGAAGGATTTTTTCTTCATTATTAGATTTAGAATAATATGGCAATATTCAAACAAGCCTGCACATGGGAAGTAACAGATAAGTTGCTGGTAGTAAAAGAAAATAAATGCAAATGCGTTTTCTCAAATCCCAATCAGCATCTACTCACAAAAATAAAGGTTGATGGTTGCCAAATTACTGATGGCATCAGATGTGACTACCTGATACTCGACCATTGTCACAACGAATATTTTGTTGAATTAAAGGGGAAAGATCTGCCTCATGCTGTTGAACAACTGGAAGCCAGTATCCAGCAATTATCAGCCCCCAACCATACAATTAAAAAAGGCTATTATTGTATCAAGCCGTAATCCCTCCAATGACACTTCGGTACAAAGAGCTAAAGCTATGTTCAAGAAAAAATATGGAGTAGAGCTTATACCCAAGAATATACAAATAGAAATTACAATCAAATAATATCCCGACAAATCAGACTTCCTTTTTTTTGCATAAATAGCAAAAAAAGGACCTTTATTCAAGGTCCTTTTTAATCACTTCGTCCATTTCTTTTATACGTTTCTCACGGTCTTTAATGGGACCGTCTTTCTTGTCATTCTTAAATGCGTCGTCGGCACGGTCGGCAACCTCGCCGCTCCATTCTTCAAACTGGTCCTTAGCCGGACGACCATTCGGCTCGATATTTTCCTCGGCTATCGAATCATGCCTGTTAATCATATCATCCATAAGTTTTCGTTTTAAAAGTTTATGGCTATAAGACAATACAAACGAAGAAAAGTTTTCTATTTTAATGATTTTTGAAGAAATCAGCCATGTTATTATACTATCAAAGAAACACTCCAGCCCAATCTGTGTCATTCATCCAGATACCTATATAAATTGCAGTTGCCGGCAACGTCCAGTACATTCAGCTCTTTCAAGCGTTTTTCCACTTTCTTTTGTGAAACCAGCCCGAAATTCCGTAACATATCACGCAACTTCCTAAACCCATATTGAGAAGTGATTTGTAGCAGTTCCCGAAGTGTTTTTATATCAGCTTCAGAAATGATCCGCTGCGACCGAATATCGAATTTCAATTCTGTGATAGGAGTATCAAGTAAAGCCTTTGCCGCTTTTATATCTTCGGGAATAAAAATTTCCGGATTCGTTTCTTCCGCCTCTCTCATGAACATATCATTATCAAAGTCATTTTGGCGGAATTTCATTTCATACGCCCGTACTGTTGCTTTAAGACGGATATTTTCTTCTTTATACGTCCTAAGGAATCCCGCTTGAGATTTTATTTCCTGTACAAGTCCCTCAAATGCTTTCTGCGCTTGACGATATTTCATGCGTTTCCGGACACTAAAATCCTTAATATTTCCTTGTAAGACGGTATAAAGAAATAGTTGCCGTCTTTCATCATTCCTTATCATTCCGGCAAGCTCCTTTATTATTAACCGGATCAATGGGGTCAACTCTTTCAGTGATTGAAGTAGAAAAAATTCCTCTTCATTTTCCTTCATCTTCTCATCCATCCGGCGTTTGTGTTCTTCTTCGGAAAGACTGAACCGAATATTTCGTTCAAGACAATCCGTCAGACTGTTTTCATCAAGCATCAGATAATCACCGATTTCTGAATAAATAATCTCTTGCCTTTCACACCAAGTAATAATACGTCTGGTAGATACCTGATACTTGGTTGCCGCTTCTTCAATACCAATCCATTGTTTTGTTGCCATAACTCGTTTGTTTTTAGATGTATACGTCGCAACCGGATATAAAAAAGGTGCGAACGATACATATATTTCCCAACAGCGGTACTAGCAAAACCGACAGATGAAAATACAGTATGCCCGCACCAGAACTTATATATCGATAGGGATATAAGCTTGGCACGGACATTTGATTTATCATCTGTTTGAAAATTGCTAGTTTCCTGTTAGATAAATTAAATGTCCTATAAATACAAGTCCGGCTGTCAAAGGTCCGGTCCTTGATTGCAAATATACTTCTTTTTTCTGAAAAGAAAGATAATAAATGACAAGCTTTTTAGTTACAATAGAATTTTATATAAGACAAATAAGTAAACAACTACACGGGAGAATAGTTTCATCGGTGAGAAACTAAAGTTCCATCAGTGTGAAACTATAGTTTCATCAGTAAGAAACTAATAGTTCCAAGCAAGAGAAACTAAAGTTTCAAGGCGATGAAACTGTAGTTTCGAACCGCAAAACCAATAGTTTCAAGGCTTGAAACTATCGGTTACAAGGCAGGTCCCGCCCCGTAAGTACAGGGGTAATAAATAAAATAGCTTATCTGCCTGTGGTTAATACTATTCAGGCAATGAAACTTCATCTGTGATTTTTACTTGATTTGGGTATGCATCTCTACCATACCGTCTTTGCAGTGCGTTTATCTCTTCTTAGCTTTGCAGTGACAGCATTATTGCCGTCACAGTGCTGTCACCATGCTGCTGTCACGCCATTAACTTTTCATAATCAAACAGTTAAGTTACAATCTGTGACAGATGACAGCAAATTTATTTTTTTTTATTTATTGGAGAGAGTATAAGTTCAACTTATAAATGCAATATTTCTTTTTTATTAATCGGACTTTAGATGCAAAGTTGCTTATTTATTCCGATAGAGTTGCGGACGGAAAGGAACATAAAGAGTGTAATTACTATCCGCCGGCTTTCCTCCCACCAATGCAGGTGACCATTTCGGCATTCCTTTGACAATGCGGAGAGCCTCCTCTGCAAATTCCGGATGAGTGGAACGTAGAATATGAGGACGAAGGATAACCCCTTCTTTATCAATAGTAAACTCACATAAAGCATAACCCGAAACATTCTTCTCCAAAAGCCCTGACGGATAAACCATTTCACTGGCAATATATTCTTCCGGAGTCATCGCAGAGAAATGAGCAGGTTCCTCCACCTGTCTTCCGGAAAGTGTCTTTGAACGGGGACCCACCGGATAAATTCCGATATACATCGGCCGCTTATAAGCATCCGGCTCTTCCTTGGTGCGCTGTTGCAATGCTTTTAATAAAGCAGCAGCCTCCACTGCCAACGTCTGTTCAGAAATATTTTCCCCTCGGGATAACATATAAGCCGACTGACAAACCAACACGAGACGTTCCATCAACGTTCCCTTTTCCGGCGACCATTTACGTCCCATCTGCTCTTTACCTTTAGCATCCGTAGAAGAGAAAAAATAAACAATTCCATCCAAACCAGCCGTAGAACCGTCCAAATCCTGTACCTGCTCTGTCACCAAACGAAAGATAGCCCCTAAAGACTGATATAGGGAAGCACTAATGACAACCGATTTAGTATCCACCGTCACCGTCCCCTTCTCTGCCTGCCAATAAGTACGCGATAATGTGTTCGAAACCAGGGTATAACGTCCATTCCTCTTCTCTACCGACATTGCATACTCCGGCGAAAAGGAAGGGATAGCTGCAAAACGCGCATAAGGCTGTTTCTGGAAGCCCGTATTAAGTAAAGAAAACACACTACGATAATATTCGCCTAACTCGCCTGTATAAGTGGAAAAAGGTTTCACCGGCTCCAAATAGTCAATCTGGGCCGCAAGGCGAAAAGAAAAGGTTAAAAGCAGAAGACAGAAAACAATCTTTTTCATAAGTTGCCGGATTTTCGGTACATATCGGCAACAAAGATACAAATTATTTCGATGGTTCGTGATAAAATTATATCTTTGCACGGTTTTTACTAAGAAACTGAATAACAATACATCAAAAATATGATAGCTAAGATTGAACAACTTCTGAAAGAGGTGGAAGCCTTACACGCCTCCAATGCCGAAGAACTCGAAGCTCTCCGCATCAAATACCTAAGTAAGAAGGGAGCCATTAACGACTTAATGGCAGATTTCCGTAATGTAGCTGCCGAACAGAAAAAAGAAGTCGGCATGAGACTGAATGAACTGAAAACAAAAGCGCAGGACAAAATCAACGCGCTGAAAGAAATGTTTGAAAGTCAGGACAACGATTGTGACGGACCGGATTTGACGCGTTCGGCTTATCCTGTAGAACTCGGTACACGCCACCCGCTCACCATTGTAAAGAACGAAATCATTGATATCTTTGCCCGTCTGGGATTCAGCATTGCCGAAGGTCCGGAAATTGAAGATGACTGGCACGTGTTCTCGGCACTGAACTTTGCCGAAGACCATCCGGCACGCGATATGCAGGATACTTTCTTTATCGAAGCTCACCCGGACGTAGTATTGCGTACACATACTTCTTCTGTACAGACCCGTGTGATGGAAACTTCACAGCCTCCTATCCGCATCATCTGTCCGGGACGTGTATATCGTAACGAAGCTATCAGCTATCGCGCACACTGTTTCTTCCATCAGGTAGAAGCGCTGTATGTAGATAAAAACGTATCATTCACCGACTTGAAGCAGGTATTGCTGCTCTTCGCCAAAGAAATGTTCGGTGCTGATACAAAGATCCGTCTGCGTCCGTCTTACTTCCCGTTTACCGAACCAAGTGCGGAAATGGATATCAGCTGTAATATCTGCGGCGGTAAAGGATGTCCGTTCTGTAAACACACCGGCTGGGTAGAAATCCTCGGTTGCGGTATGGTAGACCCGAACGTACTTGAATCAAATGGTATAGACAGCAAAATATACAGCGGTTATGCCCTCGGTATGGGTATCGAGCGTATCACAAACCTGAAATATCAGGTGAAAGACCTCCGTATGTTCTCTGAAAACGATACACGCTTCCTAAAAGAATTCGAAGCGGCATATTAATAATGTGCTAAATTTACCAGTATGCCAATGTTCCCAATGAAACCGTCGGACGGTGATCGGGACATTGGCATATTCATCAACAGACCAATCAGGCCAACGGCGTTGGTTTCCAATCAATGCGAATCGGTCGATTGAACGATCATTCATTATGGCAAAGGATAGACTCATTACTCCCAGTTATTGTTTCATCTTGGCAGCCAACTTCCTGCTATACTTCGGTTTCTGGTTGCTGATTCCTGTTTTGCCGTTCTATTTATCCGAATTCTTCCAAGCTGGAAATTCCACTATCGGCATTGTCCTCTCCTGCTACACGGTGGCAGCTCTCTGTATCCGTCCATTTTCCGGTTATCTGCTCGACACGTTTGCCCGAAAACCTCTTTATCTGTTTGCTTACTTCATCTTTATGATGATGTTCGGCGGATATTTAATTGCCGGTTCCCTTACCTTATTTATTATATTCCGAATCATTCATGGCGTCTCTTTCGGAATGGTCACAGTAGGCGGAAACACGGTAGTAATAGACATTATGCCCTCTTCTCGGCGAGGGGAAGGCTTAGGTTATTACGGGCTTACCAACAATACAGCCATGTCCATCGGACCGATGTTCGGACTGTTTCTGCATGATGCGGGAGTTTCTTTTGCTACGATATTCTGCTATGCATTCGGTTCCTGTATTTTAGGTTTTCTATGCGCAAGTCTGGTTAAAACGCCCTACAAGCCTCCTGTGAAACGGGAACCGATCTCGCTCGACCGCTTTATCCTGATGAAAGGACTGCCTGCCGGACTTAGTCTGCTGTTACTTTCCATCCCTTACGGAATGACGACCAACTATGTTGCCATGTACGCCCGCCAAATAGGATTGAACACACAAACCGGATTCTTCTTCACCTTTATGGCAGTCGGTATGGCCATCTCGCGTATCTTTTCAGGAAAACTGGTGGATCGCGGAAAAATAACGCAAGTAATAGCTGCCGGATTATACCTGGTTGTTTTCAGCTTCTTCCTGCTTTCAACTTGTGTATATCTGATTCAATGGAATGATACAGCCTGTACCCTACTGTTTTTTGGCATCGCATTATTAATGGGTGTCGGGTTTGGAATTATGTTTCCGGCATTTAACACGCTGTTTGTCAACCTCGCCCCCAACAGTCAGCGGGGAACAGCGACTTCCACCTACCTCACTTCCTGGGATGTAGGAATCGGTATCGGTATGCTGACGGGAGGATATATCGCAGAAATAAGTACATTTGATAAGGCCTATCTTTTCGGAGCCTGCCTGACGGTAGTTTCCGCCCTCTATTTCAGACTAAAAGTGACGCCTCATTACCATAAAAACAAGCTACGATGAGAAAGAAAGAACGTTATGAGAAAGTAATCGCCTGGTTTCAGGACAACATACCTGTAGCCGAAACCGAACTGCATTACAACAATCCGTATGAGTTGCTGATCGCTGTTATTCTTTCTGCACAATGTACGGACAAACGGGTGAATATCATCACTCCTCCTTTGTATAAAGATTTTCCGACTCCGGAAGCACTGGCTGCCACTACGCCGGAAGTGATTTTCGAATATATACGAAGCGTGTCTTATCCCAACAACAAAGCCAAACATCTGGTCGGTATGGCAAAGATGCTGGTGAATGACTTCAATAGCGAGGTGCCGGATAATCTGGAAGATCTGATAAAGTTGCCCGGTGTAGGAAGAAAGACTGCCAATGTGATCCAGTCGGTTGTATTCAAAAAAGCGGCAATGGCGGTAGATACACACGTGTTCCGTGTCAGCCACCGTATCGGACTGGTACCGGACAGTTGCACCACCCCGTTCAGCGTGGAAAAAGAACTGGTGAAGAATATTCCGGAAAAGCTCATACCGATTGCCCATCACTGGCTCATCCTGCACGGCCGTTACGTTTGTCAGGCACGTACTCCCAAATGTGACACCTGTGGTTTGCAAATGATGTGCAAATATTTCTGTAACACCTATAAAGTTACAAAAGAGGAACCAAAAGCCAAGAATAAATAACGATTTAATAGCAAGGAACCGAAATAAATAGTAACTTTGCGGTCGTTCTAAAAGAAGAATTTTAAAAACACTTTTAAATAAAAATAGAGTATTATGCAGACAATTGACAAATTCAATTTTGCCGGTAAAAAGGCATTTGTTCGCGTGGACTTCAATGTACCCCTGGACGAAAACTTCAACATTACAGATGACACTCGTATGCGTGCAGCTCTTCCTACTTTGAAGAAGATTCTGGCAGACGGCGGAAGCATCATCATTGGCTCTCACCTGGGCCGTCCGAAAGGCGTTGCCGATAAATTCTCTTTGAAACATATCATCAAGCATCTGTCTGAATTGCTGGGCGTTGAAGTTCAGTTCGCTAACGACTGCATGGGCGAAGAAGCTGCTGTAAAAGCTGCTGCTCTGCAACCGGGAGAAGTGCTGTTGCTCGAAAACCTTCGTTTCTACGCTGAAGAAGAAGGTAAACCAAGAGGTTTGGCAGAAGATGCAACTGACGAAGAAAAAGCTGCTGCTAAGAAAGCAGTAAAAGAAAGCCAGAAAGAATTTACCAAGAAATTGGCTTCTTACGCTGACTGCTATGTAAACGACGCATTCGGTACTGCTCACCGTGCACACGCTTCTACAGCATTGATCGCTAAATATTTCGATGTAAACAACAAGATGTTCGGTTACTTGATGGAAAAAGAAGTGAAAGCTGTTGATAAAGTATTGAACGATATCAAACGTCCGTTCACTGCTATTATGGGCGGTTCTAAAGTTTCTTCTAAAATCGAAATCATCGAAAACCTGTTGAGCAAGGTAGACAACCTGATTATCGCCGGTGGTATGACTTATACATTTACTAAAGCTATGGGCGGCAAAATCGGTATCTCTATCTGTGAGGACGACAAACTTGACCTGGCTTTGGATTTGATGAAAAAAGCAAAAGAAAAAGGTGTAAACCTGGTATTGGCTGTTGACGCTAAGATTGCTGACGCATTCTCTAACGATGCAAATACTAAATTCTGTGCTGTTGACGAAATTCCTGACGGATGGGAAGGTCTTGATATCGGTCCTAAGACTGAAGAAATCTTCGCTAACGTTATCAAAGAATCTAAGACTATTCTTTGGAACGGTCCTACAGGCGTATTCGAATTTGACAACTTCACTCACGGCTCACGTGCAGTAGGTGAAGCAATCGTTGAAGCAACTAAGAACGGCGCATTCTCACTTGTTGGTGGTGGCGACTCTGTAGCTTGTGTTAACAAGTTTGGTTTGGCTAGCGGTGTATCTTATGTTTCAACTGGTGGTGGCGCATTGCTCGAAGCAATCGAAGGAAAAGTTCTTCCGGGTATCGCTGCTATTCAAGAATAAGATAATTGTTAAAATCACATAGTTAATTATTAGAAGGGCAGTTCTTTGTGAAAAGAGTTGCCCTTATTTATAAAAACAGAATTCCTCTTATTTATAAAAACGAGGTATGAAAAGACCGATACTATTCTTTTGGTTCATCCTTTTCTTCCTTTACTCTTGTCAGAGTAAGAAAGGAGATAGCTCTTTTTTACCTCTAACCGAACTGCAACCACTTACCCTGGGCATGATGCCTACACTGGACGGACTTCCTTTTCATATAGCCAAAACGCAAGGCATTTACGACTCATTAGGACTGGATTTGACCATTCTTTCATTCAACTCTGCCAACGACCGGGACGCTGCTTTCCAAACCCGGAAAATAGATGGCATGATTACTGACTATCCCAGTGCGGTAGCATTACAAGCTATTCATCATACTGATTTAGGATTCATCCTGAAGAATGATGGTTATTTCTGCTTCATTGTCTCCAAAGAAAGTAACATCAACCAACTGGAACAGCTCAAGGAAAAGAATATCGCCGTGTCGCGCAACACAGTTATCGAATATGCTACCGACCAGCTATTAAGCAAAGCCGGAATCAAGCATGCGGAAATAAACATGCCGGAAATCGGCCAGCTTCCTCTCCGTCTGCAAATGTTGCAGTACAATCAAATTGATGCCTCTTTCCTACCCGACCCTGCCGCATCCATCGCCATGAACAGTAAACATCGTTCATTGGTAAGTACGCAAGAGTTGGGTATCGATTTCACCGCTACCGCTTTTTCACGAAAAGCGCTCAACGAGAAGAGAGAAGAAATCGAGCTACTCATCACAGGATATAACCTGGGAGTAGATTACATAAAAATGCACCCGCAGAAAGAATGGGAGCAAGTATTGATAGAAATAGGTGTGCCCGAAAATCTGACAGGACTCGTCGCCCTCCCCAATTATCAAAAAGCAAAACGCCCCTCCGCTGAAGCGATAGACAAGGCTATACACTGGTTGAAAGAAAACCACCGAATACCCCAAACCTACTCTGAAAAGAATCTGATTGACACTACATTTATTCCCACAGTATCAACCATAATACAGTATCAACCATAATCAAAATCAAATAACAACTAACTCATGCGAAAAACACTACTCCAACTCTTAACCTTTGTATTATGCATTACAAGTATGCAAAATCCTCTCCTGGCACAGGAGCAGACACCATTAAATCAAGTTGTCAACACACTGAAAGAACGGATTAGTCTCTCCGGATATGCCCAACTGGGATACACTTATGACGATGCAGCGAATCCGGATAACACATTCGACATCAAACGAATCATTTTCATGGCACACGGAAAGATCACCAAACGGTGGACTTGTGATTTTATGTACGACTTCTACAACGGGGGCATGTTACTCGAAGTGTATACCGATTATCAGTTTCTCCCCGGACTTACGGCACGTATCGGTGAATTCAAGGTTCCTTATACCATAGAAAACGAATTGTCTCCTACTACAGTAGAACTTATCAATTGCTATTCACAATCTGTCTGCTATCTGGCAGGAGTAAGCGGCAGCGATAAATGTTACGGAATGACTTCCGGACGGGATATAGGTATGATGCTTCACGGGAAATTATTTCGTGACTTCCTACAATATAAAGTAGCTGTAACGAACGGACAGGGACTGAATACCAAAGACAAAAACAGTCAAAAAGATGTGGTCGGTAATCTGATGGTTAATCCGCTGAAATGGTTGTCCGTAGGTGGTTCGTTTATCCGCGGAACAGGACACGCCATAGCTGACTCTGAATATACCGGAATCAAAGCAGGAGAAAATTACGCCAAGAGACGCTGGAGTGCAGGAGGGGTTGTCACCACTTCCACTTTTAATCTGCGTACGGAATATCTTGCCGGAAAAGATCGGAGTGTGAAAAGCGAAGGTTTCTATGCAACAGGAAGCGTGCGTTTTGCCCGGAATTTCGATTTCATCGCTTCGTACGATTATTTCAACCCTAACAAGAGTGCAGATTTCAAACAAAATAACTATATTGCAGGCGTACAATACTGGTTTTATCCCAGATGCCGGTTACAGGCACAATACACCTTTTGTAATAAGAAAGGAGACGGACAAAAAGATTCCAACCTGATACAAGCACAGGTACAAGTGAGGTTTTAAATTCAAGGACTAAATTTAAGTATTAGGTATTAAGTATTAGAGCCGAAGTATCAGGGTTAAGTTCCAAGGTAAAGTATCAAGGCTATAGTAAGTAGTACCTTAACAATAGGATTAAAGCAGTAGAGTTGAAGCAGCCGAATCAAATAATTATAAAATATAAATCTTATTAATAACAGAACAAAAAACATGGAAAGTAAAATCGCCGAAACCAACGCCCGAATAGACGTGGCCGACGTATTAAGAGGATTGGCAGTAATGGGGATCATCCTCTTGCACAGCATCGAACACTTTAATTTCTATTCTTTCCCGGAAGAAGTCCCTTTTGAATGGATGAAATTTACCGATCAGGCTATCTGGAGAGGATTATTCTTCACATTCAGTAATAAAGCATACGCTGTATTTGCTTTGCTCTTCGGTTTCAGTTTCTATATTCAGGACAATAACCAACAACGGAGAGGGAAAGATTTCCGCCTGCGTTTTTTATGGAGATTATTCATCCTATTCATTATAGGACAATTCAATGCCGCTTTCTTTACCGGCGAAATATTAACCATGTATGCGATTTTAGGAATTATCCTGCCGATATTCTGCCGGATGAGTGACCGTACAGTTGCCATCTTTGCTACTTTATTAATCCTTCAACCTATCGACTGGGCAAAACTGATCTATGCCTTGTGCAATCCTGACTATGTGGCAGGTAAAAGTTTGGCAGGTTATTATTTCAGCATCGCTTTCGACGTACAAAAACATGGCAACTTCCTTGAAACAGTCCGCATGAATATGTGGGAAGGACAAATGGCTAACATGACCTGGGCTTTGGAACATGGACGTATCTTACAAACACCGGGATTATTCCTATTCGGAATGCTGGTTGGCCGCCGCAAATATTTCCTGTATAGCGAACAGAACGAACGCTTGTGGTTAAAAGCATTAGCCATTTCGCTTCTCTGCTTCTTCCCCATCTACGGATTGAACAATATGTTGCCGGAATTCATCGAACGGAGTGCCGTCCTTGTTCCTCTACAGTTGATATTAAGTTCATTCAGCAGCCTTAGTTTCATGGTATTACTGGTGACAGGATTACTGTTGACTTTCTACCGTGTGAAAGACCGCAGTTTCTTTATGCGTTTCACATCTTATGGTAAAATGAGTTTAACGAATTATCTCGGGCAATCCATTTTCGGTTCTCTTTTGTTCTATCATTGGGGATTCGAATTGGGACGATATTTAGGAATCACCTATAGCTTCCTTTTTGGCATCCTTTTTGTTCTATTACAAATGGTATTCTGTTCGTGGTGGCTCCGACACCATAAACATGGTCCTTTTGAGGGTCTCTGGAAACGTTTGACCTGGATTGGAAAAAATAAATAATTAAATAATGATGAACGAAAAAACGATTAATGAACAATACGCATATATACGTACCTTACTTGAAGAGAAAAGGCTCAAGGAAGCTCTGATGCAGTTGGAATCTCTGCTGTGGCAGTGTCCTGACTGGGATCTACGCACTCGCCTGGAACAATTGCAGACTTCCTACAAATATATGCTGGAATACATGAAACAGGGAGCAAATGACCCTGAACGATGGAATCTGTATCAGAAAATGGTATCAGACACGTGGGGAATTGCCGACCAATCACGTTTGCTCATATTGGATAACGCTTCATCAAGATACTATCATGAAGTACGACGTACTCCCAAATCGCCAGATTTGTCAAACTATGGTCTTAAAACCATATTACACATACTGGAGTCTTTTAATGACGACTTGGCAGTCAGCGGATTACTGTCTGACGAAAAGATGGATGAAGTATTAAAGCGGCATGAGGACACGCTCAAGTTTATGTTTATCAGAACATGGACAAACAGTGCCTGGACTCCCGAAGACGAGGAAGATGCAAAAGCCATGCTTGCCTCGGAATTACTTCCGGGAGACGACTTATGCTTATTTGTCAGTGCCCTCACATTGAGCTTGATGGAATGTTTCGACTTACGAAAAATAATGTGGTTGCTTGATGCTTACGAGCATCCCAACGTCAACGTCAGCCAACGGGCATTGGTTGGTGCGATGATTATTTTCCACATTTACAGAAGCCGCCTTACTTTCTATCCGGAACTGATAAAAAGGGTGGATCTCATGGAAGAAATTCCTTCATTCAGAGAAGATGTCGCTCGCATTTACCGCCAAATGCTATTATGTCAGGAAACGGAAAAGATTGACAAAAAAATGAGGGAGGAGATTATTCCCGAAATGCTGAAGAATGTTTCCTCCATGAAAAATATGCGGTTCGGCTTTGAAGAAAGCGATGAAGAGAACAACGACATGAATCCGGATTGGGAAGATGCATTCGAGAAATCCGGATTGGGGGATAAATTGCGTGAAATGAACGAATTGCAGTTGGAGGGTGCAGATGTATATATGAGTACTTTTGCGGCTTTGAAAAACTATCCGTTCTTCCGCGAGGTGCATAACTGGTTTTATCCATTCAGCAAGCAACAGTCTAATGTGCTCAAGGCAATGAAGCAGGCAGGAAATCAGGGAGGCAGTCTACTGGATTTAATTCTTCAATCGGGATTCTTCAGTAACAGTGATAAGTACTCTCTCTTTTTCACGGTCCATCAATTGCCACAGTCACAACAGGATATGATGTTGAGCCAACTGAATGAACAACAGGTTGCAGAATTGGCGGAGAAATCGAATGTTGAGACGATGAAGAAATTCAATGAACGTCCGGGAACGGTCAGCAACCAGTACCTGCACGATTTGTATCGTTTCTTCAAACTTAGTGTGCGCAAGAGTGAATTCAGAGATATTTTTAAAGAGAAGCTCGATCTTCATCATGTCCCTGCACTCGACAATATATTGCACTGGGAAGATGTATTATTCCCCATTGCCGATTTCTACCTGTCAAAGGAACGTTGGGACGAGGCTATTGAAATTTATGAAGAGTTGGAAACGATTGGCGGATTCGAAGGAGAGAGTGCTGAATATTACCAGAAGTTTGGCTATGCATTGCAGAAAAGAAAGAAATATGCAGAAGCTATCCAGGCTTACCTGAAAGCAGACACGTTGAAACCGGATAATATCTGGAACAATCGCCATCTGGCTATTTGTTATCGGTTGAACAGAAATTACCAGGTAGCAATCACCTATTATAAGAAGGTAGAAGAAGCTGCTCCGGAAGATACCAATGTGACTTTCCATATCGGTAGCTGTCTGGCCGAATTGGGGCAATATGAAGAAGCACTGAATTATTTCTTCAAACTGGATTTCATCGAGAACAACTGTATTAAGGCATGGCGTGGTATCGGATGGTGTTCATTTATCAGCCAGAAACATGAACAGGCGATGAAGTATTATGAAAAAATAATAGAACAAAAGCCTCTGGCTATTGACTATATGAATGCAGGACATGTTGCCTGGGTGATGGGAGATATTCAGAAAGCGTCCGTTTTCTATGGAAAAGCCATTACGGCTAGTGGAAACCGGGAACGATTCCTGGAAATGTTCCATAAAGATGAAGAAGCTCTTCTCACACAAGGAATTCGGGAAGAAGATATTCCTCTGATGTTGGATTTATTATAGTCTTCCACATCTTTCAGTTTGGGATATTCAGTAAATGTTCCTGCTTAAAAATACAGAAAAAGGCTACCTCATTTTCTATTTTGAGGTAGCCTTTTTGCATTATTGGACTAAGTATATCTTATGTATTTCATGTAATCAATAAGTTTATTACACTGATATATTCAGATATATTCAAGATACTTACTACAGCTTTTTCAACTCTCCGTACAGTTTCTGTATGGGAAGCCCCATAATATTATAGAAACTACCGGAAATTGATTTAACCCCGATATACCCGATCCACTCCTGAACGCCATAAGCTCCTGCCTTATCCATTGGCTGATAACGATCTACGTAATACAGGATTTCATCTTCCGACAAGACATCAAACAGCACTTCGGAGGAAGCGGTAAAGCTTTTTTGCCACTCAGTAGTAGTCAGGCAAACCCCTGTGAAAACCTGATGAGATTTTCCCGAGAGAGCGCGAAGCATTTCAATGGCTCCTTCCCTACCCTCCGGTTTCCCAAGTACTTTCCCATCTAACCAGACTATGGTATCTGCCGTAATCAATAATTCTCCCGACTTCATCATGGTACGGTAGGCATCCGCCTTTTCACGGGCAATATATTCAGGTATTTCAGCACCTACCAATGTATCCGGGTATGACTCGTCTACATCCGGCAATGTTCTGACTACATAGTCTACTCCTAGTCCCGACATCAGTTCTTTCCGACGGGGAGAATTGGAAGCTAATATAATCTGATATTTATTTAAGTTATCAAGCATGGTTTTATTCGTTATTAAACAACGATTATTTATGATTAAGTTACCAACCGAAGGCGTCTTCCACCATCCATAGACCGTGAGCCTTCAGCACCTGCTCCACTACATCACGTCCGCATCCACGACCACCGTCTGCATAAGAAATATACTTTGCAACGGATTTCACTTCCGGCACGGCATCTTTCGGGCAGCATGGCAGTCCGCACTCACACATCACTTCAATATCCGGCACGTCATCACCCATATATAGAATTTCATCATCGGTCAATCCGTACTTATCACGAAAAGCACGATAATCATGTATCTTCACAGCAGAACCCATGTATAAATCCTTCACTCCCAGTCCCTCAAAACGGATACGTACCGCTTCTGTCCGGCCACCGGTGATGATAGCTATGTGAAGTCCTTTTTTCACAGCCAACTGGATGGCGTACCCATCTTTGATATTCACCGTGCGCATCGGTTCTCCGGAAGGATGCAAAGGTACGGTTGTCGAACTCAATACTCCGTCTACATCAAAAGCTAAAGCCTTGATACGGGATAAATCATAATTGATGGTGCTCATGGATACTTTTGCTCATTAGTTTATATATTTCCTGCAATGCCGGAGAATCTACCAACATGGCAAGATGATTACTCATCACATTCTCATCGTAACGAACAGCGGGTCCGGTCTGTGCATCACGTGGCGCCAATTCGTGGACTTTACGTGCTGTTTCATCTATCAGCGGAAGCATGACATCGAAAGGCAAGTTGTATTTTTCAAGCAAATCAGCTGCTAATGCATACATGTGATTGGTGAAGTTACAGATAAAAACAGCAGCCAAATGAAGGCTCTTACGTTGCTCGGAAGAAGCCTCGTAGACCTTTTCCGAAAGTGTGGCGGCAACAGCCTTCAACAATTCCACGTCTTCCGGCCTTTTCGCTTCAACAAAGAAAGGCACTTCCTGAAATTTAACTTCACGTTGTTTGCTGAATGTCTGCATCGGATAAAATACTCCGTAACGTTCTGCATGCCCTTCCCAAACGCTCATCGGAATGCTTCCTGCCGTATGCACCAACAAAGACGCTTGCTTTCCTTCTGTTATCTGCGGTAACAAATCTACTAAAGCATCATCTTTCAACGATACGATATACAATTTTGCATCTTTGGAGACTGCCTGTAAATCTGTTGTATATTCAGCTTCTACTTTCTCGGCTAAGGTACGGGCAGATTCCATAGTCCGGCTATATACCTGTACAATGCGGAAACCTTTACGATAAAGAGCTTTCGCCAGATTAGTAGCCAAGTTACCTGCACCGATAAACACGATCGGTGTATCTTCTATACTTCTTTTCATTATTCTCTTATCGTTTTGCAAACCAGAATAAAACGATTCCGATGATGAGCAGTGTCAATGGCAACAGATATCCGGATAACGAACCCAATAAGGACATGACCAAACCGATATTCATCACTAGCCAAAGCCCAAGCAACACAAAACCAATTGATTTATCGCGTTTGAAAATAAGGAAACAGATCGAGGCGTACAATAGCATATTGTCCTTATTCATCACCCAAGGCAGTCCAATGGAAGAGAAATGAATCAGTTTATCAATCAGATAAAGTGCTCCGATAACGATAAAGGTAACAGCAGTAGCCAGATAGGTATCTTTACTATTATTCGCTTTAGCAGCTCCCATACTTATTTTCCTCCGAACTTGTTAATATGAATTTTCTCCCATTGAAGATGTTCTTCATTGAAAGGTTTACGTTCCATCCCTTTATGTCCGATAGCAATGACAGAAAGAATCTGAAGTTGCAAGGGAATATCCAAAATTCCATGGACAAATTCATCGGAAGGCATTCCGGTGGCAGTGAAACGTTCGCGAACCTGCACCCAACAACTTCCCAAGCCAAGATCTTCAGCCTGCAACTGTATCATGATGGAAGCAATGGAAGCGTCTTCAATCCAAACATCGCTGGCCAACGGATCGGCCATTACAACAATCGCCAAAGCTGCATCGGCAATGAACGAAGAAGCCTGTTCCTTGCAATGAGACAATTCTTTCAATACCTCTTTATCATCAACCACTACAAACTGCCAACTATTACTACGTTTGGAAGAAGGGGACATCAAAGCTGCTTTCATCAACGCAACTACCTGATCTTGTGTCAATTCTTCATCGGTGAACTTCCGCATACTACGACGGTTCTTTATTAATTCACTGAAATTTTCCATATTATTTCCGGTTTCATTTGATTAATGTATGCAAAGATAATGCAAACCGAGCGTAATAAGAAATAAAAGTTTATACTAAATGAAGAATATATTGTATCTTTGCACAGAGAAATAATTTCATTATGAAAAAGCGAATTACACAAGACGATTACATTAAAGCGAATCGTAAAGCTAGCCGTGAGGCAGAAATAGAGATGTACGGGCACCCTATTTGTCACCAACGAGTGCACCAGTCAAAGAAAGTATATAACCGCAGAAAGATAAAGGCAGCCGATAAAAAGCTGCCTTATTTTTTTGTCATCAAGATAGCGTCACTATATTTAGAGGAATTAAAAAGATAGTTTATTATACAATCCGTGTTAATTCTCCAGTTGTAGAATCGATAATAAATCCGTAAACTGTCACATCTGAAGGAATCAAAGGATGACGCACGATAAAATCGACTGTTCCCCTCACGGACTTTTCCGTATCTTCGAAGCCATTCAGCCAGACATGAAAATCAACTCCGCAGAAGCGCATCATGTCAATATAATCCGGATTTATCCCCCGCGCCGTCATCTTTTCAAGCATCGTTTCACTATGCATGTGACAAGCTCCACAATCAGAATGAGCAATCACCATTATCTCCTCCACACCCAGTTCAAAGATAGCTACGAGTAAACTCCGGATCACGCTACCAAAAGGATGGGAAATAACGCCACCTGCATTCTTTATCATTTTTACATCGCCATTCTTAATTCCTAATGCGGCTGGAAGCAAAGCTGTCAGTCGGGTGTCCATACAGGAAAGAATAGCTATTTTCTTATCGGGATATTTATTGGTAATATACGATTCGTATCCCTTGTTCTCAACAAATTGCTTGTTGTAAGCTAAAATTTCTTCTATCATAGTTCCGCTTAAATTATAAAGCTCTGTTTGATGATACAAAGATATAGAAAAAAGGGACATATCATCACGACATATCCCCTCTTTAATCTAAATTTAATCTGTAAGAGTACTAATACCCATTGTTTCCATATTCTTCTGCATTATCAATCTGACTCAAGAAGTTAAAAGAAATCGGACGCAAATAATGCTTGTTTTCATCAAAATTTTCAGCTGCACGAGGATTACCAACAGCAAGACGTTGTTTAAAAGAATCTTTGTGACGCTTCATCAATACCCAACGTTGATATTCTCCACATAATTCACGAGCATATTCGTCCATAACATCATTCTGTGTAGCATTACTCAATTTCATAGCATTGTAAGATGCATCATTGCGAGCGGCACGCTTTTTCAGTACATTTAAATATTCAGCAGCTTTTCCGCCATTTCCTAATTGTTGGTTAGCTTCAGCTGCAATCAGATATACTTCAGCCATACGCATAATGAACACATCACCTGTCTTACGTTGCAAATTGCTACTATATGAATCTTCCGACAACCAATTGTATTTGTTGAAACCAGGGTACATATTTTTGTCATTAGTAACTTTTATATCTGTTTTACGATATTGTCCGTTATCAAACAAATCATCAATATTGATTACATAATATCTACGTTTCGCTTTCTCCGCATCCGAAAGTCTTTCCTTTGATAAGTAGAAACAGATTCTATCATCATCTTCAGCTACAGGGTAAGGTATCACATAGGGGTTCTTCACTTCCTGCAATTTGGAAGGATCACCGCTATTTTCACCTTTCGGCCAAACCTTGGCTATCATTTTGGGCGCCCAAGTTCCATCATAATATGTATAATTCAAATCACCATAAGGATAAATATACTCATTATGGAATTTTGCATCCAATCCATAAGTATCGATTATATTTTGAGTAAGAATTGTAAATGAACTAATATTATCATTTACGCCATGTTTTGTTCCAATTTTTGGTTTTGTACCATCATCCAATGTCTGCTTCTTATTAGTAAATAAATAACTACCTCCTGACTGTACGGCAGAAAACTGTACAAAAGCCGTAGTAAAGGTTACTTCCCACCGCTTATCATAATCAGCATCAAAACAATCCAGCAAATATTTGGAAGGTGCCAACGTATTATTATTAGTACGTCCATACCAATAATTTTGATTATCCGGAGTAGGATAAATAGTGAGAGTATTTGGCTTTGGATACATATAAGTAAAGTTGTTATTACATTGTGTTCCAGCATTCCAATTCTCCAAATTCGTAGCATCCGGACCGGCAGCAATAAATAAAGCTTCTTTATTATTTCGATTATTTGCCGGAGCCCAAACATCTTCCACATCATCATACAGACAGTCACCATACGCTAAAATCATGTCCTCTGCCACTTCTTTAGCACGTTGCCAATAAGATACTCCATCTTCTGTCAGCCCATATTCGCCACCACCTTGAGCATAAACGCGAGCCAAAAGTCCTAACGCGGTTTTCTTAGTCACACGCGCACGATTATTATCATAAGGAGTATCTTCAAGATTATTGGCCGCAAATTTCAAATCATCAATTATCTGCGTATATAGTTCTTCAATAGAGTTACGCTGCGGAGTCAAAATAGGATCTTGAGACGATTCTTCCAATGTTAACGTTACATTTCCATACGTATTCACCAATATGGAATAATAAAACGCACGAAGACAGCGGGCTTCAGCCACTAACGTCGTTATATCTTTTTCATTGCCATCCGTTAGTAGTTCAGCCCTGTTTACTACTGCATTACAATTACCGATCATAGAATAAGCCTGACCGAATAATTTATTTGTAGCATTCGTATTCGTAGCTAAACCATCATAATAAATCACCTGCTTGGCATAATCCGGATTACCGGCAGGAGTTATCCAACAGTCCGTACCACCTTCAGCCACAGACAAGAAATCATAGACACTGAATAACTGCCCGTAAAGTGATGAATAACAATAAGACTGTAATCCTTTAAGCCCATCGAACGTTGCAAGAATTTCATCTCCTGTTTTTTGGCTTGGATTATACTCATCAAGCGAGCAGGCAGACATTGAAGCCACAGCGAATGTAAGCGCTGCTATTTTATAGATTGTACTTTTCATTTCAATACTTTTTTTAGTGAAAAACTAGAATGTAACATTTACACCAAATACAAATTGTTTGGTCAATGGGTACTTCAGAGAACCATTCATTTCCGGATCATAATCTTTCAGCAAATGGCTTTTCGCAAATACAAACGGATTTGTAATGGTAGCATAGAAACGACACTTCTCTATACCGGCTGATTTTAAGATAGATTTCGGCAGACTATATCCCAATGTAATGTTCTTAATCTTTATAAACGAACCGTCTACATAGCGTAATGCGTAATATCCTGTATATTGTTCGAGACCTTTATTAGCATTGGCGGCAGGAAAATCATTTGAAGGGTTGTTTTCAGTCCAATAATTGAAATAGGTCGGGAAGTTACGTATACCCTTCGGGTCATAAGACGTCAACATATCATAAGCAAACATCTGTCCGTAACGTGCATAAACAAACACACTTAAATCAAAGTCCTTCCAGGTAAAATTATTCTGGAATCCTAAAGACCAATCCGGAGAGTTGTGACCCAGAATTTGATAATCTGCATCACTTGGAGTATATTTATTATCAGAAGTGTAATAAATGACATTACCATTTTCATCCACAGCAGCACTACCCGTTTCTTCATCTATTTTATAGAATCTACCATCAGATTCTTTTACTAAATTAGGCATATTGATTTTCAAATCACCAGGTGCAGCACCAAATACCGCCGCATCAGTTTCCTCACCTTTTTGCCATACACCATCCAACTTATAATGATAATAAGAGTTAATAGCTTCTCCCAATGCCAATGCATAACCGGTGTCACCATTATTAAGCACATCTGAATCTCCACCGGACAATTTGGTTATTTTCTCTTTATTATGATTGAAAGTTACACTTGAACTCCAGGTAAAGTTCTTTGTTATAATATTACGTGTATTAAGAGCCAACTCAAAACCTTTATTGCTAGTCTCACACATATTTAAATTAGTAGTATAATTCGCTTTAGGTCCGCCATCCGGGGAGAATGCTCCATTAATAACAGGAAGTGCCTTGTTCCATATAACATCTTTTGTTTTTGTATTATAATATTCCATACTGACATCAATGCGATTATTTAAGAATGCAGCGTCAATACCAATATTCGTGTTATACGACTTTTCCCATGTAAGCAAATAGTTCGGAATATTCTGTGAGAATTTATAAATCGGCGTCAGAACACCTCCTAATATCATATTTACAGCAGTAGCATCCAATGATGCAGCAGACGAATACGGATCAATACCCGCTGTACTACCCGTAACACCATATCCGAAGCGAATTTTCAGATTACTCAACCAGTTAGTCGTACTCTCCATAAATTTTTCATCAGAGATTCTCCATCCCAAAGAAAAAGCCGGGAAAGTATCCCATTTATTACCTTCTGCCAGTCTGGAAGAGCCGTCATGGCGGACAGATGCAGCGAATAAATACCTACCCATATATGAATAGTTTAAACGGCCGACATATCCCATCCCCTTAGACATACTATAAGAAGTACTTCCCGAAGTTGAGGAATTACCATCAAGAATATTATGCCATAAGAATTTATTATCAGAAACACCTTTTTGATACAAAGTAGTGACATCACTACGATTGTGGTTCCAAGATGTAACTGCAGTAAGAGTTATATCATGCACTTTCTTAATCTGGAAATTGTAAGTAAGTATATTTTCCCACTTATAATTATACGAACGGTTGTCCTTAACTTGCGCCTTAATGCCATCTGCCGTTTGATTTGCCTTATACCATTGAACAGACCCCTCTCCTGTGAAAGTGTTACTACGTGAATATCCCAAACTAGCACCAGCACGAGTAATAAAAGTCAGCCCTTTAAGAGGAGTGATTTCCAAGTAAGGATTAAAATAGACCTTAAGGTTTTGAGCCTGATTGCGGTACAAACTTTTATCCTCATTTAAAAGATAATTATATACTGTAGATGAAGGATCGGCAACAGGTTGCGGATTGATGCTTCCATCTTCATTATACAAGGATCCAAGAGGATTTGACGCCATCAAAGTCTGTAAATCAGAATCAGCTTTATTTTGATGTACATAAGACAGTTGAGCATCAATGCCCACCTTCATCCACTTTTTAATCTTATGATCTACCCGGATTTTAGATGAATAAAGTTTATAGCTATCTTGTGCAAACTGCCCATCCTCATTAGAGAAGTTCAGAGAAAAATATGCCTTTGTCTTTTCCGTTCCACCAGCCACAGAAACAGAATAATTCTGTGTTACACTGGTTTTCAACAAAGCATCCACCCAATCTATATATTGGCCATTTTGATGTGCATTCCATTCAGCATCAGTAGTAAACAGATTTTTATCATCAGCAACCGAATTCCAACGTCCATCGCCAGCACCAACAGATGCATCTCTCAAGGTTTGTATATAACTTTCTCCACTACGCATCTCCGGAGTCCTTGACCAGCCGTTTACACCTACGTATGCATTAAAATTAACAATTGCTTTGCCTTCCTTACCACCTTTAGTAGTAATTAAAATAACACCGTTCGCACCACTTGAACCATAAATAGCTGTCGAAGAAGCATCTTTTAAAACTTCAATGCTTTCAATATCATTCGGATTCAATGTAGAATAATCCCCCGGCATACCATCAATTATAAATAAAGGATTTCCGGAATCCTTCTGGAATGACCGGTTACCACGCAACTGCATCTTTACTCCCGAACCAGCCTGTCCCGATTCACGCGTAATATCCAATCCTGCCACCTTACCTTGTAAAGCCTGCATCGGATTTGAACTTGGATTCATCACTACATCTTCACTTTTTACAGAAGTGATAGCCCCTGTCAAATCGCGTTTTTTCATCGTACCGTAACCCACAACAACCACCTCATCCAATGCCTGTGTGTCCGAAACCATTTTCACATTGACCGGTCCGTTGCCCGTCACAGTCACCGTTTGTTCTTTGTAACCGATATAAGAAATGACCAGTTCTTTTCTTCCCGCCGGAAGATCAATAGAGAAGTTACCGTTAAAATCGGTAATCGTACCTGTACTTGTTCCTTTCACAACGATAGAAACCCCAATCAACGGCTCCCCGCTTTCATCAATGATAGTTCCTTTCACAGTTTTCGTTTGTGTGACAACTTGCACCATAGTATTAGAAACTCCATCTTCTGCATACACAGAATATGACAGAGGGGCAGACAATAAAGACAGCCCTAAAATCATGGAAGCGCGTCTATGATGATTCTTCCATGCTTCAACAAATGCATTACATCTCATTCGTTCTAATTTAAAGTTAATATTAATTCTCGTTGTTTTGCAAAAACTATTCGATTATAATCTTAATTAAAGACGAATCTAATTTTAATACGTACTCACTTTTCATACCATATTTCTCCTATAAAATATATTTTCTCCATTAAATACGCAACTATATATTATACTTTACTTCAAGCAGCTCCAACAAATTCTTTATTTTGTTGTTGAATAAAGAATAAAAAGTGTAAATTTGTACCTAGATGCCACTGAAACTAACAACATATTATCATGGGAAGGATATTCCTGAATTGCCGGGAAAAAATACCTTCCATTCCAAAGAGTTATTTCTGATTTATGAAGCAACTCCTGGGTATACTCCTTTATTAATAGTGGCAACAGAAGACGGCAGACCGGTGGCACGCCTGCTTGCTGCCATCCGCAAAGCAAAGAAGTGGCTCCCTTCTTCTTTAGTGAAACATTGTGTAGTATATAGTGAAGGCGAATTTCTGGACGAGTCTCTTTCGACCAACAAAGAAAAGGCAGAAGAAGTCTTCGGCGATATGCTCGAACATCTCACACAAGAAGCATCGCGCAGCTGTGTCCTGATCGAATTCCGGAACCTGAACAATTCGATGTTCGGTTATCGGGTTTTCCGTACCAACGATTATTTCCCAGTCAACTGGTTGCGGGTACGCAATTCGCTGCACAGTATGGAAAAGACAGAAGACCGGTTCAGTCCGTCGCGTATGCGTCAGATAAAAAAAGGACTCAAGAATGGAGCCAGAGTAGAGGAAGCACATACCGTGGAAGAAATACACGATTTCTCACGGATGCTGCACAAGGTTTATTCCTCCCGCATACGCAGATATTTCCCGGCCAACGATTTTTTCCGCCACATGAACAATATGTTAATCAAAGGACAACAGGCAAAAATATTCGTTGTGAAATACAAAGAGAAAATCATTGGCGGTTCTGTCTGTATCTATTCGGGAGACGACGCATACCTTTGGTTTTCGGGAGGAATGAGAAAGACATACGCACTTCAATATCCGGGTGTGCTAGCCGTTTGGAAAGCATTGGAAGACGCACACCAACGGGGATTCCGCCACATGGAATTTATGGATGTAGGACTTCCGTTCCGTAAACACGGTTATCGTGATTTCGTTCTTCGCTTCGGAGGAAAACAAAGCAGTACCCGCCGTTGGTTCCGCGTCAATTGGAGTTGGCTGAATAAACTCTTAGTCAAATTTTATGTCTAAATGTAATCTCAAGATTACAAAACAATGTTTTATGCTCCTTTCCCACCATTTTTTCTGTTTAATAATCCAATAATTAAATGCAGAAATATTTCTTTATTAGATAAGAAATGTCTTTCTTTGTGCTGTTTTATGCCTTATAAGCACAGATTTAAAACCAAATAAAAAAAGTATAGTTATGAAGATTTCACACATTGAACATCTGGGCATTGCTGTAAAAAGCATCGAAGAAGCCCTTCCTTACTACGAAAATGTATTAGGTCTGAAGTGTTACAACATTGAAACAGTGGAAGATCAGAAAGTAAGAACTGCTTTTTTAAAAGTGGGCGAAACAAAAATTGAACTGTTGGAGCCTACTTGCCCGGAGAGTACTATTGCCAAATTCATTGAAAACAAAGGTGCAGGCGTTCACCACGTCGCATTTGCTGTAGAAGATGGCGTAGCCAATGCGCTGGCAGAGGCAGAAGGCAAAGAAATCCGCCTTATCGACAAAGCTCCCCGCAAAGGTGCTGAAGGTTTGAATATCGCTTTCCTTCACCCGAAATCAACTTTGGGTGTGTTAACAGAACTCTGCGAACATTAATCATAAACTCTAAAACTAACAAGAACTCATGAGTAATCAACTTGAAAAAATTAAAGAGCTTATTGAACGCCGTGCCGTAGCACGTATCGGAGGCGGTGAAAAAGCAATTGCGAAGCAACACGAAAAAGGGAAATACACAGCACGCGAGCGTCTGGCTATGCTGCTTGACGAGGGTAGCTTCGAAGAAATGGACATGTTCGTTGAGCACAGATGCACGAACTTCGGCATGGAGAAAAAACATTACCCGGGAGACGGTGTAGTAACTGGCTGCGGTACGATCGAAGGACGTCTGGTATATGTGTTCGCACAAGACTTCACTGTTTCTGCCGGTTCACTGTCAGAAACGATGTCATTGAAAATTTGTAAAATCATGGATCAAGCCATGAAGATGGGCGCTCCCTGTATCGGTATCAACGACTCGGGTGGTGCACGTATCCAGGAAGGTATCAACGCTTTGGCAGGTTATGCAGAAATCTTCCAACGCAACATCCTTGCTTCAGGTGTTATTCCGCAGATTTCCGGTATCTTCGGTCCTTGTGCCGGTGGTGCTGTTTATTCTCCGGCTCTGACCGACTTCACACTGATGATGGAAGGCACTTCTTATATGTTCCTCACCGGACCGAAAGTGGTGAAGACCGTTACAGGTGAAGACGTTAGCCAGGAAAACCTCGGTGGCGCAAGCGTTCACTCCACTAAATCGGGTGTGACTCATTTCACCGCCCAAACAGAAGAAGAAGGTTTCGAACTGATTCGCAAACTGTTGAGCTATATTCCTCAAAACAACCTTGAAGAAGCTCCTTATGTAGATTGCACAGACCCAATCGACCGTCTGGAAGATTCTTTGAACGATATTATCCCCGACAGCCCTACTAAACCGTATGACATGTACGAAGTGATCGGCGCTATTGTGGACAACGGTGAATTCCTTGAAATCCAGAAAGATTATGCAAAGAATATCATCATCGGTTTCGCCCGCTTCAACGGCCAATCGGTAGGTATCGTTGCTAATCAGCCTAAGTATCTGGCTGGTGTGCTCGACAGCAACGCATCTCGTAAGGGTGCACGTTTCGTTCGTTTCTGCGATGCATTCAATATTCCTATCGTATCGTTGGTAGACGTACCGGGATTCCTTCCGGGAACAGGTCAGGAATACAACGGCGTTATCCTTCATGGTGCTAAGCTATTGTATGCTTACGGTGAAGCTACTGTACCTAAGGTTACGATTACATTGCGTAAATCCTACGGTGGTTCTCACATCGTAATGAGCTGTAAGCAACTTCGCGGTGACATGAACTACGCATGGCCGACTGCTGAAATCGCAGTAATGGGTGGAGCAGGAGCAGTAGAAGTATTGTACGCACGCGAAGCCAAAGATCAGGAAAATCCCGCTCAATTCCTTGCTGAAAAAGAAGCAGAATACACGAAATTGTTCGCCAATCCTTACAATGCAGCTAAATATGGCTACATTGACGATGTGATTGAACCGCGCAACACACGTTTCCGTGTTATCCGTGCTTTGCAGCAGTTGCAGACTAAGAAATTGAGTAATCCGGCTAAGAAGCATGGTAATATTCCGTTGTAATCCTACTTTTCACATTAAAACAAGAACGATTATGAACAAAACCAAAATCGGAATATTCC
>ENA-OXEX01000009-OXEX01000009.1-human-gut-metagenome-genome-assembly--contig:-NODE-9-length-192981-cov-10.754709_pt1 | contig 192981 bp, 147 predicted proteins | sample MGYA00249364_ERZ652261 | MGnify/ENA primary metagenome ERZ652261 (study PRJEB26925, sample SAMN05826642) | human gut metagenome | biome: ENVO:2100002; feature: ENVO:00000062; material: ENVO:00002003... | reverse complement strand
CGAGATCAGCCTCGGTCTCGTGGGCTCGGAGATGTGTATAAGAGACAGCCTCAGAACATCTTCTAATTATCCCAAATATTTACAAGTTGTTCCCAAACTACAGGCATTACATATAGTTTATTAACTCGTTGTTTTGCTTCTTCTGCACTTTTGTTCGCATATTCTTGATTGGATATAAATACATTTAACCCTTTAAAAAAATCTTCTGTATCTTGAGGATTTACACAAATACCACATTTATATCCTTCTTTCATATTAAGCATTTCAGGAATTGCCCCTACTTTAGTGGTTACAATTGGGCATCCGCAGGCCATTGCTTCTAGAATTACATTGGGAAACCCTTCTGTATATGATGGAAATGCAAATATAGACGAAGAAAGTAATTCTTTAATAATATATTCATGGGGAAGTTCTCCACGAAATTTTACCCATGTACCATTATCCTTTTCTTTAGCCAAATCCGTTAGTTCAGATAAAATCGTATCTTCCGCTTTGCCTATTATATGTAATTCAATATTATCAAGTCGTTTACAAGCTCTAATTAGTTCATAAACTCCCTTAGAAGGTAATACATGACCAATAAACACTAGTTTACCCGGTATACGTTTAATTGATTTTTCTTCTTTTTTAATCTGTTGTATTATATCTATAGAAAGTGGATTAGGGCAATATTTAGCATTAAATCCTCTCTCTATCAGTGTATTATTTGACATCGGATCCATTGTAATACACACATCTGCCAATCTCGAGACGCATTTTATAAGTTTCCATTCCCAATTATTACTTCTATTCAGATTGGGGATTCTTCCAAAATGAAAGTGTATAATTGTCTTAATTCCTCTCTTCCTAGCAGCTCTTAATAATATAATATCTTTGAACAAACTAAATGAAGCGCTCGTACAAATATGTAATACATCTATATGTTTGTTATTCATTATCTGGAGAGCTTTATGGATGGACTGGGAGATTTCTATTAATCCAAAATATATTCTCTTCATCAAACATGTATCAACACTTATATAATTTCTTCTATCAAACGAAATTGGAATAATACAGATTCTTGACTCTATTAGTTTATGATATTTCAGAAGAGTATTTCCCCACATATTTATACCCCCATGAACTATTCCACATTCCTGTAAATAAGGGGAACATAATAGTATATTCATAATGATTCTAATTTGCTAATTTATTTATTTCTTTTAAAGCAAACACCCGAGCCCTAATCCCCTTGTTTACTGGAGGTTAGAGCCTATCTTTAAAATTAAAAATATTTCTGATCAACTATTTATTAATACAGTAAAGTCTCCACCATGGCATCATAACCAGTTCTACCAGTTATAGCCATATCGAAAAAAACTTAAAAAAACAAGGATACCTTTTTTCAACGTTTACATGCCTCTATGCAATCCTTCTTACTACTAAAGTCACCAAAATCCTTATAGTTTTTCAATGCAGTTACCAAAATAACGACAGCCATGAACCCAGCAGCAGACATAACTAAAATCATTCACCACGACAGTTAGTCTGGCTATCAAGCGTCATTCTCAGCTTCCAAGCGAAACAACTGGTCACTAAATGCTTTCTTATCAAGAGGAAGGGTACTGCAGCAAGCAATTTCTTTATGTGATTTTCGTAATCCATTTTGAGTAGATTAGACTGACACGTCCGCCTTTCGGATAAGAGTCAACTTATATTGGGGTGAATGCCTTTACCCACTTACTGCTATAACTATTTGTTTTAAATAAAAGAAATAAAGGCATTAAATTGCAAGGCAAGAGACTAAAAAGGGGTTGGATGCTTACAGTTTAAAGCCTGGGTTTCAACACAAAGATATATCAGTAAATATATTGGAGCCATACATACAATGACTGATATCATAGAAATAAGTGTAAATGCAAATATCGGAATATTTGATTTCAATTTACTCCTAAGCCACCATAGAACGATAAGAAGATAAAATAAACCATACTCACAAAGAAATTTATCATACGCATTTGAAAGCCCCTTTTTATATTTAATTGTAACGTATTCTATTCCTTTCCCAAACATAAAATCTAATGTCGACATAGAATCCATAACTTCAGAAGCATTAAGCATCCGTTCCTGACGATCAAAATATGAGGTACTCTTCATATCAACCCCAGATATCATTACATTGGCCACTTCAAAATTAGGCAGAATAACTATCAAAGCAACAATTACTACATATAAAAATATGCGCAATATCTTTTGATTCAACTTAAATCTCTCTGCTGCATAAAAAAGAAGTGCAACAAATATATATATGTAACTACCGAGTGATGCCGTAAAAAATAATGCGATACTCAATATAAGCAAATTAAAAAACTTCCGTTTTTTATTGGAATAGTATTCACTTAATACAAGGAATATATTTAAACCAAGAAACAATCCACAATAACTTGGTTCGGCAAAGAACCAACAAGGTCTATCCTTACCAATACTAACGCATCCTAAAAGGGGATTAATGCCAATAGGATAACCATCTGCATTCTCGAATGCAAAAAGCGATGGGATAAATTTAAAAGAAAAATAACATAAAATAATAGACAATCCTACTACAATTGAAAAGTTCTTTTCAATTGCATACAGCCTCGTCCTCAATTGGGTATTACCAGCAATGGTTGATAGTGTAACCCCCCAAAATATAAAATCTGGTAAATTATTTAAGACCTGTTTAAAGTATGCAGGATGTAGAACACTAGTGATTATTGAAAATAAAATTATAAAAGTTGCTACTATTAGCCCATGTTTAGCCAATCGAAATGGTAGCATGAAAGATAAGGCAAAAAGTATAACTATTTTCAAAATCAATGACCACGTATTACTTAAAACTAATGAGTAAAAGAGAAAAGGTTGGCCAGAAAGTATAAAGACAATTATTAAAAAGAAAATTAATCTATAGTTGTGCCCGTATTTCATTTTTTTATTTTGTTATAGAATATTAGCCAAAACAATTCTACTATTAACGCTAAACAGAAATAGCTTATAGATGCATGAGGATATCGTAACATTATCGAGCACAAAAACGAAAGCCTTTGGAAAGGACGCTTTTTCTTCAGATTATTTGAATTGTTTGTACTAGCAACACGATAATACAATAATGTTTCAGGACAAACAATAAAATCATAGTCTTTATGTAACAGGGTTAGCCAAAGTGCATAATCCTCTATTCCAAAATACATTTCATTCGTTTCAAAAACTATATCTTCTGATTTAGGAAGAAGAGCCGATGAGAACATTATATTGTTCTCTAAATACCATTTCTTTTTATTTCTAAACGTCTTCCTTACTTGTTTTCGTTTAATTGATCCGTTTGAATCTATTAGAAAAAAGGAGCTACCTATAACTACTTTTCCTCTATCTTGAATATAAGACAATTGGATTCTCAATTTATCCTTATGCCATAAATCATCATCATCACAAAAAGCTAAATATTTACCAGATGCTTTTGATATTCCATAATTTCGATTTACAGCAATTATACCTCCATTCTTATTCTGATATGGTTTTATTCTTAAATCGTTAAATTCTTTAATAACCTGATAAAAATCATAATTAGAAAAGTTGTCAACAACAATCAATTCAAAGTCAGAGAATGTTTGATTCAAGATTGATTGTATTGTCTCTTTCAAATATTTTTTTCGGTTATATGTAGTTACAATTACGCTTACTATTGGCTTGCTCATTATATTTAAATGTATAATATTTACTATTCTAACATAATATCATAAATATTCTTCAAGCCTTTAGTATATGACTCATAAGAAAATTCTTTGTAGAATTTGGCTTTAGCAGCAATTCCATACTGTAGTCGGTTATCGTACGCCTGAATAATAGAATTTGCTAAATCAATTGTAAAAGATGTTTTATTAGGGTCAACCAAAACTCCTGTTACTTTATTCTCAACCTCTTCTGGTATACCTGCAACATATGTGCTTACAATAGGCTTGGATAAAGACATAGCAGACATGTTGATCAATGGCATATCCTCATTGAAAAGAGATGGTAATACAGAAACGTCCGCAGCATTTAAATAGTCTATATAATCATTTCGAAAGCCTAATAATATCACCTTATCTTCAAGTTTATTATCATTTATAAATTTAATCATTTTCTTTTCATCCGGGCCTGAACCAATTAATAACAATGTCATTCTGTCAAAGAAACTACGATTAAGTTCTCTCATTTTCACAAAAGACTCCAACAATTTCATTTGCCCTTTCCTCAATTCAAATAATGCAACCTCAATAACAAGTATACTATCATCATTTAGCCCAAGCTCTTTTCTTACACTCTCATAGCATCGTGTAGGTTCAACATATTTCACATTATCCTTCAATGTAAATATATTATTATTTGTAATATTCCGAAGCTTTATTATTTCCTTTGAAGCGTGCTTAGATGCAATAATAAACCCATCTGATGTTTTTCTTATAAAATAATCCCAGTACTTTTTTAAATTCTTCGATGGGGCATTATTAATTTGCATGATATTCTTTATATCAAGACTATATGCTGCTATAGAAGTAATCAAACATGATTCAGCAGATGGATATCCACCATTATTGATGTGAATCAAATCAGGGTTTATTGTTTTCAGTATTCTTTTTATCACAAAATAATTATAAAGATTAAACAGCTGCGAATATTCCACTATCCTTAATAACATCCACATTATAATACGTAATGGTCTCCACTTAAAATAATTATAAAAGGATACAAAAGGATTACCTAAAGGCAACAACTTTAAAGGATAAAATTGAGTCCGTTCTTCCTCTGTAAATAGTCTATTTATCTCTTTATTATAATCGTTATGATTACGATATGCAAAACTAAAGTCAAAGTACTTTCTTAGTTCTTTATTTTTTAAAATATTAACCACCACGTATTCACTTCCTGCAAATATGTGGCAATCTGAGTATATTAAAATTTTTTTCATCAAACAAAATTATATTTACTTTTTGTATGATAATATCAACTTAATTATTTTATTAATCTCCTCATCTTTTAATTCATAGAATAATGGAAGTCTAACTAAAGTATCAGCATACCTATCACAGTTTGACAATTCACGTCCATCATGTTTGTCTTGATAATATTTACTACTATGAAGTGGAAGATAATGAAAAGTTGTTTGAACACCATTATTCTTCAAATAATTCATAAACCCCGTTCTTTCTTTTAATGATGAGCACAGAATATAATACATATGAGCATTACATGTAGCATAATCAGGTATTGAAGGAAGTATAAAATCTTTGCTAATGATGCCACGTAAAGCTTTATCATACGTATTCCATATATGCTTTCTTTTGTTTTGAATATCATCAAGTTGTTCCAATTGGGCCCATAAATAAGCTGCATTAAATTCAGAAGGAAGAAAGGATGAACCCATATCGCACCAACCGTATTTATTAACCATTCCGCGATAGAATTCAGCTCTATTAGTTCCTTTTTCCCATAAGATTTCAGCACGTCTTACTAGTTGATCATCGTTAACAACCAACATACCTCCTTCTCCTGAACTAATATTTTTTGTTTCATGGAAAGAGAATGCACCAAGATGACCAATCCCCCCAAGAGGTTTACCATTATAAAATGAATCTATACTATGAGCTGCATCCTCAACTACAATAATATTATGCTTTTTTGCAAGATCCATAATAGAATGCATATCACAAGCAATGCCAGCATAATGTACAACAACAATTACCTTGGTTTTCTCGTTGATTAATGGTTCTATCTGTTCTATTGATATATTGGGATTCTCGGATGAACTATCAGCAAATCTCACATATGCTCCCTCACGAAGAAATGCCAGTGCTGAAGAAACAAAAGTATATGATGGTACTATTACTTCATCACCAGCTTTAAGATTGCATAACATAGCACACATTTCAAGAGCATCTGTTCCAGAAGTACAGAGGAGACATTTTCTAAATCCATACTTCTTTTCAAAGAAGCCATGACACAGCTTAGTGAACTCGCCATTACCAGACATCGTGGTTGAATGGCAAACTTGGTCGATGTATGATATTTCACGACCCGAAAAATAGGGTTTGTTAAATGGAATCATAATATATTTGTTTTGCTATTTTTATGGAGGATTCTAAATACTTGACTTATATTTTGTCTTTGAACAGAGCTAAACAAATAGAAAAAAAGATAGCTAACTATACCCATTCCAATAATATAAACAATATTCAACATCAATGGAAGTTTTCCATAAGTATAAAACATTAATGGTCTTACTAAATAAGCCAATCCAATAGTCATTAAAATTGGTAACGCATATATTCTACATAACCTCATAATAAATTTATATTTTGATTCTTTCATTATATAGAATAAAATAGTAAAACTGTAAATGGCCGACATAATCATCCCTGTTGCCTTCATGGTAGCAAAAGAAATAGCGCCAAAATGTTTATACGTCAAGAAAACTCCTATCCAAAACACCAATACGATTATAGAACTATTGATATATAGGTATTTATTTTTTTTGGTAGCCGTAATATATAAACTTGAAGGATACGATGAAAATGCCAGTAGATTACAGCATAATAATGACGATAAAATAGCAACCGAATCCATATAATTTGTGCCGACCCATGATATTATAAAAGGCTTAGACACAATTTCCATAATGATAATTGGAATTAAACAAAAAGGCAAATAAAATTCAATTATCATCTTAACAAATTTATTTAGTCCACGCGAGTCATTTAATCCAACAAAATAATTGAATCTTGTAATATGAGGTGAATATAATGTTCCAAAAATATTCCTAAAAACGCTTAGTATTGAAAATGCTACAGAATATATAGCTACTTCTTTAGCACCAAGCATTTTTGAAATGGCCATATTGTCAAGTTCATAATATAATATCCAACATATAGAGCCATATAAACTAGCAAAAGCTAAACCTTTTAGTTTATCGTATGTAACTCTTTCAAATTTTATATTTTTTAATATCTGAAAGAAATCAATATTGAACTTAGATGAAGCAAAGAATATAGATGCTATTAGAATTATTGCACTAATTACTTGAAAACAAAAATAATATTCCACAACTTCATAATGACTACTTCTAAAGAAATAAAAAACAGACAAAATTTTGAGCAAATTTCCGACAATTTGTAAGACTTGGAAATAATAATCAGACATCCTCACAGAATATATTATTTGCACGATCCTCTGAAAACAATAAATAGGTGATGAGCAAGCTAGTATAAACATCAACTTCCTTGCAACTTCACTATTTAAACCATCTATTCCTTGTATAAGGATTCCCGGATTTGAAGATAGATAAAAAATGATTAAACTTACAAAGCCCATAAAACATATCAGGATTAAATTAGTAAACCCTAATATTTCCATTTCGGATTTATTTTCATTCTTTATAAATGCCTCAGAGGCAAATTTTTGACCTGATGATACAAAACCGATATCCGCATAAGAAAAGAAAATAGTTAAGGAGGAACATATGGCATATATACCATATAATTCTTTATTACTAGAAAGATAAGGTATAACAATAAACAATGAAAGCATGCCAAGGAGCATGGAAACTCCTTGAGTTATATATATATATATATAATTTTTAGTATAGCCAGCCATTAATTTATCTTCTTCGCATACTCCTTAAAACTCATCAAACGTATATCCTTCTCTGATATAATCATCTTATCGATACCACCAATCTTATCGAAAGGCCATTTGATATTTATATCTGGATCATTATACATGATACCACTATCTCCTTCACCATAAAAGACCTCACCACACTTATAACTTACGACAGAATCTTCAAGTACCAAATAACCATGACCAAAGAATCGGGGCACATAGAGAGTCTTCTGATTTTCTCCTGTCAAATCAAATCCTTGCCACTTACCAAAAGTTGATGAAACCGGACGGAGATCGACAATCACATCATAAACATGGCCACTAATACAACGAACCAACTTAGCCTGCTGCTTAACCAACTGAAAATGAATGGCACGAATTACACCTTTTTTACTGATAGTATAAAATACTTCCTTCAGTTCATGATCAATACCATTTTGCTTGAACATATCTATATTGTAATCCTTTACAAAACCGCCTCTTTCGTCAGTAGCGTAAAAAGGAGTTATCTCGTATGCACCCTTCAAGGATGTCTCTTTGAATTCAAATTTCCGAATCATTGCCATCAATATTTAAAGGTTCTTGAGCCAAGTAATTGTTTTATTAATCCCATTATCAAAATCTGTCGAAACATAATTTCCTATAGCTTCTAAAAGGTCTTTGTTATCAAACATTTCCATTGAGTACTTGATGCCATCGTCTTGACGAACACCAATTCCTACTTTGTCAGTATAACCGGTCAGTTCACCAATGCGAAGTAGATAATCTTTTAGAATTTTAGGAGAGCCTGATCCTATATAATAGAAGGATTTGCTAGTTTTGCTATACCCCAAACGGTAAACAGCCTCTATAAGATCCTCTACATAAATGAAATCGTATAGTTGCAGACCAGGTCCAAAAGTGGGTTTCTTACCCGACATTAACTCACCAAGTGCATAACTTACGAGATTACCCGTCTTATTGCCAACACCATATATATTAGAGAACTGCATCCAAACGAATGGCTGACCGATGCTTTTACAATAAGCTTCAACCATCAAACGACATGCGTGTTTAGCAACGCCATACATCATTCCTCCACTTGTCTTCTCTAAAAGAGGAAGACTATTTGTTGCATTCTCAGCAACCGTACCAGCACAAAGTAGTTTCTTCACAGAAAGTCTCTTACAGATATTGGCACAATCAATTGCCATCTGAATATTGGAAAGTTGAGTGCTCGGATTAGCTTTTTCAACTCCATTCACACCCCTCCAGGCCAAATGATAAAATGAATCATATTCACCATTAGGAATATTATCAATAAGTGAAGTATCCACTGTTGCCTCAATCTTAGTGATGAGTTCAGTTTCTGGCAATCTAGAAGTTGCAAAACTAATGTCTACGGCTACGACCTTTACGTTATTCTCAATAAGTTTATTTATCAAAGAGCTACCAATAAAACCGTTAGCACCTGTTACAATTACATTTTTCATTCTACTATAGTCAATTATCTTCCAAGAAATTCTTTAATCTGTTCATCCATACACTCACGAACATTGCCACCAGAAAGCCAACATTTACTCCAAACTACAATATTCTCCATTGCTTCATCAAGATTCCAACGTGGAGTCCAACCAAATGTAGATTTTAGTTTTGAGCAATCAAGTTTCAAAAAATTAGCCTCATGAGGACCGCCATCATATTTGTTAATCCACTTCAAGCCATCCCCCCATTTACTAACAAAAAGGTCAACAATTGCACCAGTTTGAAAACAGTCTACATCGTCAGGACCCACATTATAATATCCCGCATACTTACTATCTTGGTATTGTTTCATTGCGATAACTAGATAGACATACAAAGGTTCCAATACATGCTGATATGGGCGAGTTGAAAATGGATTACGCACAACGATATCCTCATGATTTGCAGCCGCACGGATACAATCTGGTATAATCCGATCATTAGCAAAATCCCCACCACCTATAACATTACCAGCACGTGCTGTAGAAATTGGAACAATTGAATTACCATCCTTATCTGTAAAAAATGAACGTTTATAACTATGTGTCACTAGTTCAGAACAAGATTTAGAATTGCTATATGGATCGTAGCCATCCAGTTCTTCATTCTCACGATAACCCCAGTTCCATTCTTTGTTAAGATAAACCTTATCAGTAGTAACATTAAGGAATGACTTCACACAGTTACTGTTGCGAACACATTCCAAAATATTTACCGTCCCCATCACATTGGTTTCGTATGTATAAGCAGGGTACTTATAAGAATCACGGACTATAGGCTGCGCTGCAAGATGCAGGACTATATCTGGCTGTGTTTCATTAAAAGCCTTTATCAAAGCCTCACGATCTCTAATGTCACCAATAACAGAATGTATATCATTAGCGATATGTGCAAGCTCGAAGAGAGATGGATTCGTAGGTGCTTTAAGAGAATAACCTGTTACATAAGCACCAGCATTAACAAGCATTTTGCACATCCAAGAACCCTTAAAACCTGTATGACCTGTAAGGAAAACCTTCTTACCTTTATAAAAGCCCAATATATCTTCCATGTTTATTCTATTTTGCATAATCAGGAATTTCTGGAGTCTGACTATTCCAGCGTTTCCAAGGAGCTTTATCCTCAGCCAAGAACTTCTCTAACATAGCCTTTTCACGAACGTTATCCATGCACTGCCAGAAGCCCTCATGAATGTAAGACATCAATTCACCTTCGTCAGCCAATTTTTCCAATGGTTCACGTTCGAAAGCTTGTGAATCTCCATCTATATAATCAAATACCGATGGTTCCAAAACCATATATCCAGCATTGATAGGTGATCCATCCAAGGAATTCTTTTCACGAAATGAGCGAACAGCCATATCTTTTGTGATATCCAGCACGCCCTTTTCTTGTTTCATTTTTACCGCAGTAAGAGTCGCTTTTCTGCCATGTGCTTTATGGAATTCAAGAAGCTTGTTGATATCAACATCACAAACTCCATCACCATAGGTCATCATAAAAGTTTCAGATCCAACATATTCCTGAATACGTTTGATTCGCCCGCCTGTCATTGTGTTGTAACCAGTATTGACTACTGTTACTTTCCATGGCTCCAAGTAAGAATGATGTATAATAACATCATTATTACCTTTACGAAAATCGAAGCTAACGTCAGAATTATATAAAAAATAATTTGCAAACCATTCTTTGATATATTCTTGTTTGTAACCAGCACAAATTATAAACTCAGTGTGCCCAAAATGAGCATACTCTTTCATAATATGCCATAGAATTGGCATCCCACCAATCTCAATCATTGGTTTAGGCTTAAACTGACTTTCTTCACTAATTCGTGAGCCAAAGCCTCCAGCAAGAAGGACAACTTTCATCCGTTTTTTTTATTTATTATATTGCTTATCTTATCTATATTAAATACAGGATTTATATACCCATTCAAATGCTCTTTTGTGACATAATCACACTTTTTAATACGATCTTCTAAGTCGTCACAAGATAAACTGGTTGGGAAAGAACCGAAATCATTGAATGGAGGCACCATATCTCCGGCATAAGAATTATTATCGGTTGATATTATATACGGATAATAGGGTATATCATTAAATACAGCATCTAACATAACCGTTGAGACAGGTCCAATAACCATTTTTGCATGACTTAATGAATTCTTTAGAGGTTCATCATCTATTGTAAAAAAGTCTGTATCAATAATTTTTTTATACCATTGAGGAGATTCACTCGGATGTAATCTCAATGTTGCATTCTTATAATTCAAATTTTTCAATACCTTTTCTACTGCATAAACATATTGAATACTCAACCCTCTATCATCTATTTTATATTTGTCACTTCTAGACGGCGTACCAACAGGCGCTTTTGTTAAAACAAGTACATTCAAAGAATTTATTTTAATTAAATTAAAAGCACTATAATTAGGATGACCTGTAACTACAACAGTAGATTTACATCCGTATCTTAAATAGTTTTCTTTTATTCTATCACCCCACACAAAAAGATAATTAGCTCTAGAATCATCGATTGAATTATATCTTCCAGGTAAACCGTGAAGAAAGATTCCTGTTGGTATGCCCAAATCCTTACAAACGTCTAAAGTGATTCGATGAATCGGTACCATATCATTACTCAATAAAACAAATCGAACTTTGTTCATTGAAAGAAATGCCCGGACATCATTAACTAGATTCTCTATTTTTTTAAAAAAAGCATCAGATAGTATATAATTAAAATTTGAATTACTTATTTCATCAATTGTTCTCATACTTGCCCTAGACATGTTATTTGTCGTCCAAGGGGGTAATACAACATTAAATCCATTTTTTTTTAATTGACCTCCTACATCAAAATACGCATTAGAAATTACAGCTCGATTATAATCAACCTTTACGGATTTGAATCTATATAAAAATTTGATTATCTTTAAACGTATCTTAACCAATAAAGAAGGGTTTTCATATGGGTACTTAAAATTTTGTCCATAATAATAGACTCTGGCATCAAGTGCATATTTTAACCACTCTACAATCTTAGCTCTATCTGGATAATTATCCTTAATTTGTGAATAATAATTTCCCATAGAATTATATTATTATATCACCAAGATGAATTCGTTCACCTTTCTTCATTTCTCTAATTACCTTCTTTCCCATAATCTCATTATAAAACTTAGGATGCAATCCAAATCCTGGTCTTACGGAACGTACATTCTTATCTGTTATCATATCTCCCGCTTTCATATCTTCAGCCACATATAGAGATCTTCTTCTTCCTTTATCTGAATCTGAAACTTCATATGTTACGTTACCAAGAGATTTCTCTACTTCTCTCACAGCATTAACCATAGAAGAAAATTCTGTTGGGTCCAAAGAGAACGCTGAATCAATACCACCTAATTTGCGATCGAGAACGAAATGTTTTTCAACGACGGTAGCGCCTAATGCAACAGCAACAATTGGAATTGTATTGGTCATAGAATGATCGGACAATCCAACTTTTACTCCAAACTTTTCACGCATATCAACCATGGTTAGAAGATTAGCTTTCTCTAGAGTTGCTGGATAATCAGAAGTACACTTCAGTAGTGTAATATCATTATTCCCTTCTTCACGACAAGCATTTAAAGCAAGTTCAATATCCTCAATTTCAGCAACACCTGTTGATATAATCATCGGTTTACACTTGCTAGCAGCATATCTAATAAGATTGATATCTGTTATTTCAAATGATGCTATTTTATATATCGGCATATTCATGCTTTCCATAAAGTCGACAGCCTCATTATCAAAAGGTGTTGAAAAGCATGCTACACCCAAATCATTGGCCACTTTCATTAGTTTTGGCTGCCATTCGTATGGCATAGAACCTTGAGTATATAAATCTAGCGGACGATAACCTTTCCATAAACCTGCTGTGCGAGGTCCAAAATCGTCTGTATTAGCGTCCATTGTGAATGAATCAGGCTTGAATGTTTGAAATTTCACAGCATCTGCACCAGCCTTAACCATTGCCTCAATAGTTCTTGCTGCTAAGTCGTAATTATGATTGTGATTAGCTGATAATTCAGCTACTATTAATGTCTGGCTCATTTTTTAGGATATACATTTAATTCCATATAAACATACTTATCATCTCTTCCTGACTCTTCAAACCCCATAAGTTTATTCACATGCTGATTTCTTGTATTTGATATTAATGTTTTAATTACTATTCTTGATACAATCTTGTTTGTGAATACATAGTCTAAAAACTCCTCCGTAGCTAATTTCCCGAGCCCTTGCCCCATATAGTTGGATAATAAATACTTACCCATTTCACCTTCCTTTGTATTTATGTCGTAAGGATTTAAGCAATATGAGCCAATTACCTCATTATTATATACAATAGCCCAATAAAGTCTATCATTCCGATCTTTAAGCGATTGCACAAAATTCTTATGTGACTCATAAGGAAATGGTTCAGGATTCTCCATCCATCTGCGTATATCTGGATGATTTCTTCCTTCCCAAATAGCATAACTTTGCTCCTCCGTCATATTGACGTAATTGACAAATTCAAAATGCTCTGTTCTAAAATTGACATTAGTAAGCATATTTCAAAAATATCCGTTTAAGATTATCTTTAACTGTACAAGGAATAATATTCTTGGTAAGTCTCATATTGTATACTTCTCCAGAGCTGAAAAATTTTACAAGATTAGCTATGTTAATAGGATCTCGCAAATCACCGAATCCTTGTATAGCATTATATTTGGAAAACTGAGCATAACTATTCAATTGATTTTCAGCAAAATATCCTCCAATAATATTTATACCGCAAGCAATAGCTTCTTTCATAATTGTACTAGATGGTATAACAGCTATATCATTTTTGCAAATCAAATTTTTCATCTGCTCTGCAGAAAGATTTGTATGACAAGAGACCTTTGGGCTAATAGTAGCCAAACTCTTATCAATCGTAATTAGATCAATATCCTCAATATTATCAAGTGATGACAATTGAGTAGAAATATTACGAGCGATATTATAAACATCGGCTCCTCCAAATGACACAAGTACTTTCATCCTCTTTGGTGATTCATCACTTTTATAGCTGGATGCCAAAGCATCAAGGAATGGTTTGCGAAGCAAAGAGTAATCAAGGCCAAGGAATAACTGTGTATACGATTCTTTCGAATAATCTTCTTTTTTTATTCCCAATGAATGATTGATAACAGCATCAGCAACAAAATGCTTATTATGCAAATCGTCGATACAAACCAAATTACAGCCTTTACCCTTAATTGCTTGCTGGTAATCGGTTGCAAAAAAATAGTTATCAAGAACAACTATCTCATCTCCATTTAAATATTCAAGGAATCGATTAAATTTTGATTCATCAGATGGCAATGCTTGATAAGAACAAACCTTTGCCATTTGGCTTTCTTGGAATTTTGTAGGATCTTGTGTGAAGAATTTACAGTCAAAATTATCTTTAAGCATATCAGCAAGTGCAAGGGTGCGAACAAAATGTCCATATCCAATGACATTACTTGCATCTGCTCTAAAATAAACCTTTTTATCCATGGAGCATTTTATACTTCATTTCTGCAAGCTTCCAATCTGTGATTGTATCCAAGTCTTGCACTTCAAGTTCTGATAGAACTATTGCACCAGTGTTACTACCCTTTAATGCATGAGTTTCTAAAAGACTATTAACGTTAGTAATATAGAACTGCCCCGCATCGTGATAAACAGGTTCTAAGTCCTGTGAACGACTTTTGGAGTACTCTGGCCATTGCATAGATAATAATCCATCTCTTATAACCAGAGAACGCTGTATCGGATAAGAATACCGAACGACCGTCATTACAGAATTGTACTTATTATTAATTTGATGTTCGTAGGCTTCTTTCAGTTTTTCTGCTGTTACAAAAAGAGCTGTAGCATATAAACAACACATATTATCAAATTCATCCCCCATGTCTATATACATCCTAACAACTTCTTCAAGAACATCTACTGTTGTTGCGAAGTCATTTGCTGTTTCTGTTGAACGATAAAATGGAACTTTTGCTCCATATTGTTTTGCAATATCTGCGATTTCTTCGTCATCTGTGGATACCATAACCTCATCAAACAAACCAGAATTAAGAGCAGCCTCAATCGAATATGCGATAATAGGCTTACCCATAAATGGTTTGATATTTTTCCGAGGTATACGCTTGCTACCACCACGTGCAGGAATTATACACAAATTCTTCATCTTATTTCTTTACTTTTTTATTAAAAAAACAGACAGATCCAATTGAAAAGGAAAAAGTTACAGCTACCAATATACACTGCGCTAGTAATTGAGAATGAACTGTAGAAAGCAACTTATAATTAACAAATGAAAGGATGAACATTTGGGCTAAGAAAATCTCCCAAGAATTAACTCCCATCCATCTTATCATCTTAACAAGATATGAATCTTGATTTTTTTTCCACACAGCAATAAGAAAGAATATTATTAATAAAGTCCAAAAATAGACTGGCCATTGTTGACTTGACCACCCGCAATTATAAATTAAGGGTTTTAAATCATTGCTTGACAAAACAAGTAAATATAACAATGAGCATAATCCCAATATAATTAGGAAAACTATTTTATAGTCCTTGCGGTTTATCCATATCCAAGAAATAGCTGCAATAAATAAATAACGAAAGCAAGATAGTCTAAATAGACCTTCGGAAACATTCATAATGCTACATATAACGCTGAGTAATATACTTATTGCCAATAATATTAATATGCCATACCTATTAGTTTTTAAAAACATAACAAATATCAAAGGGATCAATATCCATATTTGTATATATACATATACAAAATATGAACCAGGGCCTACCCCCCCCAAGTTAAAACCTCTAAAAATACACTTCTATCTAATAGAAAAATTATTACTAATTGAGCAATATAAATAAGTATAAATGGTTTTACAATACGGTTATATGTTTTAATGATTCTATTTTTTGAATACCAATATTTTAAAATTTCGCAAGCATTTGTTTTTAAAGAGAGTGATCTAAAACCCAAATAAAATGTAACTGCAATGAACAGAGGAACAGCCTGTTTCAAATAGAATGAAGATACAATTTGATCTAAAGTTTCAGTTTTCAGACTATGTAAAACGAGCACACTAATTATTGCTATTCCTTTTATAAAATCTAATTCGTACTGATGTTTGTTTACAATTTCATTTGCGCACATATTCAATAACTTTAGCAATTACATATTGTTGCTCCTTATCTGTTAAAGTTGGATACATTGGCAAGGCAATACAATGCTTGTAGTATTCTTCCACAATAGGGAGATCTCCTTCTTTATTACCAAGCTGTTTGTAGTAAGGCATTAGATTTAGTGGATAATATAAAACTTGAGCAAATATTTTATTTTCGCGTAAATATTTGTAAAGACCAAGACGATCCTCTACTTGAATTATATATAGGTGATAAGCATGATAAACATCATCAGACTCGAAAGGCGTTTTTATACCTTCAATGGTCTTAAACGCTTCATTATACTTTTTAACTAAATCTCGGCGTAATTCTACATTATGACGTGCACGTTTTAGTTGGGAACATCCAAGAGCTGCTTGAAAATCTGTCAAACGATAGTTATAACCCAGCTCTACCATTTCATAATACCAAGGACCATCCTGACGTTCCATTAGAGCGGACTCATGAGTTATTCCATGAGTACGATATAGGGACATCTTCTCAAAAAGTTTATCATTGTTTGTGCAAGCCATGCCACCCTCTCCTGTGGTCATGTGCTTAACAGGATGGAAAGAAAATACTGTAATATCCGAATATCTACAACTACCAGTATATACTTTTTCACCGTCGCTATTGGTAAACCAAGCACCTGGAGCATGACACGCATCCTCAAGTATCCACATATCATACTCATCGGCAACCTTACGATATTCTTCCATATTAAATGGATAGCCAGCAAAATCAACAAGTACCATACCCTTATATGTACCTTTGGGCGAAGCGGAGAGCACTTCTTTCAATTTATCAATATCAAGTAAGTATGTATCGGGGTTAATATCAATAAACTTAACGTTACCTCCACAGAAACGTATACAGTTAGCACTAGATGCGAATGTTAATGGGGTACAAATCACATTATCTCCTGATTTTACATCAAGAGCCATAGCAGCTATATGTAAAGCAGCTGTAGCATTACTTACTGCTACAGAATGATTAACATGAACATAATCACAGAAATCCTTTTCGAAAGCTGGAATAGCTGGGCCACAAGTCAAATAATCTGATTTTAAAGTATCAACTACAACCCTAATATCTTCATCAGAAATAAACTGATGACCATAAGGAATTATTTTATCTATCATAACATTTAGAATTTTAACGAGGGCTTGATATACAGATGAATCTTATCTCTTAGAGAATCAACTGTTTCCCAAATGTGGTTTTCATTTGAACAATAATTAAAGTTTGATGGTACGAGTTGGGCATTGTAGTGTTCTATATAACGTCTCCTATTACAATTGTTGAATGTAATTGATGGCATTATTGCATAATAAGAGCCAAAATCTATTGTATTCACACTATCTGAATTAGTAATGAGTTCCTCATGTATTTTTTCACCAGCTCTGATACCCGTTTCTTCTTGTTCCATTTCCGGAGCAATCGCTGTTGCTAAATCTGTAATTCTATATGAAGGCATTTTGGGAATAAATATTTCTCCACCCATATGATTGGCAAGCGCAAATTTAACAGCTGTAACAACCTCTGGATTCGATATGATAAATCGAGTCATTTGTTTATTCGTAATTGGAAGGCTTTTCCCTCCGAGTTCCTTGCGTTGTAGGAAAAATGGAATAACGGACCCCCTGCTTCCCATTACATTGCCATATCGAACTACAGAAAAGCGTATATCTTTACTCCCTTTCATGTTATTAGCAGCTACAAAAAGCTTATCAGACACAAGTTGAGTTGCACCATAGAGATTTATTGGAGCACATGCTTTATCTGATGATAAAGAAACAACATCTTGCACTCTAGTTTTCAGAGCAGCGTCAATTACATTTTCTGCTCCAACTATATTTGTTTTAATACACTCCTCTGGATTATATTCTGAAGCAGCAATAGCAGCAATTGTTGCAGCATGAATAATAATGTTTACCCCTTCACAAGCCCGTATCAATCTTTCCTTGTCCCTGACATCTCCCAAGAAAAATCGTAATTGTGGAAACTGCTTCTCAGGATAGTCTTGTCTAAAATCTAATTGTTTCTGAACATCTCGAGAAAAAATAATTATTTTCTTCACTCCAGGATAATCTCGGAGTACTGTCTCAGTGAAGCAATGTCCAAATAGGCCAGAGCCTCCTGTTATTAAAATTGTCTTATTATTGAACATGTTAATTTATTATTTTATTTCAACAGGATCAAAATAAGTGTCAGGCCGATTTTGATCAAAACATCCATTGGCCCATATGACTGTTACCATGTCTTCAGTTTTAGATAAATTAATAAGGTTATGGGTATACCCCGAAATCATTTCTACAACTTCCAATTTTTCTCCGCTTACTTCAAAATTTAAAATTGGATATTCATTGCCATTTTCATCGAGCCCCTCCTTACGAAGTTGAATAAGACCATGACCACTAACTACCAGAAAACGTTCAACCAAATTATGATGCCAATGCTCTCCTTTCGTAATCCCAGGTTTTGAAATGTTTATACTGACTTGTCCGTGATTCTCTGTACGGATAAATTCAGCAAAGCTACCTCTATCATCCTTTTTCATATCCAAAGGATACGATATTTTATTCTTTGGTAAATAAGAAACGAATGTAGAATATAAAGCTTTTCTAAAGCCATCGCTGACACAAGGTATCTGCAAATCATAACGTCCTTTATCAAATGAGTGTAATAGATCTGCAATATCACCTAATCTAACCTTATATACAATAGGAACATAACAATATTTACCTTCTTTATATTCTTTACCACTAAGACTGTAGATAAGTTGATCCACAACATCGTCAATATAAACAAAGTTTAGAATTACGCTTGGATCATTGATTTGAATGGGTAGCCCGTTAGCAATATTATTACAGAAGGTCGCTACAACAGAATTATAATTTGGACGACACCATTTACCAAAAAGGTTAGGAAAACGATATACAAGAACTCTTGCACCGGTATCTTTAGAATATTGGAACATTAATTCTTCACCAGCCTTCTTTGATTGACCATAAGGATTATCAAGTGCTGCCTGGCTTGAACTACTAATCATAACAGGACAAGTATTATTATATTTTTTCAAAGTATCAAGGAGTGTATTAGTAAATCCAAAGTTACCCTCCATAAATTCTTTTGTATTTTGCGGTCGATTGACGCCAGCAAGATTAAATACAAAATCACAATCCTTACACCATTGGTCTAATTCTTCACGTGTACTATCAATGTCATATTCGTATACGACATCAATAGGCTCAAATAGTTTATACCAGCGAGCCTTTTTGTCTCGAATATTGCGCAATTGTGAACAAAGGTTTTTCCCAACAAAGCCCTTAGCACCAGTTACAAGTATCTTCATTATAAATATTATTTACGCCAAACCATTTTATTGACAACGCCAACATAAGATTGAATTATTTTAACAACTTTAGTGGAAACATTTTCTTCTATATAATCTGGTACTGGAATGCCATAATTACCATCCTTACAAAGTTCGACTGCAGTTTCAACAGCCTGAAGCAGACTGTTTTCCTCTATACCAGCAATAATAAATCCAGCTTTATCAATTGCTTCAGGGCGTTCTGTAGATGTCCTTATACATATTGCCGGAAAAGAATAGCCAACCGACGTAAAGAAAGATGATTCTTCGGGCAATGTTCCACTATCTGACACTACAGCATAAGCGTTTATCTGTAAGCAATTGTAATCATGAAATCCAAGGGGTTCATGTTGTAAAACGCGTGGATCAAGTTTAAAATTACTAGTAGCTAATCTATTTCTCGAACGTGGATGACAACTATAAAGAATAGGCATATCATATTTTTCAGCCATTTTATTTATCGCCGAAAATAGACTTATAAAGTTTTTCTCAGTATCAATATTCTCCTCTCGATGTGCACTTAGAAGTATATATTTTCCTTTTTCTAATCCTAAACGTTTATGAATATCTGAAGATTCGATTTTAGAGAGATTTTCATGAAGAACCTCTGCCATAGGGGAACCTGTAACATACGTACGTTCTTTAGGCAATCCGCAATCCGCAAGATATCTACGTGCATGCTCAGAATAAGCCATATTAACGTCACTTATTATATCTACAATTCGTCTATTTGTTTCCTCTGGCAGACATTCGTCTTTACAACGATTTCCCGCTTCCATGTGAAAGATTGGTATATGTAGCCGCTTTGCACAGATAACTGATAAACAACTATTTGTATCACCAAGAACCAATACCGCATCAGGCTTCGTAGCAGCAAACAATTTATATGAGCAGTTAATAATATTTCCACATGTTGCCCCCAAATCATCTCCTACGGCATCCATATAAACATCAGGATTGCCTATCTTCAAATCTTTGAAAAATACACCATTTAAGTTATAATCGTAGTTTTGCCCTGTATGTGCTAAAATGACATCAAAATATTTTCTACATTTATTAATTACCGCAGCTAAACGAATGATCTCAGGTCTTGTTCCAACAACAATTATAAGCTTAATCTTACCATTATCTTTAAAACTTACATCACGGTAATCGTACTTTGGATTCTTCATAACATAACGCTTTATATTAATTACTGAACGAAATTACCTTCTCCAGCCAATTCTTTTTGAATGTAATCCAAAGTTGCAATTTTCTTCTTTGTTTCTTCCAAGTTTAGTCTTCTCGTATTATCAGAATTAAATTCTGTAAGCTTATTCCTTTGAGATTCTCCTTCCTTAAAAAATTTATCATAATTTAAGCCTCTATTATCAGCTGGTACTCTATAAAATTCGCCCAAATCTTCTGCTTTGGCACATTCTTCGTTTGTAAGGAGAGTTTCATACATTTTTTCTCCATGACGAATTCCTATCACCTTAATATCTTCCTTTTTGCCTCCGAATAAATCACATACCGCTTCTGCTTGTGTCTGTATTGTACATGCAGGTGCCTTTTGCACAAGTATATCACCATTATGACCATGTTCGAATGCAAATAATACCAAATCTACGGCTTCCCCCAGTGACATTATGAAGCGTGTCATGTTAGGTTCTGTCAAAGTAATAGGGTTTCCATTACGTATTTGCTCTATCCACAATGGAATTACAGATCCTCTCGAACACATTACATTACCATAACGCGTACAACAAATCTTTGTTCCACCCGAATATCTTGATTTTGCAACTGCAATCTTTTCTTCAATAGCTTTTGTAATTCCCATAGCATTAATTGGATAAGCTGCTTTATCTGTTGATAAACAGATAACCGCTCCAACTTCAAACTCAATGGCTGCAGTTAGCACATTATCTGTTCCAATGACATTGGTTTTAACAGCCTCCATAGGAAAAAATTCACAAGAAGGTACTTGCTTCAAAGCCGCAGCATGAAAGATGTAATCAACTCCAGGCATTGCATTACGACAAGACTGAAGATCTCTAACATCACCTATAAAGTATTTTATTTTATGTGCAACGTCAGGGTATTTAACTTGATATTCATGACGCATATCATCTTGTTTCTTTTCATCTCTTGAGAAAATACGAATTTCTCCAATATCTGTACGAAGAAAACGATTTAAGACTGCATTACCGAATGAACCTGTGCCACCAGTAATCATTAGGGTTTTACCTGCAAAAATGCTCATATTTGTATTATTTAGATTATTTATATCAATTATTGATGATATTTCCCTTTAGCTTATACTATTGCAAAATGGATAAAGACAACCCCAATAGTAGCATTCCTCTTTCACAAGAATCGCTTCCAGCAAAAGCGTTCCATCGGACACAGTCTTTGCGTAAAAAGTCAATACGTGAAATACTCAAAGAAATATTCTCTTTACCTATTAGTTTAGTTAGAGTGCGAAACATGCTCACAAAGAGTAAGCGTCCAAAATCAGGGTACTCCCTTTAGGAAAAATGCCTCTATGCATCTTCTTTCATTTGGAACATTAAATTTTAACGTTAATTATTCTGTTTGATACCGATTGTCATCGGCAAAAGTTTCTCGTAATCCTCTCTTCCACTACCCAATTCTTTAAGTACCATTCGGAAGTAATCTCTAAACGAGATACCTACCTGCTTACAGGTTTCTATAAAAGTATTGTAAACTGCCGAGTTCAAAGCACCTTTTGTGCAACCGAAGAATAAGCTGTTTTTGCGTTGCACGGTTAAAGGTCGAATGGCTCTTTCAGCAGCCAGATTATCAATCGTATACTCTTCATTGTTACGATAAGCAAAGAGTTGCTTCCAGAATGAATGGAGATAATTCAAAGCCCGACGCAGTAAATCACTCATTTCATCTTTGGGTAAGGACAGTAAGTCAAATAACTCATTCCATAGTTCCTCAACTATGTTAGTGGTGAAAGCGTCTTTGCGCCGATTCCTTATCTCTTGTGCGGCCCCCCTGCCTTCGATAATCATCCTCAAGCAGGTAAAGAGCACCGATCTTCTCCAAGAAGAAACGGGCCTTCTCTCAGCCTTGATTATAGGCGTCTTTGAATTTATTACGAGCATGGGCAAGACAACATAAATGTTCCACTCCATCAGCTCGTCATCAAAATACATATAGACGTTATAATCTTCGCTGCTGTGCATAATATCATGTTTAAATGTTCAGCAGCGAATGTATAGCTTTTAATTTAAGCCCTAATTTGAGTGCTTACCCTTAGAAGACCCTCCGTTTGGTAAAGGAACCATCGTTTTTCAAAATCGGATATGCTGTACATAATAATCTATTTTTAATACAACACAAAGGCAAAGACTATGACCATAGATTCAAATACGCGTTTTTTGGACGCTTACGATTTATCAATTATTGGCATACTGCCAATCCAATATTAGCCATCTCACGGCTTCAATTTAACAAAAGCAGGATATTTAACACCGCAGCCAATCAACGGGTCTAAATAACCTTCTCCCCGAACAGTAGAATACATTTTACAACCATCCCAGAGTTGTATTTCTATATCACATTCAATCGTAACAACAGCCACCCCTACAATATCTGTAGGAATGGTCAAAGTAGCCGAAGCATCGGTACGCCCAAAGTGGCTACTCTTTTTCCTCTGATTATAAATCGTATATCATACATCGCAATTGACTGCTCTATTCGTATCCTTTACAGTCAAAAAGAAATGCTTTGCGAATTAACCAACCTGAAATTGAGAGTTAGAAGTAATAGCCTTTGTGACGGTTTTCCAACAGCTCGCTTTCGCCACCATGCAGATACATTGACCCGTAGCGGTAAACCGTTGAAGTATCTACACCCAAGCAGGAGGCGACGAAAGAGGGAGAATTGCCCATACCAAGCATGCCTATGCACGTGTGACGTGCATAGGCTGGACTTCCGGCAAGATTACGTTGAAGCTTGCGCAAAATTTCTGTTTCGGATGGGGACAACTTTATTAACATGCCGAAAAGTTAATGCTTTTCGGGGAATTATTCGCAATTCAATTACTTTTGACTATAAGAAGGTTATCATATCGCGATGAACTCGGAAAGTAGACAATTTTTATTCTTCAACATACTCCCACGGATAAGGATTATCCACCACAGTCTGAAACTCGTTGATAGCCTCTTGCTGTTCAGTAGTAAGTGACACCGAATCCCAAGAAGCGATAATTGCACGGGCTTCGTCAGCCAAAGGCTCGTCGAATACCTCACCATAGCAGGCAGTAAGCAGACGAAGCTTCAATAGTGAAGCGGGAAGAGTATCGAGGATATCCCAGCAACGATCTAATATCTTCTGGACATGTTCGCGCTTTTCTCCGTGGTCGATGAACGATGCGTTGTAACCCATTAGGAGAGCGAGACAGACAGAGGCCTGTTCTTCAACCGTGGAACCTTGGACATCGGAATTATACAATGTTGTGGTCAAGCGGTAAACTTCATTGTTGCGGCGGGACAAGTCATCGCTGTAAATGGGACTCCCGTCCATGCCCAAATACATCAGGTCGTGCGCGGCACGCTGAAGGGAAGCTACTTCTTCGGAAAGAGTCATAATAAATTTGAATTATGAATTATTTGATTACTTCTATAAGATCAGGGTGAATAGTGGCCATGGCAACAGCTATGACACCTTGTATAGCAATGACTACGCGACGATCCCGGGCACCTTTCACTTTCAGGAAAACACCTTCCTGACCCTCGAAGTCACCACCTGTAATACGAACTTTGGTTCCTTTGGACAAGTTGAGTTCATCGGGTTGAAAGTATAAAAGATGGTCACTGTAAGTACCGGCTACAGCGATGAAACGCTGCATTTCATTGTCGGGGATAATGATCTTCTTACCGCTACGGGTATCGGTGATATATTGCAAATAAGCAACCATAGACTTGACACGCTTCACTTCGGAAGGACAAGCATGAATAAAAATTAGATTGTGAATGATAGGAACCAAAACACGGACTTTTTTCCCTTTCTTTATACTTATCTTATATTGCATAGGAACAAAACAGCCCAAGTTCTCTTTCGCAAGCAACCGCATAGCGTCAGTCTCTCGACGATAAGTGGCACGCATAGCGAACCATATTTCGGTCTCTTTTTCCACTTCCATTATACGATTATTTCAGAAAAGGACATTCTCCCGGGGCTTTGAACTTCTTACATACACTTGAAATTCAATCACTTGCGAGTACTTTATGTAATATACGGCAAGCTTTGTACTCTCTTGCCACGGTTTCTTGTAGTTACTCATTACCTATCTGGTAAGAAACTATAAACAAACGAATTATACTAAAAAAACGTGTTTTTAAACGTTCGTCTATTTGAACACTATTTTTGTATTCATTTTTTCAGTATCGAAACATAAAAGCAGACAGATAAAAAAGAGATTTTTATCCATAGATATCTATCTAGAAATTAATATATTAAGGTAGAAAGGCAAGAGTGCAAATCTTTTTTTTAATTAAACATTTTGCTATTATGAAAATACCCCTTATCTTTGCGTTCAAATAGACGAACGTTTTTTGAAACATCTCTCCTTAAACAAATTATCTCACTATAAGCCAACAGCTTACCTCCAAAAAGAAATTAAACTCCACAATTTATCTTATATTTGTAAGCTTACTAAATTTTTCGTCCATACCTTTGCAACATTTTATACAAATAAAAATCACTAAAATTAAAAAGATTATGAACTACGAAAACAAACAACAAGAAGAAAAAAAAAGAATTCAAAAAAAACAAAACGGGCAACAAGCAAATCTCTGACAATAGAGACCTTAAGTCAAACAGAGGACGAAAAAAGGAGAAACCCATACAAGGGATTGTTTTGAAACACTACGAATGCTTAAAGCTACTAATCACACTCTATCAAGATGGGGCAATGGGTATAAAAAAGGAGACATCACAAATTGCATTAGCACGATATATAGACGACAAAAAACTATTAGGGAATATTCGAAATGGAATATTCATTCCATTGAAGTTCAGCACTATTCTAAAGGAAACAAACACCATCTGGAACGAAATGCTACGAGATAAATCCATTGGCATAAAATAGACAAGAAAACACACCATGAATTATTATACTCCAACCTAATCGGCAAACACTCTACCTTCGGGCCGACAAACAATTTATAAACTTTAAAATCATTATAATATGAAGAAGTTGAAAAGCCCGGCGTCACAAAGTGAAGCCATGAAACTGAGATGGAAAAAACGGATCGTCTTCGAGAAAGGATACACCGAGTCGTGCGCCGAATGGATGGCAGAACGGCTTGAAGCACTCCTGGACCATATGCAATATGGACATGCAACGGTAGCTTACCGAAAACAAAACGGGAGTTTCCAACTGGTGAAAGCAACGTTGATTTACTACGAAGCGGAGTTCCGTAAGAAGTATGATCCCGCAGAAGTAGAAGGTGCCGTAGTTTACTGGAATGTGGACGAACAGAGATGGACGACGTTTCAAGTGGAGAATTTTATGGAGTGGAGACCGGTGGTATAGGGTGCCACCATAGATTACACGGATTTTCACGGATGAATTATTTATACTTTGAGGAATCAAGTGAAAACGTCTTTGGAAATCCGGAGTAATTTGTGGTAAATGTATTATTGAAAGTACAAACAACTAATCTAAAAAAACAAATATGGCAATAGCATACGACGGGATCAATTATTTTCCGGTGGGCGTAAACTTCATGGAAGAGAACGCAATGGAAGTGATAGAAGCTAAATATGGAATAAAAGGATCGGCAATTGTGCTGAAACTGATGTGTAAGATTTACAAGGAGGGATACTACATACGATGGGATGAAGAACAATGCCTGATTTTCGCAAACAAGGCAGGAAGAGAGGTGCAGGCAGAAGAGGTGCAGGGGATCATCGAGATTCTGTTCACCAAAGGAATACTGGACAGAAACAGTTATCAGGAAAACGGAATACTGACTTCGGAAAGTATACAGAAAGTATGGATGGAAGCGACAAAGCGAAGGAAAAGAGAGTTGTCAGAGCTCCCTTACCTGATGGTGAAACCGGAAAAAGAAAATGGAAAAGCCGACACTCCCCCGGCACTGCAAGAAATTCAGCAACCAGAACTGTTCAAAAAGGAAAAAACACCTGTTAACCCGAAAAATGTAGTACATCATGTAGCCGTTGACGCAAAAAATGCATGCAATTCCGGACAAAGTAAAGTAAAAGAAAATAAAGCAGAGGAAAATAAAGAATTTCCCCCCTCAGCTCCCCCCAAAGGGGAGGGAGAAGAGCGGAAGGGGGATTCTGCTTATCTCCCGATACCGGGATACGCCTTCAATACAATGACGCACAATTACTCGGGACTGATGGACACGCTAAAGAGATTGAACATTACCGACACCGGGGAAGTAAACTCCATACTCAGGCTGTCGGACTATGGGAGGAAGGGAACGACGGTATGGAAACTGATTGCCAACACTTGCTGGAGCGACATCGGAGCCAAAGGAAGATACCTGATAGCGGCGCTAAACAAGACGAAAAGAAGGTAGCAGAGAGTGTCAGTCCCCTATTTGTAGTTGACAAAAAAGCAAGTATACAGGCTTTTGACCAGAAAGGGATTCAGCGAAACAAAGAAGTAAAAAGTGTGCTTAACGAACTAAAACACAGTGTTTTTAAAGCACAAGATTTCTCTCGCCCAAAGCTTTGTTTTAACGCTACGTTAAAGCTTGTTCTTTAAATGCAAATAGCAAGTGTTTTCAATGCAAAAGGCTTGTTATTTGCACACAAGAATAAAATAACGGAGAAATGGCGTTAACAATGTTAATTGAGGGCCAGTATTCTCACATAAAATTATACCAGTTTCTTTTTCTTCCTGTAGTTTTCACGAAACTCTTTGGGCGAACATTCTTTCTTTTTCTTGAAGATCCGATTGAAATTAGAAAGATTATTAAACCCGCATTCATAACAGATTTCAGCAATAGACATAGTAGAATCAACCAGCAGGCGGGCAGCAAACCCCAAACGAATGTCAATGATATAGTCCGAAAGATTCTTACCGGTACGCAATTTAAAGAAGCGACTGAAAGATACCGGAGTCATTCCTACCATATCGGCCAGCTGATTCAGGCGGATCTCTTCCTGATAATGGGCATTAATATATTCCTGCACTTTCTGCACACGGCGGCTATCCGAATGAATGCCGATTTTCGCGAAGGAAGAACTTGACAACGTACGGGCCTCTTCATTGAAAAGTGACAGTTCATAAAGTATGGTCAAGAACTTGATGACAGCATAAAACCCCTGTTTCTCGGATGCCAGCGTATCGAGAAGGGGATAAATTTTCAGGATGGCGGACATCGGAAAACAAAGACCTTTCTGAGCTTTCTCAAGCATATCACGAATAGAATCGAACTGATTCTTATTGATAAAACTTTTGAAGAAAAGATCGGAAGAGAACTGAATCGTTATTTCACGGATCTCTTTCGAATGACAATCATGTTGTTCCCATACATGTTCCAGATCTTTTCCGGTAATCAGAACCAAATCATAATCACTGATCACTTCTGCCGAATCACCGACGATCCGTCGCACACCGGCTGCTTTCTCCGTAAAGTTCAGCTCAAATTCGGCATGATTGTGAATGGGATAAGTAAACTCCGTTTTATACCGTTCGGCAATGTAGAAACAATCCTTATCGGACAGCGGAGTGATCTCCCGAATAATGTTGCTTTGTAGTGCATTCATAGCTAATATAGTATTATTAGCCACAAATATAACACACTTTTTTAATTTCTTCTATTCCACTCCCGAAAATCTTCTCCCGTAGGATTCTGGAATACGCGCAAACCAAATTCCGGAACAATGGCAAGCAGATGATCGAATACATCGGCCTGAATTCCTTCGTAAGGTACCCACTCTTTCACAGCAGAAAAAAAGTAAAGTTCGACCGGAATACCTTGTTCGGTGGGCTGAAGATACCGTACCATACAAGTGAGGTTCTTATTGACATCGGGAAGACTTTTCAAGTAGTTGGTCAGATAGGCACGGAATACTCCGAGATTGGTCTGACGTCGCCCATTGACCAAAATAGAGTTGTCTATGTGATGTTCTTTATTATACTCTTTCACCACCTGCTCGGTCTGCTCCACATAATCGGTCAACAATTGGATTTTCTTATATTTAGCCAACATTTCGGGGGTACAGAATCTTACACTGTTCATATCGATATTGATAGAACGCTTCACACGCCGTCCACCGGACTCTTGCATACCCCGCCAATTCTGAAAAGAATCGCTGACCAGCAGATAGGGAGGGATGGTAGTGATGGTATTGTCCCAATTGCGCACCTTCACCGTATTGAGCGTCACTTCAATCACCGTACCGTCGGCTCCGTATTTGGGCATAGCAATCCAGTCACCTACTTTCAGCATATTATTTGCAGAAAGTTGAATGCCGGACACAAATCCCATGATACTGTCTTTAAACACCAACATCAGGATGGCAGCCGAAGCACCAAGCCCGGTGAGCAATACCATCGGAGATTTATCTATCAATACACTGATAACAACAATTCCTCCAATGAAAAATAGTATCACTTGTGCCGTTTGCAACAAACCTTTCAATGGTCGATCACGAAACTGTTCTCGCTCACTGTATACATGATAAACAGCCGACAGAAATGCACTGATAAAACGCAGAAAAACCGCAATGATATAAATCATGCAGATACGACGGATAAAATCGAGGGCACTTACATTCGGAATTGCCAAAGGAATCAACACATAAATAATGATGGGGGGGACAAGATGACTGAGGTAAATCAAAACTTTACGGTCGAACACAATATCATCCCAGGTTGCTTTGGTCTTTTTCACTAGTTTGGCAACTACTCTTAAAAGAATGTTACGACAAATAAGATCGGCTAAAAAGGCAATGCCAATAATCAGTACCAGTGTCATAATGGGACCTACTTCACTGGAGTCAAATCCCCAGGAAACGAATAAGTCATTTATTTTTTCGGTTATCTGTTCCATATAAAAACTCTTTTATGTCTTCTTTCAACCATTGATAAAGGTATAAATCTTTGTAAGCACTATTTTTGCGAAGCATTACCTCCACATTGACCTGACTGTTTTGATAACAAGTCAGTTCATTATGAAATTGTTCGTCATGTTCCGCCAATTTTTTGATTTCTTGTTCCCGTTCGCGTCGCAGGGCTGTACAAACGGGAGTCAATACTTTCATCACGACATTGTCCATGATGTGATGCCCCTGAATAAACAGATATGTTGTGTCAGGAAGCACTCCAAGTCCTTTTAATTCGACCGATAACTTATCGACCTCTTCGATACCTTGTGGAAAACGCGTGGATAACTCAGAAAGTTTAGACGTTACCGAACGCCTCACTGCCTCCAAAGAACGTTCCGGATGCCTCAAGCTGACATCGTGCAAACGAACACAGGCATTGAATTCACTCATAGTAAACGTATAAGTATCATGACGACGATAAAACCAGACAGACCACAGGAAAAGCGGATAAGCAATCTGAGAGTATCGTTTCATAAACTCATTGAAGTCAATCAGGTGTCTGTCGTTCAAAGTGGCTTGCACACAGACCTCATGCAAGCTATCGGCATAACAATGATAGTTTTCAATAGCATAAGCATAGGTCTGAAAAATATATCTATTACGATTAATTTTACGTGAAGTAGCAGTAGCTCCTTGCAACAAAAAGTCATAATCGCTATCCACACAGGCAATCAGACTTTTGCCTAACTCGGCCGTATTAAGGGTATTCATCAGTACCATTTTCTTGCCTTTAGCCAAAGATGTAGCCGAAGGAAGCATCACCTGAAAATAATGTTCTTCGTCCTCAAACTCCTCAAGCAGTGTACGCCAGAAAGCTACATCGTCATAACTCTCAACATAAGCTACAATCCGGCGGCGCGCCTTTTTAGAGTATAACTTATGAGCAGCATTGAAATAGGAAGAAGTCAGATTGTCTTTGAGACTGATTGCCATAGGTCGTGTTTTAGTTAAATGCTACTTATAGCTGGTTGCAATATCACTTACTTCGGTCACAGCATCGAGCCATCCTTCCATGATCACTGCAGGAGAATGTGTCGTTAGTATAATCTGCACATTCGGATTCAGTTCACGGATCATCGATATCAGCTTTTGCTGCCATTCGATATGCAAAGAAGCTTCGGGCTCGTCCATGAACAATACGCAATGGGCATTATCCTGTACAAGTACAGTAAGCAGAATAACTAACATCTGCTTTTCACCGGAAGAAAGTTTATAAGGAAACAGAAGTTCACCATCCTGATAGAAAGCAATATCATTGCGTCTACGGTCTATTTTTTTACGGGTATAGCTGAATAGTTCGTCAACCATGTCTTGAAAACGACGTTTAGCAATGGAAAGCGTGGCTGCTTTACTACGTTCTTCCTCGTTATTGCTGCTCAACAGCTCGATCATCTTATTGCCTATATTGACTTGATAATCCAGATAACGGCGCTGCAACAGATAGAGTTGCCAGTCGAGTTCGGACTTTACATTCTTATCTGCCATACGGGCTGTGAAATCCCCCATAATAAGCGGACGATCGTAACTACGGATAACATCATAAGGAATGTAAGTAGCTTCGGGATTGTCGAAAAAGATATGTACTCCGTTTTTTTCATCACTCTTCACTTCACCCGACAGTTGCTCGAGATACCCGACCGATCGATTCAGGATAGTGGTTTTTCCAACTCCATTGATTCCGGATAGTATATTGACATCCGGACGAAGGTCCCAGACTATATTGAAACGGTCCCATAATCCGTCTATTTCAATTCGTTTGATATAATTGGCTGATAGTTCCATAAATGGTTGCATTTAAATTAAACAAATATAGAAAATTCAAACGATAAATTGGTTACTTTTGCATCAGTTTTCAATAAAGGTAACATTTTCGGTATGGAGATTGATAAGAATCTGAAAGGACACGCATTGGCATTTACAGCCAACGTGATGTGGGGGCTGATGTCCCCCATCGGTAAATCGGCATTGGCAGAGTTCTCAGCGCTTTCGGTAACCACCTTCCGCATGGTAGGTGCCGCAGCAGCTTTCTGGATACTTTCCGCTTTCTGCAAACAAGAGCAGGTAGGACACCGTGACATGGTGAAGATTTTTTTTGCTTCTCTGTTTGCCCTTGTTTTCAATCAGGGGATATTTATATTCGGATTGTCTCTCACTTCTCCGATAGACGCATCTATCGTAACAACAACTTCACCTATCATCACCATGATTGTGGCAGCTATCTATCTGAAAGAACCGGTTACCAACAAAAAGGTTTTGGGCATCTTTATCGGAGCAATGGGAGCGTTAATCTTAATTCTAAGCAGTCAGGCAGTAAGTGCAGGAGGAGGAAGCATTTGGGGAGATTTACTTTGCATGATTGCGCAACTTAGCTTCTCCATCTATTTAACCGTATTCAAAGGGTTATCCCAACGCTATTCGGCCATCACGATTAATAAGTGGATGTTTATCTATGCATCCATCTGTTATATTCCTTTCTCATACCAGGATATAGCAAGCATTAAATGGGACAGCATTTCGACAGCCGCCATCTATCAAGTACTTTATGTGGTACTATGTGGAAGTTTCATTGCTTACATCTGCATCATGACCGCGCAAAAACTAATGCGCCCTACAGTAGTAAGCATGTATAATTATGTACAGCCTATTGTTGCTTCTATTGCTGCTATTTTAATGGGAATCGGAAGCTTCGGCTGGGAAAAAGGAGTTGCAATCGCATTAGTATTTCTTGGAGTCTACTTTGTGACTCAAAGTAAATCGAAAGCAGATTTGGAAGGTGTGTCATAACTCACCACAGAATTTTGACACACCTTTATCATTATTTCAGATCTTCAAAATAGGTATCGAGTAGGCTCTTGGCAGCAACAAAAGAGGTCAGATTCCCCCTGAGCACTTGTTGCTCCTTTTCTTGTAACATCGATTCGATCTTGGCATTATGATAGAAACTGTCACGTAACTGTTCATTGATGCTTTCATACATCCAGTATTTACTTTGTTCGTTACGGCGATATTCAAAATAGCCATTACCTTTCACAAAATCGATATACTCATACACCATATCCCATATTTCCTTTACCCCAAGATTATAGAATCCGGAATATGTGAGTACACGCGGTGTCCATCCGGAATCGGGAGCGGGAAAAAGATGCAAAGCATTACGGAACTGAGCAGCGGCTAATTTGGCTTTATCGATATTGCTACCATCAGCCTTATTAATCACAATACCATCTGCCATTTCCATGATACCGCGTTTAATACCTTGAAGTTCGTCTCCCGTACCGGCCAACTGAATCAACAGAAAGAAATCGACCATCGAGTGAACAGCCGTTTCACTCTGTCCCACTCCCACCGTCTCTACAAATATCTTATCGAAGCCGGCCGCTTCACACAGAATGATTGTTTCACGGGTTTTACGGGCTACTCCCCCCAAAGAACCGGCGGAAGGGCTAGGACGTATAAATGATTTAGGATGCACTGAAAGCTGCTCCATACGGGTTTTATCACCCAAAATACTTCCTTTGCTGCGTTCACTGCTCGGGTCGATGGCTAAAACAGCTAACTTACCTCCCTTTTCGAGAACGTGCAATCCAAAGACATCAATCGAGGTGCTTTTACCGGCTCCCGGTACACCACTGATACCTACACGGATTGAATTTCCGGAATAGGGCAGACATTTTTCAATAACTTCCTGGGCAGTAGCCTGATGTTCAGGACGCACACTTTCTACCAAAGTCACAGCCTGACTCAAGATCGTCACATCTCCCTTGACAATCCCCTCCACAAACTCACTAACCGACAATTGACGCTTCTTTACCTTCCGTTTCAGATAAGGATTTACAGATGACGGTTGTTCAATGCCTGCATTCACAACCAAACCTTTATACGCTTCGTTATTCTCAGGATGTTCCATGGCAGATATTAATTATGTGATTCGTTATTCGTAGCTTTTACATCGATCTCCACTTTCGGTTGCACCGGATCATTGGTGATCATCAGGATCCGTAAATGTCTCTTTTTCTTTCCAAGGTTCTTTTTCAGAACAGTCACCCTCAGCCGAGTACTTTCACCCGGTTGCAGTACAGTTTTTTTCAAAGCAACCCCCACTGCCGGATTAAACACTTGCAGTTTGCTAATTTGCAGAGGAGATTTACCCGTATTAGTGATAACAATGTCTCGTCTGGCTTTGTTTTTCTTGGCCAGCACCTGACTTAAATCAATCTTAGATTCGGACAGGCGAATAACAGGAGCGACCGCCTTATCCTGTTCGGTCATTCCTGAAAAGTCCGGAAGAAGGACTGCTGACACAGGTATTTCGTTCTCTTCACCCACTTTATCACCGGCAAAACGAGCCAGATAAACAGAAGACTGGGTCAAGCCCAAATCCATTAGTTGTTTGGTGTCGAGTGTGAGAGTAATGGTTCCTTTCTTACCCTTTAAAAGGACGGTCGGATTAGTTTCCATTTTCAGATAAGGCGGAAGGTGCATCAATACAGGTTCGTATGGACGATCGGAAAGATTGACTACTCCTAATGTGATTACCGGTTTCTCTCCACTGTGTGCATCCGGAAAATCAATATCTGTACGATCAATCCGGATTTGCCCGATTGCATAAGGATGTGTTTTAGTAAAGTCCTTGATTTCCTGAACCACCTCCCCGTCAAAATTCAGATAAACCAAACTGGGCTGTGCATTGCTGTAAATGCCGATTGACTTATTGAAATGCCCTAGCGCTTTAGCATCAAATGTAGCACTAACTGTTCCTTTTTCTCCGGGAGCAATCGGAGTTTTCGTCCAGTTAGCAACCGAACAGGCACAAGAAGTGGTAACATTAGTCAGTACCAAAGGTTTATCACCTGTATTGGTAATAGTATATTCTACAGAAACCGGACGTTTCCATTCGATTTGTCCGAAATGATGGGTCTCCTTATTAGAAGAGATACGAGGTTGAGCTACAGCCGATAAAGTAATAGTAAGTAAAGTAAATATGAAGAGTAAACTACGTTTCATTCGTCTCTGTTTTATAATTATTAGTTGTTTAGAGTACAAAAATAGGGGTTTTCAGTGAGATTCTGCCATTGATTACATATTTTTAAGCACAAGACATGATAGCATACTTCTTTTGTAAATACTCTTAAAGCAACTATTTACCACTATCCATTAACATAGATATGGCTTTCTCGTATTGCTGCCATGACTGCTTATTACGTAAAGGGTTTCCCAACCATACTACCTTATTTGAGCGGTCTATAACGAAATCTTGATATAAAGGATTATCAAAAATACCATTTTCTTTTTTAAAACATCCCAATGAATCAAAAAATATCGGATAACTGACATGCATTTGTCTAAACACCTCATTAACAGTAAAAGTATCTTTTTCATGCACAATCATAAGAACTCCTGTATGCGTATCCAGCAACCGACGCTTATTTGTTTTCATATATTGCATCTTCTCCAAACTACAAGGTGTACAATTACCCGAATCGACATAAGATATCAGTAAAAATTGGTCTTTAAAAGCCTTATTACCAACCGTATTAAAGTTTTTATCGGAAAAGATAATTTCTTTTCCGATAAAAGCTTCTAGTTCCGGATATACGTTTTTCTTTTTACCACAGGATAATAGAACAATGGTGCAGAACATCAGACTAAGAATTCCAAGCTTTCCCATCAATACTTCATTTACTAAGCCAGGAAACGTCATAAGCCCAAATCGAATCATCTTCACCCTGAGCGTACAATCTATTATTTTGAGGATCTAAAGTGATCCAAGAGATCTCCTTATCCAACTGTATCTTATATACGGGCCGCCCTTCCCAATCGAAGACATGGACAGTCTTTGATTTAAAAGGATACTTACCTCCCATTTCTGCCTGATCAATATAAAGGGCAAATATATATCGTGAATTCACAGCCGCACTTGTATAATAATAGCGTATGCACTCAAGATTTTGTTCTATATCACTGAAGTCAAGCGTATCATCCATCCTGTACCCTACTTGTTTTCCTGACTTTACATCTAATATGGTGATCTGGGCAACCCGCTGCATGGCAATGGCCACTTTAGTCTGATCTGGATGTATATAACTATGATTAGCGTAAAACATGCCACTCAGAACATCATATTTATCATCCTTCAAAATAACCGGTCGGTTGAACAACTTATATTCCTTCACTTTATTCCCCAAAGAATCTTTATATAAATAAAATTTGCGCGGAATATATTCTTTACCTTTGGAATACTGTTCCTCACACTGATTTTGCCCTAATATATATCCATCTTTCAAAAAGAACAGGGTAGTAGCCGGGTAAACGAAATATTTATTCCAATCCATGGGAATAATAGCATCGCAAACAGTAGCTCCTGTCTCTATAGACTTTGTAATATTCAATAATCTAGCTGATTTGGCATTATCTCTGACCCATAACTTCAATTCGCCATTCTCCCTTATAAACTGCTGAGAGTTTTTACAGGATAAATAGTCATTTGGCCCTTGCCCTTTGGGACATAAAGAAGCGATATGTTTGCCACTATTCACACTAAATACATACATCCAGCAATCACTATATTTATGCGAAGTAAAAAACAATAATGAGTCATACGCTAATACTGAACCGTCATAAATATCTTCAAGCTCTACTTTTACCGGAGACAACAAAGTATCGTTATCAAACGATTTGATAACTGTTATATCACCATTAAAGTAAAGATCCGTCTCTTCTTTACAAGCAAAAAAAACAAATCCGACCATGAAAAGGATTAAAATAAACCTATTCTTCCATTTATTTTTTAAAACCATCATTCTAACATGTATTAGTTAACTATCTCGTACAATAAAGAAAACTATATATCCAATCTTTGTGACCTTCGGTAGTACCAGATGGACAACGGTAAATAACGCTTTCGGTAGTTCCTGAATTACACACCAAATAATACTCTCCCGTAGAATCATCTTTTGTAAATTCACTGGAGCTTACACACTTTTTTATCGTAGTTGATGGATTATCCTCATTCCCTATACCATCGCCTTCAGCATTAGCAAGAGATTCAACATTTGCCAATGCAATATCTCTGGTGTTCTTTTTATTATCTACGAATTTAAGAAACACAACTCCTGCTAAAGCAGAGAAACAAAGCACTGTTAGAATAGTAAATAATTTTTTTATTTTCATAAAAATAGATTTAAGGTTTAACAATCATATCCTACAAAGATAAGTTTTATTTGCAACAAAAACCATTTTAATAAAAATATTATAATATAATTCAAAGATTATAAACTAAAAATAAAAAAGAGATGCAGATACTTACATAATCCAAGTATCTGCATCTTAAAAAAGACAGAGTTCTATTTACTGAGAAACTTCGTAACGGGCAGAAGCTGAATGGGCAGCATATTCGGGTGCATAGGCACTTTGAATAGTAGCAATTCCTGCTTCATAACTTCCCGCACGATCTACACGATAACTGTATTCTAAAACATAAGTCCCCTTATTCAAAGTATCGAAGAAGAAATCGGTAGAAGCATCTTTTACTGCAACATAACAACCGACATCACCGACATTACGATATCCGGACAGGACCTCTACCGGTTCAAGACAAGCAGCACGTTGATCTTTCAATTGTACAAAGTCCATTGTACGATCGAGACGAACGGTCAGACGAACAACTACTTTATCACCAACCTTTAATTGAGTTTTACCGATAACCGGCTGTAACCGGCGATTATTATTAACAATCGTCTCTACATACAATTTCTTATCAACATTCAACCCACTTCCCTGGCGGACCACTTTATCAAGATTCTCTTCGAACTGTGCATAAACTGCTCCCCAGGCAATACCCGGATCTCTCTTTTCAACGATAATCTCATCGGTATTCACGGTCTTCTTATCGGTAAAAGTCTTTTTGATATAGCCTAATCCCGGAACAGTCGTCTTGGCAGGACTTATCGTTTCTAAAACTTCATTGCCAAGGACAATACGCACGTCTCCCTGATTATCCAATAAATTAGTACCCCGGTAAAGCAAAGCATAAACAGCATTGGCTGTAGCTACCGGAGAGTCCCACTGTTGAGTTTGCTTCTGTTTTAAAAGCCACATTTTCATTTCTTCAACAATCGTGGCATTGCTGCCTACCATCTCAAAAGCCTCCATTACATCAACATGGGCAGGCACTTTTAAGTTATTCCAAGCATACGGACTATCAGTCCTATCAAAGAACATGCCTTGCTCGTCTGTTTGAGTAAGATATTCTTTGAGAGATGCCATAAACTCCTGAGCTTCTTTTACCTTACCTGCCTTCTGTAATACAATAGCCGACCAGGCCTTCTCGGTGACGGATTGTTGAGACAATGATGGAGCAACTTTGGATAGGAAGTAATCATAACCTTCTTTCGCCGATGCCGGAACTTTCTCGCCAGAGATAGCAATCAAATAGAGATACTTCAATGCACTTCGTGAAATTCCCTCTGATTTATTGCCAACCTTTTCTGCCTCACGGATAGAACGATATTCCTGCAAGGCTTCTTTATGGAGATAACCGAAAGCTGCTTGTTGCATATCCAGTGCTCCTCCCTCCAGCGGCTTCCCTGTAAGCAGGGCTATACGTGCATTCTGTTCTACAATGAAGTCGGTGACAAAAAGACTTCCGTCCATTCCTTTATACCAGCTCCACGAACCATCAGGTAACTGGAGTTCCTTTAATTTCAACAAAGCTGCTGTATTACTGTTACGGATATTATTCAAATCGAATAAAGTGGCAATACGCTCTTTTTGTTCGCTTTCCGAAGTCGCTTCCATCACCCAAGGAGATTCAGAAAGAAGGATATTCTTCACTTCCTGATTTTTTTGCAAATTACTCAAGAAGCTTTCTTTAGTGCCTCCCTGGAGTTTCCAACTATCAAATATTGCCTGAATACGTGGCTGAGCATTCATGATATAAGAAGCCATTGTATTGGCATACCAGGAAGTAGCCCACGAAATAGCATCATCATTCCGAGGTTGTGATAGTGCCGGTAATGCTTGCACTGCATACCAAGCCGGATTGGAAGTAAACTCTACAGTTAAACGGCGGTTGGTCGCAGTCTTACTATGGTGATTGAACAGATCGGCCAAAGAAAAAGTACGTGTTTGCTCGCCACGAACAGGCATGGGCAAAGTCTCTGTCAAGTTCTCCTTATCACTGAGAACCGGAAGCAAATGCTGCTCTCCATCACTGAAATTTCCTCCTTCGGCAATCATCCGGCATCCCAAAAGTTCATATTTATCAGTTACTATGAACAAGAAACTTACACCGACACTCTGTCCGGCTCCGGCATTAAATTTCTTCTGTTGGGTCGATATTACCTGATCTGTCATTGGATCGAAAAGTACCAGTTTCACAGTACCAGACAGATTTTTACCGGTCAGATTACTAACAGAAGCAGCCATGGAAGTGTGATCTCCTACCCGGACAAACCGAGGTAGATTCGGAGTAAGCATAAACTCTTTACTGGTAACAGCAGTAGCATCCATCTGCCCTGTCATCATATCTTGTGTATGAGCATATCCTCGGAAATTCCAGGTCGTGAGACTTTGAGGCATACGGAAAGAGAAACTGACCTCACCCTGAACGTTCGTGTGAAGCTGCGGATAAAAGAAGGCAGTTTCCGCAAAGTCGGTACGTAACTCTATATCTGTTGTCCTACCCATATCGGCATTGTCCATTGACATTGCCATTCCGCTCTCTTCCGTAACAGGAACCATTTCAGATTCGAAAACGACATCGGCTACGGCAGCGCTCTTCATTTGTGGTTTTGCAGCACCCATTCCGCGCAGACGTGCATATCGGGTAGTCGGAGCAGCATCATTGGTGACCGACAACATTTCGGCAACCGCATATAAAACCGGAGGCAAGTCAAAATGATCATAGCTAAACGGAGGCACCTTCAAATCAGTCCGGCGGAAACCAAAATAAAAATAGTTTGAGCCAACATAATCTCTCCTCCAACGAGCAATGGGGACAGAAAGTTGATAATGTAATTGCAATGACTGGTTGGTCTTCCAAATTTTATCCAAAGAGGCATCATACATAGTAGCCAGCATTTCGGCCAAAACAGGTGATTTCTGTGGATTACGGATAGTTAGTTTCCATTCCTCTTCCTGCCCGGGACGTAATTTATCACGGAATACATCCCAACGCATATTCAAGTTATGATCGGGCAAACGTTTTATCAGGCTTACCTCCTGTTCGTAAACAACACCTTTACGAACAAATACAAAGGTAATACCCAAACCATTCCCGTAGGCTTCCCGATACGGATATTCAAAACGAACAAGAGAATCGGACAAATGAAGAAGCTTACTCTCCAGATGCTTATTACCACAGAACACATCCATTAAGACATAAGTATCTTTTTCGGAAGTACCAAAATAGAACAGGGCAGGATGTGCTGCATCAAACCGGGTATTCACTTCATAACACCACAAAGGCATAGATACCGGAGGACGCTTATCATCGGAAGCAAAAAGAATCACTACCTTTTCCGCATCTACCTTACGGCCTTGATCATCTTTCACCGAAGCTACAAGTTTGTAAGCACCTGAAGGAAGTTTTTTCCAATCGGACAACAAGATCTCTTCATTGGACCTAAACGAACCGGAAAGAGCCGGTTGATCGGAAACGTCCTGTTCTTTCAAGGGTTTTGATTTCTGATAATCGGAAATCAAAAACAACCGGTAACTGCCTTCGACACTGACCGGTTTACGATCCAGATTATTTACCCGAAAAGTCGCTTTCACAGAATCATCCTTGCAAATCAGTCCGGATATATCAGCAAACAATAACAAAGAGGTCTTTCCTGCCCGCAGACTTGTTTCTGAAGTTTGCGTTTCACCTGCGACATTGGTTACTGAAAGCTGCACTTTATAGTCATAATATAAAGAGGTATTATCACCGTCTCCCAAATCGGGATTCGAAGTGTCTGGTTTCAGATCCACAGGAATTTCGAAGTTTCCATCTACTCCCAAACGGACAGTGTCAGAGGCCAAAATAACCGGATTCATCCCCCACATCCGCCAAGTATACAATGAGCGGGTAATGGTATAAGTAACAGGAATATCCTGTAACGGCACACCACTGAAAGTTTTTACACTCCCTTTCAACTCGACACGATCTCCCAACCGATAACTTTCAGTCACCGGCTCAAAAGTAATATCAAATGTAGGACGTTTGTAATCCTCTACACGAATGGAACGAAATCCGTTTTGAGTATTCAAACTGAAAGTACCGTTCAAACAAACGGACGGTAAAACAAATTCTGCGGTGAAAGATCCAAAATCATTGGTACGCAGCTTCTTTGCACTGATTTCTTGCCCATTGGCATCCGAAAGAGTCAGCGTATATTCCTGTCCCGCAATCACATGGGCAGAGTCAGGATACTGTTCATAGGCAATGCCTTTTACATAGACAGTCTGCCCCGGACGATAAACAGAACGGTCGGTAAGCAAAGTTACCACAGAAACAGGTTTTGAATGGTCTGCAAAATTATAATCTCCTCCCCATAAATACATCTGCGGCATAGCTGTATCATTCCCTTTGGCAGCAGTCAGATACCTGTATTTTTCCGATGAAGCAAACTGTACTTTTCCTTCGGTATTGGTAGTGGCTGTCAGAAGTTGTTTGTTCTGTCGATCGAAGAATGAAAGAACAACACCCTGCAAAGGCTGGCCACTCATAGCATCGAGAATAGCTACCTCACTCAGATTAGAAGGTAGAGATCGGGTAAGAACTTTAAAGCAAGTAGAATAGAGAAATTTTGAAACATTGGAACGAACCTTAACACCCGGAATAACACGGAGGGCGTACACTCCTGTTTCAGGTGCCTTTATGTGGTAGATGGAATCTTTCACTTTATAGTCATCCGATGGGAAGAGAACATAATGTTCCGATGAAAGTAAACGTCCATGTTTTTTTAGAAATGCGTCATTAGGTGCTTCCACCGTATTCGGACGTGCCGGTAAATTAATTGCATACAACTCTACCGTAAAGTCTTTCAAATTTTTAAAGCTGACTTTTAAATCAAACTCCTCACCCGGATAAACTGTTGACGGGGATTGCACTGTCAGATCGGGACGCAGAATTTCTTGCTTCAGTTCTTTCAGAGCATTGATGCGGCGATAGTCCGGATAGCGAGAGATAGCCTCTTCGCACAATTGTAACGCAGAAGCGGGCACTCCTGCATCCATTGCCGCCTGTGCCTTGAGCAAATAAACTTCTGCACAGACATCATGTGACTTATTTTCGGCAATCAGTTTGTCCAGTGCAGCCAAATAAGGATCCTGTGTCAAGCCAAGTTTCCCCTCCGGAGCACGATAAGGCCGAAAATCGATATCAGTACGCCTCTTCCACTGCAAATAATCCAAAGTAGTAAGCAACAGAGCATCGTGATTATCAGTCCGACGATATGAATTCATCATATGCTGATAAATTTCTTCAATGCGTACATTTATTAAAGAATCATGGCCAAATCCGGATAGATTCTCCAGTGAAGTAATGGCACGGGAAGCCAACAAATGATACATATCATGATGATAGTAATCACTGGTTACTCCAAGTTCCACAAAAGGAATGTAGCTTCGGGAGGAAGTATCGAGCAGTAGCAAAGAGTCTTGAAATGTTACGGCTATTTCTGTCATTACTTTAGTTACAAACTGATTCTTACTCCACTCCCGGATATCAACAGAGGGAGCTTCTTCTTCCAAATCCGTATGTTGATTCAGTTTCCAACGGTTTTGGGAAGCATAATCTGCATACATACTACCGATAAGCGAATGCAGGATTGCACGGTCCAATGGCTTGTCCGTAGTCACCGCCCACTGCTCTAAGCCATTCAACGACACGTAAAAGCTATCCGGAGTAATCTCTTCCCTAAATTTCATCTGCCAAATATAAGCTTTCAGCATTTGAGGAGAATTCTTCTCTGCTTTAGCTTTTTGATAAATTTCACAGGTTAATCGGACAACTGTTTGGGGCAAACTTTTCTGCTGGGCCTGCTCCACTTGCTTCCATAATCTATCGTATGATTGAGCATGTGTCCATGACATCATCCCCATAGAAAGTAACACGATAATACAAATCAGTTTAATTCTCATATATTAAAAGTTTAAGTATCAATACATAATTAACAAAGAAACAAATTAAAGTTTAAAGATTTGTTCTTTTTAGCTTAAAAAAAGAGAACAGGGCAAACGTGATACGATTATTAATGGTTCTAATTAATCTCTTTTAACACAAAAGTCAAAATAGCAAAACTTTTTCGGGTATCTTTGTAACAAGAACCATTTATCTAATCACAAACTAAGGCGCAACATTTTATGAAAAACCGACATTACTTAAGGCACATACTGGCCATTACTGCGTTATTATTCAATGGAGAAGCCATTTACTCGCAAACTTATCCAATAGAAAACTACTTAAAAGCAGCAGGAGACTATGTTACTATTTACAATGGTGAAATCGAATTAACATACAGTCTTGCCCAATACGACAATCTTCCCTATTTTCAAGGTGATGAATTTACCACAGGAGAGATTATCTTCAAAGGAAACCGATACCCGGGACTGGATCTTCATTTGGATTTACACAAAGACCAACTTTGTGCACTGACTCCTGACAGCCATTACAGCATGATTATCAATAATGAAGGAATCGAACAAGTCAACCTGCACAATACTACATTTATCTATTTCCGTCCGACAAAGAAGACAGATCTCAATAAGGGATTTTACGAATTACTACAAGACGGAAAGCGACTGAGACTGCTGGCACGAAAAACATACTCCGTTGCTCAGATCAACGTAGAAAAAATAGCCAAAACCCGCAAACATCAAACTGAATACTTCATATACGGAGTAAAATATTATCTGGAATACAATGGGATATATTATCCCGTCAGTAACAACAAGTCGTTTGCCAAGATCTTTCCGGAGCAACATAAGCTGATAAAACGTTACGCACGAAAACATAAACTTAATTTTCGCCATGACGCCGATGCCTCATTAATCGCTCTTACTAACTTTTGTGAAGAATTGATAGACCAAAAACAAACACGATGAAAAAAAGTACATACTTATGGATGTTGCCCCTACTATTTGCATGGCCGCAACAAATGACGGCTCAACACCCCCTCTCACTTCCTGCTGACAGTATAACTATTGACTCCTTATTGGAGACTGTAGAAAAAAATACACCCTATAGGGTTTTCAGCACTATTAGTGCTCCTTTCAAGGTTTTGGTGAAAGGACAAGCTTCACCCCTGCAACAATTAAAAGAAGCACTTGAGCCGACTCCCTATAAATTGTCAGTATCCGGAAACAATTTATTCGTGCTGAAAGAGCAGGAACTCATCACGCTATTACCTGCTAAACTGACCGGAGAACCGGAAAAAGGCGAAAGTTATTATGGTGACGTATATACTTACCTAAGCGGAGAACCTGAAAAAGCATCTTCAGAAAACAAAGTGTATAATGTGGGAGATGTACGAATCAAGCAATCACCACGAAAAGCGGTACTCAAAGGGCAAGTTACTAACTTTAAAACCGGTGAGCCCATGATAGGCATCAATCTGATTTTAAAGGACCCATGGATTGCGACGACAACAGATGTTAAGGGAAACTTTACTCTTGAACTTCCTACCGGACACAAACAAATTGATATCAAAGGACTTAACATTAAAGATACCCGTCGACAAATTATGCTTTACAGTGATGGTACACTGGACATCGAACTTGAAGAAACTACGCATATGCTGGACGAAGTAACCATTACTTCCGGACGTATACAAAATGTGAAAAGTACGCAATTAGGTGCAGAAACACTGCGTCCAACCCAATTGAAGAATATCCCGATGGCTTTGGGAGAAGTAGACATTTTAAAGATGGTACAGGCTTTACCCGGTGTAAAAACAGTAGGTGAAGCTTCAAGCGGCTTCAACGTACGTGGTGGAGCTACCGACCAGAATCTAATTCTGCTAAATGACGGAACCATCTATAACCCGAACCATTTATTCGGCTTTTTTGCAGCCTTCAATTCAGATATGGTAAAAGAAGCCGAGATATATAAAAGCAGCATCCCGGCACAATATGGTGGACGTATTTCATCCATTCTGGATATCACCGGTAAAGAAGCCAATAAAGAAAAATTCACCGGTTCGGCCGGTATCGGTCTGGTAACGAGTAAACTGAATCTGGAGATTCCGATTATCAAAGACAGAACGTCTGTATTACTAAGTGGGCGTACTACGTATTCTGACTGGATCATGAAGCAGCTTCCGGAGAAAAGCGGATACAAAAACGGTACCGCCGGCTTTTATGATTTGGCTGCTATTGTGGCACATAAATTCAATGACAAACATAGTCTTAATGTCTACGGATACTATAGTCATGACCGTTTCGCTTTCAATTCAAACGAAAAATACGGCTACAATAATCTCAATGCTTCCGCACGATGGAGAGCTGTATTTAACGAAAAACTGATAGGATACTTCTCCGCCGGATACGATCATTACGATTACAATAACCGCGAGACCGTCAATGCATCAGCTGCTTATAAACTTTCATTTGATATTAATCAGTATTTTGTCAAAGCAGACTTCACAAACATACTGGCCGATAAGCACACGCTCAACTTTGGTTTCAAGTCCATGCTCTATCATATCAATTCGGGCACTTATGAACCTGAAGGAAGTGAATCATTTGTAAAAAAGGACGTTTTACAAAAGGATAAAGCCTTGGAAACGGCATTTTATTTAGGTGATGAATGGGAAATCACTCCCAAACTATCGGTCAACGCAGGTATCCGTTACTCACTGTTCAGTGCACTCGGTCCACGTTCGTACTATCAATATGCATCAGGCATGCTCCCACACGAATCGACCATAACGGACACCATCACTGCAGGAGCAGGAAAATTCATGAAGACTTATCATGGGCCGGAATTCCGGTTATCCGCCCGGTATGCCTTCACAGATAATTTCTCGGTCAAAGCCGGATTTAACTCGATGCAGCAATATATCCATAAGTTGTCGAACACTGTCATTATGTCGCCAACGGATACATGGAAGTTGAGCGATGTGAACATCAAACCCCAAAGAGGCTGGCAAGCCGCAGCCGGACTTTATCTAAATTCTCCGAGTGGCATCTGGGAATATTCTGTGGAAGGATATTACAAACGAATGTCCGATTACCTGGATTATCGTGGAGGAGCAAAGCTACTTATGAACCACCATATTGAAACTGACGTCATCAACACGCAGGGACATGCTTATGGCGTAGAATTGCAGGTAAAAAAACAAGTCGGTAAGCTCAACGGATGGATGAGTTACACGTATTCACGTACCTTCTTGAGACAGAATGATAAACGAATTGAGAAACCGGTGAATAACGGTGACTGGTATCCTACAGAATACGATAAGCCTCACGACTTTAAGTTTGTAGGTAATTACAAATTTACGCATCGATACAGTATGTCAATCAACGTGGATTATAGCACAGGACGCCCCACTACCATACCTGCCGGACAGTATTATGATGAATCAACGCAATCGATGCGAGTTTACTATACGGAAAGAAACTCATACCGCATACCGGATTACTTTCGTACAGATATCTCTTTTAATATAGAACCCAGCCATCATCTGACCCTGTTGACACATAGTTCTATTTCGATTGGGGTATACAATGTAACCGGAAGAAAGAATGTGTATTCTATTTATTATATGCCGGAAGAAGGACAAATAAAAGGATACCAGATGTCTATTTTCGGAGTTCCGATTCCTTTCATTACGTATAACATAAAATTCTAACGCCATGCTGAAATCAAAATATAAAATCTATCTGTTACTACTCTGCCTGACAGGTTGTGTTTCAGAATACAACGCACAGCTACCTTCTTCCGATGAAGAATTGCTGGTAGTAACCGGCGACATTATCGCTAATACAGAAGCCATATTCTCATTAAGCAAAAGTATTCCACTATCCGAAGACATGCCGGAAGATTATCGAAACATTTATGCCAGAATTGCTGTAGTAGGCAGCGACGGCTATCGAAGTGATTTCGGAACGGCTCTTGGTGATGGTAAATACCAGGTCAGTATCGGTGAATTGCAGGATGATGTATCCTACGGAATAGAGATAGAATACGACGGAGAGATTTATACCTCGTCTCCTTCCACACCGATGGTATCTTCTGAAATAGACAGTGTTTCGTGGATACAGCCAGAACCTGAACAAGCACTTTCTATACGGGTATCGACCCATGGTGATCCCGGAAAAACTCAATACTACATGTGGAACTATCGGGAAGACTGGGAGATAAGAGCCAGCTACATTACAACTTGCTACTTTGATCCGGATATGAACCGCATCTATGAAGACAGCAATTATCCAACTTTCTATTGTTGGAAAAAGGAAATATCAAGAAATATATTGATTGGCTCTACGGAAAAGTTGAAAGAACATCTGATCATAAATAATAAGCTACTCGATGTGCCGGTCAATGAAGACAGATTCACTGTACTATACAGCATACAGGTACAGCAACGGGCATTGAGTAAAGAGGGATATGAATATTACTTGAATGTACAGCAACAGAACGAAGAAATGGGAGGAATCTTTACTCCACAACCCTCTGAAATCCAAGGAAACATTAGTTGTATCAGTCAGCCCAAACGAAGGACGATCGGTTATGTAGGCGTCTATAAAAACATCTCTGAAAAGAGAATATACATTCATCCCAACGAAATTAAACGTCCTCCTCTATACAGTGGCTGTGAAGAAGTGTCGGATAGCGAAATGGATGAACAGGGCTATAGCACATATCTGATAAGATACCTTGCCGGTTATCGTCCAGTCGGTACAGGCACTCACATTGACCACTGGGCCCTACGGAGATGTACAGAATGTGAAGCTAACGGAGGAAGTAAAAACAAGCCTTCATTCTGGCCCAACGATCATCAATAACTTAAACAAAAGGAGGCAATTATGAAACGGATTTTCACACTATATCTCTTTATCTTATTCTGTCTGATTTTGCAAGCACAAGAAGAATTATATGAACGGGTATACGTACATACGGATAAAACGTGTTATTTGGCCGGTGAAGAAGTATGGCTCAAATTTTATACTATTGACACACATTTTCGCCCATCTTCTTTCAGCAAAGTGGGATACGTAGAAATATTGAATACTGAACGGCCTAAAGCACAACTTAAACTGGCACTTGACAATGGGAGCGGTTCGGGCAAAGTCAAGATTCCTACAGACGCTCCTTCGGGAATTTATGAATTGACCGGATACACACGATATATGAGGAATGAAGGAGAAAAAGTGTTCTTCAGAAAATCCATTGCTGTAATTAACACTTTCCGAGTATCAGACTCCGATCCTATTGAACTAGCGGATTCTGCCGAGATATATCCGAAAGGGAAACCGGCTACCACCGAAAATATTCATATAAAAACTTCCCAGTCGAACTACAACACACGCCAACTCGTAGAATTGACCATTAATAGACTACCGGATGAAGTATCCGATCTTACTGTCTCGGTAAGCCGTAATGATTCACTGGTAACCCTCCCGCCTCTTGAAGAATCCACCTGGAGAAAACAAGTAACCGCTACTCCCGGAACATTTTCCGGAAAATGGATACCGGAATATGAAGGGCATATCATCTGCGGACAGATAGAAAGCCCTACAGGAGAAACATTGAAGCAAGTACAAAATGAACCTATATCAGCCGACATCGCTTTCGTAGGAAAAGATATACGATATGTGCAAGGACAAGTGGAATCGGGAGGAAATACACTGTTCTACACAAGCCATGTATATGGAACAAACGATGTAGTAGCCGCTGCATGGAACATTAACGGGGAACCGTTCAGAATGAACATCTTATCACCCTTCAGTGAAAAGTTACCCCAAAACCTGCCATCATTAAAACTCTATCGGAATAAAAAACGACTGTTGGAAAGGAGCATAGGTATACAGCTGCAGCAAGTCACAGTGCTCGATTCATTGGATCATGCTATTCCTCTGCAATCTTGTTATGGACTTCAACCTTATCTGAATTACAATTTGGATGAATACACACGATTCAATACAATGACAGAAACTTTCGTGGAATTCGTACGCAGTGTGATAATACGTAAAGTTAATGGAAAACGTAGATTAAGAGTACTCAAAGAAGGAGAAAAAAGATTCAATATCGGAAATACATTGGTACTGCTGGACGGTGTTCCAATTCATGACCATGAGGATATTTTAAAATATAATCCCAGATTGGTGAAGAAAATCGAAATATATAACGGCCGTTATGGATTTGGTGGTGAAGTATTCGAATGCATGATTTCACTTACTACCCAAAGAGGAGACTTACCTTCCATACAGCTTAGTGACGATTCACGACTAACGGTTTACGAGTGTCCGCAACTGCCTGTTACATTTAAGATGCCTGAATATAAAGACGCTACTGACAAAAAATCACGTAGACCGGATTTCCGCCATACGCTATACTGGAATCCCTCTGTAGAGACAGAAGCAGGAATAGATACCACACTTTCATTCTATACTTCTGACCTTGAAGGAGAATTTAAGGTGGTAGTGGAAGGCTTCACATTAAAAGGAGAGCTGATCAGAGGCGAGGTAAACTTCCATGTGAAAAAATGACCCGGCCTCAAAACTCAACGACACGAAACAAACTTGAGTCAAAATAAAAAAAGTGGGGAACACTTTTATTTAGTGTATCCCCACTTCATCATTTCATTTCTGCCGGCTTCTCTCAAACATCTTTCCAGCAGATGCATTACTACTTTTTTCATTACTTTAAATACTAATAATAATTACCTTAATTAATACACACTGAAAACCTGAAGGGAAAAACGCTTAGAGCGTCACATATCCCCAAATGTTAGGATTGGCATTAGCCAAATTCTTTAATAAACTTCTTACAATCTTCATAATCTTTTTACCTTAAAAACTGTTACCTAAAAACTTTGTTATCCTAATTTTTATGTTTTACAACACAAAAGTAAAGCCAAAACAGATACGTGGTACTCAAAAGCAAGATAAAAACATGTTTTAAAACACATTTCTTGATGTATATCAAGAAAAAGAGTCCCGGATGGTAATCAAAAGACAAAACAGGACAATAAGGGAGTCAAAAAGACAGGCTGCAACTGACAATATCTCACATCCGAATGACAGGCCGTCATAAAGTAGACAGGAAGAAAGATAGTTTTCAAAAGTAGAAAAGACACTAAAAAGAAAAGAGGAAAGCGTTTACACCACGCTTACCTCTTTTCATTATCAATGGACTTTATTTATTTCATTGGAGTCTGCTCCAAAGTAGCAATTAAAAAGTCATAGAATTTTTGAACTGTCGGAATCAAAGCTCTTTCATCGGGAGAATGCGGAGAGCGTAGTGTTGGCCCAAATGAAATCATATCCAACCCAGGAATAATAGCTCCGATGATACCACATTCCAATCCGGCATGAATTACTTTCACTGCCGGTTCTGTACCAAACTGCTTCTTGTAAGATTCCTTCATAGCATGTAAAATCGGAGAATTAATATCGGGTTGCCATCCGGAATAGCCTCCGGTCATCTCTACCTTCATACCTGCCATAGAAAAACAACATTCCAAACTGGTAGTCAGACATTCCTTCATACTGTCACTGGAACTGCGCGCAAGGATTTTGAAAGAGGCTTTACCTTCACCAATATTGATGATAGCTAAATTTGAAGAGGTTTCCACGGTATCGGGAATAGTAGGAATCATACGCATCACACCATTCTGGCAAGCAAAAATAGCATCGATCAGATTATCCTGGATTTCTTCAGGAACTTCTCCTGCAGGTAATTCTACCCGTTCTGCAGTAAAGCTGATAGGAGTTTCGATCGCTTTGAACTCTTCATTGAAAAGATCTTCACAATATTTCACCAAAGCTAACAATTCTTCTTCATTTTCAGCAGGAATAGTCACTACAGCATGTGCCTCGCGAGGTATGGCGTTCCGCATATTTCCGCCTTCCCAGCTTGCCAGGCGGGCTTCATAAGTTGCTACTGCCTCACGTATAAAACGTACCAACAATTTGTTGGCATTGGCACGTCCCTGATTAATCTCCAATCCGGAATGTCCTCCACGAAGACCTTTCAGATTCACTCTAATAGCGATATCACCTTCTTCCGGAGCAACTTCCTTATATTCAAGAGAAGCAGTTACATCCATACCACCGGCACAGCCAATATAAAGTTCACCTTCATCTTCAGAATCAAGATTAAGCAATATTTCGCCATTCACCGTACCCGGTTTTAAGCCAAAAGCACCATACATGCCCGTTTCTTCATCTTTCGTAATCAAAGCCTCCAATGGCCCGTGTTTTAGATTCTGATCTTCAAGAACAGCCATGATAGCAGCTACACCCAAACCATTATCGGCCCCCAATGTAGTACCTTTCGCTTTTACCCATTCACCATCTATATAAGTTTCGATCGGATCTTTCTCAAAATCGTGAACCGTATCGTTATTTTTCTGCGGAACCATATCCATATGTGCCTGAAGGATAACTCCTTTACGATTCTCCATCCCCGGAGTGGCGGGTTTACGGATAATCACATTACCGGCATCATCCACAAAAGTTTTCAATCCAAGACTATTACCGAAGTTTACCAGAAATTCGGTAATTTTTTCCATATGTCCCGATGGGCGGGGAATCTGTGTCAAAGAATAAAAGTGCTTCCATACATTTTGTGGAGCTAAATCAAGAATTGTGCTCATAAATGAATTATTTATAGGTTTTAAATCAATTTCTAAAGGTCAAAGCTACTAAAAAGAATGGAAAAGAAAGAATTACCGGAAGAAATTCAAATAAAAAAAGTTCAAAAAGCGGATTCAGAGATTAAATATATATCTTTCGGTACATACAATATTTAATCCGCCCCCGTCACTTCCGGTGTAAAAAAGAAATAGTCACCAATCCATAAACACCCAATAAAATAACCAGCAGAGTCTGGATGCCATGAACAATTAGTGCAAAAATCCCAGCATCCGTCGCATTTACCCCGTAAAGCATCATCATGGTAATAACGGCAAAATGCCATGGACCGGCTCCATTCGGAGTAGGCACAATTACAGCAAAGGTACCTCCAACAAACATAACCAATGCAGCAAGTAAGCCCAAATGTGCCGTAAAAGCAAAACAATAAAAAGTGAAATAAAAATGCAGGAAATAGCTAAGCCATATCAAAAAACTATAGAGTAGAAAAAGCGGAAGATTCTTCACATTACGCAGTGACATAATTCCTTCACAAACATTAAGCACAACTCCTTTCACTTTCTCAAAGAAAGAAAGCGTACGAATCAGATAGTAGAGAAGTACAATAACTCCGATTGTACAAAATAAAATAATGTAAAACCAGACAGAAGTAAGTAAGTGCATGAATGAGGGGATTTTCGTTCCGGTTTGCTCAAGGAAGGTAACAAACACAGGCATTTGCAATAGAACCGTAACGCCGGTAATCAAAAGAATAGTCACAGTATCTACCAGACGTTCGGTAACCACAGTTCCTAAAGATTTAGCAAAAGAAACGTTGTCATACTTAGCAAGTACCCCGCAACGACTCACCTCACCTACCCTCGGTACAACCAAACTAGCTGCATACGAAATGAAAATGGCATCAACACAATCCCTTCTTCGGGGAAATGCTCCCAAAGGCTCCAGCGTCTGGCGCCAACGCCAACCACGAAATACCTGTGCAAATATACCGAAAAGAAGCGAGAAAGCCATCCACCACCAGTTTGTGCCATGTTGCAAAACTTCCGTAGCCTTCACAAAATCGAAGTCACGATAGACCCAATATAAGATAAAGCCTCCCAAAACCAATGGTAAGATAAGTTTCAGCGCCTTTTTTATTAGTTTCTTCATCCCTAATTCTTTATTCTTCATTTAAAAGAATTACCTTTGTCTGCTGCAAAAGTAGTTATTTAGTTGATAAATGAAATTAGTAAAGCCTAAAAAGTTTCTCGGACAACATTTCCTGAAAGACCTGAAAGTGGCACAGGACATTGCCGATACAGTAGATACATTCCCCGATTTGCCAATTTTGGAAGTCGGACCGGGAATGGGTGTGCTCACTCAGTTTCTTGTTAAGAAAGAACGGTTGGTAAAAGTTGTAGAGGTAGACTACGAATCAGTAGCCTATTTGCGAGAAGCCTATCCGTCATTGGAAGATAACATCATCGAGGATGACTTCCTGAAAATGAACTTACAACGTTTGTTCGACGGACATCCTTTCGTCTTAACTGGAAACTACCCTTACAACATATCCAGCCAAATTTTCTTCAAAATGCTGGATAACAAGGATCTGATCCCCTGCTGTACTGGAATGATTCAAAAAGAAGTAGCCGAACGCATCGCCGCCGGACCGGGTAGTAAAACGTATGGTATACTCAGCGTTCTGATACAGGCCTGGTATCGGGTAGAATATCTGTTTACAGTAAATGAACAGGTGTTCAATCCACCTCCCAAAGTGAAAAGCGCAGTCATACGAATGACACGCAACGAGACACAAGAGCTCGGTTGTGACCCTAAGCTATTTAAACAAATTGTAAAAACAACTTTCAACCAGCGTCGAAAGACATTACGAAATTCAATCAAACCGATTTTAGGTAAAGATTGCCCGTTGACAGAAGACGCCCTGTTTAATAAACGACCGGAACAACTGTCGGTACAAGAGTTTATCCACCTGACAAATCAGGTGGAACAAGCACTGAAAGTTCCGATAGAACCAGTTTCTCAGATAGAAAATCCATAAAGAACCAACCGGATTATCGGACTGAACTAACAAAGTAGGAAATGTAATATACAAAACTTGTCTTCCTTATTATTACAGGAAGTTAAGTAAGGCTGTAATTATGAACGAAGAATACATTGACAACGTAAAAGAACTTATCGAAGAAAAAGATGCCGATAAGGTAAAAGAGCTTCTTATCGACCTACACCCTGCTGACATAGCGGAATTGTGTAACGAGTTGAACCCGGAAGAAGCCCGCTTCGTCTACCGATTACTTGATAATGAAACAGCTGCGGATGTACTTGTCGAAATGGATGAAGACGTTCGTAAAGAGTTTCTCGACATCCTGCCATCAGAAACTATTGCCAAACGCTTCGTTGACTATATGGATACGGACGACGCAGTAGACCTGATGCGTGAACTGGATGAGGATAAACAGGAAGAAATACTTTCGCACATTGAAGACATCGAGCAGGCAGGAGACATTGTCGACCTGCTGAAGTATGATGAAAATACTGCCGGTGGTTTGATGGGTACGGAAATGGTAACCGTCAACGAAAACTGGAGTATGCCCGAATGTCTGAAAGAGATGCGCCAACAAGCCGAAGAACTCGACGATATCTACTATGTATATGTAATAGATGATGATGAACGCCTTCGCGGAATATTTCCACTGAAAAAGATGATCACATCTCCCTCTGTATCTAAAGTAAAACATGTAATGCAGAAGGATCCTATCTCAGTACACGTAGACACCCCTATCGATGAAGTGGCACAAATTATTGAGAAATATGACTTGGTTGCCATTCCTGTTCTTGACAGTATAGGCCGACTAGTAGGACAAATCACCGTAGATGACGTCATGGACGAAGTTCGTGAACAATCAGAACGTGACTACCAGTTAGCATCCGGTCTTTCTCAAGATGTAGAAACAGACGATAATGTACTCCGCCAGACTACTGCCCGCTTACCTTGGTTGTTAATCGGTATGATTGGAGGTATTGGCAACTCTATGATATTGGGGAACTTTGATTCCACTTTTGCCGCGCATCCCGAAATGGCCCTTTACATTCCATTGATTGGTGGTACAGGCGGAAACGTAGGAACTCAATCGTCAGCTCTCGTCGTACAAGGCTTGGCCAACAGTTCCCTTGACGCCAAAAATACTTTCAAGCAAGTCAGCAAAGAAGCCGTAGTTGCCTTGATCAATGCTACGATCATCTCTTTATTGGTATATACCTATAATTTTATCCGTTTCGGAGCAACCGCCACAGTCACTTATTCGGTATCCATCAGTCTGTTCTCAGTAGTGATGTTTGCCTCCATCTTCGGTACTTTGGTTCCAATGACACTCGAAAAGATGAAAATAGATCCGGCCATAGCTACAGGACCGTTTATTGCCATTACGAACGATATCATCGGCATGATGATGTATATGGGGATTACGGTGTTATTATCGTAAAAAATGGCTCAATTAAAAAAAAATAAAGGAAAATAGTATGAAGTAATCATTTTATTTCATTAATTTGTGATCTAATGGATTTAAAGACAAATCCTGTTTTCCTAAAAACGAATATACAATGATGGACTCTCATGACACTAACCAACCTTTGAAACAAGGGGAATTAGAAGAAGAAAAAAAAGCAGTTGAGGTTTCTGAAGAAATTACAGAAACTCCGGCTGAAGAAACTATTGTGGAAAAACCGACAGAAAATGCTTCGAAACTAAGCACTAAAGAAGAGGTGCTGCTCCGGTTAAAAGAAGTTGCCCAAGATGCTGAAAATGCAAACAAGCAGGAACTGGATGGTTTAAAGCAAACTTTCTATAAAATTCATAATGCCGAAATCGAGGCTGCGAAAAAAACGTTCGTAGAGAATGGTGGTGCCGAAGAAGAATTTATTGCTCAGCCCAGTGGCGTGGAAGAAGAATTCAAAAGTTTGATGGCAGCTATTAAAGAAAAAAGAAGTGCCTTGGCAGCTGAGATTGAAAAGCAAAAGGAAGAAAATCTACAAGTTAAACTATCGATTATCGAAGAGTTGAAAGAGTTAGTGGAATCACCCGATGACGCCAACAAATCCTACAACGAATTTAAAAAGCTACAGCAGCAGTGGAACGAAGTGAAATTGGTGCCACAAGCTAAAGTGAACGAGTTATGGAAGAACTACCAGTTGTATGTTGAAAAATTCTATGATATATTAAAACTGAATAATGAATTCAGAGAATACGACTTCAAAAAAAACCTGGAGATTAAAACACATCTCTGTGAAGCTGCCGAAAAGTTGGCCAATGAACAAGATGTAGTCTCCGCTTTCCATCAATTACAGAAACTACATCAGGAGTTCCGTGACACCGGTCCTGTCGCCAAAGAATTACGTGACGAAATATGGAACCGTTTCAAAGCCGCTTCTACAGCCGTCAACCGTCGCCATCAGCAGCATTTCGAAGCTCTAAAAGAGAGCGAACAACATAATTTGGATCAGAAAACAGTTATCTGTGAAATAGTAGAAGCTATTGAGTTTGACCAATTGAAAACATTTGCGGCATGGGAAACCAAGACACAAGAGGTGATCGCCCTGCAAAACAAATGGAAAACAATTGGTTTTGCTCCGCAGAAAATGAACGTGAAAATCTTTGAGCGTTTCCGTAAAGCTTGTGACGAATTCTTTAAAAAGAAAGGAGAATTCTTCAAGTTGCTGAAAGAGGGTATGAATGCTAATCTGGAAAAGAAAAAGGCATTGTGCGAAAAAGCAGAATCTCTGAAAGATAGTACAGAATGGAAAGAAACGGCTGAAATCTTAACCAAGCTCCAAAAGGAATGGAAAACAATTGGCCCTGTTTCTAAAAAATACTCGGACGCTGTTTGGAAACGTTTCATTACTGCATGTGATTATTTCTTTGAGCAAAAAGGCAAGGCCACTTCTTCTCAACGTTCTGTAGAACAAGAGAATCTAGAAAAGAAGAAGGCAATCATTGCCCGCTTAACTGCTATTGACGAAACGACGGATGCCGATGAAGCAAGCAAAGAGGTTCGTGAATTGATGAAAGAATGGAATGGTATCGGACATGTACCGTTTAAAGAGAAAGACAGGCTTTATAAACAATATCACGGTTTGATTGACCAACTTTTCGATCGATTTAATATCAGTGCATCGAACAAGAAACTGAGTAATTTCAAATCTTCTATCGGCAATATTCAAAGTGGAGGCTCCCAGTCACTCTACCGTGAACGTGAGAAATTAGTCCGTACATACGAAAACATGAAAAATGAACTCCAAACTTATGAAAATAATTTGGGCTTCCTGACTACCTCTTCCAAGAAAGGAAATAGTCTTTTGACAGAAATCAACCGCAAGGTGGAAAAATTAAAATCCGACTTAGAATTAGTATTGCAGAAAATAAAAGTAATCGATGAATCAATCAAAGAAGAATAAAGGAAAATAATTTTAGTTCTATGTAAAAGGCGTATCAAAGGGATTTTGAATCTCTTTGATACGCCTTTTCTAAATTCAAGTGTTACACATTAAAAACAGGCATAAACATTCCCCATTTACCTACATAATATCAACAGATTATATTATTTCGTTTGCAATCCTACCACCGGATCGGACAGAAAAAAAGTCTAAAACTACAGTTTGAAAGAACGACAAGAAACGGTTCTCTGCCACCGGAGATATTACCGAACAACTGTTTTATCGAAAAGACTTGAAAGGATAAAAAATCCCTCTAAAACTGCGGTCTTAGAGGGATTTTACTTATTTATAATGTAAATTTGTTGGGCTATCTGGACTCGAACCAGAAATGACAGGACCAGAATCTGTAGTGTTACCATTACACCATAGCCCAATGTGATTTACGATCAACATCTCTTGTTTCTCGTTTGCGGTTGCAAAGGTACAAAGTTTTTTTTAATCACAAATACTTTTCGCTCTTTTTTTCTAAAAAAATATCTAATATGCCGGATTCCAAAGAGATGCATCCCTAAAAAAAAACAAAAAATGAAATAGATTTAGCACATTACTTTCATTGATACAATAAATCAGCGTATATTTGTAAAAAATATCACGTTTATGACAAGAAAACAAAGAATCCCCTTTCCTTGTTATAAACAGAAACTGAACATTGATTATTTAATTTCAACCTATAAATGAACGAAACGAAAGTATTAATAGAAAAGATAACCGAAGGTATACAAGAAAAAAAAGGTAAAAACATTGTCATAGCAGACCTGACAAACATAGACGACACGATATGCAAATACTTTGTAATCTGTCAGGGGAACTCTCCCAGCCAGGTCATTGCCATTGTAGATTCCATAAAAGAATTTACCCGCAAAGGTGCCGGCACCAAACCCTCTGCCATCGACGGACAGCGAAATGCAGAATGGGTAGCTATGGACTTTTCAGATGTATTAGTACATGTATTCCTACCGGAAGCCAGAAACTTTTATAATTTGGAGCACCTGTGGGCAGATGCCAAGTTAACTACAATTCCCGACATTGATTAATCTATCAGTATGGACAATAACAGCAAGAAACCCAACAATAAAGTAAATATGCCCAAGTTCAACCTGAACTGGATGTATATGATTATCGCCCTAATGCTTTTAGGGCTGTATTTCGCTAACGGAAGCAGTTCTATCAGTAAGAACATCTCTTACGATGAGTTCCAGCAGTACGTACGTGACGGCTATGTAAGTAAAGTGATCGGTTATGATGATAATTCGGTCGAGATTTATATCAAACCCCAGTATGTAGGAACCGTATTCAAACAAGATTCCACCCGTGTAGGCCGGAATCCGATGATCACTACGGAAGCCCCTTCACGCGAGAACCTGGATAACTTTCTACAAAAAGAAAAAGAGGAGACGCACTTTGACGGTTCTGTCAGCTATGATAAGAAAAAAGACTATTTCAGTGCAATACTTTGGAATGTACTGCCGATTGTCTTCCTGATTGCTTTATGGATATTCTTCATGCGGCGCATGGGCAGTGGTGCCAGCGGAGGTGCAGGCGGAGTATTCAATGTAGGAAAGTCGAAAGCCCAGCTTTTTGAAAAAGGCGGTTCCATCAAAGTAACTTTCAAAGATGTAGCCGGACTGGCAGAAGCCAAACAAGAAGTAGAAGAAATTGTGGAATTCTTGAAAGAACCCCAGAAATATACCGACCTGGGAGGTAAAATTCCTAAAGGCGCTCTATTGGTGGGCCCTCCGGGAACAGGTAAAACGTTGCTTGCGAAAGCTGTGGCCGGTGAAGCCAATGTACCTTTCTTCTCTTTGGCCGGTTCCGATTTCGTTGAAATGTTTGTCGGTGTAGGTGCATCCCGTGTACGCGACCTCTTCAAACAAGCTAAAGAGAAAGCTCCTTGTATCGTTTTCATCGACGAGATTGATGCTGTAGGACGTGCTCGCGGTAAGAATCCTGCAATGGGCGGAAATGATGAACGTGAAAATACGTTGAACCAGTTGCTGACGGAAATGGATGGTTTCGGCTCAAATAGCGGTGTTATTATCCTGGCAGCCACCAACCGTGTGGATGTACTAGACAAGGCATTGCTCCGTGCCGGACGTTTCGACCGACAAATCCATGTAGATTTACCTGATCTGAACGAACGCAAAGAAGTATTTGGCGTACACTTGCGCCCCATCAAAATAGACGATACGGTAGATGTAGACTTACTGGCACGCCAGACACCCGGATTTTCGGGTGCAGACATTGCCAATGTATGTAATGAAGCTGCTCTGATCGCCGCGCGTCACGGAAAGAAATTCGTAGGCAAGCAAGACTTTCTGGACGCAGTAGACCGTATTATCGGCGGACTTGAAAAGAAAACAAAGATTACTACGGAAGCCGAACGTCGGTCTATTGCCCTGCACGAGGCCGGACACGCCAGCATTTCCTGGTTATTGGAATATGCCAATCCATTGATTAAGGTAACTATCGTCCCCCGCGGACGGGCCTTGGGCGCTGCCTGGTATCTGCCGGAAGAAAGACAGATCACGACTAAAGAGCAAATGCTTGACGAGATGTGTGCTACTTTGGGCGGGCGTGCTGCCGAAGATCTTTTCATCGGCCGTGTATCAAGCGGAGCTGCTAACGATCTTGAGCGCGTAACCAAACAGGCGTATGGCATGATCGCATATTTGGGTATGAGTGAAAAGCTACCCAATTTATGCTATTATAATAATGATGAGTATTCATTCCAGCGTCCATATAGTGAAAAAACTGCCGAACTGATTGACGAAGAGGTCAAAAGAATGGTAAACGAACAGTATGAACGTGCCAAACAGATTCTCTCGGAACACAAAGAGCAACACAACGAATTGGCACAGCTACTGATCGATAAAGAAGTCATCTTTGCTGAGGATGTAGAACGTATCTTTGGAAAACGTCCTTGGGCTTCTCGTTCGGAGGAAATCATGGCAGCTAATAACAAACAAGAAAACGCCGTTCATCCTGCAGATGGAGAAGATGTAGACACAACTACTCCGCAAGCAACAGAGTCTCAAGAGGGCAATACGCAACAAGAGTCAGCGGCATCACAAAACTAAAAACGTAGCAACACCTTGAAGAACAACTTTTTACAACGCGCCATAACAGGAATATTATTCGTAGCCATCATAGTGGGTTGTATACTATATGATCCACTGGCTTTCGGCACTCTTTTTGTCATTGTCAGCGCTCTGACTATACGCGAATTCGGACATCTCGTCAACCAATCGGGAGAGGTAAGCATCAACCGGACTATCACCATGTTGGGAGGAGCTTATCTGTTTCTGGCCATTATGGGTTTCTGTATCGACGCTGCCGGTTCTAAAATATTTATTCCTTACCTGATATTAATCATTTATCTGATGGTAAGCGAGTTATATCTCAAAAAGAAGAATCCGGTTTTAAACTGGGCTTACTCCATGCTGAGCCAGATGTACATCGCGCTTCCCTTTGCCATGCTGAATGTGCTTGCTTTCCAGAATGATCCGGAAGCAAGCAGCGTATCATACAATCCGATATTGCCTCTATCCATCTTTGTCTTTTTATGGCTGAATGATACGGGGGCATATTGTTTCGGATCACTTTTCGGCAAACACCGCCTATTTGAACGCATATCACCTAAAAAATCATGGGAAGGTTCCATTGGCGGAGGTATTGTAGCCATTGCCTCTTCATTTGTTTTTGCCTGCTACTTCCCCATCATGACATGGGCAGAATGGGCGGGACTGGCATTGGTAGTTGTCATTTTCGGGACTTGGGGTGACCTGACAGAGTCTCTGCTGAAACGCCAATTGCAGATTAAAGATTCAGGAAGTATTCTACCCGGACATGGAGGTATGCTCGATCGCTTCGACAGTTCACTAATGGCTATACCGGCAGGCGTTATTTACCTATATGCACTGACATTGCTCTAAAGCAGACCAAAAAATAAGTCACAAAAGAATAACGGGCTACAAACACCAAGTACCCTGCAAAAGATAGCAGAAACTTATTGTTTGTAGCCCGTTATTCTTTTAACTAACCTTCTTTTATTTTATTTGCACTTCATCCGAAAGCGTCACCTGCTTTGCTTCCTCCGGCATTGACTGACCCTTTAAGTTAAAGACCACTTCCGTTTCCCCGTCCTTTACGGAATTCAATTTCACCTTAATGCCTTTCTTACCGGTCAGATCCAATGAATTCAAGTTGAAAGATACGGCACCATTCGCCTGGCGAGCGGTCACATCATCGTATGTTTTATAGCGAAGTTCCAAATGGATGTATCCATCATCCTCTCCTTCAGCAGCTGTAGCCCGCATATCACGAACCAGACTGACAAGATGCTTCTCCTTAACCGGTAAATTCTGACGGAAAATGACATTCAGGTATCCCCCGCCGATCCACATCATATCCTTGTTAACCCAAACCGGATCATTCCCAAATTCCGATTCATTCTCAGCCGTCAAATCTTCTACCTGTTTGGTCAGGACATTATAATTATGCTCTACCTTCACAGCATGATCATATCCTTCATAATTATCGTAAAGTGGGTTGAAGTAAGTAATCACCCGTTGCCCGTCTATCGGCTTATAAAATGGAATAGCAGTTGCAGCCGGCCAAAGAGTTCCCCAACGGTCAGCATTCAGCGAATAAGTGTCGCCACCGACCACACGTACCGTAGCCCAATCTACCGCTATATCTCCCAATGAATAGCCATCATTATCGTCACACGATTGCAATGCCGGCAGCATCAGTGTCAACATTGCCATCCAAAGTAGTTTTATTTTTTTCATCTCTTTTTTTAGTTAATCCTTATATCCTATAAATAAAAAAACCGGGCATTTACTGCACCGGTCTCCTGTTTATTATTGAATAAAAAACTATTTTTTAAGCAATTTCACCATTTCACGAGCTGCATGCCGGGGGGCTCCGGCCGGTCCGAGTAACCGTGCCATCTCTTCGTAACCGTCCAACATTTTGCGACGATAATCCTCCCGAAACAGCAAACGCTCCAATTCGGCCCGCATATTCTCTACCGTCATCGTATCGGCCACCAACTCCCTGACAACTTCACGTCCGGCAATCAGATTGACCAACGAGATAAACTTCACCTTCAAAATATGCCTTCGGAGAAAAGACACCAATTTGCCCACCGGAGTATGATAACAAACCACCTGAGGAACACGGAAAAGAGCTGTCTCGAGAGTAGCCGTACCGGAAGTAACCAAGGCAACATCCGCCTGTTGGAGCAAACGATAAGTCCGGTCAAAAATCACCGCCAGTTCCGTTCCTTTTACAAATTTGGCATAGTATTCCGGAGAAATGCCCGGAGCAGCTGCCAGCACAAGCTGATAACCGGGAAAAGCTGAAGCAGCCCGGATCATATCGGGCAGATTATCCTTAATCTCCTGTTTTCTGCTACCTGCAAGCAAAGCTATGATAGGTTTATCTGCCAATTCACTATCGGCAATAAAATCGGCAAAGGACTCCTGATGCGACGCCTTGAAGGCGGTCACCTCATCTACCGTCGGATTTCCCACATAATGAATGGGATATCGATGTCCCTTGAAAAATCCTACCTCAAAAGGAAGTATGGAAAAAAGCTCGTCCACATCTCTTTTTATATTCTTGATCCGATACTCTTTCCATGCCCAAATCTTGGGAGAAATATAATAATAAACCGGTATCTTTGTTTTCGCATGCACAAACTTAGCAATATCGAGATTAAAGCCCGGATAATCCACCAGAATGACCACATCGGGCGACCACGCCACGATGTCCTCCTTGCATCTCTTCATGTTGGCAAAAATGGTCGGCAAATGTAGAAGCACAGGGATAAACCCCATGTAGGCCAACTCTTTATAATGCTTCACCATTGTTCCTCCCACGGCAGCCATCAAATCACCGCCAAAGAAGCGAAATTCAGCTTCCGGGTCTTCCTCTTTCAGTGCAGCCATCAAGTGGGAAGCATGCAAATCGCCCGAAGCCTCGCCAACAATCAGATAATATTTCATAATTCCCAGGATTTCAGTTCATCCATAAAATGATAAGCGGTCATATCCACTACAGTAGGTGTAATCGCTACGTATCCATTAGCCAGTGCCCAGTGATCATTCTTTTCGTTTTCCGGTTCATGATCGATAAATTCTCCGGTTAACCAATAGAAATTCGCATCGTCTCTCCGGGGGCAAGCCTGCCATTCTCCGCTCCAATGTCCTTTGGCCTGTTCGCAGATTCTCACCCCTTTTATCTCCTGAGTATTAGGAAAATTCACATTGAGGCAAGTCAGTGGCGGAAGTCCTTTCTCAAGCACCATCGCAGCTATTCTCCGGACATAAGGTCCTGCTGCATCAAAATCAGCTCCGGGGGCATGGTCACAAATAGAGAAACCGATAGAAGGAATCCCATTGAGACAACCTTCGATCACGATCCCCATCGTACCGGAATAGTGCACATTGGTAGCGGAATTGTCACCATGGTTGATTCCACCAACAACCAGGTCCGGCTTCCGGTCGAGTATCTGATTCCGTGCCAGTTTTATGCAGTCGGTCGGTGTACCGGAACATTTATAAACAGTCAGTCCCACATCTTTCTTTAATAACTGATAGTGCACCGGCTGTGTCACCGTCAATGCACATCCACTGCCGGAACGAGGGGCATCCGGGGCCATTACCACTATCTCGCCCAGCGGGCGGAGGAATTTTATCAGTTCACTAATACCTTTTGCCATGATGCCGTCGTCATTGGAGACGAGGATCAGAGGTCTTTTATTTTCCATACAATCTACCTTATCTGTTATTTTATGTTTTCGAAATGCACAAAAGTAACAAAAAGAACTTGTATCGACAACAGAACCAAATAGGAAAGCGAAAGTCTCTTCATTTTCCATAGATGATAACTATAAAAGAGAGGGATAAAAACATCCGGGTGTTTTACACAACAACATCCGGATGTTTTAAGATAGAACATGGGGATGTTATTATCCAAAACATGGGGATGTTTTTCTACTTCTCTTTTCATGTAAACCTAGAAAGGGTCTGATGTTTAGCCATGCAGACTACCCGTTTACAAATCTTAATCTTCTGCAAGTGAGTAAAAAAAGGAATCGATATTCAATTTTAATACGTATATTTGCAAGCTAAAAAGAGAAAAAATGCCCGTATCTCACCTGGCAGTTATTAACAAAACAGGTGACTTATCAACAGATTAAGCAAAGTTTCTATTTTTTAGTAGGCGCTCTGAGGATTTATCACTTATTTCGCTGCCAATAAATTTAGATAATATGGGAAAAATAATTGCTTTGGCCAATCAAAAAGGTGGTGTAGGAAAAACAACGACTACGATTAACCTCGCAGCTTCGCTGGCTACGCTCGAAAAGAAAGTACTGGTTGTTGATGCAGACCCACAGGCAAATGCCTCTTCCGGATTGGGAGTCGACATCAAGCAATCTGAATGTACTATCTACGAATGCATTATCGACAGAGCCAACGTACAGGACGCTATTCATGACACCGAAATTGATTCGTTGAAAGTCATTTCATCGCACATTAATCTCGTAGGCGCCGAAATAGAAATGCTAAATCTCAAAAACCGCGAAAAGATACTGAAAGAAGTGCTGACTCCGTTAAAGGAAGAGTATGATTATATTTTGATAGACTGCTCTCCTTCGCTGGGACTGATCACAATCAACGCCCTCACGGCGGCCGATTCGGTGATTATCCCCGTACAAGCGGAATATTTTGCCCTTGAGGGAATCAGCAAACTGCTGAATACCATCAAGATCATCAAATCGAAACTGAACCCGGCACTCGAAATAGAAGGTTTTCTGCTGACCATGTACGACTCACGTCTGCGTCAAGCCAACCAAATCTATGATGAAGTGAAACGCCACTTCCAGGAACTGGTGTTCAAAACCGTCATCCAGCGTAACGTAAAACTGAGTGAAGCCCCCAGCTACGGCCTCCCCACCATCTTATATGATGCAGAGTCCACCGGAGCGAAAAATCATTTGGCGCTGGCTAAAGAACTAATAAGCAGAAACAGTAAATAAACGAAGATATGGCAACACAGAGAAGAAATGCATTAGGCCGCGGGCTGGACGCCCTACTCTCCATGGAAGAGGTGAAAACCGAAGGTTCTTCGTCTATTAACGAAATAGAACTGTCGAAAATCTCCGTCAACCCCAACCAACCACGCCGTGAGTTTGATGAAACGGCACTGGAGGAGTTGGCCGATTCGATCAGAGAAATAGGAATTATCCAACCCATCACCTTACGTAAAGTCTCGGACGACGAGTACCAGATTATTGCCGGAGAACGCCGCTACCGCGCCTCTCAGAAAGCCGGACTGGATACTATTCCCGCATATATCCGGACAGCCGATGATGAAAACGTGATGGAAATGGCGCTGATAGAGAATATCCAGCGTGAGGATCTTAATTCAGTGGAAATCGCACTGGCCTACCAGCACCTGATAGAGCAATATGACCTGACACAGGAACGGCTGAGTGAACGTGTCGGCAAGAAGCGTACGACCATTGCCAACTATCTGCGCCTGCTGAAACTGCCGGCACCGATACAAATGGCCCTGCAAAACAAGCAGATAGACATGGGACACGCCCGGGCACTGATCACATTAGGCGATCCGAAACTACAAGTTAAAATATTCGAAGAGATTCTGGAACACGGATACTCCGTTCGCAAAGTAGAAGAGATCGTGAAATCGCTGAGCGAGGGAGAAGCCGTAAAGAGCGGAACCAAAAAGATAACCCCGAAACGGGCCAAACTGCCCGAAGAATTCAATATGCTGAAACAGCACCTTTCGGGATTCTTTAACACCAAGGTACAACTGACCTGTTCTGAAAAGGGAAAAGGAAAAATAAGCATCCCCTTCAGTAATGAAGAAGAGTTGGAACGTATCATGGAAATCTTCGATTCACTGAAGAAATAAATGGCAAAAAAAACTAAAACATACCCGTTATACATTGCCCTGCTTCTCTGTTTCTTTCAGGTAGCAGGGATTGATGTGTATGCACAGGAGCCTGTCAAAGTATCCCAAGACTCCATTTCTCCGGTACGCGAAGCCCCCAAAGCACGGGCACGCCGCCATCGCGAGCCGGTCGTTTCTACTCCGGCCACCGACAGCGTAAAAGTGGAGAAAGCAGTCGTCCTCCCACCGATAGACAGTTTGGAGAACCTGAAACCCGCCATCGTTACGGCAGACAGCCTGGAGGAAGTCAACCGACAGAACCTGGAAAGGATAGAAACACCCGTCATGCCATCGGTCGTAAAGGCAGATAGCCTGCCACCCGTCATGCCCAAGAAGCTTTTCGTACCTAACCCGACGAAAGCCACCTGGTATGCCATCGTATTTCCGGGCGGAGGACAAATTTATAACCGCAAATACTGGAAGTTACCTATTATATATGGTGGATTTGCCGGATGTGCTTACGCATTGAGCTGGAACGGGAAAATGTATAAAGACTATGCGCAGGCGTATATGGATATTATGGATAACAATCCTAATACCAACAGTTTTCAGGATTTGCTTCCTCCGAATCATAACTATACCGATACGCAACTGAAAGACCTGCTCCGCAAACGAAAGGACACATACCGGCGCTATCGGGATCTCAGTATATTCGCCGTCATCGGTGTATATCTGATTTCCATCATCGACGCCTATGTGGATGCGGAACTATCGAATTTCGACATATCACCCGACCTGAGTATGAGGGTGGAACCTACTATTATAAATAACAACCCGTTGCAACCCGGCAGCAAGTCGGTAGGCGTGCAATGCAGCCTCAGATTTTAACCCATGAAGATTGAACAAATAAGAATGAAGAAATTAGCAAACTATTGCCCCCTGATTTTATTATTTTTGTTTGCCACACCCAAGGTAAACGCACAGAGTGTAGACGTAGTGATTCGCGACAACGGCAAAGAACGCCAAGAGAGCATCGAGCTTCCCAAAAGTATGACTTATCCTCTCGATAGCCTGCTCAACGACTGGAAAGCCAAGAATTATATCGACTTAGGAAAAGACTGCAGTACAGCGGAGATCAACCCGCTGTTCAGCGACTCCGTATACATCGACCGCCTATCACGCATGCCGACCGTTATGGAAATGCCATACAACGAAATTGTACGTAAATTTATTGATATGTATGCCGGACGCCTGCGGAATCAAGTCTCTTTTATGTTGAGTGCCTGCAACTTCTATATGCCTATCTTTGAGGAGGCCCTCGATGCGTATAATTTACCATTGGAATTGAAATATCTGCCTATTATCGAATCGGCCTTGAACCCGTCGGCAGTATCGCGCGCCGGTGCAGGAGGCTTGTGGCAGTTCATGATCGGAACCGGCAAAATGTACGGTCTGGAGTCAAACAGCCTGGTGGACGACCGTCGTGACCCGATAAAAGCAACCTGGGCAGCAGCACGCTACCTGAAGGATCTATATGACATTTATCATGACTGGAACCTTGTGATTGCGGCTTACAATTGCGGACCGGGCACTATCAACAAAGCCATCCGCCGCTCGGGAGGAGAAACCGACTATTGGAGTATTTATAATTATCTGCCCAAAGAAACAAGAGGTTACGTACCGGCATTTATCGCCGCGAACTATGTAATGACCTATTACTGTGATCACAACATCTGCCCGATGGAAACCAATATTCCCGAAAGCACTGATACGATTCAAGTTAACAAAAACCTCCATTTCCAGCAGATCGCCGACTTATGCAACGTCCCAATGGACCAAATCAGAAGTCTCAATCCACAATATAAAAAAGAAATCATACCGGGCGAAAGCAAGTCGTACACACTGCGCCTTCCACAAAACGCGGTCAGTTCGTTCATCGACCGTCAGGATACGATTTATGCCCACCGTGCCGGCGAACTGTTCAAGAATCGGCGTACAGTGGCCATCAGGGACGACAGTTCAGCCTCCAAGAGGAGAGGTAGCTCTGCCAAAGCCGGCAGTGGTACACCCACTTACTATAAAATCAAAAACGGGGATACCCTGGGAGCCATTGCGGCAAAATATGGTGTACGCGTAAAAGATCTTCAAAACTGGAACGGATTGCGGGGAACTAACATTTCCGCAGGAAAACGTTTGAAAATATACAAATAAATCGCCTTTCGCTTGCCTGATGTTTAAATTTGATTATTTTTGCAGAAAAGGAACGAAAGGACTAAATTATGGACACTGAGAACCAGAAAGAAATAGCTGAAGAGCAGATGATTGAACAAGCGTTTCAGGAATTGCTGAACGATTATCTTGCTACCAAGCACCGCAAACGTATTGAGATTATAACCAAGGCCTTCAATTTCGCCAATCAGGCACATAAAGGCATCAAACGACGCTCGGGGGAACCGTATATCATGCACCCCATTGCCGTCGCGAAGATCGTATGCAATGAAATAGGCCTTGGCTCGACTTCCATTTGTGCCGCTTTGCTGCACGATGTTGTCGAGGACACCGATTATACAGTAGAAGATATCGAAAATATCTTCGGGGCCAAGATTGCACAGATTGTCGACGGACTGACCAAAATCTCCGGAGGTATTTTTGGTGACCGGGCTTCGGCACAAGCAGAAAACTTCAAGAAACTCCTGCTCACCATGTCTGATGATATCCGGGTGATCCTGATCAAGATTGCCGACCGCCTGCACAACATGCGTACACTCGGTTCCATGTTGCCCAACAAGCAATATAAGATTGCAGGCGAAACCCTTTATATTTACGCCCCTCTTGCCAATCGCCTGGGACTGTATAAGATCAAGACGGAACTGGAAAACCTCAGTTTCAAATATGAACATCCTGAAGAATATCAGGAGATTGAAGAAAAGCTGAACGCAACAGCCGCCGAACGCGATAAGGTATTCAACGAATTCACCGCTCCCATACGCGAGCAGTTGGATAAAATGGGATTAAAATATCGAATCCTGGCACGTGTGAAGTCCATCTACTCTATCTGGAACAAGATGCAGACCAAACATGTTCCTTTCGAAGAGATTTATGATCTTCTGGCTGTACGGATCATTTTCGAACCACGCAACATGGATGAGGAACTGAACGACTGTTTCGATATTTATGTTTCTATCTCCAAAATCTATAAACCGCATCCCGACCGTCTGCGCGACTGGGTGAGCCACCCCAAAGCTAACGGATACCAGGCACTGCACGTCACTTTGATGGGCAATAATGGCCAGTGGATCGAAGTCCAGATACGCAGTGAGCGGATGAACGATGTAGCCGAACAGGGATTTGCCGCTCACTGGAAATATAAAGAAGGAGGAGGCAGCGAAGACGAAGGCGAACTGGAGAAATGGTTGCGTACCATTAAAGAGATACTCGACGATCCGCAGCCGGATGCCATCGACTTTCTCGATACAATCAAATTAAACTTATTCGCCTCGGAGATCTTTGTCTTCACCCCGAAAGGAGAGCTCAAAACCATGCCGCAGAACTCCACTGCCCTGGATTTCGCCTTCTCACTGCACACGGATATAGGAAGCCACTGTATAGGTGCCAAAGTGAATCATAAACTGGTACCGCTAAGCCATAAGCTGCAAAGTGGTGACCAAGTGGAAATCCTGACATCCAAGTCACAGCGTGTACAGCCCCAATGGGAAGTGTTTGCCACTACTGCGCGTGCAAGAGCTAAGATTGCGGCTATTCTGCGTAAGGAACGAAAAACCTTCCAGAAAGAAGGAGAAGAATTGTTAAATGAATTCTTTAAGAAAGAAGAGATCCGCCCGGAGGCAGCCGTCATCGAGAAGTTGTGCAAACTGCATAACATGAAGAACGAAGAAGAGTTTCTTGTAGCCATCGGTAACAAAACCATCGTTCTGGGAGATGCCGACAAAAATGAACTGAAAGAGAAACAAAGCAGCAACTGGATGAAGTATCTGACTTTCTCTTTTGGCAATAATAAGGATAAACAGCAGGAGGAAAAAGAACCGCAGGAAAAGGAAAAAATCAACACCAAACAAATTCTCAAACTGACGGAAGATGCCCTGCAAAAGAAATATATCATGGCCGAATGTTGTCATCCCATCCCCGGTGACGACGTACTGGGATACATGGACGAGAATGACCGCATCATCATCCACAAGCGTCAATGTCCGGTAGCGGCCAAACTGAAAAGCAGCTACGGCAACCGCATCATTGCCACTGAATGGGATACACACAAGAAACTTTCGTTCCTGGTATACATTTATATTAAAGGAATAGATAATGTAGGGCTGCTGAATGAAATTACACAAGTTATTTCACGCCAGCTTAATGTGAATATCCGGAAACTGGATATGGAAACGGACGATGGCATTTTCGAAGGAAAGGTCCAATTGTATGTGCACGATGTGGAAGATGTAAAAGCTATTTGCAACAACCTGCGCAAGATTCCGAATATAAAGTCGGTGACACGTGTAGAAAACTAACAAAACAATAAATTAAATAACGGGAAGAGGAACAATGAGTGCTTGAACAATCACTCATTGCTCCTCTTCCCGTCTTGTTGAAAACCCATCCAAAGCATCCCTCATTCCGATCAACTCTTGACGAATCTGCTTCAAACGGTCGATAATTTCAAAATTCCGGATCGTCGCTTCCCTGTTATCTTTCAGTTTCTGGCGAGCTCCGGGCAGAGTCATTCCTCTTTCTTTCACCAAATGATAGATCAGGCGAATGGTTTCCACATCCTCTTTCCTATACTGGCGCACGCCACGACTCCCTTTCTTTGGGGATATCTGCGGGAACTCCTTTTCCCAGAAACGAAGCAACGATTCGTTGACATCAAACATTTGGGCAACTTCACTGATAGAGTAATATAATTTCAGGTCTCTCTCCGTATTTTGCATGATTTTCTTCTCTTTTAGTCAAATACTTTACCGTGGTTGGCGGCAATCTGAATCATCCGTTCATAATCTTCCGCACTCAAATCCATAAAGTAATAGTTCACCGGATTGACCACCTGTCCTTTGACGTGCACTTCGTAATGCAAATGCGGGCCGGTACTCTTTCCCGTACTTCCTACCCCGGCTATAACTTCACCACGCACGACCTTTTTACCCAGTTTAGTACGAAACTCCTGTAAATGGGCGTAGCGGGTACGATATCCGAAGCCATGGTCAATCTCGACAGTATTGCCATAACCGGTCTCCCATCCCATTTTCACAACCGTACCATCACCCGTGGCATACACGTCCGTACCCGGATGCGCCGAGAAGTCCATGCCGGCATGAAATTTCGTTGTTCCGTAGATGGGGTCAATCCGTGTCCCATAACCGGATGCTGTCTTCCGAAGGTCCTTATTGGATATAGGCTGGATGGCGGGAATACATTTCAGCATCTGATCATGATTTTTACACATTGCCACTACATCGTCAAATGACTTGGACTGGATATAAAGCTGTTTGCTCAGTACATCCATCTTTTGGGTAGTGTTGATCACCAACTTTGAGTTAGCCATATCCATCAATTGTTCGTAACGGTTCGTACCACCATAACCGGCCTGACGAATAGCCGGTGAAACAGGATCGGCCATAAAAATCACTCTATAGAGGTTATCATCACGCTGCTGGATATCCTGAAGCACCCCCATCGCCTCGTCAAGACGACGAGAGAGTACGTTATATTGCGCCAAGAGTTGGCTATTTTCTTTCCGCAACTCCTTCTCTGAGGGAGAACCGAAAATCAGTAACAGAATGATGAAACTGCCGGCTCCCAATCCCATTCCTATAAAAAGACGGCGGAGAATGCTCAGCGCCCGTTGTCGGACAGTCGGATAAATCCGGTCATAAGTCTGCGTTTGCGGATTATAGATGTAGTAAACTTTGCGCATCTTATAAATATTTCGCTTGTTAATACGGCAAAAATAATAAAAACAAGCTATCTTTGCACTGCTTTTTTCAGAATATTAACCTCAACAATAGATATATAGAAGTATGTTGACTGCAAAAGAAACCAGAGATTCGTTTAAGAATTTCTTCGAGTCAAAAGGACATCAGATTGTTCCTTCGGCTCCAATGGTGATTAAAGATGACCCCACCCTGATGTTTACCAATGCAGGGATGAACCAGTTTAAAGATATTATTTTGGGTAACCACCCGGCGAAATACCACAGAGTCGCAGACTCACAAAAGTGCCTTCGTGTAAGCGGCAAGCACAATGACCTTGAAGAAGTAGGACACGATACCTACCATCACACCATGTTCGAAATGCTGGGTAACTGGTCGTTCGGTGATTACTTCAAGAAAGAAGCCATCAGTTGGGCATGGGAATATCTGGTAGACGTCCTGAAACTGAATCCGGAACACCTATATGCAACAGTATTCGAAGGTAGCCCGGAAGAGGGCCTGGAGCGTGATAACGAGGCCGCCTCTTACTGGGAGCAATACTTGCCTAAAGACCATATCATCAACGGAAACAAACATGATAACTTTTGGGAAATGGGTGATACAGGCCCTTGCGGTCCGTGTTCGGAGATCCACATCGACCTCCGTCCTGCAGAAGAGCGTGCCAAGATTTCAGGACGCGACTTGGTGAACCACGATCATCCCCAGGTTATCGAAATCTGGAATCTTGTATTCATGCAATACAACCGCAAAGCCGACAGCACTCTTGAGCCGCTTCCGGCGAAAGTGATCGATACCGGTATGGGATTCGAACGCCTGTGCATGGCTTTGCAGGGTAAAACATCCAATTACGACACGGACGTATTCCAGCCGTTGATTAAAGCAATCGCCCAAATGGCCGGAACGGAATATGGCAAAAATGAACAGAACGACATTGCCATGCGTGTTATTGCCGACCACATCCGTACCATTGCGTTCTCAATTACTGACGGACAATTGCCTTCGAATGCCAAGGCCGGTTACGTGATTCGTCGTATCCTGCGTCGTGCCGTTCGTTACGGATATACATTCCTTGGACAGAAACAGGCATTTATGTACAAATTACTTCCGGTTCTGATTGACAGCATGGGAGATGCCTATCCGGAACTGATTGCTCAAAAAGAGTTGATCGAAAAGGTTATCAAAGAAGAAGAAGAATCATTCCTCCGTACTTTGGAAACCGGTATCCGCCTGCTCGATAAAACAATGGCTGACACCAAAGCTAACGGAAAGACTGAAATCAGCGGTAAAGACGCTTTCACATTATACGATACATTCGGTTTCCCACTCGACCTGACAGAGTTGATTCTGCGTGAAAATGGTATGACAGTCAATGTCGAAGAGTTCGATGCCGAAATGCAACAGCAGAAACAACGTGCCCGCAATGCAGCTGCCATAGAGACAGGTGACTGGATCATACTGAAAGAAGGAACTACTGAGTTTGTAGGTTACGATTACACGGAATACGAAACTTCCATCCTGCGTTATCGCCAGGTGAAACAGAAAAACCAGACCCTGTATCAGATCGTACTGGACTACACTCCGTTCTATGCAGAGAGCGGTGGCCAGGTAGGTGACACCGGTGTATTGGTAAACGAATTCGAGACTATCGAAGTAATCGACACCAAGAAAGAAAATAATCTTCCGATACATATTACGAAGAAACTGCCCGAACATCCGGAAGCTCCGATGATGGCATGTGTAGACACAGACAAACGTGCCGCTTGTGCAGCCAATCACTCGGCTACCCACTTGCTGGACGAAGCGCTCCGTGAAGTTTTAGGCGAACATGTAGAGCAGAAAGGATCATTGGTTACACCGGACTCTCTGCGTTTTGACTTCTCTCACTTCCAGAAAGTGACAGACGAAGAACTCCGCAAAGTAGAGCATCTGGTAAACGCCAAGATACGCGCCAATGTTCCATTACAGGAACACCGCAACATCCCTATCGAAGAAGCGAAAGAACTGGGCGCAATCGCCCTGTTCGGCGAGAAATATGGTGACCACGTACGTGTTATCCAGTTTGGCTCATCCATTGAATTCTGTGGAGGTACCCACGTTGCCGCTACCGGAAATATCGGTATGGTAAAAATTATCTCTGAGAGTTCGGTAGCTGCCGGTGTACGCCGTATCGAAGCATATACCGGAGCTCGCGTAGAAGAAATGCTGGATACGATCCAGGATACTTTGAGCGACTTGAAAGCTCTTTTCAACAATGCTCCCGACCTTGGTGTGGCCATTCGCAAGTATATCGACGAAAACGCAGGACTGAAAAAACAGGTGGAAGACTTCATGAAAGAAAAAGAAGCTGCCGTCAAAGAACGCCTGCTGAAGAATGTACAAGAAATTAACGGCATTAAAGTCATTAAGTTCTGCTTGCCGATGCCCGCCGAAGTAGTGAAGAACATCGCTTTCCAACTTCGTGGTGAAATTACAGAAAATCTCTTCTTTGTAGCCGGAACAGTAGATGCCAATAAACCAATGCTGACTGTTATGATCAGTGACAACCTGGTTGCCGGCGGACTGAAAGCAGGTAATCTGGTGAAAGAAGCTGCCAAACTGATTCAGGGTGGCGGTGGCGGTCAACCTCACTTCGCAACAGCCGGTGGCAAGAATCCGGACGGACTGAACGCTGCTGTTGAGAAGGTACTGGAACTGGCAGGAATCTAAAGGGGCCGACTCTTACGAGTGGGTACCACGCTATCCGAAAGTTCCCATATAAAGTTAGAAGTCAGATTAAACATCATAGACTCTCCGAGTAAAGAGTCCGGTACTGCACCGGACTCTTTCTATTTTATTCCCCTTCATCGAATGTCCATATCACAAACTCACTTTATCCCCCGGAAAGAGCAAGAATGATCTCGTTTATTCTACTCCTTCTACTACAGTAACGGAGAAGAGTGGACAGACTCAGCCTCATCCGAGATTCTTGATCGCCCGAAACTCTTTTGGAGAGATACCCGTATTCTTTTTAAAGAAATGCGTCAAATAGGATTGGTCCGGAAAATGCAGTTGCTCAGCTATTTCTGTTACAGATAAACGAGGCTCATTCAACAGCACTTTTATTTCAGCCACCAACTGTTCATCAATAAGCTGTTTAGGCTTCTTTCCATCTAAATGCCGAACTGTAATTTTATGCAGGTAACGAGACGATATACAAAGTTTTTCGGCATAAAAAGCTACCTGATGTTCATGCATACTATATTCACGGATCAATTGCATAAACCGATGGCAAAGTAATTGCGTACGACTATATTGCTTACTGACAGCCAATTTTTCCGGAATCGTATTAAACAGCCACATAAGCAGACTTTGCAAAAAGTTGTGCTCTTGTTGTCCCCTGAACTGAGGCATCGGTTCGGTAAACAACATTTGTGCCATATCCATCCACAAATTGATCTGCCGCCAGGTCTTCTGACTCCGTTCGTCAGCAGTATGATGGTAACAGGGATGTTCGTGAGTATAATTAAAGTAAGGTGTATCGATAGGTAACATGGCATTTAAAAATGCTTCTTTAGGGAACATCAACATTTTCACCTGCAAATCTCCGGAAGTTTCGAGCACTTGCAGCAAACCGCCGGTCAGGAAGATCAATTCTGTCTGTTCATTGAATATATATTTCTGCACACCGGTAGAGACAACGGCTTCTCCCTGCGTACAAATCAGATAGATACCACACCGGAAATGGTATGGGGCCGATATCAAAGAGGCCAGGTCGGTCTCTTCATATCGGATCGTTTTTGTATCGGCAAGCAATCGGTCTGTTTTCATAAAAGTCTGTTTTAGGCAACAAATGTAGGCTTATTTTTGATATTCAGGCTATTTTGTTCTGAAAACAACATGTTTTGTACAGATTAGCCTATATTCGATTCCTAACAGATGGAGTAATTTTGCAACCGTATTGATCAAAGAGAATAGCAATGACTGACAGACAGAATTCCAGACGGTTCTTATTATTATTTTTAGGTGTATTAAGTGCTTTCGGCCCTTTTATAATGGACATGTATTTGCCTACCTTACCGGCTATGGCAGATTTTTTCCACACTTCATCTTCTATGGTACAATTGGGACTCACCACCAGCATGATTGGCTTGGCTGCCGGACAATTAATTTTCGGTCCCTTGAGTGACAAGTACGGGCGACGTCCTCCATTACTTCTGGCCATGATTCTGTTCCTGCTCGCTACGGTGGGGTGCATCTTTTCACATACCATTTCACAATTTGTGACATCCCGATTCTTACAAGGCATTGCCGGAGCAGGTGGTGTAGTGATTTCCCGCTCCATAGCTACCGACGAGTATTCGGGACAGCAACTGGCCGGCATGCTTGCCGTTATCGGCGGAATAAATGGAATAGCTACAGTCATCGCCCCTATCGGAGGAGGTATACTGGCTCAGATAACAAGCTGGCAAGGCATCTTTATCTGCTTATTCTTTATGGGAGTGGTTCTCCTATCCGGAAGCTTACATTTGAACGAATCACTTCCGGCAAAACACAGACAGACTGTGAGTTGGCAAGACTTATACCATAGTTTCGGAGAAGTCCTCCGCAACCGCCGCTATGTAGGCTACGTCCTGCAATATGGTTTCACTATGGGAATACTGTTTGTCAATATCTCTTCTGCACCATTCATCATGCAGCAACACTACGGACTCTCTCCTCTATCCTTCAGCCTCTGTTTCGGAATCAATGCGATAGCAATGGTTATCTTTTCAGCCATATCGATAAAATTACCTACCATGGAACGGGCTTTATATATAGGAAGCCGGGGCATGCTGTCAGTATCTGCACTATTGATGGTATTCTTGTCCTTGGGATGTGATTTTTGGATCTACGAGTTATTGATCTTCGCTCTACTCTCGATGATTGGCATGACTTTTACAGCATCCAACACCTTGGCCATGGAGTGTGAGCGACGGAATGCAGGCATTGCTTCGGCACTTTTGGGAGCCACCGGGTTTGCATTCGGAGGTATTGTATCGCCATTGGTAAGTTTAGGAGATATGATGACCTCTACCGGAATATTGTTTTTAGCAGGTTCTGCCTGTGCCTATGCATGCACCCGATATGTACTGTCACAATCCGTTCAACCCTCCGGAGTGCTATATCATTGAAAGTTACTATGGCGTTCTTTCCTGACAAAACGCTAAAAGGAGATTTAAAATCCAATGCAACCGACTAAAGATAAAGTCAAAGCATACCATAAGCCATGATTCACTAACAAACAGATACTTAAGATTCAAGATGTTAATTGAAAACCAAAGGATCCTGCCTTTAAAACCAACAATCCTTTGGCTTTTAAAGCAACGATTCTCCTCTTTTCAACCTATAAGAACTCCATCCAAATCATCTCATACGTTCGATTGTACGCCGGGGAACAGATGTATTTTATCTATACATCCCGTTTTTCAAAACATTAAGAAGGGATCACTGAAACGGAAAGCATATTATCTCCCCCGGCTGTTTATAATGCCCCCTCCGCCCTCATGATAACGAGTCGAAATACAAAAAGACGAATCAATCAGCACACAAGCTCTTTCGTTTTACATTTATATTCTCTACCTTTGCACACTAAATCAATCAATTACTTAAAAAACTCTAACCCAAGCCGCATGAAAGTACTTTTTCATTCACTATTTATTCTTTTATTTGTTTTCACTGCCTGTACGTCTACCCCTAAACAGGCAACTATTGACTATACCCAATATGTAAACCCATTTATCGGAACCGATTTCACCGGTAATACCTATCCCGGAGCACAAGTCCCTTTCGGCATGGTACAACTTAGTCCGGACAACGGACTTCCCGGCTGGGACCGTATCTCCGGATATTTTTATCCCGATAGCACTATTGCCGGATTCAGCCATACCCACCTTTCTGGTACGGGAGCAGGCGACTTATATGACATCTCTTTTATGCCCGTCACCCTGCCTTATAAAGAAGCAGAAGCTCCGTTAGGTATTTACTCCAAATTTTCCCATCAGGACGAAAGTGCCACGGCAGGATATTACCAGGTACTGCTGAAAGATTACGGCATCAACGTCGAATTGACGGCAACCGAACGATGCGGTATTCAGCGTTACACTTTTCCTGAAGCCAAAGCCGCTATCTTCCTCAACCTGAAAAAAGCTATGAATTGGGACTTTACCAATGATTCGCACATCGAAGTTATCGACTCGGTAACCATTCAGGGATACCGCTTCTCCGACGGATGGGCACGCGACCAGCATGTCTATTTCCGTACACGCTTCTCTAAACCTTTTACAGCCGTTCAAATGGATACAACTGCCATCCTGAAAGACGGAAAACGAATGGGTACGGCTACCATAGCCCGATTCGATTTCGACACACAAAAAGGAGAGCAAATACTTGTCAACACAGCCCTTTCCGGTGTCAGCATGGAAGGAGCAGCTCAAAATCTGGTAGCCGAAGTTCCGGAGGATAATTTCGATAAATATCGTGAGGCTGCACGGGACAACTGGAACCGGCAACTCTCTAAAATCGCAGTCAAAGGCGACCATAAGGACGATTGGGTAAACTTCTACACCGCACTCTATCACACCATGCTTGCTCCTACCATTTATAGCGATGTCGACGGTTCGTATTACGGTCCGGACAAAAAGATTCATCGCACAGACGGATGGGTAAACTACAGTACTTTCTCTTTATGGGATACATACCGCGCCGCACATCCTCTATTTACCTATACCGAACCCGAACGTACCAACGATATGGTTCAATCATTTCTGGCTTTCTACGAACAGAACGGACGCCTGCCGGTTTGGAATTTCTACGGTAGTGAAACAGATATGATGATTGGCTATCATGCCGTTCCGGTCATCGTGGATGCTTATCTGAAAGGTATTGGAAACTTTGATCCGAAAAAGGCATTGGAAGCTTGTGTAGCCACTGCCAACCTGGACAATTACCGCGGAATTGGTGCTTATAAAGAACTGGGATATGTTCCTTTCAATGAAAAAGATAGTTATAATGCCGAAAACTGGTCGTTATCCAAAACACTTGAATACGCTTATGATGATTACTGCATTGCCCGCATGGCAGAAAAACTGGGAAAGAAAGAGATTGCGGACGAATTCTATAAGCGGTCGCAAAACTATCGTAACGTATACAATCCGGCAACCTCGTTCATGCAACCTCGTGATGACAAGGGAGAATTTCAGAAAGACTTTAAAGCAGATGCTTATACACCGCATATCTGCGAAAGCAACGGTTGGCAATATTTCTGGTCGGTACAGCATGACATAGACGGACTGATCGGTCTGACAGGCGGAAAAGAACGTTTTGCACAAAAGCTGGACAGCATGTTCACCTTCCATCCTTCGGCCGACGATGAACTTCCACTCTTCAGTACCGGAATGATAGGCCAATATGCTCACGGAAACGAACCGAGCCATCACGTCATCTACCTTTATAATGCGGTAGACCAACCCTGGAAAACCCAGGAGTATGTGGCAAAAGTAATGAACGAACTCTACCTGAACAGCCCTGCCGGACTCTGCGGAAACGAAGACTGCGGCCAGATGTCGGCTTGGTATGTATTCAGCGCCATGGGATTCTATCCGGTAAATCCGATAAGCGGTCAATATGAAATAGGTACTCCCCTTTTCCCGGAAGTGCAACTGCACCTTGACAACGGGAAAACATTCACTGTCAAAGCTCCGACTGTCAGCAAAGAGAATATCTATATCCGATCAACCAAACTGAATGGAAAACCCTATGATAAAAGTTACATTACTCATGAACAGATTATGAGTGGTGCAACCCTTGAGTTTGAAATGGGAAAGGAGAAAGTTACGAGTGATCAATAACTTGTAGCCCGCACCCCCAAAACCAGCAGCTAAAAAAGATGGACGACACATTTGATATAACCTACAAAGCCCTGTTCCGGAGGTACTATCCGAACCTGATGTTCTACGCCACCCGCCTGGTGGGCGATGAAGAAGCAGAAGATGTGGTACAGGATGTATTCGTGGAACTGTGGAAACGAAGAGATTCCATGGTAATAGGCGACCAGATCCAAGCCTTCCTCTATCGGGCGGTATATACCCGGGCCTTGAATGTGCTGAAACATCGCAGCATAGAGGACGGATATTGCGCTGCTGTGGAAGAAATCAACCAAAAACGAGCGGAATTCTATCAGCCGGACAACAACGAAGTAATCCGGCGGATAGAAGACCGCGAATTGCGAAACGAAATCTACCAAGCCATTAACGAGCTACCGGACAAATGCAAGGAAGTGTTTAAGTTGAGCTATCTGCACGAAATGAAGAATAAAGAAATAGCTGACGTGATGGGAGTCTCTTTACGTACGGTAGAAGCCCACATGTACAAGGCACTGAAGTTCCTACGAAACCGTCTCGGCCATTTATGTTTTTTATTTCTACTATTTTTTATCAAATAGATAAGTGTTTTTAAAGATTTAGTTGTTTCTATTATATAATGAAAAAGAAAAGATGAATAATCTGAGCGAAGACATATTGATGAGATATCTGACAGGCGAATGTTCTGACGAAGATTTTGCCAGAGTGAACGCTTGGATCAAAGAATCAGACGATAATGCCCGCCGACTTTTCCGAATGGAAGAGGTATATCATTTGGGCAGACACGACAGCTTTCCGGATCAGAAAAAAGTTGCCCGGGCAGAAGCACGACTATACAAGAAACTGGCTCAGGAAGATGCACATAGCCGCAAAGTGATCAGAATGCACCAATGGATACGATATGCCGCTATCATCGTGCTCGCACTGATGATAGGCACCGGAGGCGGATACCTGTACTATCAGGCCGATCCGACCCGGAATATGATAACGGCCTCGTCCACGGATGGCAAAGTGAAAGAAGTGATGTTGCCCGATGGCACAAAAGTATGGCTCAATCAATCGGCCACCCTGAGATATCCCAAGGAATTCTCAGAATCCGAAAGAGATGTATATCTCGATGGAGAAGCTTATTTCGAAGTCACTAAAAACCGTCGGTGTCCTTTCGTTGTAGAAAGTGAGGCTATGCGTATCAAAGTGTTGGGAACCACTTTCAATTTCAAGTGCGACAAGAGTCACAAACTGGCAGAAGCAACCTTGATCGAAGGAGAAATAGAAGTGAGAGGAAACCACGATGAAGGAATGATTATTCTTTCGCCCGGACAAAAGGCCGAACTGAATAAAACAACCCGCAGACTGGTGGTGAAGCAAGTAGATGCCAAATTGGATGCCGTATGGCACAATGACCTGATCCCGTTTGAACAGGCGGACATTTTTGTCATCACCCGGACATTAGAACGCTTTTATGATGTGAAAATCATTCTTTCACCCGACATTAAGTCCGACAAAACTTACTCGGGTGTATTGAAGAAAAAAGATAATATAGAGTCTGTACTCCAATCGTTGGACAACTCTATACCTATCAATTATAAGATTGTGGGAGACAATATCTTTATTTCTTCACGTAACAAGTGAGCAACCAATTAAAATAAACATACAGTACCATGAAATTTAAAACATTCCTGGCGGGATGTTTAGGAGGCTTATTGTCTCTGAACTCCTGCACAAACTCGCCGGACATGACTGATTACGCAGCCTATGTCAACCCATTTATCGGTACAGGCGGACACGGTCATACTTTTCCGGGCGCCATTGTCCCCCATGGCATGATTTCTCCCAGCCCAGACACCCGCATAGATGGGTGGGATGCCTGCTCGGGATATTATTACGCAGATTCCACCATCAACGGATTCTCACACACCCATTTGAGCGGAACTGGTTGTTGCGACTATGGAGATGTACTACTGATGCCTACGGTGGGCGAACAAAAGTACCTCCCCACAGGTTCACAGAGCCAGCAGATGGCTTATGCTTCTGCCTTTTCACATCAAAATGAGACTGCCGAACCGGGCTATTACTCAGTCTTCCTGGATACTTATCAAGTAAAAGCCGAACTGACTGCAAGCAAACGGGCAGCTATCCACAGATATACTTTTCCTGAAAGTAAAGAAGCAGGATTCATCCTCGACTTGGACTACAGTCTGCAACGGCAGACCAACAAAGAGATGGAAATAGAGGTCATCAGCCCCACTGAAATCTGCGGCCGTAAAAAGACCATGTACTGGGCTTTCGACCAATATATCAACTTTTATGCAAAATTCTCGAAACCTTTCACCTACACGTTGGTGACTGATTCGATGGCACTCGACGATGGAGGCAGACTGCTGCCTACCTGTAAAGCATTACTTCACTTTGACACGACCAAAGACGAACAAGTGTTTGTCAAAGTCGGAATCTCTGCTGTGGACATAGAGGGTGCACGCAAAAATGTAGAAACTGAAATACCAGACTGGGATTTTGACGGAGTACGTAAAGACGCACGCAAAGCGTGGAATGAAGCGTTATCGAAGATTGATATTACTACCAATGATAAAAATGACAAAACCATCTTCTATACCGCACTCTACCACACTGCCATTAGCCCGAATCTGTTTACAGACGTAGACGGACGTTATCTGGGTATGGATCTGCAAGTACATCAAGGAGATACACTGAATCCGATGTATACCATTTTTTCTTTATGGGATACCTTCCGTGCACTGCATCCGCTAATGACCATTATAGATCCGGATCTGAACAATGCTTTCATCCGTTCACTGATCAAAAAGCATCAGGAGGGGGGCATTTTCCCAATGTGGGACATGGCTTCCAACTATACCGGTACAATGATTGGTTACCATGCCGTTCCCGTCATTGTAGATGCATATATGAAAGGCGATCGTAATTTCGACATCCAAGAAGCTTACCGAGCCTGCGTGCGTGCGGCAGAATATGATACAACAGGAATCAAATGCCCCGATCTGGTGTTACCCCATCTGATGCCGAAAGCCAAATATTATAAAAACTCAATCGGCTACGTACCGTGTGACCGCGAAAACGAATCGGTCGCCAAGGCCTTGGAGTACGCTTATGACGACTGGTGTATTTCAGTATTTGCCGATGCATTGAACGACTACGACACCCGGGACAAATACGCACGTTTCGCAAAAGCCTACGAGTTTTACTTCGATCCGGGAACCCGCTTTATGCGCGGATTGGACAGTAAGGGCGAATGGCGCACTCCCTTCAATCCACGTTCTTCAACTCACCGCAACGATGATTATTGTGAAGGGACTGCCTGGCAATGGACCTGGTTCGTTCCACACGACATCGAAGGATTGGTAAAACTAATGGGCGGCGAAGATGCCTTCATCGGTAAACTGGATTCTCTGTTTACCGCCGACTCTTCACTGGAAGGCGAAACAACCTCCTCGGACATCAGCGGACTGATCGGACAATATGCCCACGGCAACGAACCCAGCCACCACGTGATTCATATGTACAACTATGTGAACCGTCCGTGGAGGACGCAAGAATTGGTAGACAGCGTATACCGTAGCCAATATGCCGATGCCGTAGACGGACTGTCGGGAAATGAAGATTGCGGACAAATGTCGGCTTGGTATGTACTCAATTCTATGGGATTCTATCAGGTATGTCCGGGGAAACCGGTTTATTCTATCGGACGCCCCGCATTCGATAAAGCCGTAGTAAACCTGCCCGATGGCAAAAAGTTTACAGTGATAGCTAAGAATAACTCGAAAAAGAATAAGTATATCAAAAGCATGACACTGAACGGAAAACCATTGGATAAACCATTCTTTACGCATGACGATATCATAGCAGGCAGTACGTTGGAAATAGAAATGACAGACCGGCGGACCCAACCCTAAGAAAGTACTCTGTTTCATCACAGATTATACGAATATGTAGCCTACACGGCACCGATGATAGAAAATATATAATATCCATATAGCAATACACTTATCCACACCATGAGAAAAATTCTTTTGACCGCTTGCCTTATAGCTTGCTCACTAATGGCTGAGGCCAAAGACTGGACCCAATACGTAAACCCACTGATGGGAACGCAGTCTTCTTTCGAATTATCAACCGGGAACACCTATCCCGCTATTGCACGTCCGTGGGGAATGAACTTCTGGACACCGCAAACGGGCAAGATGGGGGACGGATGGCAATACACGTATACAGCCAACAAAATCAGGGGATTCAAGCAAACCCACCAACCCAGCCCATGGATCAATGATTACGGACAATTCTCCATCATGCCCGTCACAGGCAAACTTGAGTTTGATGAAGAAAAACGTGCCAGTTGGTTCAGTCATAAAGGTGAAATAGCAACCCCTTCCTACTATAAAGTATATTTGGCCGAACACGATGTAGTGACCGAAATGACTCCGACAGAACGTGCGGTTCTGTTCCGTTTCACCTTTCCTGAAAACGAACACTCGTACATTGTAGTAGACGCATTTGACAAGGGTTCCTACGTAAAAGTAATTCCGGAAGAGAACAAGATAATCGGCTACACCACCCGTAACAGTGGTGGAGTGCCCGAGAATTTCAAGAACTACTTCGTTATCGAGTTCGACAAACCTTTCACTTACAAAGGTACTTTTGCAGACAAAAAGTTGGAAGAAGGCAACTTGGAGCAGAAAGCCGACCATACGGGAGCCATCATTGGTTTCAGTACCCGTAAAGGTGAAATCGTGCATGCCCGTATAGCTTCTTCGTTCATTAGTTTTGAACAAGCGGCTCAGAACCTTAAAGAATTGGGTAACGACTCTTTTGAGCAACTTGCACAAAAAGGGAATGATGCCTGGAACAATGTATTAGGTAAAATAGAAGTAGAAGGCGGCAATCTGGACCAGTACCGTACATTCTACTCCTGCCTCTACCGTTCTCTGCTATTCCCCCGCAAATTCTATGAGTTCACGGCAGACGGGCAACCGGTTCATTATAGTCCTTACAACGGTCAGGTACTCCCCGGATATATGTACACCGATACAGGATTTTGGGATACATTCCGTTGTTTGTTTCCATTCCTGAACCTGATGTACCCATCGGTAAACAAAGAAATACAAGAAGGACTTATCAATACTTATAAGGAAAGCGGTTTCTTTCCGGAATGGGCGAGTCCCGGACACAGAGGTTGTATGATAGGCAATAACTCTGCTTCAGTATTGGTAGACGCCTATATGAAAGGAGTAAAGGTAGACGATGTGAAAACTCTGCATGAAGGGCTGATTCACGGTACAGAGAATGTACATCCGGAAGTCTCTTCTACCGGACGCTTGGGGTATCAGTATTACAATAAGCTGGGCTACGTACCCTATGACGTGAAAATCAATGAAAATACAGCCCGCACATTAGAATACGCTTACGATGACTGGTGCATCTACCAACTGGCTAAAGCCCTGAACCGACCGAAAAAAGAAATTGAACTATTTGCCAAACGTGCCATGAACTACCGGAATGTATTCGACAAAGAAAGCAAACTGATGCGTGGCCGTAATGAAAACGGCCAGTTCCAGTCACCATTCTCTCCGTTGAAGTGGGGAGATGCATTCACAGAAGGTAACAGCTGGCATTACTCCTGGTCGGTATTTCACGACCCGCAAGGATTAATCGATCTGATGGGAGGCAAAAAGATGTTTATCACGATGCTGGACTCCGTATTTGCAGTTCCTCCTGTATTCGACGACAGTTATTATGGACAGGTGATCCATGAAATCCGCGAAATGACCGTGATGAACATGGGTAACTATGCACACGGCAACCAACCGATACAGCACATGATTTACTTGTACAATTATGCCGGACAGCCCTGGAAAGCGCAATACTGGCTTCGTCAAGTAATGGACCGCATGTATACTCCGGGTCCTGACGGTTACTGTGGCGACGAGGACAACGGACAGACCTCTGCCTGGTATGTATTCTCAGCCCTCGGATTCTATCCGGTATGTCCGGGAACAGATGAGTATGTCATTGGAGCCCCTCTATTCAAAAAGGCAACGCTACACTTTGAAAATGGCAATAATCTTGTGATCGATGCACAGAATAACAGTAAGGAGAATCTTTATATCGAATCCCTCCGGGTCAACGGGCAAGAATCAACCCGGAACTATCTGAAACATGCCGATCTGCTGCAAGGCGGAACCATTGAATTCAAAATGGGTTCACACCCCAACCTCAACAGAGGCATCAACGATGATGATGCCCCCTATTCATTCTCCAAGATGAAATAGTCCTCTCTCTTTAGACAACTCATATCCCCTGAGGGTGCATACCCATAATCCAATACGGATACACGTACGCATCCTCAGGGACATATAAATAATTCTCAAAAAAGTTAGTAACTGAAGTAAGTGTTTCTTTCGGGACACTTGTTTTATTAACATCAAGGGCACAAAAGCCGTTGACTTATATTATAAATACAATGCTTAAACCTTGTATGTTTTTAAAGTTAACTAATTAATTTAATTATAGTCAATGAAAAACAAAATCCTATTTCAAAGACCCAGGCTGCTCAAAGCATCGCTGGTTCTTCTTTTAGCTGCCGCTCCTATCCAGTGGTCATTTGCACAATTCACATTTTCAACTTCCCGCACTACATTGGGGCAAGTCATCAAAACGGTGCAATCTCAGTCTAAGTATCAATTCTTTTATGATGACCAATCGTCAAACATGCCGATTGAGAATCTGAACGTAAAGAATGTAAGCCTGGAACAACTGTTGAATACTGCGCTCAAAGGCAAAAACCTGACATACAAAATCGAGGATAACATTGTTTATCTGTCTCAGGCTTCCAAACAACAGGATCCGGTTCAGGCATCGGCCAAACGTCAGATCAGCGGTACGGTTGTAGATGCTAACGGCGAGGCGCTGATCGGCGTCAATGTATCTGTTAAGGGTACCAGCACAGGAGCCATTACCGACCTGGAAGGTAAATACACCCTGACTGTCAATGATCCGAAAGCTGAAATCGTATTCTCCTATATCGGATACAAACAACAAGTGTTGCCCGCTAAAGAAAGCATTCTGAATGTAACGATGAGTGAAGATACCCAGATGATCAGTGAAGTGGTTGTAACCGCTTTGGGCATCAAACGTGAGAAGAAAATGTTAGGATATGCCGTACAGGAAATCAAAGGCGACCAACTGAACCAGACAGGGGATCCTTCAGTGACCAGTGCATTGCAAGGTAAAGTAGCCGGTCTGCAAATGAATACAGCCGGAACTGGCCTGGGTGGTTCTACCAAGATTACAATCCGCGGTAACTCTTCTCTCGCAGATAACAACCAGCCGCTCTGGATTGTAGACGGTGTACCGTTCAGTGACAATAATAACTCGGATGCTACCTATTACGGTGGTGTCGACCGTGGTGGTTCGTCCGTCGATATCAACCCGGAAGATATTGAATCGATCTCTGTACTGAAAGGTCCGAATGCCGCCGCTCTCTACGGTTCGCGTGCCGGTAACGGTGTGATCTTGGTCACAACCAAAAAAGGTAGCAAGAAAGATGGATTCGGAGTACGCTATAGCGGCAACTTCACTTGGAGCCAGGTAGCCGAAACTCTTGAAATGCAAGATCGTTACGGACAGGGCCACATTGTGACTCAGGATGAAAACAAGAATCCTCTGTCTCAATATTATGCCAAATATGATCCGACAGACTCTTCCAGTTGGGGACCGGTATTGGACGGAAGCATGCAGAAAGCCTGGAACGGCGATACCTATGCATTCTCTAAATACGGCAACAAACTGAAAGATTACTTCGATACCGGTTTCGCGCAAAACCACAATGTATCGGTGAGCAACGTAACAGATAAATCGCACTTTCGTGCTTCTTTCGGCAGCTCGAACAATAAGGGCGTATTCCCGAACGAGAAGCTCAACCGAATCAACCTCGACCTGAATGCCGGAATGGAAATGAACAAATATCTCTCTATGGACGGAAAGATTTCACTTTCACGTACCAAAGCAGAAGATCGTCCTTACTTCGGTACTTACGGAGCAATCGCTCAATTGATGGGTATTCCTAACAATATTCGCCTGGACGACCTGAAACAATATTCGACAGATGGCAATGCACACGTAAACTGGACAGGTCCTACTGCCGGTATCCGTAACCCTTATTACGTCTTGAACCAGCGCCACAACTCTGACGAACGTTGGAGAGCATTCGGATATTATGGAATGAAAATCAACTTTACTGACTGGTTGCACTTGTCTGCCAAATATGCATTCGATTATTATCGTACCCGAATCGAAGAAACGAATGCAGGTGACGGTATCAACGGTGAGAGCAGTATCAAAGATATCACCGATGACGAAATGAACCGCGAGGAGCAGAACTTCTTCGAATCGAACGCGGAAATCGTATTGATGGGTGACAAACAGCTGACTGACAATTTCCGTTTGGGATTCACGGTAGGTGGTAACTTCATGTACCAGAATTATGAATCACTGAATGCCGGCGTACGCAATATGCTGGATAAGGGACAATGGATTTTCAATGCAGCCAATATGCTGAACACTGCCGGAGAAACCGGACATGAACGCGCAACAAATTCAGTATTCGGATCTTTGCAACTCTCTTGGAAAGAATATCTGTCACTAGACTTGACTGCCCGTAACGACTGGTCGTCTACACTGCCGAAGAAGAACAACTCTTTCTTCTACCCGTCTGCCAACTTAAGTTTTGTCGTTTCTGATTTTGTCCGTTCACTGGACAAAACACTGCCCAACTGGCTGACTTTCGCCAAGGTACGTTTGTCTGCCGCACAAGTAGGTAAAGATACGGACCCGTATCAGTTATACAATACGTACGGATTTAAATTTGAAAAAGGTGAGCTGATTCCAAGCAAATCGAACGTGAAAATGAACGACCAGCTGAAACCGGAAATCTCTTCTTCTTACGAAGCAGGTTTGGATATGAAGTTCCTCAACAACCGTTTGGGATTTGACTTTACCTATTATTATAGCCGCACGAAGAACCAGATCATGAAAGTGCCCGCCGCTGCTCCCTGGAGTGGAGGTAAATGGGTCAATGCCGGTCTGATCACCAACAAAGGTTTCGAAATGATGATCTACTCTACACCGGTACAATTGAAAGACTTCTCTTTCGATCTGAATGTCAATCTGGCCAAGAACGTATCGAACGTAGAGAAACTGGCTGACGGTGTAGACTACATCTACTTCAATGGCGACTCTAACTTCCCGATCAACGTAGGTGCACGCCCGGGTCACAAATTGGGTGAAATCTATGCCAAGACTCTCTACAAACGTGACGAACAGGGCAACATCATTATAAATAAAGAGAACGGCTTGCCTATGACGACCACAGATGCTGACGAACGCCTGGCTAAACCTATCGGCAACATCCAGCCTAACTTGCTGATGTCTGTATCTCCGTCGTTCACCTACAAAGGCTTTACACTGTCGGCCATGTTCGATATGAAATTCGGTGGCGATATCATCTCTATCTCCGAAATGAACGCAACAGGCTCGGGTATGGCTAAACGTACTATGAATCGTGGAGAAAGCGATAACTTTATGATGATCTTCCCGGGTGTATACGAAGACGGAACACCCAATACTCAGAAGATCTCAGCATCCAACTATTACGGAGCACAGAACGCAGAAGACTTTATCTATGATGCTTCTTTCATCAAGCTGAAGGAACTGGCCATCGGCTATACATTCCCCAAAAGCATGCTGAAGAAAACGCCGATCAACTCGCTGAATGTTTCGTTCGTAGCACGTAACCTGGCTTATCTGTTGAAACATACTCCGGGAACAAGTCCGGAAGGTGGTTACGACACAACCATGTTCTCTCAAGCCATCGACTTTATGGCTGTACCTTATACCCGTACATTCGGATTCTCAGTTAACCTTGGTTTCTAATTTTATAAATTAAAGATATAGTATGAAAATCAAAATATACAAATCGCTTGCCATGTGCACTCTCCTGTTAGGACTGGCTGCATGTAATGATTTCGAAGAAATGAATACCGATCCCTACGCACCGGTATACGATCCGGAAATAATCGGTGCCACACCTGACGGAATCGATATCGACTACGAACTGACACCCAGTGCACTGAAAAGCCTTCAAGGCACGGAAAGCGCCATCGGTTCGGTGTTCGCCAACCTGACTTACGAAGGACTCTATAATGATTATCAGGTTACGACCAACCTGACTCATGACATCTACGCTGCTTACTTTGCCAACAACGTTAGCGGATTCGTGACCAACTCGCCTACCTACGGTTATAACGACGGATGGTCCAAAAGACGCTGGGAGCACTTCTACGATAACCGCACTGTAGAAGAATACAGTCAGTTGATCAAAACATTCTGGTTCTGCGGAAAAGAGCGCTATCACAATGCGTTCTATATGACCCGTATCTACTACGCATTCCTGATCTCTATGCAAACAGACACTTATGGAGCCATTCCATTGGAATACTACGTAAAAGGTGCAATGCCCACAGACGAGAAAGTGAAATACATGGATCAGAAAGATGTATACGACGTTATCTTTAAAATGCTCGATCAGGCCATCACTGCACTGCACAACACTCCTTCTACTGCACAATACAGCCTGGGTGAAAACGACAAGTGCTTTGGAGGCGACAAAGACAAATGGCTTCGTTTTGCCAATACCCTTCGTTTACGATTGGCACTACGTGTATCGAATGTAGATCCCCAACTTGCTAAAGAGCAGGGTGAGAAAGCCATGGCCGACCCTGCCGGATTGATGCAAAGCGATGATGATAATATGAAGCAGACTCCCAAATACTCGTACATCACGGGTGGTAACGAAAACATCTACACACTTCTGTACAACTGGAGTGCTAACGTAGTGTTATCCAAAGAAATGGAACGAGCTTATAAAGAACAATCGACCATTCTCGACCCACGTTGCGAAATATTGTGGTGGAGACCGACCGCTCTTGAGGACCTGAACCAAACCGAACCCAAAGAAGACATGACAAAAGACTTCAATGGTTGCGAAAACGGTGAGACTTCATTGGGAGGAAGCTACACAACGACTTATTCTCCGAGCCGTGTATTCATCAAGCAAGATCAGAAAAAACTCGACCGCAAACATTGGTGGTGTTATGCACGCGAAATAGTATGGCTGGGTTACTCCGAAAGCCTGTTCCTCCGAGCAGAAGCCGCTCTCCGAGGATGGGCCGGTGCTAAAGGTACCGCTGAAGATCTCTATAAGGAAGGCATTGAAGCTTCCTTCAACTACTATCAGATTGGTGCTGACGAGGAAGGACAAGAAAAGATCAGCAAATACATGGAAGGATTGAAAGGCTTACAAGCCTTCAAGAGTGGTGACAGAGAAGCACAGTTGGAACAAATCATCACCCAGAAATGGATTGCCGTATATCCCAACGGTAACGAAGGATGGGCAGAGTTCCGCCGTACAGACTATCCCCGCTATATGAAAACACCTAAAGGAGGCAACAACTCAGGGGGTGAAGTTGCAAACGGGAAGTTCATCAAACGCCTGAGATACCCGGACAGTGAAGTATCTAACCCGAACCGTCCGAAAGATGTAGATACACAGGGAACTCGTTTATGGTGGGACGTAGCCGACACCAATGATGATGGAGGCAATTACGTTACCCCAAACAACTTCCGCTAAACAACGAGATTCATATTCATGCACTGACAATAAATTAAGTTACACAAAAGAAACAGGGAGCCCGAGATGGGTTCCCTGTCTTATTTATAGTCCGGTCACTCTATTTGCTCTTCCGGATAATTCACCAGATAGAGAGTTTTCGATGCACGCGTAAAAGCTGTATACAGCCAACGGAAATAATCAGGTGTCAGATACTCATCCGACATATACCCCTGGTCAAGAAAAACATTTTGCCATTGCCCGCCCTGCGCCTTATGACAGGTCACCGCATAAGCGTATTTCACCTGTAGAGCATTGTAGTGTGGGTCAGCTTTCATTTTTTTCATTCGCTCCCGCTTGACGGTGATGTCCACATAGTCTTCAAGTACAGAATAAAAAAGCCGGTCGTTTTCTGTTTTGGGTAAAGCAGGTGCATCCGAATGAAGCGTATCAAGCAACAAATTAGCTTCCAACTCAAAGTCATTTTGATCGGGAAACGCAAGAAGTACTTCAGCAAACCTGAAACCATACAGTTCACGAGTACGCCTCACCCGACGAACCACAGCAATCTCTCCGTTCGCTATAAAATCCATTTCTTTATACTTCTCTGTCCAGAAGTAATTATTCTTCGCTACCATGAGTAAGTCACCCGTATTCAGTTCATCTTCCCTGTAAAGAATCTGAGCACGTATACCTTTATTATATATGTTAGCCCGTTTATTGGAACGGCATACCACAATCGTCTCGTCCATTCCGTCTTTTTCGTAGCAGCCGGTCAGGGTATCGATCAACTCGTCGCCACGTACCACCTGTATATCCGGAAATCCGCTTACTTTTATCTTAGGCAGCGAAAAACACTCGTCTTCAGCAATCAACTGCCGAATCTGAGTGGCATTCCATAAAATACCGGACGACTGAACCTGACGTACCACCTGTGTGAGATCAACCTCTATGACATTCAGTCCATATCCTTTCAATGCCTCGGTAGCAAGTGCCGGACTTTGCTCTTCTCCTACCGGAGGCAACTGAGCCGTATCTCCCATCAACAATAAACGACACCCTGCACCGGAATAGACAAACTCCACCAAATCATCCAACAGACGTCCGGTACCGAACATCGAACCGGACAAACCTTCATTCGAAATCATGGAAGCCTCATCTACAATATATAATGTATGAGTAGTCAGATTATCATTAATTGAAAAATTACTTACTTCATTCGAAAAAGACTGCTGCCTGTATATCTTTTTATGAATGGTAAAAGCCGGGTGTCCTGCGTAAGCAGAAAATACTTTAGCCGCTCTTCCCGTAGGAGCCAGTAAAACCGATTTCTGTTGTAACTTATCCATCGCTTTCACTAAAGCCCCGACAAGAGAAGTCTTTCCTGTTCCCGCATATCCACGAAGCACAAAAACCGTATCATTAGCCGTAGAAAGTAGAAACTCCGAAAGAGATTTTACAGCTATTTCTTGCTCAAAAGTTGGCTGATAAGAAAAATTTTCCTTAATTTGCCGCTCTAAATAGTTATTTATCATTTTTGTACGAGAAAAAAGTTACAAGAACTATCGTTAATTAGATTTATTTATTTTATTTTTGCGCTACGAATATAAACTAAAAAAAACATATTTATCATGAAAACAGTATTTAATATCGTACTAGGTGTATGCGCCATTGCTTTGGTTTACATTTGCTATGCTAGTATCATGGGTCCTATCAACTTCGAAAAAGCTAAAAAGCACAGAGACAAAGCAGTTGTTGCCCGCTTGATTGATATTCGTAAAGCTCAGGCAGAATATCGTAACATTTACAAGCAGTATACTGCAAGCTTTGACACACTGATCGATTTCGTTAAGACACAAAAGATTCCTTTCGTATCTAAAGAAGGCGTATTGAGCGACAAACAGCTGGAAGACGGTATGACTGAAAAGAAAGCCATGGCTCTGATCAACAAGGCTAAAAAGACTAACAACTGGAAAGAAGTTGAAGCTGCCGGCCTGATGGGCTTCAAACGTGATACAATATGGGTTGCCGTAACAGATACAATCTACGATAAGTCATTCAATGCAGACTCTTTGAGATATGTTCCGTTCGGTAATGGCGCACAGTTCGAAATGTACACTAAAAACGATACAACTAAATCAGGAGCTCCTATCTTCTTGTTCCAGGCCAACACTCCATATGATGTATACTTGAACGGACTTGACAAGCAAGAAATTGCAAACTTGAAAGACCTTCAAACCAAACTGGGTAAATACGCAGGTTTGATGGTAGGTTCTATCGATACTCCTAACAACGGAGCAGGTAACTGGGAATAATCCGAATATGCCCGATAGAGCAATTGCAGAAACGATTGACTTTGGTAAATCGGAACAATATACATTGTCCATCCGTCTTAGTACGGATGGATTTTCTTTTTCTATCTACAATCCGATTCACGATAGTTCGCTCTCTTTCTTTGAGAAGGAGGTCGAGGCTTCATTATCTCTTACAGCCAATCTCAAACAGGCTTTCCGTGAATTGGACTTTCTGAATCATACTTACAAACGGGTAAACATTCTGATGGCAGACAAGCGTTTCACCCTAATCCCCCTTGAACTGTTTGAGGATGATCAGTCCGAAATGATATTCTACCATAACCACACTCTCAAAGAAAATGAAACGGTAAAATATAATATTTTAAAAAAGAATAATGCCGTAGTCATCTTCGGTATGGACAAAAGTACTTGCCAGTTCTTATCCGATCAATATCCTGAAGCAAGATTTTATTCACAAGCAGCTCCATTAGCAGAATATTTTTCGGCGAAAAGCAGATTAGGCAACAGTAAAAAGATATATGCTTCTATTCGCCGTGATGCCATCGACTTTTTCTGTTATGAACGTGGACATCTGCTTCTTGCCAATTCATTTGAATGTCGCAAAACAGGTGACCGAATCTACTATCTGCTCTATCTCTGGAAGCAGTTGAATTTTGATCAGGAACGGGACGAACTTCACCTGACAGGTGCATTTTATGATAAAGAGAAACTAATGCAGGAGTTACGTAAATACATACAGCAGGTATTCATAATGAACCCTGCAAGCAATATTGACATGCAAGCCTTATTAACATGCGAGTAATCAGCGGAATATATAAAAGAAGAAGATTTGATGTGCCCAGAACCTTCAAGGCACGTCCGACAACAGATTTTGCCAAAGAGAATCTGTTTAATGTATTATCCAATTACATGGATTTTGAAGAAGGCATTGTTGCTCTCGATCTGTTTGCCGGTACAGGCAGTATCAGTATAGAGCTGGTTTCACGTGGGTGTGACCGCGTCATCAGTGTGGAGAAAGACGGAGCGCATCATGCTTTCATCAGCAAAATCATGAAAGAGGTGCAAACAGACAAATGCCTGCCTATCCGTGGAGATGTATTTAAATTCATAAATGGCAGTCATGAACGGTTTGATTTCATTTTTGCCGATCCTCCCTATGAACTAAAAGAGTTGGAAACAATTCCGGATTTAATTTTCAAGAACAACCTGCTGAAAGAGGATGGCCTGTTCGTTCTGGAACATGGCAAAAAGAATAACTTTGAAGATCATCCCCACTTTATAGAAAGAAGGGTATACGGAAGTGTCAATTTTTCCTTCTTCAGATAGATTGAAGAAGGTTTTCCTTATAGCAACGGAGCCAATAATCGAACTACAGACTCCATTGCCTTCTGACGCGAAGAACGTTTTTCCCAGCTCTTCAGGAAAATCTGAGTACTTTCCCGCTGATCCTGCAAGAAAATCTCCCGCATTTGCAATGCTGTCTCCATATCGTACATAAAGGCATTTACTTCAAAATTATGTTCAAAACTACGGAAATCGAGATTGGTAGACCCCACTGTCGAAAGCATATCATCCGAAACCATTAATTTAGAATGCAGGAAACCCTTTTTATAAAAATAGACCTTGACTCCTGCACGCAATACATCTGCCAGATAAGAACAGGAGCCCAAATGTGTAACACGATTATCCGCATGCTCAGGCAACATTAACCGGATATCTACTCCCGCCAATGCAGCAGTCTGCATTGCACCCAAAATTTGTTCGGTAGGTAAGAAGTAAGGCGTCTGCATATAGAAATATTTCTTAGCACCGGATATGGCTACTGTCAACCCTTGCATAATCTCTTTCCAGGGACCGATCGGTTCACTTGTCACAATCTGTACCAAAGAATTGCCATAAGCTTCTATCTTAGGAAAGTAGCGCGAAGCAGTGATCAGAGTGCGATCCACGAAATACCAATCGAGCAAAAAAGCAGTCTGAAGACCATGTACCGCTTTTCCTTCAAGCAATATATGCGTATCTCTCCAGATTCCCCAGGAAAAGCCACGCATATAACGTTCGGCAAGATTCATTCCACCGATAAATCCAATACGTCCGTCAATCACCACAATCTTCCGGTGATTGCGATAATTCACTTTACTCGTGAACAAGGGAAAACGGACCTTCAAAAAACTGCGTACCTCAATTCCTGCATCTCTCATCTCTTCGAAAAAGCGATGAGGAACATGCCAACATCCTACATCGTCATAGATCACACGCACCTCGACTCCCTCCCGCGCTTTCTCGATCAGTACATCACGTACCAATCGTCCCACAGGATCATCCTCAAAGATGTAATATTCCATATGAATATGAAGCCTCGCCTTTTGCAGCTCTCTCAACAGAGCTTGTAGTTTAGAATATCCGCCAGTGTAAATATCGACCCGATTTCCCTCAAACGGAAAAGCCTGGTTCGTATTCTGGAACAGCTGTATCAGCCGTGCATATTCCTTCGGCGTTTCACAGCAGTTCTGCGCCAAATACTCTGCCATCGGTTTTTTAAGCAAACGGTCATAACTTTTCTTACCGATAATCTTCTCACGCCTTTGGCTACGCCCAAAAAAGAAATAGAAAACCAACCCTACAACCGGAAGAAACATCAGGATCAGAATCCATGCCATTGTCTTCACCGGATTACGATTGTCGAGAATCACGATGACAATCGTACCGATAATAGCCCCGAAATAAATAATATCAAAGGCAACGGTAGCTATTACACTTGCTATGTAGTTCCAATCTATCATATTCTCCCTCCGCGGATTATACAAAGAACAAATGTATGGAAAATATCGGATACGAACAACAACTGTCCCGATTCAAAACGATAATCCCTCCGGACCGATACAAAATTAAAGAGATTTTGCATCGGTCCGGAGGGAAGTTGCCTGGTTAACAAGATATCTTATTAAAAGCGGGGATGTCCGCCACCAAAGCCACCGCCAGGACCTCTACCGGGTCCACCAAAACCTCTTCTACCACTATTCATCATCTTTTCTCGAGCAGCTTTACTGCCGAAGATATTCAGACGGTAGATAAAGTGTACCATACAGTAACTATTAATACCGTTATATTCGGATACCGAACGCATATCGGCTGACAATGAACGGCTGATGTTACTCTGTTGTCTCAAAATATCATAAACCTCAAAACTAACAGTAGCAGCACCTTTCAGCAATGACTGGGCAAGTTGTGCATTCCAGATAAGTTCGTCACGGTTCATGCTTGAGTCACGATAGCCGCGACGACTTTGATTGGCGATGTTTGTAGCCAAAGTCATTTTCCAAGGCATCGTAATATTGGTACTTGCTCCATAAGAATATGTATAAGGTTCCTGATTGTTCTCCGGACGAAGTTTATTGCGTTCGGCTGTGTAATTGATCGAACCGTTCAAAGAAAATTCAAACCAATCATTGCGATAGGAACCTGTTACTCTCTCACCTAATGTCAGGCCTGTACTTGTATTTCTATCATTGTTTTTCGTATCCTGATTATAAAGGAACGCCACATTATTCTGGTAGTTCACATTAGTGAAAGTATTAATCGTATACTTCTTATTCTTTAAAGCTGTATTGAAACCGAACATACCAAACGCATTCCAGTTACCATTGATATTCTCCGGTCGTGTAATCAATCCACCGGTTTCTTCATTATAGCGAGTACTGTTACTGATGCTGTTCTGTGTAGCTGTAAAGCTAAAGTGAGTCATGATTCCACGCTGTTTTTCTGCATTATATGTATTATAGAACAAACGCATCGTATGTGCAAAAGAAGGCTTCAATCCGGGATTACCCATACGTATATTCAACGGATTGGAGTTATCGGTTATAGGCAATAAGTTCTCCATAGTAGGCTGATTGCTACGTCCCCGATAGGTGAAACGCAACTGACTTACTTTTGAGAAACGGAAACGCAAGTCCATATTCGGTGCGAAGTTGAATACAGTACGTGTTGTATCAATCATATAGTCTCCTTTTTTATAAGACAAGGTAGAATTCTGTGGTTGGAAAGACATGCCCACATTCAACTGATACTTCGGACGAATGAAACGCAACCCCACTGAAGCGTCATGGTTATAATAACGATATTCAGCATTCTTGCTCAAGCTGTCCACTGCATGAGACTCATACCCGGAAGGGAGAGCTCCGCCGATAGCCCAGTCCGGATAATCGAGCAAATCGAACGTGGTCTTGTCACTCTTGCTATATTTATACTGAAACTGATAACTGAACTGCAAGAAAGTGGCCTTGGCAATGGGTTCGCTATAAGTCACTTGGGCCGTATAATTATAGTTGCGTGTAGGAGTTGTAATATATTGATTACGATATAGGATAGAGTCACCTCCCAAATGATTCAGCAATTGGTAATAACGTGTTTCAGACTGTGTATACTGATCGTTATCATTATCACCATATCCAAAGACTCCACGGAAAGTCAGGTTACGTCCTCTATTATTCAATTTTCGGTTAACCTGTAAAGTGGCGTTTCCCGAAAGACTTTTGCCTTTAGACAACGAAGCACTATTGGTGGCATTCACACGAATGTCTTTCAACGGATCGTCAGACAAATTATCAAAATTCAGATAATCATTTGGATTTACGATCAGATTGAAAGGATCTTCATTGAAAGTGCCCGATTCAGAGCGAGAAGCATTATTTGTCCTCCCATAGGAGAAATTAGGGCGAAAGATAATATTTGTCAAAGTATCCGGTTTCCATTCCATACGGAAGTCAGCATTCAGGTTTGTTCCTTTATTCCGGTTCTTATTATTCGAATTAGAATATGAATTGCCATTCTGAAGGAAACGTTCGGAAGAATTGATACTTGAGATATCAGCATCCTGGAAGTTATATCGTACACTACCTCCCAGTTCTAGCTTGTTGGTCTGGGTCGCAAAGTTGGCACCCAACATTTTAGTAGCATTCAAGCCATTGTTACTACGCCAGCGCGGACCGCCACCCCCTCCGGAGAATCCCTGATCATTTACATTATTCGCCGAGCCTATAATAGAGAACTGGGTTTTATCGACAAAGCGGTTCAGCATCATTCGTCCGGTATAGCGATCTTTAGTACCGGCTCCCAAATCTGCATTACCAAACCATCCCTGATTCATCCCTTTTTTCACTGTCAAGTCGAGTACCGTTTCTTCTTCACCGTCATCAATCCCCGTCACACGTGCCAGATCCGACTTTTTATCATAAGTTTTCAGTTTATCGACCATGTCTACCGGAAGATTCTTCAAACCGGTTTTCACGTCTCCACCGAAAAACTCCTTACCATCAACCATAATTTTCTTCAGATCCTTACCATTGATTTTCACATTACCGTCATCATCAATTTCAGCGCCCGGAAGTTTCTTGACCAATTCTTCCAACATAGCCCCCTCAGGTGTACGGTAAGCACTGGAATTGTACATTAACGTATCTTCTACAACCGTCACTTGCGGAGCTTCTGCTACCACAACCGCTTCTTGCAGCATGACAGCATCAGTTGCCAGTTCAATATTCCCCATCTTTTTTGCAGGAACATTAGCTGTTAGCTGCACAGGAATAATTTTGGTGACATACCCGATGAAAGATACTTTAAGCAGATATTTTCCCGGTTTCTGCTTGGATAAAGAAAAGTAGCCTTGTGTCGAAGTGGTCATACCCGCTACCTGAGCACTGTCAGGGAGAGATAATAACTGCACAGCAGCGAGTTCGACCGGTTCCTTCGTACCGGCCTCTATTACACGGCCCGATACGGTTACAATTTTGTTTTGCGCATAAGTGGATAGGGTAGCTGTCAGCAGCAACACCGTCCAGATCAATAGTTTCTTCATTTGCCTGTAGGTTGAATAATAACAATCGTTTGTTTGACAACCTTCAAAGCAAAAGGTTTAATTTAAACACAATTATCTTTTAAAGATTTTATCGATTCGCGCTTTTTGCATACCAAATTCAAGGCAGAGTACATTGATAATAAGAAAAATAAGAAAAGAAGAGGTATCTACGGTCATGATATCTCCTGTTGCTACCCGATAAAGCATCCCGCCAAACAAAAAAAGTACAGTCAGAAAAATAGCATTACGAGTAGCTTTGTTCCGTATAATCTCTGTTTCACGACCTTCATTACGTGATAAAGCAAAAATAATCATCATTGCTCCCAATATCATCAGCAGTTTAATACACTCTTTATAAAATAATAAGTTACTGTCCGTTACCATTCCCTGCATCAATAACAGGAATGGAATAAACATAGAAATAACAAGAATCACATATCCTAAAGGACGGCAGAATACAGGTAATAATGCTTTCATCTTATCTAAATTTAATGTCACAAAGATAGCTTTTTCTCACAAACAGAACCCCATGTTTTACATTTTTAAGTGCTAAGTTTCACTATTTATCTCCGAACTCCTATCTTTGCAGTACATAAAAAAACATAGAACCATTATGAGTAAACAAGAAGTCATCCTTTGTGAAGATCTGGAAAGTAGTCTTAAACGTGCCATCGACAACTGCCCACACGACCGCCTGTTCATTCTCACTGACGATCATACTCACCGTCTCTGCCTTTCTCAACTGGCAGGCTTATCAATCCTGAAAGATGCTGTCGAAATCACCATCGGAGCCGAAGACGTACATAAAACACTCGAAACCCTGGCCTCTGTCTGGCAGGTATTAAGTGAAAAAGGCGCTACCCGTCACTCGCTCCTCATCAATCTCGGGGGCGGAATGGTCACTGATTTAGGTGGATTTGCAGCCGCAACCTTCAAACGCGGCATTGCCTATATCAATATTCCCACCACCCTGCTGGCAATGGTAGATGCTTCTGTTGGCGGGAAAACCGGCATTAATTTCAACGGATTGAAAAACGAGATAGGTGCCTTTGCACCGGCAGCCAGTGTATTAATCGAAACAGAGTTTCTCCGTACACTCGATGCACATAATTTCTTTTCGGGATACGCCGAGATGCTAAAACACGGACTGATCAGCAACACCTCTCACTGGGCTGAACTGCTTGCATTCGATACGGAGAAGATGGATTACGGATATCTGAAAAAATTGGTAGGCCACTCCGTACAAGTGAAAGAAGATATAGTGGAACAAGATCCATTCGAACACGGCATCCGCAAAGCATTAAACCTGGGACATACCGTAGGACACGCTTTCGAAAGTCTGGCGCTTGCTGAGAATCGTCCGGTTCTTCACGGATATGCCGTAGCTTGGGGCATTGTTTGTGAACTCTATCTATCACATCTCAAAGCCGGCTTCCCAAAGGAGAAAATGCGTCAGACCATCCAATTTATAAAAGATAATTATGGAGCTTTCCACTTCGACTGTAAGCAATACGACCGTTTATACGAATTCATGCAACATGATAAGAAAAACAGTGCAGGTGTCATAAATTTCACACTCCTAAAGGAAATCGGCGATATCAGTATCAACCGGACAGCAGATAAAGATACCATTTTCGAAATGTTCGACTTCTATCGGGAATGTATGGGAATGTAGAAAATAAGAAAAATGAAACAAAGAGTTACCTCCAATCACATCGAACGATTGCAACCCAATGAAATATTCGTTTTCGGCAGTAATCTGTCCGGGCATCATGGCGGTGGCGCCGCCCTTTTGGCAATGAACAAATGGGGTGCCATCTGGGGACAAGGTGTAGGTTTGCAAGGACAAACTTACGGAATACCGACCATGCAGGGTGGAGTAGAAACAATCCGCCCTTATGTAGACGAATTTATTCAATTTGCAAATAAACATCCGGAAATGACTTTTCTGGTTACGGAAATAGGATGTGGCATAGCTGGATTTCCTCCTCAAGAAATAGCTCCACTATTTGCTAAAGCCACAACTACAGAGAATATCCACCTCCCACAACGGTTCTGGGATTTATTAGGAAAAATCCCATAACACTTTATTTATCAAAAGATTATATTGTTAATTATTTATTTCTAAAAGATTAGTTTTAACGCTCTGTTAAAACTAATCTTTTAGAAACAGATCACTTGTTCTTTGCTGATAAAGAACAAGTGATCTGCAAAAAAAACGTTCAACCTAAAACTTTCAAATTAACAATGTTAATTAGATTACTACTTCCCAGAGCACTTCCTTAGCAAGAAAAAACAAATTAAAAGAAATAAACCATCCGAATATTTTGCTTATTCAAAATAAAATTCTACTTTTGCATCCGCAATTCGGGGTGTAGCTCAGCCCGGTTAGAGTACGCGTCTGGGGGGCGTGTGGTCGCTGGTTCGAATCCAGTCACCCCGACTAACCACAAAGCATTGATAATTGTAAGATTATCGATGCTTTTTTCTTTTAGAGCACTTAAGAACTATCATACGGTGCAGACGTAGATGCTCCCCCAAACAGGATATTTAACCGGGATTTATGTTTTATCAAACAGTACCGGATATCGGATATTAAAAAAAATGTTGAATATTCAATGCAGTTGCACGGATTCTTTCCGTTTGTTGCTCAGTATCTCAAGTTTTTTTCTATCTTTGCGTCAAATAAAGCAGCGCCCTGAAAATCAATGAAATATTTCTATTATGAATAATGCTGCACATAAAAAAGACAACACAAAGAACATCTTATTAATAAAAAACTCAAACAGAAAATGAAACGCATTGTTTTTTTAGATTATGTACGCGTATTTGCGTGCTTTCTCGTTATGATTGTACACTCCAGTGAAAACTTTTACGGTGCCGCCGGATCCACGGACATGGCCGGACCGCAATCTTATTTAGCCAGTGAAGCAGACCGCTTATGGGTAGCTGTATACGATGGCTTTTCACGCATGGCAGTACCATTATTCATGATTGTCTCCGCCTTTCTCCTTGCTCCGATGAAAGAAGAACAAACTACATGGCAATTTTATCGCCAGCGATTCCTTCGTATCATACCACCATTTTTTATATTCATGATACTATACAGCACCTTACCAATGTTGTGGGGACAGATAAACGGAGAGACATCATTAACGGATCTATCACGAATTTTCTTGAACTTCCCGACACTTGCAGGACATCTGTGGTTTATGTATCCTCTAATCAGTCTTTATCTATTCATACCTATAATATCTCCATGGCTGAGAAAAGCCTCGGCAAAAGAAGAACGCTTCTTCATAGGGTTGTTTCTGTTATCAACATGTATCCCATATCTCAACCGTTGGTGTGGTGAAGTATGGGGACAATGTTTCTGGAACGAATATCACATGCTATGGTACTTCTCAGGCTATCTGGGTTACCTCGTGCTGGCACATTATATACATACTCACCTTACGTGGAGTCGTTCAAAACGTTTCATCATAGGAACCATTTTAATGGTTATCGGAGCCGTATTAACCATCTATTCATTCTATAGTCAGGCTATACCCGGTGAGACTCTTTCCACTCCCGTAATAGAAATAGGATGGGCCTTCTGTACAATCAACTGTGTACTGCTCACAGCGGGTACATTCCTCATGTTTACGTGTATCAATAGCTCAAAAGCTCCACGAATCATAACAGAAATGTCAAAGCTCAGCTACGGTATGTATCTAATGCATATCTTCTGGCTAGGATTATGGGCAACAGTATTTAAGTATACCCTGGCACTGCCTACTGTTGCCGCTATACCATGCATTGCAGTCAGTACATTTATCTGTTGCTTCATAACTTCAAAACTCATTTCATTCATACCGGGCAGCAAATGGATCATAGGATGAACATTTGAGTATGGCTACTTCCATAAAATCGGATACGCCCCATATGTAATAGTCCCATGTAGACGATTTATATTCAGACATGTACAAATCTGAACCTGACAGAATTCTCTTTAAATAGATAAATAGCAATTGAGCCCCTGATCGGAATATACCGGCCAGGGGCTCAACTTTAAATATAAAAGAAAGGAGAGCTAAGCACGAATCTTAACTCCCTCTATCTTATTGAGTTACTTTCTTATTTCTTATAAACCTTCAGATTTGTAATCTTACTATCAAACTTTCCGGCTTTCTCTAGCGGGAAGACTAAAGTGCGAACATAATTCATAGAATCTTTCCCGGCATTATAGTAAAGTTTTTGAGTATTCATTTCCTCTACTACCTGTCCATTGATAAGTAGACGGGTCGACTTATTGTCACCACTGATACCGATGGTTGCTTTCTCACCTTTGTGGATACGGTGACTAAATGTATTCAAATAACCGTCACGGGCAAAACCCAACATGCCACGGATCGGATCGGAAAGATAAAATACGGCATCCGGCGAACGGAACAGTTCCGTACCCTTTGCTTCATTGGCTCCGTCAATATCAAATGTTACCAGATAATCGTAACCGATTTCACGGTGAGGAGTCTCGCTATTGGGAGCAACGGAAGCCTGTTCATACACCAATCCCGGTGTAGTACCGATACGGCCGAGTTGATTAACACCCGGAGCCTCACTGATGGCATTGCGTTGTTTATCAAAGTCAGCATACGGAACGGATACATCTTTTCCGGTCCACATCTTCACAGCCAAAGTCTGCAAAGCCGGATAAACGCGGTGATGAATATCTTTTGTCGAGATGCCATTGCCTACATGATCGTTCCATACGGCAAACATACCACCGAGGATAGACGGATCTTTCTCCGGGAAAACAGCCTTTCCAATCTGTACAGGAGTCCAATTTTCGTACAAATACTTCGTGTTCAGATAATCATAATAGTATCCGGCAGCCGGAACAATGTATACCAGCCCGTCAGGAATACTAATCAATTTATAGCCTTGCTCTATCATGTCTTTCGGGTTGGCATAGCCATTGTACCAAGCACTCATGATCACATTCTCCGATTTCACCGGTGTATCACCTTTGGCATGCGTCAGTGCTCCCCATACACAAGCCTGTTTGCCAAAGCTCTCTACATAGCGGATATAATGGTCGGTGAAAGCACGGAACTTCTCTACTACATCTTTTTTCTTATTTGAGTATTCGTCAGTACCGATATGCACTTTCTTTCCACGGAATACAGGTTCGTCCCCTTCCAGATACTCCTTAAATAGTCCATCCATAAACTTATACGTTTCAGGATTAAACAGATCGAGATGGTCCATGCCGTACTCTTTACTGCCGATCTCCGGTTTATAATGTGTAAAGGCAAGAGTATGCGCCGGAGCATCAATCTCGGGAATGATTTCTACGTAAAGGTTCTCAGCCAACTTTTGTAAATCGATAAATTCACGCTTGGTGTAATAGCCGTCTTCGGCAGCCAAGCCCGGATAAGTATCCGACTCCAAACGGAAGGCTGCATAAGTTTTCGACCAATCGTGCCCGAAGAACTGTTTAAAGCCATTATCATTCAAGTGAATCTGCAAAGTATTCATCTTGTAATAAGCCATAATCTTCACATAATCCTGAAGGAAAGAAAGAGGAATAAACTTTCGACCGCAATCTATCATAAAGCCACGCATAGCGTAGTCCGGAAAGTCACGTAAAGTACCTTTCGGGAACTGATGATTTTCGCTCTGTTCCGCAATCTGAAGCAGAGTACGGGTTCCCCAATATACCCCTATGCTTTCGGGAGCAGTCAGCAAGATACGATCGGTAACTTTCACCGTATAGCCTTCTTTGCCCAACTTCTTATCTGCACGAATGGCAAGAATAACATCACCGGCTCCGCCTTTACCTTGTACTACCTCCGGTTTGTGACCGAACATCGTTTCACAGTCATCGGCCAGCATACGGGCAATGCGCAATAGTTCCGGCTGATTGGCAGGACAGACTATTTTTGTTGTTTCAGTCGGTACAAATGCCCCTTCGGCACCTTTCCACTCTTTCAGTTCGGGAATCACAAAAGGTTTGGGATTAACAACTGCACTAACGCCGGGGCAAACCAGGCATAGTGCCACAAGAATCATAAAGAATCGGTTAACAAATTTCATATCGTGTCGTTATAAAAGGGTTAATTCAACCGGACATCCGATTGTGGTACCAAAAGTAGTGTAAATCTACCGATTCTCCAACATTCTGTCTAAAATAAAAGAATGTTGGCACCCCGACAGACAAAAAGATCTATCTGCCGAAGTGCCAACGTGGGATCATTGTTTCCGCTGAAACGGTGACCTCATCACAAACAAAACAAACATCAAGCTGATGGGAATCATCAACTTGCTACAGAAGTCCTTCTCAGGGAACCTCACGGTCACTCATCCGTAGATTTTAAATATGATTGTCGGATAAATTGGGGATAGTAAACCAGAAAGTCGATCCTTCTCCAACTTCCGATTCCACTCCAATCGTTCCGTGCATACGCTCAATAATAATTTTACAAAGGGACAATCCCAATCCAAGCCCTTGGGTAAAGCTATCAAGTTTCACAAATCGTTCAAATATCACTTCCTTTTTATCGTTAGGAATACCACATCCGGTATCCGTCACATAAAACCTAATTTGACCATTCTCTTTCTCTTGATACCCCCAACGAACGGTCCCCTTTGTTGTAAATTTAATAGCATTATCCAATAAGTGCTCCAATATCTGTATCAGCCTGTCCCGATCTGTATAGATGTGAGCATTCGACTGCTCCCGATCCCAAGCCAAAACCAGGTTGTTCGTTTCTGCTTTGGGAACATACGTCAATTCCATCTCTTTCATCAATGAATCGAGGACTACATCCGAACCGACTATGTCCATAACGCCCGACTCAATATTGGAGAGATCGATAACATCGTTCATCAATCGCAAAAGATGCTCCGTATTACTCTGTATCAATCCGATATACTCCTGCTGCTCTTTTTCGTCATCTATGATAGAGAGCAAAGATGCAAAACCTACAATCGCATTCAACGGTGTACGTATCTCATGGTTCATATTAGCAATCAATGCCGATTTCAACCGATTGGCTTCTTCTGCTTTCTCTTTAGCTGCGGTCAGTTCTTCTTCCATAACCTTTCGCCTGGTAATGGACATCAGCGATCCCTCTACAGTCAACAGTCTGCCATTTTCATCAACTTTCCCGGGAATGGCATGCATTTCCAACCACTCCAATACGAATCCCTCTCTCTTTTTAGCCCAGAAACGAAGTTCGACCACCACTTTCTTCATTTTGCCTTTCAGTATCCCCCGACAAGCTTCAATCACCCGAAGGCGGTCTTCCTTATAGATGCCTTGATAAACACGCGCTATAGAAACCGGAAACGAATCATTATGAAAAATCTCCCATCCTGCAGGATCGTCCGACGGACGGGCATCAAACCATACCATATGCTCTGCCAGTTCCCACTTCCATGGAAAAACTTCCGCGCCCCCAAGCGTCATTAACAACTTGCGGTTCACTTCATTCAGCATCTGCTGAGTCCGCAACAGTTCGGTTTGTTTTTCTTGTTTCATTTAAGCCACTATTTATCGATGCATACGATATTCTGTAAGTGTCATTCCTGTGTGCTTTCTAAAAAAACGCCCCAGCGACGACTGGTTCGCAAAGTTCGTTTTAATAGATATCTCCTGTATATTCATGGTAGAGTTCTTCAACATGGCTTTGATCTCCAATATGGCATACTCTACAATCCAATCTTTTGCTGTCTTTCCGCTCGCCTCTTTTATCACCATTGACAGATACTTGGAAGTGATGCATAACTTATCGGCATAGAAAGCGACATCCTTGTGTTCCCGGTAATGCTGCATAATTAAACAGAAAAAATCATGCGCCAGCTTACTCTTACCCATATCCGATCCCCCTTTTATCAAATGAGACTTGCTGTAATATTCGTTATAGATATCCAGATAAAAGATTCTCAGTAACAACAATACAGACTCCCTCCTGAAAAAATGGGTAGGGTCTTTTGCCCGCTGTGAGAGTGATCCATAAAAAAGTTTGAACCGCTCAATCTCTTCTCCTGTCAATTCATACCAATAATGGCTTCTCATGTAAACAAAGAAAAGAGGAGAAAAACGACTGAACCCACTCAACGTATCATCAAAAAGCGCACGCGACAGCACAACTATATTACAAAGAAAATCATGACTTAGTTCGGTTATCGAAACCAACTGCCCCGGCAGAATAACCGCCAGTTCATTCTTAGCAAGAATATGAATATTATCAAAGATACAGATCTTGGCAGTACCTCTCAAACACAAAATGATCATCCCAACTTCGGTGTAGGACGGAACAGACGTCACACGAATGTGCTTCATGTTCTCACAAACCATAAGTTCATCCCCCAATAAAGTCGTAGTATAACCATCCGTTATCAATTTCTCACTATCCCTGTTTGGCATCAGAATCCTTTCTTTGTTGATACAAAAGTAAAATAACTACATTAACCCCGTAACTACACAAGTCTTTTGGTATCATATTACAGAAATATGGAGCTACTTCTTGACATTTTTTTATAAACAAAATGTCCTTAGGACCTTAAACAACCTATTTTTTAGCTGTTTGTTCGCTTCGTTAATGTATATTGGATTCCGTTCATATCTTTAATATTTTAGGAAGAGGATAGAGGCAAAAAAGAATAGATTTCCTATTTTTGCAACCGAATATAACTATAGAAATAAAGACCATGCGTTATCTACTCTCAGCGCCTTCGCAGATAAAGGCCACTATCCAGCTTCCGGCATCCAAAAGTATCAGCAATCGTGCCCTTATCATCCATGCTCTGTCAAAAGGAGACGATGTGCTTTCGAACTTGTCCGACTGCGATGATACGCAGGTGATGATAAAAGCTCTGACCGAAGGTAATGAAGTGATTGATATTCTTGCGGCCGGAACGGCCATGCGCTTTCTGACGGCTTATCTGAGCAGTACTCCGGGTATCCATACCATCACCGGAACGGAACGGATGCAGCAACGCCCCATACAGATATTAGTGAACGCCTTGCGCGAACTGGGAGCCCATATAGAATATGTTCGGAATGAGGGCTTCCCACCCTTACGGATTGAGGGTAGAGAGCTCACGGGCAGCGAAATCACTTTAAAAGGAAATGTGAGTTCACAATACATATCAGCCCTGTTGATGATCGGTCCGGTACTGAAAAACGGTTTGCAACTCCGGTTGACCGGAGAAATCGTCTCAAGACCTTACATCAACCTGACTTTGCAATTGATGAAAGATTTCGGCGCCTCGGCTTCGTGGACATCCGACCAGAGTATCCTGGTTGATCCACAACCTTACCACTGCCTTCCGTTTACCGTCGAAAGCGACTGGAGTGCAGCTTCTTACTGGTATCAGATAGCTGCTCTGTCTCCCCAAGCAAATATAGAACTGACCGGACTGTTCCGCCACAGTTATCAAGGCGATAGCCGCGGAGCAGAAGTATTTGCCCGCCTGGGAGTGGCAACCGAATATACGGAAACAGGTATACGACTGAAGAAGAATGGTACATGTGTCGAACGGCTGGATGAAGATTTTGTCGATATTCCCGACCTGGCACAGACCTTTGTTGTGACCTGCGCACTGCTCAATGTACCTTTCCGCTTCACCGGGCTGCAAAGCCTCAAAATAAAAGAGACAGACCGGATCGAAGCCCTTAAAACAGAGATGAAAAAGCTCGGGTATATATTGCATGACAAAAACGACAGTATCCTTTCCTGGGACGGTGAACGCGTGGAACAACAGGCATGTCCCGTTATCAAGACTTACGAGGATCATCGCATGGCTATGGCTTTTGCTCCGGCAGCAATTCATTATCCGACAATACAAATAGACGAACCTCAAGTAGTCTCCAAATCATACCCCGGATATTGGGACGATTTACGCAAAGCCGGTTTCGGCATCAAGGTCGGAGAAGAATAAGATAGACAAGACCTTTGCGAGACACACTTCGAAAGATATTGCGCCCTGCTCTCTCAAAGTTCCGACTTTGAGGAGCAGGGCGCAAAACTTCAAACAGATTCAACATCCGGAACAACCATAGGTCTCCTTGTCCGGATAACAATCCTTATCTCAATGGTTCCATTCGGAAAGAATAACTATAAACCGTATCCTTCCGGATTTCATAATGGGGACGCGGTCCCGGTCCGCAACTGGCATTGCCCAATCCACGCTGAATGCAATCTAAATTGAGAACAACCTCCGCACGGCGGATATCAGACAAATCATGTCCATATTTTACCTGCCATAAATCTTTATCCGTGTAATGTTGGGCACTGAAATCCAACGTATCCGTTGCGGTGATCCTGAGTCCTTTCCCTTGTCCGTCTGTCAACGCCAGCCAGTGTGTATCTGTGCGTCCGCCCATTGTTTGCGCCCGCGCATAATGCTCGGCCATATCCGTAACAGTCGTTTTGTAGCGTCCCATGTAGGCTGCGTTCTTCCGGTCACGATAGTTCTCCATCGGACCGCGGCCATACCATTCGACTTGTTCCAGTGAAGGATTGAGGAACATTTGCAAGTCCAGACGAGGTAGATCGAAATTACTTTCTGTCGTAAAGTCGGCTGTCACATCGACCCTGCCGTTACTGTAAACCCGGTATCTGACTGTATACGGTATATTGACTTGCCCAACTTTGACCTCTATCTGAGACTGAACAGACGCCGACTTTCCGTCTTCCGCCAGTTTCCAGTCAAAACCACGCAATACAACCACAGGCTGAATCCATTCGCGAGGATCATTACTGATGGAACGATACCAGTTCAACGCCGGTCCTTGCTGACCGTGTATCATGTTTTGTCCGTCATATCGGAGACCGATCATCATGCCTGTCTTTGAATCAAATGAAATCTCGGTACCCGGAGCACGGAAACGGATGTACTGACGTTCTTCTACCACCTGCAGGGAAGCAGAGAGTTCCGGAACCTCCGTTTTCTGTTTTCTCTCTCTTAGTAAGAACTGCTCCGTTGCCACTACATGTCCGGCTTTAGCCCAGACGCAGTCATGCTTCAACTTCACTTCCAAGTTGATGTGGTAATCGGCATCTTCCGTCAAGTGACGGAGATAAGGGATATGGATCGTACGGTGTTCACCCGGCTTGCCGTCAGGCAGCCCGAACTCCTCTTCCGCAACAGGCACCCCGTCTTTGAGGATGACATAACGCAGGTTGAAATGACGCATATTCAGGAATGAATAATGATTGCGTAACCCCACATTGTTCTCTCCCACTTCTTCAAAAGTCATATATTGGTATACCTTTTTCACTTCCCATAACTTAGGAGTAACTCTACGGTCGGGTGTCACCAGTCCGTTACAACAAAAATCATTGTCGTTGGGACGATCACCGAAGCTGCCCCCGAAATAATAACGGTCCGGCGCTTCTCCGGGTTTATTGATGCCTTGATCCACCCAGTCCCAGATGCAACCTCCGATCATGCGTTTAGACTGATTGGCAATATAGTCCCAATATTCTTCCAGGTTACCGACAGCATTTCCCATGGCATGTGCATACTCACATAGAAAGAAAGGTTTATTGCGCGGCTCGTTGTCCTGAGCTATCATACTTTCGATGGATGGATACATCCGTGAGTCCATATCGGCAACATCATTCATTCCTTCATAATGGATGAACCGTCCGTCAATCTCTCTGGCAGCCTGATAAGCGGCCTCGAAATTGGGTCCTCCTCCCGATTCATTCCCCATCGACCAGAAGATTACGGAAGGATGGTTCTTGTCCCGTTCCACCATACGTACCACCCGGTCGACAAAGGCTTCTTTCCAACTTTCCCGCTTGGTCAGCATCATGTTGCCATGACATTCCAGATCGGCTTCGTCCATTACGTAAAGTCCATAGTAGTCAAACAGAGCATACATCTTCGGATCATTCGGATAATGACTGGTACGAATGGTGTTCAGGTTGAAACGCTTAAAGAGAAGAATATCCTCTATCATGCTTTCTACAGGTACCGCTTTACCGAAACGGGGATGAATATCGTGACGATTGGCACCCTTGAACAACACCAATGCATCATTGATATACACTTTATTGTCACGTATTTCAATTTTGCGGAAACCATATTGCTGGGTAGTTGCCTCGAGCACCTTGCCGGAAGCATCCAGCAATTCCAGATTCACAGTATACAGATAAGGTGTTTCGGCGCTCCAGAGTTGGGGATCACGAATACTTGCTTTTGCAGGCAGACAGATCTCTTTTCCGGCAACCAGATTACCGACCGCAGTTGTAAACGTACGCAAAGTTCTGCCACCGGCATCCAGCAGAGCTATGCGCACGGAGGCATTCACAGCAGACTTGCCATAGTTCTTCACGTCTGCTTTGACACATAAGTCGGCCTTGTCGAAACGGTCACTGATGACAGAAGTAAGATGCACGTCGCGCAGGCGAAGTTTCGGAGTCGCCACCAGATAGACATCCCGGTGGATACCGCTCAGGCGGAACATATCCTGGTCTTCCAGATAGCTGCCGTCACTCCAGCGATACACTTCGACTGCCAATATGTTTTTACCCGGCTTCACATATTGTGTAATGTTGAACTCGGCATCGTTGTTGGCACCCTGGCTATACCCGACTTTCTTACCATTGATCCACAGATACATAGCGCTGTACACTCCGTCGAAGTGGATAAACACTTCTTTATTCTTCCAGTCGGCCGGCAGAGAGAATTCCCTCCGATAGGAACCTACCGCATTAGGCTCTTTCTCTACCGTATATCCTCTCTGTCCCTGTATAAAGGGCGGATTGTTGCGTATCGGATAGGTGATATTGGTATAGATGGGGGTTCCGTATCCCAGCATCTCCCAATTGGAAGGAACCGGAATCTCTTTCCAGGCAGACACGTCATAGCCCGGTTTATAGAAATCCACCGGACGTTCGGAAGGTTGCTTCACCCAATGAAACTTCCAGTCACCATTCAGCAACAGATAACGGGAAGACTGATTGCGTATCCAAGGACGGGTGTACGAAGGATCGCCCTTCATCTCTTCCGTATCGGCAAAGGGGACAAACGTAGAACGCCCCTCTTCTTTGTTAACGGCAAATATCCGTTCATTCTCCCAGTCATTATCACTCCGGGTTTTAAACGCCTCAGCCACCACTTTCAGATTCGATTTCACGATTTTCCATTGCTGGCTTATTTTCTGCGCATCCGGTTTGAGCTGGTAAACCGGCTCGGCCACAAGACCGGCATCCGGGAAACCCAGGTTATAACCACTCGCTACACTGGTGAACAAATAATTCCCATTGGGTAAAGCCGTGATACGCCATTGCTGATTGGGATTTTCTTTATTGGGGTCCCATTGGATGACCGGACACTCCTTGCTTCCATTGCCGCTATTGTCGATTCCCAGTTCGGTGAGCGGACTGACAATGGAGTAGCAGCCGTCACCGCAAGGTATCAGATTCCAGACCTGCGACTCTTTATGGGGTTCCTTTTTAGAAATAAATATCTTACTACCTAAATCCAGACTCTCCTGATTGTCCAGGACAAGTCCGTTCTGGGTATGGATCTCGTAGCTTTGCTTCGGATCGAACTCCTGGGCACGAACCATTCCTACTGCCGACCACAGAGCAACACTTACCAGAAACAGATGTTTAAAATTTAGCATACTATTGATATTAAGAAAAGGCAGGGAAGAAAACCAAGGGCTGTATCCGCCAACAAAACGTATGTCTGCCTGTGTGATACAGCCCAAACCTATATTCAACCCAACTACCTATTGTTTTTACTGAAATAAAGCCGATTGTTTGTACACTCCGAATGTATGGATAGCAGGACAGGCAAATCCGTCGAGGATACGAAGACGTACCTGTTTGGCTTTTACCGGTTCGAAACGTACGATCCATTTATACCCCACCGTCTGCTTATCGGTTGCTTCCGGTATCGGGGTCCAGTTACGGCCATCATTAGAGTACTCCACACTCCACTTCGTCGTGCGGTGTCCCAATTCGATCACTTCCTGAATCATCAGGCAGTCGAACTCTGTCTGCCGGGGAAGAGTGAAAACGATGTCCGAGGTTTTGGCTCCGTCTCGGCCGGCAAAATAAGTTTCCTTATTGTTGTCCGTCAGGAACTCCGGACGGAATTTACCTCCGCGTCCGTTCGTTGCTTTCACCTTGGCCTTAGCCAACAGATTGTTTCCGAAGGTTTCATCCAATCCCTGCTTCAGCAAGGCAGCATGAAGTGAATCGGTAGGATGAATCAGTCCGCGACGATCAGGTGGGAAGTTGAGCAGCAACACGCTGTTGTGACCGACAGAAGTGCAATAAATATCCCAAAGTTCCTTTACGCTTTTCACGCGGCTGTCTTCCTCAGCATGATAAAACCAACTGGGACGGATCGATACATCGGTTTCGGCAGGGATATATGCATCACCGCCTTTTACTCCTTCGTTCAGCCCTTCATAGTTCTTCCATTCATCTCTGACGCATACAGAGTCGGTAGTCGACCAACAAGGATCACCGGCTTTGCCGGACTCATTTCCCATCCAACGCACATCGGCAAAAGGATACGAGTTCTTGGTCCCGAAAATGACACAGTCCGGTTGCTTCTCTCGCACAATCTTATACCAATGAGTATAGACGGGAGTAGTCAGTTCGTCTGCTCCGGCACCGTCCCACCAAGTTTCCCAGACTTTTCCATAGTCACCCATCAATTCTTCCAACTGGTGACCATAATACTGCTTGTACTTCTCCGTAGTATAAAGGGGAGAAAGATGCTCGTGCCGGTCGTGCGGACCCAGATAGATGCCCGCCTTAATGCCATACTCCTCGCAAGCATCCACAAACTCGCGCACAACGTCTCCCTTTCCATTCTTCCAGGCAGAGTTCTTCACTCCATAATCCGTATATTTACTGGGCCAAAGGCAAAACCCATCGGCATGTTTGGCTGTAATGATGGCACTGGGGATACCGGCCGACTGAAGGGTACGCATCCACTGTCCGCAATCGAGGGCCGTAGGATTGAATATAGCTGCCGGAGCACGTCCGTCCCCTTCGTTTACATACTCCTCAAAGGTATTGATCCCGAAGTGAAAGAAAGCGATCATCTCCCGGTTATACCACTCTACCTGTCTCGCACTGGGAGTCAGCCCGTAGGGTTCGGGGGCCTTTTGCCCCCATACAGGTACCGCTACAGCAGCGATTCCCGCCGCTAAAAAGAAATTTCTTAGATTCATGTGTTCGTCTATTTTACAGTTTTGTATATCAGAATAAATTAAGTTCGCTTATCGTCACATGCGGTCCGCCGTTCACGGCCGTGATGGTTACCTTCAGGTAGCGTCCATCTACAGCAGCGGGCAGGAAGGATCGGAACTCACCCTGTGCCGGAATATCCGTAAACTTAGCGGCTACCGTCCAGGTGGCATTATCATCGCTCACTTCCACAGTCACCTCTTTCGGCCCGTCATACCCCTCTTCACGTGCCTGGCAAGCGAATCCCTGGATATGGGTTGTTTTCTTCAGGTCAATAACAATCCAGTGAGGTGGTTGCGGATGCTGAGTACTCCAGTCGGTACCCCAGAAAGTATTCAGATCACCATCCAGACAAGCTTCTTTCAGTCCGCTGTGTCCCCAATCGCCCTCTTTCGGCTCTTCGGACGAAGCACTCAATGCTTCCCATCCGGTGCGGTCGAGCAACTCCATGTTGCTGGCATCCATCGAACCTCTGAAGATGAAGTAGATGGTCTGACAGCAATGATCGGCTACCGCTCCCTCCACCGAAGTAATGCTTACGGGCAGCAGATACTCCTTGAACGCCTCGATGTTACCTTTTGCATGAACCGTGATTACAGCTTCCTCAGACTTCGGTGTCCCGGCTTTTACCAATACCTCTTCAGTCAGGTCGTAAGCGGCTTCCGGCAGCAGTTCATATTCGGTTCCGTTCTTCGCGTTATACTCGCCTACCTTGCCCGGATCGGCTTGCAGATGTACCACAGCATCATTAGGCAGTCCGTATTCCGTCAGTTGCGGATAGGTTTCGGGAGTAACGGCCACATTAAAAGTCTGCACATACGGCTCGTCTTCAATGTAGAAATTGGCTTTCACGGCAGTTCCCGCATCGGGTATGTAGATGGTCAGGTCGCTGTCATTGTCACTGCATCCCACTGTGCAGCAGAATCCGGCAGCCAGAATGGCTGCCTTCAGTATGTTCTGTTTCATGATTCTTCTCATTTTAAATGTTTATTCCCATCCGGGATTATTGGGTAACAAGTTCGGATTCATCGTTGTCTCGTCGATAGGCAACGGATGCAGATAGAGTTTATCGTCCCATTTGCGGGTTGTCCTGTCCGGATAAACAATCAGCAGATTGTCTTGCGTCAATTCACGGGAGAAGGAGTCGTACTGCTCTTTCAGCTTATCCGATACTTTCATTCCAAGCATACTCTTCGGTGCTTCCAGCAACTTGCCGGCTTTCCAGCGTACAATGTCATCCCAACGGAAGCCTTCGCCTACCAACTCGACTGCACGCTCGCGGCGGATTTCGTAAAGCAGCGGAGAGAGTTCATAACCATAATCCGGCCAGTTCGGATCGGTGAAACCGACATTTACTTTCAGATGCGGCATTTCTACACGGTCTCTCAGTTCATTGACAGTCTGGTCCAATACCTCCTGGGTACATTCACCCAGTTCGGCTTTCGCCTCGGCATAGTTCAACAGCACCTCAGCATAACGGAAGATAAACACATCCAGTGTAGACTGCCCGATGTTCCACTGTTCGGGATCGGTAGAGTGATACTTCATCACGTAATATCCGGTAGTACAATATTTGGTATCTATTATGGGAAGGGCATTGAACTGCTTCGTACCGTCGCTCAGCACCTTAAAAGGAAGTTCCGGATTATCGATCGTCTGGCGCAGGCGCGGATCACGCTGCATTAACTCATCCATCGGCATGTCGGCCTCCTCGTATCCCGGACTGACTGCGGTGGGCAGACCATCGGCACATAGGTATTGTTCGAACATGGCACGGCTCAAACCTGTATACGACTCTTCCATCTGGCGGGTGTTGTTGTGCATCAATAGCTTGGTGATATAAACCCTGGGCATGATACACTCGCTATTGGAGGCTAAATCTTCCTGTACAAACAGGTTGTAATAATCCTGTAAAGGCTTATCGGTCTTATAGATGGAGTAACCTCCCTCTTCGATCACCTGTGCGGCTGCATCAGCTGCTTCACGATACAACTCTTCGTAGTCGCCCAGTCCGTGATACTTACGGAAAGACGCTTCGTAGAGGCAAGCTCTCGACTTGAAAGCCAGCGCAGCATACTTATGCATATTGCCGGTTTTGGTTTCATTAGGCTTCGGAAGGTGTTCGATGGCAAAATCGAGATCTTCCAGGATGTGTGTGAACACGACTTTTCTGGAATCACGTCCCTTGTACAGTTCTTCGGAGTCCATCTGCAACTCGGTTTCATACCAGGGCACATCGCCAAAGCGTTTCACTTTGTACACATACTCCCAGGCACGGAAGAAGCGGACCACGGCTACCGAACGGTTAATCTGGCTTTCATCCCCTTTCACCTGTTTGTAACGAGCCATAAAATAGTTGCAGGAACGGATGTTTCCCCAGTCTCCATTTCCCCATCCGCCGCCGGAAGTAGGAATCGTTTCAAGATTGAAGATCCAGGTCTTCGGTTTCTCGTTCACGTAACAGTCCGATTCATCATCGGCACCGGGTCCCTGCGCCCCCGGTAAAATACCGTAAAAGCCGTTGGCATAAAGTTCAAGGTCTTGTACACTTGTCCAGAATTTCGGATCCGAGAGAGAATCTTCGGGATACAAGTCCAATAAATCGGAGCAGGAAGAGAACATGGAAGTACATGCCACTGCCGCTATCAGTAATATCTTATTCTTTTTCATAATCGTTATCGTATTAGAGGGTAATGTTTAATCCGAATGAAACAGACTTAGTCAGCGGATAAGTGCTGAGACTCACTGTTTCGGGGTCGTATATGTCAAACAGGTGATCGAACGTCAGCAGGTTTTGTCCGCTTACGTAGAAACGCACATGATCTATCTTCCACTTGGCCAGGAGCGCTTTCGGCAAAGAATATCCCAATGTGATAGACTTCAGGCGCAGATAAGCGGCATTCTGGAGATAACGGGTCTGCGTTTCACGGTTACCGGTCACGTTGTCGTAGGTAGACCGGGGGAAGTAAGCATTGCGGTTATCTTCGGTCCATGAGTCGAGTGCATGTTTGAAAGGTACATGCCATTCGTTGCCGAAGCCCCAGAACTGGTTGCCTCCCAACACTACATCCTTCTTGCCGATGCCCTGGAAGAATACATCAAAGTCAAAGTCGCGCCACTGCAATCCGCCTTTAATACCATAACTGTAACGCGGTTCGCTGTTACCGATAATCTTTTGGTCACCCGGATCGTCAAGCGTATTCTTTCCCTTGTTTATCTTGCCGTCACCGTTCAGGTCTTTGTACTTCACATCACCCGGATACCAGCCACCGCCATAGATCTCCGACTGATCGGCATGGGCACTTACCTCTTCTGCCGACTGGAAAAGTCCTTCGGTTACCAATCCCCAGATCTCACCCCACTTTTTGCCTACATAATGGGTAGAGAGCAAATTCTGCGGATTATTGAACTTCGTGATTTCTGCCTGATAGTCGGACAATACGAAACTTACGTCATACGAAAAGTCTTTGTTCACCCGGTCTCTCCATCCCATTGAAAGCTCCCAACCGGTTGTTTTCAGGTCGGCAGTATTGGCCTGCGGAGCTCCTGTTCCCAGTACGGCAGGAAGCGGTGTACCGTTGGTCACCATATCGAGTGTCTTCCGCATGTACCAGTCGAAGGTTCCATACAGGCGGCTGTTCAGCAATGCCCAGTCGAGACCCAAGTCAATCTGGCGTACAGTCTCCCAAGTCAGGTAAGGACTGACGATACCGCCGGGACTCACGCTGGCTATTTTCTTTCCGTCCACCAGGTATCCCATCTCGCCATTGGTGCCCATGGTAGCGATATAAGGATAGTCGCCGCCAACCGACTGATTGCCCAACGAACCATAAGAGGCCCTGATCTTGAGTTCATCTACAATCTTCTTGGCAGGTTCGAAGAAAGCCTCGCTCGAGATTCTCCAGGCAGCCGATACGGAGGGGAAGAATACGAAACGCTTGTCCTTGGGGAACTTGGAAGAACCGTCATAACGTCCGTTCAACTCCAGAAGATAGCGTTCATCGTAGTTATAATTGATACGGGCAAAATATCCCATAGTGGCCCAGGAGTGCTGGCCGCTCCCGTTGTACTTCTCTCCATAAGCCTGTCCCAGACCGGCAAGGTCATTACTGATCAGGTTCTCGCGTTCGGCATTGAACCAGCGGTAGCTCTTGGTTTCGTAATTATATCCCAGCAACAGTTTAATGTTGTGTTTACCCAAAGACTTGGAGTAGTCGGTATAGGCATTGAACGTCTGGTAATAGTTGTCGTCGGTGGTAAACTTCACGCGGCTCGGAGTGGTATGCGGGAATACGGTTACAATGTCCGGATTGGCCGTATGCTCCAATATCTCTTTACCGTGCTGCTTCTTCGAGAGGATATACATATTATAGGTATAGTCCACATTGATGGTCCAGTCCTTCAGTGGAGTGATTTTTAAACCGCCGGTCAGCCAAAGGTCGTTCTCCTTATTCTTGCGCTCGCCGGAAATGGACTGGGTAGCCACCATATTCGTCCAACTGCCCTGGCCGGAAAAGTTTCCGTCCGGATGGTATACCGGCATCATCGGGCGAAGGTCGGCACCGTAGAATGCACTGTTGATCTGTGCTGTCTCGTCACTGTTGTTACTTCCGTAAGGAGCATCCCGGTAAGTGTTGTTGTAGACGGTCTTCAACCGCACCTGCAACCAATTGGTGACGTCCGAAGTCAGGTTCAGGTTGACATTGAAACGGCGGTACTTATCGTCGTAATGTTTCAGTGTTCCCCCTTGGTCGAGGAAACCTATCGAACCGTAATAGGCGGTCTTGCCCGAACCTCCGTTGAGAGACAGGGTGTACTGCTGCATCAGGGTGTTATCTTTGATGGTTTCATCTATCCAGTCGGTGTTGCCGCAATACAGATACTTGTTGGGATTGGACGGATCGATGAATACCGGCAGATTGTGTTTCGGGTCGGTATAATAGGCATAGATATGATCCATATAGTTCTTATCGTAGTAATCGCCTCCACCCGAGTTGCGGTTGGTCAGATTATGGAAATTGGCAAATGTCCACGAATCCATATACTCCGGTTTGCGTGTAGGCGAATTGATAGACCAGTTGGACGAGAACGAGATCTTGGCTTTCTCGTCTTTACCTTTCTTGGTGGTAATCAGCACGACACCATAGGCTGCCTGTGTTCCGTAAATAGAAGCCGAAGCCGCATCCTTCAATACCGATACGCTTTCCACATCGGCCGGATTGATCATGTTGGGATCCATCTGCACACCATCGACCAGTACCAAGGGTCCGGAAGAGTTTATAGATGTAGTACCACGAACGTTGAACCCGTATCCTTTGCCCGGTGCACCGTTGTCGGCGGAAATATTCAGGTTACCGATCATACCCTGTAGTCCCTGGCTAAGATTGGTGATCGGGCGACTCTCCAATGTCTCTGCCGAAACACTGGCTACGGCTCCGGTGAGGTTGGCTTTCTTTTGTGTACCATAACCCACCACCACGACTTCGTCCAAGGTTTTGCTGTCCTCTTTCAGGGTGATCTGCAGACGGGTCTTTGCGGAAACGGTCACGACTTGTGTTTCCATTCCAATAAAGGAGATCTCAAGTTGCTCTCCCTGTTCCGCTTCAACCGAGAAGTTACCATCCATATCGGTGATTGCTCCACGTCCGGGAGCACCCTTTACCAATACAGAAGCCCCGGGAAGCGGAGAACCCGTGACGTCAAGAACACAACCGGTTATTTTCTGTTTCTGCTGTTCTACCTGCACCACTCCGGCAGATGCTGCATTGTAGCTGTGAGAAGCAAGGCAAGGTTGAAGTCCCATACCCGAAAGAAGGACAAACATCCCTGAAATCCTTACGGCTCTTTCTACTAATTTTCGTTCTCTCATAATAATAATGAATTAAAATTAACATTAGGAATCAAGCAAGGCGTTGCTGACTCTTTTTAACTAAAGACGAAAGCAAAGGTATCTCCATGGTCTTAAGAGAGGGATTAAATAAGGGTTAACGAAGCGATTAACCTCTCATATTTCTTGTTAACCCGACCCTACAGCAGTCCAGACATTGACTTCCACTCATTAAAAAATACACAAAGATAGCACAAAGAAGAACCAAGGTTTCAGAAAGACAGCAAAAAGCCTTTTCCGTTGACGAGGTCTTCTTCCAAAAGAGCTCAACCGGAAGAGAAATACGGCAAGAACCGGGTTGTTGAACACGAAAAACCGGGGTAACCGACCTTCAAAGCCTCGATCGGAGATGAAAAGTACCTTACTTTTCGGAAAAAGAAGGAAGCATTTGGTCAGAAAGAAGTAAGCATTTTCGGAAAATGCTTACTTCTTTTCTAAATATCTCTATATGTTTTGGCAGTTATCATATATTGTTCCGGAACAAAAGCCCTGAGAAGCCCGTTCTACTTCCGGTTGGTCTGTTGAAGAAGTCCTGTTTGATGTATCAAAAGGACAGGCATTCTTCTCTAAAGCGAACACAAGGTATGCGAAGAGGCTCGTCACCGTCTTTAATTAGCAAGAACAGGTATCTATACCATCAGAAAGATAAACCGATAAACGAAATGGCGGCGTTTTTCCGGTCATACCCCGCCCGACGGTCGAAAAAGCCAAAAGCAGAGAGGTTGCTTTATCATTTTGACAAACTGACAATCGGGAGGGAGACTCAGACCTTGATGTCAGCGAAAGCTATGCCGTACTCCTCGTTCATCACCCGTCTATAATCTTTCGTAAACGCGGCATAACGCCTGATGGCTTCCTCCTGGTTGTTCTGCTTCCGAAGGGCACAAACGGTATAAGCAAGTGCCAGATCCGACAAAGGATCGGCTATAAAGAGGATGTTACAAAGACGGATGACGATACTGAACCGGGCATCCCGGTAAGCCAGTTCCAACTGGCCGGGCAGAAGAGAATGGATCAGCGTTTCCACTTTCTGTTTGTAGTAATCGAAAAGGTCGGACTCGGCGGCGGGTATGAACTTACCCCGCAAAAGTATTTCCAACCATTCCGCACGTATGGCACCGGGAGTCTCTTTTTTCTTTTTCTCCGGAGAGGTAAGGTTCATCAGACGAATGTAATCGCAATAAAACTCTTCGCCAAACACCATGCAGAAGTATCCATTGCGGTATACAAGTTCGATGCCGTCCACATCCTGCAATATCTTCCTCACATGATTCATGGAAACTCCTTTGAGGTTCTTCACATTGCTGCCGGACTTATCGGGCCAGAATATCTGATTCATGTCAGACGAAAGCACTCCCCTCTTGCCTACACTGTTCAGCAGAATATACAAAAAGATAGTACGCAGCTTGGGATTGAGCATATAGGTAATGTCACGTCCGGCATTATCGAGAATGGTAAACATGCCGAAAAGGAAAATAGCATTCTTATCGGGCGGCAATACCGCCGGCAATTCTTCCCACTCGGAAGGCTCTTTCTCAACTTCTTCTTCTTTCACTTCCGGTGACTCCACAGCCGGAACTTCTGGTATATCGGACACTTCTTCCGGACGTACTCCGGCAGATGCGGTCTCGGCAGACATCCTGTCCCGCTTCCGCTTATGGTGCATGATGCCCCATACACAGGCCGCCAACAATAATACTCCACCCACGACTGCTCCCAGCAGACCGGCATTCAGGGCATTCCGCCTCCGGCTATAGTATTCCACATCGTCCAATGTAACCGGCGGAGCAGACAGGGAGTATAGACGGGTAGTCACTTGCCCGTGCTTCTCGAACTCTTGGACGGAACAATAGAACTCATTTAATTCTTCATTGAAGTATAGATTGGCGTTGGTAGCAATCTCTTCCGAAACAATAGGAATACTGTCTCCCACCGCTTCACACTCACCGTCACGCACAGACAACCGGTACAACTGCAAAGTGGAATTGGGCAGATATTCGGGATATCCCAGGAGGAACAGGTGTTTTTCATCGGCAGAGAGTATCATATTACGGGGTACCACCCGATTGACCGCCGGTGCTTTCGTTTCCCAGAGTTTCTGCACCGAACGGGTCTGCATATCTATCCGGTATAAATCGTACAGATAGTTGCGCCCTACATTCTGATCACCGGCTTCGTTGCCCATGCCTCCGTAGAGGTATACCCGCTTGTAATCATTGCTCACAGCCATGCCCGAAAAGTAACGGGGAATCACCCGGTCGCCGGAGAAGGCCAGTGTATCCCAACGACAGGTATTCAAATCGTACGCCAGGAACGTATTGCTGTACCTACGGCTTCCGTAACCGCCAAACAGGAAAAACTTTCTTTCGCCCGGATGAAAGAATCCGCAATGATGATGGAGCTGTTGGCAAAGATAGTCGGAACTGGCCGGACGCCACTCTTTGGTAGTAAGATCCAGCGCCGCCACCATGGCATCGCCATGCGAATCGGCCACTTCATAAGTATACAGCTCACGGGATGCCTCATCCAGAAAGTTCATACCCAGGCGAAGCTGAACCGGAAGAGGGGTCTTATAAGGTGTCTTCGATAATTCGTGCGTGTAAAGGTCGAACGCGGACAGAGAGTCCTGATTAAAGAAGAGGATGTTCTGGTGTGTCTTGTCAAAGTTAAGACCGGAAGGCGTGGAAGAATAGTCCGTAAAAAGTTCTTTCCAGTAGTAGGACTGATTAATCAGCCACACAGGATTGGTGACCTGTCCCACAACATGTCCCCGGCTGTCGTGCACATCTTCTCCGCTGCTCTCGTTCAAAGGAAATATCATGATCTCTTCACCGTCGGTAAGAGACAAGTTACGGATGGCATACGAAGCCACATCCAGGATGTATTCGCATTTACCAAAATAAATATGCGGTGAGAATCCTGTCGGCTCCAGTCCCAGGTTGGAGATCTCCTTGCTCCGCTTGCCAATCGTAATTCGGGCACAGTCTGCGGGTATATCCAAAGCTATGGAAACAGGCAACCAGCGGTGATCATAGTCTTCCTTATCCAGTTCGAAAGTACAAAAGATACGTTTGCCGTCTTCGTTGAAGGAGAAAGAACAACGGTCGCCGGGTTTGTGCAGATACGTAAAACTATAAGTTTTCCCGGCATCCCGGTCTTCCAGATAAAGGATGTAACCGGGACTCTCCACATTCCGGACCAGATAATCAAAGGAGATACGGAAAGCGTTGGTGAAAGTGCGCTCGTGCCCTTCACGCAAAACAGAATAGGTGGCACGCTCACTAATCCGCTTTTCGTTCCCATAGAAAAGAAGTCCCTGCGAGAAGCAATCGACTATGCAAAGCCACATCATTCCGATAGCAAACAAACATCCCAACCTTCTCATATACTGTTCTTCGATAAATGCGTCATCCGTTTCATAGTGCAACAAAAATACGAAAAATTATAGAATTGGCAAACGTATGCGCCGATTAGTGCCCGTTGGAGTAAGAGTAAGGCAAGTCTTCCTTCTGAGTGCCGCGCCGGGAATCGGGCACGCTGTCCATCCATAACACCAGCTCTCCTCCGGAAGTAAGCTCACGGTGCGTCAGGTAGTTACGGGTAAATTCACTTTCATTGAGCAGGGCTTTCCCGATATACCGGTTCGCCGGGCTATTGCCTTCCGCCTTCACTGTGAAGTTCTTTCCGTCGGGCAAATGCAATGTCAGTTTCGGGAAGAGCGGAGATCCCATGGCATACTCCGGAACACCGGGACAAACCGGATAGAATCCCATGGCGGAAAAGACATACCAGGCGGAAGTCTGCCCATTATCTTCGTCACCGCAGTAGCCTTTGCTGCCGGAGTGATAAAGCTTATCCATCACTTCGCGGACGTGCTTCTGGGTCTTCCAGGGCCGGCCGATATAGTCGTATAGATAGATGGCATGTTGCACAGGTTGGTTGCCATGTGCATATTGCCCCATATCAAGAGCCACCATCTCGGCTATCTCGTGGATAACAAAACCGTAAGTACCGTAATTATAGGTATTGGGAGCTGTAAACATAGAGTCGAGACGGGCTTCCATCGCTGTATGTCCTCCCATCAATCGAGACAAGCCTTCAGGATCATGCAGAACACTCCACGTCCAGTGCCAGGAACTGCCCTCCGTGAAAGGGCCTCCCCATTCCGTCGCGTCAAAAGCGTCTCTCCATTTCCCATTGGCATCTTTTGCCCACATGAATCCATAGTCGGGATAGTAAAGGTTCCGGTAGTTGAGGGCTTTCCGGTAATAGGTATCGGCAATCTCTTTCCGGCCAATGGAGTCGGCAAAACGTGCGACACACCAGTCGGCGTAAGCATATTCAAGGGTCTTGGCCGTGGCCTCGTGTACTTCGGGATAGGGAACATAGCCTAAACGGTCATAGTAACCGAATCCGTCACGTCCCACCGAACTGATTCCGGGATGCCGGGCCTCGGTCTGATGAATCATTGCTTCAAGAGCTTTCTCCGGACAGATAGTACGAATACCTTTCATCCATGCGTCTGTCAACAAGGAGATGGAATTATTACCAATCATACATTCCCGGTGGCCTGGACTCGCCCACTCGGGCATGAACCCACTTTCATCGTAAGCATTGAGGATGGATTGGGTAACCCGCTCGGAAACTTCCGGATATAATAAGGTAAACAAGGGATGGACGGCACGGAACGTATCCCAGAATCCATTATCGGTATACATATAGCCATCCTGTATCTTCCCATTGTAAGGACTGTAATAGACAGGTTTCCCCTGAGCGTCGAACTCATAAAATTCGCGGGGGAAGAGCAGGGTCCGGTAGAGGCAAGAGTAAAAGGTACGCAATTGCTCCTCGCTGCCTCCCTCCGCTTCAATTCGTCCCAGATAACTGTTCCATTGTTTTCGGGCTTCTTCTCTCACCTGGGCAAGGCTCTTGCCTCCCACTTCGCGACTGAAATTGACAAGCGCCTGTGCAGGACTTATGAACGAGGAGGCGGTACGGACGGTTAATTTCTCTCCCGCCGGCACATTAAATCTGAGGTAGGCACAAGTATAATCACTCTCCAACGTCGGCCGATGGCGCATCAGTGTATCTCCGTCATATACGCCTTCTTCTGCAATGGGATGGCTGAACTCTATTCGGAAATAGTTGGCAAAGTTATCCGGTACCCCTCCATTGTGATTACGCGCCACACCGGTCACGCACCGATTCTCCCGGTCAATCGTCAACGCACTTCCACCGTTGTAGGCATCCACAACGATATACTGGGCAGAGTCCTGCGGAAAGGTGACTTCGAATACCGCTCCGCGTGAAGTGGCGGAAAGTTCTGTCCGGAGTCCGTTGGCAAACGTAACGCTGTAACTGTAGGGAGCCGCCTCCTCTTGGATATGTGAGAAAGGTACTCCCCGTTCTTTATGATCCATCTTCAGCACACCGGACAGCGGCATAATAGAGAAAGTACCGTAATCGTTAATCCACGGACTGGGCTGATGGGTCTGGCGGAACCCCCGTATCAGGCTGTCGGTATACGTGTACATCCAGCCGCTACCGTTCTCTCCGGTCTGCGGACTCCAGAAATTCATTCCCCAGGGAACCGCCACCGCAGGATAAGTATTCCCATGTGAAAAAGCATAAGTAGACTCCGTCCCCATCAGAGGATTCACATAGTCTACAGGGCTGAAAGACTCTTTTTGTTGTACACACGAAGCCAGTAAAAGGGCTGCACCGACAATTAGAATAGTTGAAAAATTCTTCCTCATAGCTTAATTTTATTTTCTAACAGAGGCTGTGGTGAAAAGAGTTTCGACACATCCCCCTTGCATTTTATTTAGGACGCAAAACTAATGAGGAAGGGTTAGGAGGAGGGTTAATTCCCGGTTAACCTTCTTGCGAAAAGTCATTAACCGGGACTATTTTCTTCTTGCGACCTGCAAATTGGATTGCCGTGCATAGCCAATCCTGAAATTAAGAGGTTTCGGATCACCCAGTTGATAGGCATCGCGCAATTCCGGCTGAAGATACTGAGAGAAAGTGGAGATCGGCTTGTAGAAGGTACCGTACAAAGTAACCGACCACACCTCCGGATCAAAACAGGACAACGGAATAGAAGAGTCATCTTGTACAATAGCAGACGATTTCTGAAGAATCGTCTCGCGTATGCGCGAAAAAGCAGGTTCGTGCATCAGATAGGAAGCCGACTTGACAAATGTTGCTGTGGTCTCCGCATCAAAACGGTCCATAAACGCCTGTAACGGTCGGTTGGCTTGCAACCCCTCGTTACTGATATCTGTACAGAAATAATAGAGGGTCTGCAATCGGGAAGCGCCCGGACGGAAAAACCGGACTTCCATCCCTGCACTGCATGTGTTCCGGATGGTATCCCCCTCTTTTCTTTCGAAAAGATCTCCGGTTTCCGATAACCACACTTCCTGAATGCTGACTATCTTACGGTTCCCCCGGGCCATCAATAACGAATAGATGGGGACAACCCCGTCAATGGTATCATTGGCCAGTTCCTTATCCATATCGTTAAAGAAACTCAGATTGAGTACGTTCGATACGGCATTCTGATACAACCGGTAAGTTTCGGCAGAAGGATGCTTCACTTTCGGAGCAGTGCCGGCAGGTTCCAACCCGATCAGTACATAAGTGTCCATCTCGGGGAAGAACGCATTGGCAAACAGAAAGTCAGGACCGCCAAAAGGATAAAACAGAGTATGGCAACGAGTATTGATGTCTTCCAGTTCCGTCTGTGAGAAAGCTACCAGCCGGGGAGCCGTCTGCCGGAAAACATTCCATATCTGATCCATGTAACGGGCATGGTTCTTCCATTCCTTGGTCCGAGTCAGTGCGTAAAGCTTTCCGCTTGCTTTATCAACCGGCAAACCTGCAAGTACGCAAGACGCATCATTCAGGGCTTTATCAGGAACCAGCTTCGCAGAGTCATTGGAAGCAATCCTCACCCGGGAAGCATTTTTTCCTGCATTGCCGGAAGAGGCCGCCCCCTGACAACAAGCAAACAGCACTCCCAGCATAAAAGAAAGTAATACGGTTTTTACACAATTAGTTAGTTTAGTTTTCATTTCATTCTTAATAATCCTTTTCGTTAGCCAGATTCCAGACGTTAAGGAAAGAGGCCTTAGATATTTCAACCACTTTATCCCAATTCAGACGGTCTGCATGGTCAGAAGGCTGATGGTAATCGGGATGACCATCGGTATGATACCAAATGATGGGAATACCGGCTTTGGCAAACGAGCCGTTATCACTTCCGCCCACCGGCTTGTCCCAAGGGCGGTAATTGGGTTCTAACTGCAAGCCGTACTTTTTAATGTCTTCTTTCAGCCAACGCCCGAAAGCCGGATTGGCTTCTGTATAGAAATAAACCACATGCTTGGGATTTTGCGGCTGATTGTTGCGGCCAATCATATCAAAGTTCAAATATCCTTTGACCTGATTAATGAACGGACACTCCTGCACAAAGTATTTCGATCCGAGAAGCCCTTTCTCCTCTCCGTCCCAAAAAGCAAAAATTACATTCCGTTCCGGTTGCTGTCCGCTTACCACAAAGGCCTTGGCTATTTGCAACACCGCCGATACTCCGGAAGCATTATCATCGGCACCATTGTAGATCTGGTCGCCATCCAAAGCGGGATCAATGCCCAGATGGTCGAAATGTGCACCTACTATCACATATTCATTCGTCTTCTTTCCGGGAATCATACCCAATACATTGTTCATAGACAACTTTTGATGCACCACTTGTTTCAGTTTGGCAATGGAGTCAGGGTGCACTTCCAGTCGTCCTTTCTGCTGGCGTTCTTTCCGGTAAGCATCAAACGGCTGATAATAACTCTCGCCTAACGGACGGATACCCATTTCCTTCAATAGCGAAGCGATATACCGGGCAGCTACACGTGAACCGTGAAATCCGGCTTCACGTCCTTGAAGTTCATCATCGGCCAAAAATCCGATATAAGCCTCGGCAGCCTGGCGGTTAATACTTTTAAGCCCCTTTTCGACCGGGGTCTGAGCACATAAGGTAGTGGCAACACACCACATAAGGACAGTAATCAGGTGTTTTCTTTTCATGATCGGGATGTTTCTGTTTTAGTTCATTTAGCACATTGCAAGGACAAATATACGGAATAATACAAATTAATAAGTACCTTTGCGAAAATTTGATTCGTAATTATGTGGATACTTATAGTTGGTCTGGTGTTGCTCGCCATCGTGGCAATGATTGCCGGGTATATCCGCAACAAAAGACTGCAGAAGAAAATAGATAACGGAGAACTGGACAGTTTTCCGGAAGTAAAGGAAGTCGACGTAGAGTGCTGCGGACAGCACGAAGTTTGCGAACGTGACAGCCTGCTGGCTGCCGTCAGTAAACAGATAGAGTATTATGACGACGAAGAACTGGATACATTTATCGGCCGGACACCCGAAGACTATACACCGGAAGAGGCGGATAAATTCCGCGATGTCTTTTATACAATGCAGGACACCGATGTAGCCGGATGGGTACGTAGCCTGCAACTGAGGGGGATCAGCCTTCCTGATGAAATAAAAGACGAAGTGTTTCTGGTAGTCGGCGAACGGAGAATCCATCCCTGATCCGTCTGTTCCCTCCACACTCCTAACTGCTGAACCGTATGAATTTACTACAATATACATTTTTTCAACACGCTCTCCTGGGGAGTCTTCTGGCAAGCATTGCCTGCGGCATTATCGGCACGTATATCGTGACTCGCCGGTTGGTGTTCATCAGCGGCGGTATCACCCATGCCTCTTTCGGCGGCATCGGACTGGGATTGTATGCAGGCATATCTCCCATTTTATCGGCTGCTGTCTTCTCCGTTTTATCGGCTTTCGGGGTAGAGTGGCTCAGTAAACGGAAAGACATGCGCGAAGATTCGGCCATAGCCATGTTCTGGACGCTGGGTATGGCACTGGGAATCATGTTCAGCTTTTTGTCACCGGGATTCGCACCCGATCTTTCAGCCTATCTGTTTGGCAATATCCTCACAATCACACAGACGGACTTACTCATGCTGGGTATTCTTGCCATCCTGCTGATCCTGTTCTTTACCCTGTTTATCCACCCGATCATATACGTGGCTTTCGATCGTGAATTTGCCCGTTCGCAAGGCATTCCGGTCGTAGTGCTGGAATATATCCTGATGATGTTCATTGCCCTGACCATCGTTTCCTGTCTGCGCATGGTGGGGATTGTACTGGCAATCTCGTTACTGACCATTCCGCAAATGACAGCCAACCTGTTTACGAACAAGTTTAAACGCATTATCTGGTTATCGATTGCCATCGGCTATCTGAGTTGCCTGGGAGGTCTGCTGATCTCTTACCGCCTGAATGTTCCTTCGGGAGCATCCATCATCTTCTTTTCTATTCTTATCTATATTGCCTGTAAGATAGGAAAGAGCCTTTTCAGAAAGAAACAATAAACCAACATACAAGTATGGAAATCAAGATTCAATCACTGGAACAAATTCACGAAGCTGCCCGCGAGTTCATCTCAGCCATGGGCGATAACACGGTCTTTGCACTCTACGGAAAGATGGGAGCAGGTAAAACGACTTTTGTCAAGGCACTTTGCGAGGAGCTCGGAGTATCGGATGTCATCACTTCACCGACTTTTGCCATTGTAAACGAATACCGTTCGGACGAGAACGGAGAACTGATCTATCATTTTGACTTCTACCGGATCAAGAAGCTGAGCGAAGTATACGATATGGGATACGAAGACTACTTCTATAGCGGTGCACTTTGTTTCATCGAATGGCCGGAGCTGGTAGAAGAATTATTGCCGGGAGACGCCGTGAAAGTAACCATTGAGGAACTGGAGGACGGAACAAGAAAAATAGTGATCAACGACTAATCATCCGAAGAATGGCCCCTCAATATTTTGTACAGGGAATATTTGCCACCGCAGGGCTCATAGCCCTGCTGGCATCTATACTCAACTGGAACTGGTTCTTCACCGCTCAAAATGCACAACTGATCGTACGGAATGTCGGCAGAGGACGTGCCCGGCTGTTTTACGGACTACTGGGAGTCATTATGATAGGTATGGCTGTCTTCTTCTTCCTCAATACGCAACCCGTATCAGAGTAACTGGCGCGATTTCATTTCCAGATATTTATTGATCACATCAATCGACAGCTTATCAGGAGTTGTCAGCAGCGAGTAAATGCCATGCTGTTTCAAAGTTGACACAATCAGTCTCTTCTCGAACGCAAACTTCTCTGCGATGACATGACGGTAATATTCCTCGGTAGTCACCGACTTGCCCGCTATATACTCTTTCAGATCGGCATCCTCAAAGAATACAACCAATACTCTGTGTTGCCGGGCCAATTGTTGCAGGTAAACTAATTGCCGGTTCAGGCTGGTCATATTACTAAAATTGGTATAAAGCACCAGAAAGCTACGTTTATTCACATGCTTGCCCAAGTGCCCGCATAAGGCAGAAAAGTCCGTTTCACCAAATGTTGTTTCCTGTTTATAGAGGTTCTCAAGCAAAGTCTGCATCTGACCGACTTGCTTGGAAGCAGGAACAAACGTATCGAAATACTCGTTAAACGTAACCAGCCCGGCTTTATCGTCCTTCCGCATAGCTACATACGAAAGCACCAACGAGGCATTGATGGCATAGTCCAGCAATGTCATGCCACGGAAAGCCTGCTGCATCACACGCCCTTTATCGATCACGCTGTATATCTGTTGACTGCGCTCGTCCTGATAGACATTTACCATCAACTGATGACGGCGTGCACTGGCCTTCCAGTTTATGGTGCGATAATCGTCTCCCTTTACATACTCTTTGATTTGTTCAAACTCAGTCTGATGCCCAGCCCGACGAATACGCTTGATACCGAGTTCGGTCAGGTTATCGCTCATAGCCAGCAGCTCGTATCGATGGAGCATCAGGTAAGAAGGATATACCTTAACGGTTTCAGGTCTGCCACAGGTAGCCCTGCGGGATATTAATCCGATTCGGGTAGTCGTAAAAACGCGGATGAATCCGAAACCGTATTCTCCCCTGCGAGTCGGCCTCAACCGATAGGTAAGCGTCTTTCCCTCATTAGGTAAAAGCGACAGCTCGAAGTGTACATTCCTTTGCTGAAATATGACCGGCACTTCATCTATCACGATCAAACGGACGGGATAGGAATAACGGCTCTCTATACGCAGGCTGACTTCGTTATCATCACCGTTAGAAAAACGTCCGGCACACTGACGGAAAGCCTGGATACCCTTGGTGCGATACAACAGATATCCATCGAAAGCCAGAGCAAGCAGCAGCGCAAGCAGCCCTAACAGTCCGATGATAAACAGAGAACCGAACAGGTATCCGCCACCTAACAAGAGGATGACGACAAGGACGAGTATATAGAAACGTTTGGTCAGGAACATAATTATTTGGGTACTTCCACTTTATCAATCAACCGCTGAGTCACCTTGACAGGCGAATAACCTTCCATCTCTGCTTCCGCAGTCAGAATCAGGCGATGCTGCAACACATAAGGTGCTACAAACTTAATATCCTCCGGCGTTACGAAGTCACGTCCCTGTAAGAGAGCATAGGCTTTGGATGCCTGCAACATAGCCACCGAAGCACGGGGAGAAGCTCCCAGATACACAGCTTTACTGGTACGGGTTTGTTGGGCAATCAAGGCAATGTACTGAAGCAGAGTACGGTCAACAAATACCTTTTCCGTCAATCGACGAAGAGAAAGCAGTTCTTCACGGGTAATCACCGGTTGTATCTCTTCCAGTTTTACCAAGGCGGCATTAGTGTGATGGCGTTCCAGGATATTGATTTCTTCATCAAGTGACGGATAGTCCATGGTAATCTTCATCAGGAAACGGTCGAGTTGGGCCTCAGGCAACTTATAAGTTCCCTCCTGCTCCACCGGATTCTGGGTTGCCAGAATGGTATATAGTTCTCCCATCCGGTAAGTTGTTCCGTCGATACTGGCCTGACGTTCTTCCATGACTTCGAAAAGAGCGGACTGCGTTTTGGCGGGTGCACGGTTAATTTCGTCTACCAATATGATATTGGCAAAGACAGGTCCCCGATGGAAATCAAATTCATTGGTTTTCATATTGAAAACAGTCGTACCCAGGACGTCACTCGGCATCAGGTCGGGTGTAAACTGTACACGGCTGAAGTCGGCATCTATCAAACGGGCTGTCAGGCGGGCAAGTAAAGTCTTGGCTACTCCCGGCACTCCTTCTATCAAGACGTGACCGTTAGCCAAAATAGCTGTCAACACCAAATCGACAGTACGTTCCTGCCCCACAATAACGGAAGCGATCCGGCTTTTCAGTTCCTGCATCTTCTCTGAAAAAAGAGTCAAATCGGTACGCGGAGTTTCTTCTCCATGCATATCATTCATATTTTCTTCCATATTCTTTTTATTTATCAAATTCATATTTCATTCCTCCCACAGCTTTCTTCTTCCGAAAAAAGGTCAGGGTTGAGGCTTTTCTATCTCGTTCATCCCGTCAATCAGATCTTTCATCAACGTCTCGCCAACTTCCTGCTGCCCGCGAATCACGGGACGGAGCTTACGGAACAGATTCCGGACTTTTTCTTCATCAGTCCCTGTTTTCCGGGAAATCCGCCTAGACAAGGCATTGTCATCACTGTCATCTTCCACATCCACCTGAATATTCCTCCGCAGGCTCTCGGCAAAGTAAATAAACTTTTTGCGCACAAGATCAGCATGATTCTTCTTTTGATAATATAAAGTACCGATCAACTCGGCAAACTCAAGATTACGGTTTGCAGGCTCACGAATCACCGGAATAGCCCTTTGCCTTCTGCGGGCGGTAAATACCATAAAGAGCACCAATACCAGCATCGTCAGGTAAAGCGCCCACCTCAGAGGACGCTGGGAAAGGAAGTAACGAAAAGGAGATACCTCAACCTGTGCTCCCACCCCATAGGCTTCGGTACGGACTACCGGTAAACCTTTCAGATGAGAAAGCAGACGGAAAAGGTAGGCTGCATTGTCGCCATCGAGCATTCCATAGTTGGTAAACAATAACGGAGTAGTGACCAAAACAATCTCTCCGCTCCCTACCGGACGACTAAAGGCCACGGGCGGAAAACAATCCGGCAAACTGTCATTGAACATTTGCATCGAATCAATCCGACTGGTAGCTAACGGTAGAGACAACGAATCGTATTTTGTGAAGTAAATGCCACATAAATGAGGATAAAAACGAAAAGTACGCTTATCATATACTGCTGAATCCCCAATCCAGCAGACACTGTCACGCTCCAATAAATTGCCCGCATACTCTTTCATCCGTCTCGGATTAAAATAAGCATACGAATTGTCGAATCCCAACGTATCAGACAGCGAAGTACTGAAAGAGGAAGCGGCTATCAATATCTTGTTTCCCCTTTGGGCCAGATCGAGCAAAGCATTGAGATCCGCCTCCACCAGATTGACATGTTGAGTAATGACAAGAATACTCCGGCAGGAGTCACTGTCAGCAGCGAACTGATAGAATGTCTTGCGCGAAAGAAAATATCCATCCGGAAGAGAGGACTTCAAGACATCATCAAACACGGCACACCCCAGTGGCTGGTGATCATGTTGTGCAAAGGTGGGATTCCAGACGAATTTCTTCGGCAGATGAGATTCTACCACAAACATGATCAGCAAAAAGAGAACGATCCCGATAATAAACCAACGACTGCTTCTCATACATCCCCTCCCTTCCTGATTTGAGTTTGCAGAGCTGCCAGCTCTTCAAAAAGAGACTCGGAAGCGGGAAAATTACCATAACGTACCCGTAAGAAACCATGGGTCAGATTCCTGAAAGGAGTACGAAGTATCTCCTGCTTTACCTCATAAATATATTCTGTAGGAGTCTTATAAAGTTGCCAATCTATCCGGCCGTCATCGCTCAACAGTTTAAGGGTCTGCAAATAAAGCAGACGGATGGCCTCCCGGTAATCCTTGCGGTCTATGGCACGCCTGATCTCTGCATCAAAATCGACTCCGTAAATGGTATCTTCGTGGACACTATAGTTTACAGGACCTCTGCGTGAACGCATAAAAAGCTCGGGACGCTTTTTATAAAGAAACCAGAGGATCAGCAACAGGATGAGAATAGCAATAATAATCAGGATAATGCCGGAATACTCCTCAGCAAAACGACTTCCGAAAATGGCACGAAGTAACTTGGAGAGCTGCATACTGAGCCACCCGTAGATATCAATCTCAGGAGTCATCAGTTCACGGTTATAGTCATAATCCGGATTGGATTGCCAAAAAGCAACCCTTGCGGTATCGCAGACCAATGTATCAGCTTGCAACGTCATTTAAAGTCGATCATAATTGCTCAAATTTATCTATCTCGCTTTCTACCGAAATGCTATCTACCACCTCACTGGCATGACCGTATTGATATACCATACCAATCAAAGAAAATATCATAGAAAGATAGGCACCAAAAGTCTGGACGATAGCCAACAGATAGACCATGAAACTATATCCGGCAGAGATGGTCAGTTCATTCTGTGTATCGCTCAGCATAAAGAAGTATTTTACGATAGTGGCAATATACCACGGAGTCGTAGTAACTCCCTGCAATACACTGGATATCAAGCCCATGACCAGAGATACTAAAAAGACACCGCCCCATGTGGCAAATCCCAGACGGAAAGTTTTCCAGAAAGCTGCAAGAATGCCGATCTCCTCAAACAAGTAAATCGGAGTAAACAAGGCTAACGGCACTGCACAGGCTATCAGCAACGGAATAGTAAGCAAAAGCGTGAACGGAGAAGCTACAACCAGAATCCCCATAACAATGCCCACCACTATAGTAAGGCCTATACAGAACAGTACCATAACCAGCAGCCGTCTTATATTCTTGAACAGAAAAGGTTTCAAGTCGGCAAACGTCACACCGGCCAACCGTTCTTCGCGCTGATTATAAATCTGCATCAGTCCGTAAATAATAGAAGTCAGCAATATAGAACCTACCAGATAGCAGAGAAACATCAGTCCGTAATTTACCCAGAATTGCATTCCGATGGCCGCTAAAGAATTGGTCCCGGCCTCTTTGGCAGCTGCAATTCCCATTGCTCCTCCCATAATTCCATTCATGCTGATGGCTTGAATCAGACATAACGGCAGAATCAAATAGGTACAGAACTTCAACATCGGTTTCCAGTTCTCTTTTATAAAGTCCATGGTCGCATTCAGTTTATCACCAAAAGGACGCTTCACATATAAAGCAATTTTAGGTTTTTGTGATTCCATGAGTTTTTCTGTTTGGTAAATAAATATAGTAATAGATAATAAATGACAGTGACAATAGAATGATGCCCAACCGCAAAACATCGGGTAATTCGGTATGACGCGTGATAAAACCTTCGATAAATCCGGCCATTATAAAGATAGGAACTGTACCTACTATAATTTTCAGCCCTTTCTTGGCTCCCCTCATAAAAGACTCTTTACGGGAATAAGTTCCGGGGAACAGCCACCCGTTTCCTAAAGCCAGCCCTGCAGCACCGGCTACGATAATGGCCCATATTTCCAAAGTCCCATGCAACCAGATCGCAAGCATGGATTCGCCCAACAAACCATGTTTAAAGAAAAAGGTCTGAAAAGCACCGAGCATCACTCCGTTATTAAACAGTAACCATCCTGTTCCAAAGCTGGTGAGCAACCCCATTGCAAAGACATTGAAAGAAACCATGATATTATTTAAAGTAATACCCAGAAACATAGGTACCTCTTCCGAACCGTTGTACACAGCCATCGGCTCACCACGCGCTATGTTATCGAGTGTCATATCCACATAGCCATTGCCCAGAATCAGGCGGACGAAGTTATCATCATTCGCTGCTGAAACAATGCCCACCAATACGCTGGCCAAAAAAATCAGGACCGAAACCAACAACTCTTTACGAGCATGGTACATCGTTTGCGGAACCTCTTGCGTCCAGAAAGTAAAGATACGGGTCCATTTCTCCTTCTTATTGCGATAAATCACATTATGAAGAGCCGAAGCCAGATTATTCAGATAAATAGTAATGCGGGAAGACGGATAATGAGTTTGTGCAAACGCGAGATCTGCCGTAAGTTCCGTATAAGCGTCGGCAAGACGGTCAGGAGTCAGTTTATCTGCCTGCTCCACCACCTTCTCAGTCTCTTTCCATTTTTCAATATTCCGACGTATAAACGTTACCTCTTTCATCCAACCGGTTCGGCTCCGGATAAGTTTTGTCCGAAACCGGAAGCAAAAGTAAGAGAATTATGATATATTTGCAACCAAAACCAAAAAATGTTTAACCGGAAATGACAGAATCGACTATGATTGTCACACTTTAGAAGAAATCGGATTAACTCTGCTTAAAAACAGTCACTCACTCTTCTTTTCTGTTTTTCTAATTTCACAGAAAGCCTATATCCGCTCCTCGGTATCGTTTCAAGTGCGATGTCGGGATCGGCAACAAGGTATTTTCGTATCTTGAATATTAAATTATTAGTACTCTGTTCATTTCCTTCAGTATTTCCCCATAGCTCCATTTCTATTTGCCCTCTGCCCACTATGTGGTTTTTATGAATAAGTAAAAGCCTTACTAACTTATATTCGGATTCACTCAAATGCTTAATAACTGTCGAGTCATCAGCAAATAAGATCCTGGTTTCGGTGTCAAGCGACAAGGAACCTATCCGGAGTTGGGATGGACGCTGTACAGCAAACCTTTCAACATACGCAATTAATTCTTCAGCATGAAAGGGCTTTTTAAGATAAGCCACCGCACCCGCTTCCAAAGCCTGTACAACCCAATGGCTCTCCGTATGAGAAGAGATAAACAGAACAGGAACATTCGGTGCTATCACTGTTATTTCTGGAGCGACTTCAATGCCATTCTGATTTCCGATCTCCACATCAAGTACAATGATATCCGGATGAGCTTCCGCTATACAAGCTTTGGCTCCGTTTAAAGTGGTCTGATAAAAAACTTCGTAGCCTTTTTCCTGTAAGATGATGGTACAAATACGTCCAAACGTAATATCATCATCAATAAAAAGAATTTTAACTTTTGCCTCCATACTTTATTTTTCCGGAATATAAAACGTAAATACACTTCCTTCATTCTCACGGCTCTTGAACTGGATTTTACCACCATGTGCCCGGATAATATGCCGGACATATGCCAATCCTATACCATACCCTTTCCGCATTCGCAATGCTTCCCGGGGGACCTGATAATACTGATTGAATAGTTTTTTTTGATACTTCGGAGCAATTCCCCAACCATTATCTTTCACTTTAATCTGTATTCCTTGTGAGATTCTTGTTATTTCAATCTGTATTTTCACTCCATCATCCGCATATTTCAACGCATTTTCTATCAAGTTCTTCATCACATTCTCCAAATAGCCTCTGTCGCCCAGACACGTTAATCCGGATGCTTCGTTTATAACCTCAATACTATGTGGCTTAGCTTTCAATTCAACACAGATGTCATCAATTGCCGCTTGTACTATTTCTTCCGGATTTATTTCGGTTTTGTTCAGAACAATGGGTTGCGCCGCCCCTCTGGCACAGACCAATATAGACTCGATTTGCGCCGCCTGGTGTCCGGCACGCTTTATAACTTCAGCCATCAATTCTTTCTTCCGAAGATCTGATTCCGTTTCCATAAGCCAGCCGGTTAAAGTGACAAGTGCATTCAATGGTGATTTGAGGTCATGAACAATCCCGTTCACACTCACTTCACGCCTCTCTAGCAGTTCATCTTTTTGACGAATAACTCTTAACTGATGGATAAGACATCCCACAACAAACATTATAATCAATGCAAAAACAAGAAGGGAATAAAACATTTTGGACAGGATAGCGTCATAGGGCAGTTTGGACTCTATTTGCATAAAAAGTAGCCCCTTCGTCCCGATAGCTTCCCGTACTTTGATAACCCGACGCTCCCCCCGCAAAGAAGTGTTCCCCAAAGAATCAACCATCTTTCCCTCCTTATCATATAAGGACAGGTAATGGTCTATTTTCAAACCCGATAACTCTTCCCGAAGAAGACTGTCTATAACAGGTAATACAGGAAACATCCGATTAGAGAGTAATTCGTCTTGCTCTAATTGTGCAAGAAATTCAGAAACATTTCGAACTATGTCATTCTGTTTTAAAAGTACTAAATCAATGGTGTCACCTTTGTAGCCGGTTCGTTCCTTTTCAGAGACACATCCGGTAGGCTTGATAAGAATAGGGGTCTTAAATTCCTCTACATACCTGATTCTAAGCTCTACTTCTTTTCCAATAGCATCTAAGAAAGCTTTATTTACTTGTTCGGTATATTGCTCCTCATATCTCTGGTACATACGAACTATCCAAAAGGCTTGAAGAAAAATAAAAGCTACAGAAACGAAAACAGTAAATAATAGTTCTTTCTTCATAGAATTAAGTCTGGTTATTTCTTTTTTGACAAATATAAGAGAAGTTTTCAATATAACAAAGAATTCGTAATTTTAAGGCTGTTTTTAAGTCTTGTCCAATGCCTGTTTGAAGGTTATTTAAGAATGTTCTTTCATTTTACGCCTCTCTAAAAGCAAGGTGACAAGTTATCCCAAAAGGGAAATCTTACATTCTGACAGTTGCATTCCATACTGGCACTTTGTATTTTAAAAGGAGGCTGTATACGTCTATTTCGGTCCACAATGACGAAAGATACAAAAGAAGCCTGTATTTCACCATTAGTCTAAATCAAAAAGCAAACCTTTCCACCTTATTTCGGCTACTGGAAATAAATAAAAGCACATTCTGCAGACATTTTATTTAAATAAGTTCCATCTCTCTGTCGGAAAGTTACATCAGCAATATCCGTTTCGAAATTCCAAGTAGCTTCAAAAAACACCGTTTTCATCTCTCCCTTTTACGAAATTAACTTCCTACGGATAAAACATTAACTTCTTACAGTCAAAAGACTAACTTCTTATGCAGAAAACATTAACTTCTTTTCCTGAAAGAAGTTAATGTTTTGATGATAAAACCGGAATATTTATCCGAGAAGATAAGAAAATTCGCATACAAATACCCTATTTATGTATTTCACTCCTCTATTAGGACGATTTCGAAAAAAGACCGCGTTATTAAAAGAGAGATAAAAATATCTTTTTCATGCAAAAACGCAAATAAACAAATCTATTTGCACAACTATTTCTCTCTGCGTACTCGTGATAAGATTTATCCATATAACCAAAAGACATAGATTTGATTATAAAAATATTAGGTATTGATTATAAAACGTTTGAAAGCCCCACACTATCTTTGCGGTATAAGTTAACCTACTGAAACTGATATGAAAAAATCACGATGTATAAAGTCTTATATATGGGTAGCATTCCTTTTAAATACTCTTATCTTGTTCGGTTGTATACAACCGAACAACAGCAGATACCCAGATAAGATTCACGAAGTTCTCAAGTTATCTCATAACAACAGAAAAGAGATAGAGAAAGCTCTGGATTTTTTCATTAATCAGAAAGACTCTTTGAAGATCAGATCCATATTCTTTTTGGTTGGGAATATGGCAGATAAATACAGCCTCACTCCAGCCAATGAACAAGATCCTTTTCATTCTATTATCTTAAATAACCACATTAAAGAAAAAGAAGCGTGGGATCCCGGCAAGTCCCGGTTAGGAATGGCATTGGATTCCGTATATAAAACATGTACTGACCCTCCACGCCCCAAAATAGTAAGAGACATCGAAGTTATAACCGGCAACTTCCTGATCAACAATGTAGAAGAAGCGATCAAGATCTGGCATCGTACTAAAAAGTTTACGGAGTGCTCTTTCGATGATTTCTGTGAATACATTTTACCCTATCGTATTGGCAACGAATCACTGAGTGATTGGAGGGAACAGGCTTATCAAAAATTCTCTTACCTGTTGGATTCAATCAGCGATCCTCTGGAATTGACAAAAGCAATAGTGCAGGTATCCGGCATTTACTATAACGCCGGAATGAGTAAATACCCTTTTTTCCCGACTTTCAGTGAATTAGATCAGTTACACGTAGACATTTCCCATAAAGGGTGTAAGTATAGCATAGATCTCCCTTCCGGATGGGATACCATTCCTCATGACACTCTCAAAAAGATATTTCCACGGCTCGATCTCGACATGGGGCTATATCCGGTATCTCAAAAGGAATATTTTACAGGGAATTATGCTTTGGTTGGTTTTATGCCTGTTTTGCAGTCCCTCCATTCTTATTCTTTCGACCGAATCGTTTCGGACATGAAGGAGATGAATGACCGGACAAAGAATACGTGGAACAACGATTCGATATCCACACGCCTTGACAGCATCGTTCCGGTAAACTCCTCCCCGAATTACCGGATAAACAATTATCTCACAATCCGGAGAGATTCCATACTATTGAAAGGATGTCAGTCTTTATATGTATCGAAATTCGGATACATCACACTGATGCTTTATCAAAAGGGAAATGACGCTCTCCCGATAGACTCACTTCTTGGCAAGTTTAACGATTCGGGCTGCTTAAAAGTGGACCAAGAGTACAGATATACCCCTCCGCAAAAAGAGGGGCTTTCATTCACGCATTTTTTATATGCCTTGGGTATAGGTGGAATTGTCTATCTGCTCATCGCGTTTTTCCCAAAACGTAAAACAAACCGGCAATGAAAAATAAAGTCTTAAAAATAACGGCTGCGCTATTATTCCTATTGCCACATGCAGGCCTGGATAATAACAGATTTCCGGTAATGCTCTTTTTGTTCTATATATGCTCTTTTGTCTTTTTCGCAACGACATGGAGCGGAATGAAAGAAGATTGGAGCAGAAACAGCCGCACTTGTTTTATTGTCTCCGGCATTGTCCTGAGCCTTTTTTTACGGTATGTCTCAGGAAATATATATGGAACCTATCGTTTATATACGATGGCGGTACTATGGATATTGTTCTTCTCTTTTTATGCCGCACAGTCCCTGCCCGGGAAAAACAGACGCTTCCTTGCCTGGGTAGTCATAGCGACTGTCGCAGTGGAAACCGTTTTGGGAATCGCCCAGTCCATCGGTCTACTGGAGAATAGCGACCCACAGTTCATCATAGGCGGGTCTATGACCAACCCGGGAGCCTATGCCGGTTATCTTGGGGTGACCGCCCCGTTGATTCTTTCACTATTAGTATCTTATAAAAAAAACAAACGGTTCGAGAATATTTGCTACATCTTGGGCGGGCTTTTTATCTTAGTATGCTATCTGTTAATACTCAGTCGTTCACGCGGAGCATGGATCGCATGTGGCGCAGGCTGTCTTTGTGTACTTTGCTATCGGTATGCCCGATTTCTACGCGGTACCAACTATTGGAGTAAAAAAGCGATTCGGACTCCGACAATCATTCTGTCAGCCGTTTTAATCATCGCAAGCGGATTCTTTGTATTCAAAATGAAAGAAGATTCCGCTTTGGGCCGTATATTGGTATGGAAAGTAACCCTATCCACTCCTCATCCCCATGCGAGCTTGTTATGGGGAAACGGAATCGGTTATTTTGAATCTCAATATGGAAAGTGGCAAGCCGACTACTTCCGGGAAAAAGAAGGTACCGAGAAAGAACGTCACATCGCAGGATATGTAACCACCGCATACAACGAATTCCTTGAACTTGGCCTTGAGCAAGGGATTATCGTGACAGCATGCATCGCGGCCCTTTTGGTTATGGCAACGGGCACCGGTTGGAAAAACCTATCAACCATTGAACTCGGAGCCAAAGCATCCATCGTTTCCATAACCATATTGATGTTCTGTTCCTATCCTCTGAAGGTACTCCCCACCACTCTTTATCTGATGTTCTGCCTGTCGGTGGCTCTTTATGGAAAAAAGCGGTTGCTTTCCACCGGACATCGCATGATAAGCAACGGTGTAAGATCCCTTGCTGGTCCCCTGATCTGCGTATTCGCACTTGCCGGTATGATAAATGCATACGGATACTATTTCTGTCATCGGGGACAACAGCGAGTGATGCGCCATGATCTGAAAGGAGGTATAGAGATGTATAAAAAGGCGCAAGGCATTCTCAGGAAAGACGGCATCTTCCATTTTTATCTTGGATCAGCCTATTTTTTATCGGCTGAATATCAAAAAGCGATTGAAGAGCTGTCAGTTTCCTGCACCCAATGTTCCAACCCTAGCAGTTTCATCCTCTTAGGAAACGCATACCGGGAAAACGGAGATACGGCTAAAGCCATCGATGCATATACAACAGCTGTCTATATACAGCCATCCAAGTTATACCCCAAGTATTTGTTGGCTAAGCTATACGAAGCTGCAGGCGATTACGGGAGTGCTGGAGAATGGGCTTCTAAAATATTAGCTACCGACGAGAAAGTACCAACTACAGCGGCAAAAGAGATAAAAGAAGAGATGAGGTTACTGTTGAAACAAGTAGTAATAAAAACAAAAAAAGATGATTATAAATAAGAAATACCGTAAATGGTTACCAATACCAATAATTGTAGAAATAGTTATAATACAAACTGTAGCTATCCTGTCTATATTAGGATACCATTGGCTTATAGAAAAAGGGATGATACCTCAAGGCAGAGATACTGCTATTACGGGGGCGTGCATTATATTATTTATTGTTTTATGCATAGCAATATTGTTACGATTCCTCCAAAAGAAATAAAAATGTCAAACTTAAAATCAAATGAATATGGACGGATAGAAAAAAAATTAGAATTGAAAATGGAACTATCAAGTGATAGGCTGTTTTCGCGAGAATTTAAAAACAGAGTTTTAAACATTTAAATTTCAAAAAAGGTGAAAACAAATAAAAAGGCAATTTTAGGAATGTTGGTTGCCATCGTTATATCTTTAGGTGTAATGGGAGGAATCAACGAAAACAAATGTGATTATAACTTACAAGAAGCAACTGTTGCAATGACTTATGCTGCCGGAACTGGTGAATATGGTCCTGAAGCATCAGGAAAGTTAGCTGTTGGAGCATTAGCAATGGGAAAAGTAACAGAAACATTAGGTACTTGTGCTGTTGGTCTAGGCTGGTGTCCGGCAGGTTGGATAGCCGGAGTAGGAGCCGCAGCAGCAGGATTATAAAAAAATAATTAACTAACAGAGGTTGCTTTGCTCTATTTCATACAAAGCAACCTCACAAATAAAATAAAAATATTATGAATAATTTCTTATTAAAAAAAATATTATATTGTTTAGTTTTACTTCTACTAACCTGTATCATTACTTTATCTCTTTCAATACCCGATCATATAAAATGGGAATTAACAGGTCTTTACTTTACTATTGGAATCATTACAATAGCCTTATTTTATATTTTACAAAAAAATAACTTATCAGGATCTATTATCAATTTAACGACTAAAAGGAATAAGATACTATTAAATACACTGAGTCCTATTTCTATCATTCTATCAATATATGTAATTCCAATACAGTATTTTCCGTTATCTGCCATTCTTATATTATTATCAATAATAGCCTCTATCTTAATGCAAAAAATCTTGGTAATAAATCAAAAAGGAATACGTTATATAATGCACTGGGATTTAAAATGGAGTAGCATTGATTGCTATAATTTTGATAAAAAAAATGGTATTCTACACATTCAACAGAAAAACGGCAAACATAAACAAATTATAGATATAAGTAGTGAATCCCATTTAACGATACAAATCAACATTAACAAATATTTTAACAAGAGTTTATAAATGGTTAACAAATATTTTTTCATTACTGCTTTTTTATTTTGGTTGTTACCAGCCATAGTACGACTGTGTGTAATAGATATTTCTGAAATAGCAATAAGTCATACGACAACTTTTGAAATCAATAGTCCCGCCAACAAAACCTTATATTTTTTGTATAACAAAGATAAACACAGTGCATTTATTACCATTTTAAAAAACAATATGCAAGGTTGCATCCTAAATGTATTAGGAGGAGGGTTATTAGGAATAGGTACACTTTTTAACTTGTTATTAAATGGTTTTTGTTTTGCGGATGTATGTTGCCGAACATACAAACTAGGCATGAGTATAACCGATATTTTCGCTTTAACCTTGCCCCATAGCTTTGAACTTATCGGTTTTTGGATATCAGGAGGAATAGGACTTTATATAGCTTGGAATATTATTTTGTTTATGTATACAGATAAAATGCCTACATTTAAATTTTACAAAAACATAGGCATCAATTTATTGATCATTTTCATAATTATTCTTTCAGCTGCCTACATCGAAACTTATGTATCAATAAATATGTTAACATGAAAAGGATAATCAATACACTTGAGAGGATGCCTAAATGGTATGGTTTTTTAACTATATTACTATATAGTTTATTACTCGCAGAATTTTTGATAACTACTAATCATCTTGTGAATAATAACAATTTAGAGACTGATAGATTATTTGTAATTCTGGCACGGATGAGTTATATTATAATAGTCTTGTCAGCTATTGTAATATGGCTTATCTCCACTTTTCTCTTTCACCTAACAGCCATACTCTTTAATGGTTATGCTCCATTCAAACATCTTTTATATATTTCGTCCTATTTCTATATTATTCCTGCCATTTCTGTTTTTATTTCCATCTTCCTTCTTAATCAGAAAACGGAATATAGTACTTCTAATGCGGTAACGACCTTACAAAACAATTATTCTCTTGGTCTCCCCATAATGTTGGTTAACTATTCTTTTATCCCCTATTATTTGCTGTGCATGATATTAATCCATCATTTATATAAGGTACGGCTGCGGTATGCCATTGCCTCCGTTGTAATTCCCATTCTGTCTGTTTGGGCTATTACGAAACTCTTTACTCTGCTATAATGGAAGTTCTATACGAGATTTATCTTTCAATTAGGCAGAATAAGATCCGCACCTTTCTTTCCGGATTCGGCATCTCGTGGGGAATCCTGATATTGGTTGTACTATTGGGTACAGGAAAAGGATTTCAAAACTCTGTGATGGAGATATTCAGCATCTTCGCCCAGAAAAGCATGTATGTATATGGAGGAGCCACTTCTATGAAGTATAAGAATATCAGAGAAGGGGAACAATTGCATTTCGATTTGCATTTTCTTAACCGCATAAAGAAACAGTTCCCGGGGATAAAAGCTATTTCGCCTGAAATAACAGGACCTTATTCGCAAGTGATGAATAAAGCTAAAAGCGGACTTTTTAAGATTATAGGAATCAATGAAAACTATATGGGAATTAAGATACTTAAAATCAACGAAGATGGACGATATTTTAATAAAGGAGATGACGAGAATACCCGTAATGTTACCATTATCGGCGAAAATGTCAGTACGACCTTATTTAATAATCAAAAAGCGTTGGGTAAGTCGATCAACATTGCCGGTATTGATTTTAAGGTGATAGGCGTACTAAAGAATGATGATATTTTCAGCGCTTCGGAAATCAATTCGGTATATGTGCCCTTCTCAAGTTACATAAACTGTATTGACAATAAGACTCCATTGCGCGCTTTCTGTTTATATCTGAACAAAGAAGTTGATTCCAAGCGATTTGAGAATGAGCTGAGAGCCTTCATCGCTAATAAATACCAATTTGCTTATCCTGATAAGCAAGCCTTACAGATAATCAATTTTGAGACACAAACATCTGCTTTTGAGGGACTCTTTGATGGATTGAAAATGTTTATCTGGATCGTAGGAATTTGTTTTCTGATAAGTGGTATTGTTGGAGTAAGCAACATCATGTTTGTCGTGATCAAAGAAAGGAGTAGCGAAATAGGCATCCGTAAGGCTGTAGGAGCAACTCCTAAATCCATTCTTGTGTTAATGCTGACGGAATCTGTCATCATAACTGTAATCTCTGGTATCATCGGATTGATATCAGGTGCAGGTATTCTTGAGATTATAAATTGGTTGCTCGAAAGTGCCCGTCACGCGACAATGATAAAGCATGTAGAAATAGATATAAATGTAGCTGTTCTCGCTTTGGTTATCTTGATTCTGTCCGGTGTCATTGCCGGAGCATTTCCGGCAATGAAAGCATCTGTTATACAACCCATTGACGCCATTAGAAACGAAAATATAGGATAATGAAGACATTTAAGATTATATTAATTTGCATCTTTTCCGCCACACTGGCATTTGTTGCTTTTCGTTCTTCGCTAAGAGGTACAAAGGCAATTTACGAAACTACACAACCACAATATCGCGAGATCAAAGAGGAAATAAACATATCCGGCAATGTTTTTCCGATGAAGGAGATCGAAATAAAATCGCAGATATCGGGAGTCCTGGACAAGATTAATGTTTCGATAGGAGATAAAGTGCGCATAGGAGATCCTGTCGCCTCCATCATGCTGGTCCCAAACGCATCGGATATGGAACGACTGGAATATAACTTGAACACTGCCCAAATTGAGTATAAAGCCCGACTGGAAGATTATAAACGAGAACACAAATTGTACTCAAAAAACCTTGTGGCACAGGCAGAGATGGACTCTTACACACAGGCATACGAATTATCTAAGGAGAAGCTCGCCTCTGCCCAAAATCAATTGAACATCTTGAAAGAAGGGCGTATCTCTCCTGAAACGGCATCTAACATCGTAAGGTCGAGTATTAGCGGCGTTATTATCGATACCCCTCTGGAAACGGGGGCCTCTGTAATAGAACGCAATAATTTTAATCCGGGAACAACGATTGCCGTTGTGGCGGAAATGTCTCGGTTTCGTTTTAAAGCCCTTGTCCCTGAAAAATATCTGAAAGATATCGCTTTACAAGACACGATCTCACTCTTATTCAATGCCTATGATAATTTACGAACCTGGGCAGTAGTAACAAAAATTTCATCCAAAGGAAATGCAGAGAACGGAATTATGAAATATATGCTTGAGGCAGAATTTCCCGTCTCGGAAAATATGCCTGTTATAAGATCGGGATATTCTGCAACGGCCAATATGGTGATAAAACAGAAAAAGCACACTTTATCCATTGATGAAAAATATATCTTATACGAGAATGACTCTACATACCTCTATCTGCTGGATACTGTGACACAACAGAAAACAAAACAAATCATCAACATCGGTATTTCAGATGGAAATTATGTGGAAGTGATAAAGGGGATTTCATTAAAGGATAAAATAGTAACTAACTCAACCGATAAATAAAATTAGAATCCACATCCTGACGTATAAATGTCACCCTCTTTTATCCAACCGGTTGCAGTTCCGGATAAGTTTTGTCCGAAACCGGAAGCAAAAGTAAGAGAATTATGATATATTTGCAGCCGGAACCCAAATGTGTTTAATCAGAAATGGCAGAATCGACTATCATCACAGGACAATTCGTACGAATCAGTCAGGTACCCGCCAGCCTTGGCGAACGGATACTGGCTCGTATTATTGACTATTTTCTGCTGTTTATCTACATTCTTGCCACTTCTTATATATTGGGGAAACTCAATATACATGCTTTTTCCGGAAGTACGTTTTTCCTGTTGTTCCTGTTCATCTATCTGCCTGTACTATGTTACTCGTTACTTTGCGAAGTTTTTAACCAAGGACAGAGTGCCGGAAAGAAACTTATGAATATCCGTGTGGTAAAAGCAGACGGTACGACACCCAGCCTGAGCGCCTATCTGCTAAGGTGGTTGCTCTATGGGATAGACGTAACTATTACCGGAGGATTGGGCGTACTGGTCATACTATTGACCAAAAACAGCCAACGTTTGGGAGATCTGGCTGCCGGTACAATGGTAATTAAAGAAAAGAACTATCGCAAAATACAGGTAAGTCTTGACGAGTTCGATTATCTGACTAAAGGATATCATCCCAGTTTTCCATCAGCTGCCGACCTGTCTTTGGAACAAATAAACGTAATCAGTAAAGCATTAGAATTACATCATAAGGATCGGACAAGACACATCGCACAATTGGCACCCAAAGTTCGTGCCCTGCTATCTGTAGATCAAACAAATATAAACGATGAAAAATTTCTTCAGACCGTTGTAAGAGACTACCAATACTATGCATTAGAAGAAATTTAGTATATCTTATTTCGTAAAAACAGACTAAACCGGGCTTTTATTCATCCCACTTTCAAGCAAATATCCGGACTCTTATACACACCTGATACTTCAAAAAAACATAATGCACTTTAGTAGGAGGAGAAGAATCAAGACGAAGTAAACTATCACACATACATGCAACAAAAAAGCGTGCAGAAGTGTTTCTACACGCTTTTTATCTCTTGGTTTACGAAGACTGGCTTACTCCACCTGTCCCAGAGAGTTGCCGTATTCCATTTCTCCCTGCACCACAAATAAGATATCTTCCGGGTCATATTCACCCACTTCATCTTTTTTGGCTTCTTTCACGATGAATTCTACTACCTGCTCCAAGTCGATGTCAACATAACCGTCAGCATCGGGCTGAACATCTAGGATTCCGCTTTCAGAGTAGTACTCATCAATCAAATCGAGGAAATAGTACAACTCGTCTTCCGAAAACTTTTCCTTCAATTCCTGAGGCAAATAATTCCGGATGAACTCGATGGTCTTTTCATCATCGGCGTCATTTAACAAAAAATCGTCTTCCAGTCCCATAAACAAATATTTTTAATGAAAGTATATTATAATAATTTCTCAACTTTCTCTACAAATGCAGGTTTACCTACGGCACCGACTTGTTTGTCTACCAATTCTCCATTCTTAAAAAATAGAACAGTAGGAATATTGCGGATACCAAATTCTGCAGGTAGATCACTGTTTTCGTCTACATCACATTTACCCATGATCACTTTTCCTTCATATTCTTTAGCCAGTTCATCGATGATAGGACCTACCATCTTACAAGGACCACACCAAGGAGCCCAAAAGTCAATAACAACCGGTGATCCTTCTGCGAGGATTTCCTTAAAGTTGTTGTCAGTAATCTCTAAAGCCATTTTCTATAATTATTAATTGTTAGTTATTAAGTATCTATCACTGTTATGCGGCAAAGATAATCAATTTATATGAAACGCAAGTTCGGGACGTTCCTTTAAATAGGAAATTAATTCTCTGCCAACCGAAAGTTTCACAGGACGGGAAATCAGGTCTACATACATCTTCCCCTCCGTATCCGTTACTTTGAAATAAAGTTCCGTATTTCCCGGGTGTTCTTTCGTTAAAGAAGCAAGCTCGGTTACCAAAGCCGAATTAAGTTCGGCAAGCGGAATCAGAATCGTAATCTTCTCTATCAGTTGTTCCTTGACATCGGGCAGCAATTCCATCGAAGTAATCTTGACATCAAGTTCATCGGGACGCCATTGTTTAGGTTGACAACGGGCTTTGATAAACAAGAAAGTACCTTCACCTAAATAGCCTTGGAAAGTAACCCAGTCATTTCCAAAGAAAGGAATCTCTGCCGAACCGGAATAATCTTCTATTTTAGCTATACCATAAGGATTTCCATTCTTACTGATACCCCGGCGGACACTGGTAACAATGCCTCCCATCGTAATCTCTCTTCCTGCCAAAGCCGATTTATCATCAAGCTCGCTCATATGTGTATTGCAAACATGTTCCAACACAATGGCATATTCATCAAGCGGATGTGCCGACAAATAAATACCTACCAGTTCGCGTTCCTTATTCAGTCTCTCCAAATCGTTCCAACGTTCCGCCGGTAGAATTTCGGGAGTCGCTATATCGATAACGTTATCTCCGCCGAACAAAGAATTAACGGCGGCAGCCTTATCAGCTTGGTAACGGTTGCCATAACGCATCAATGTCTCAAGAAAAGTCTCTCCTTTGCTGTTCACAGCAAAATACTGTTCACGCTTCAGTTCAGGAAAGCTATCGAATCCACCGGCAAGTGCCAGGCATTCCATATTTTTCTTGTTACAAGCATTCAGGTTGACACGCTGCACAAAGTCGAAGATACCTTTAAAGGGACCGTTCTCTTTTCGCTCCTCCATGATGCTTTGCACGGCAGCCTCACCCACACCTTTGACGGCTCCCAATCCGAAACGTATATTTCCATTCCGGTTTACGGTAAACTTCAGGTTACTTTCATTCACATCCGGTCCCAACGTCTGTACTCCCATCATTTTACACTCGTCCATCAGTTTGGTAATATCAGTGATATTCGACAAACTTCGGCTCATGACAGCAGCCATATATTCAGCCGGATAATTGGCTTTCAGATAAGCAGTCTGATAGGCAACCCAAGAATAACAGGTGGCATGTGATTTATTGAACGCATACGATGCAAATTTCTCCCAGTCCGCCCAAATCTTTTCAAGAACTTTCGGGTCGTGTCCGTTTTTCCTTCCGCCTTCTACAAACTTGGGTTTCATGTGATCCAACTTATCACGCAATTTTTTACCCATCGCTTTACGGAGGGCATCCGATTCACCACGCGTAAAGTCGGCCAGCAGACGTGACAAAAGCATGACCTGCTCCTGATAGACCGTAATACCGTATGTATCCTTCAGGTATTTCTCCATGACAGGAATATCATATTCAATAGGCTTACGTCCATGTTTACGATCAATAAAGTCAGGAATATAATCCATCGGACCCGGACGGTAAAGGGCATTCATCGCAATCAGGTCCTCAAACGTAGAAGGTTGCAACTCACGCAGGTACTTCTGCATACCGGCAGACTCAAACTGGAAAGTACCGATCGTTCGTCCGTCACTGTAAAGTTTATAAGTAGCCGGATCCTCGATTGAAATGGAATCGATATCCAGTTCCATTCCTTTACTCAAACGAATATTTTCGACAGCCTCCTTTATAATAGACAATGTTTTCAGCCCCAGAAAGTCCATCTTGATCAATCCGGTATCTTCGATCACCGAACCTTCATATTGGGTAACCAGCATCTTTTCGCCGGTCTCTTTATCATCAGCCGTGCTGACCGGTACCCAATCCGTGATATCATCACGACAAATAATAGTGCCACAGGCATGTACACCCGTTCCACGCACATTCCCCTCAAGCATCTTGGCATATTTCATCGTATCCCTCACCAAAGGATCGGGCGATGCTTCAGCCGCCTGCAATTCGGGCACATATTCTATGGCATTCTTCAGATTCAGTTTCTTATCCGGAATTTTATCCGGAACCAATTTGGCCAAGCGATCCGATTCGGCAAGCGGAAGTTTCTGGACACGGGCAACATCTTTGATAGCCAGTTTCGTAGCCATAGTACCATAGGTAATGATATGCGCCACCTTTTCCTGTCCATATTTCTCCGTCACCCAACGTAACACTTCGCCACGACCATCATCATCGAAGTCAATATCGATATCAGGCAATGAAATACGATCGGGATTCAAGAAACGCTCAAACAGCAAATCGTATTTGATCGGGTCTATTTTAGTGATCTGCAAACAATAGGCTACGGCAGAACCGGCAGCGGAACCACGTCCCGGACCAATGGAGACTCCCATATTACGCCCGGCGGCAATAAAATCTTGTACTATAAGAAAGTATCCCGGGAAACCCATGGTCTTCATAATATGTAATTCAAAGACCAGCCGCTCTTTGACCTCCGGTGACAACGGATCACCATAAAACTTCTTAGCTCCGTCGAAAGTCAGCTTTTTCAGATAGTCGGCTTCCAGTTTGATACGGTACAGTTTATCATAGCCTCCCAAACGTTTTATTTTATCTTTGGCTGCTTCCTCACTCAACACCACGTTGCCGTTTTCGTCTTGGGTGAACTCATCAAAAAGATCCTTTTCCGTATATTTTTGCCGATATCCTTCTTCTGTACCAAAGTCCTCGGGGATTGCAAAAGTAGGCATAATCGGTGCGTGATCGATTGAATAATACTCTACTTTATCCAGAATCTCAAGTGTATTACTCAATGCTTCGGGCACATCGGCAAAGAGTTCATTCATCTCTGCCTTCGTCTTCATCCACTCTTGTTTCGTATAATACATCCGGTTCGGATCGTCGAGATCTTTTCCCGTACTCAAACAGATCAGCCGATCGTGCGCCTCAGCATGTTCTTCGTTGACAAAGTGAACATCATTCGTACAGATTAACTTGACATTATACTTTTTGGAGTATTCAATCAAATGCTTATTTACATTCACCTGCAACGGATAAGCTTCATGATTTGCTTTAGGCACTGTCGCTTTATGGCGCTGCATTTCCAGATAATAATCGTCTCCAAACAGGTTCTTATACCATTGGATGGCTTCTTCTGCTTCCGCCAACAATCCCTGAGTTATCTTTTTGGGCACTTCACCGCCCAAGCACGCAGAACAGATAATCAAACCTTCGTGATATTTCTCCAACTCGTTCCGGTCTGTACGGGGACGCATATAGTAACCTTTGGTCCATGCCCGCGAAACCAATTTTATCAGGTTATGATACCCCTTCTCGTTTTTGGCGAGCACAATCAGGTGATACCCGCTCTGGTCAGGCTTTCCCTCCTTTTTATCCATTGTACGGCGAGCCACATACATCTCACAGCCTATGATAGGCTTGAACAATCGCCCTTCCGCATCCGCTATTTTAGCTTTACAGTCAGCAATCTCGGCATCTTTATCCGCACACTCCACTTCACCGGCTTCAATAGCTGCAATCCGCTTCTTCAGGTCCTTTATTTCTCCTTTCGGACCTCCATTTTTCTTATTAACATAGTTCGTAAACTCTTTAATGGCGAACATGTTTCCATGGTCCGTAACGGCAATACCTTTCATCCCGTCTTTCATAGCCTTATCGACCAATGCACTGACACTGGCCTGACCATCCAGAAGAGAATATTGCGTATGGACGTGTAAATGAACGAAATCCTGCATAGTTATAGGTTGATAATTTGAAGCCATAAAATTACAATGTCTACAGCTACTAACAAAGATAAACTTCAAAAAGTTATCAACATAAGTCATTTCTACCTGCAAATGCTTGCTGGATTTTTAAAATAAGTATACTTTTGCGGATAATTATCATTAAATAGCGCAAATGGGTCGACTTAAGAAATTAAAAAAGATAAGAATTCACCGTGAAGGAACACATATTTTATGGGGTAGTTTTTTTCTGCTACTGATCATAAATCTGGCTCTTTACTGGGGAATTGATTGTAAAATACCATTCTATCTGGTGGCTTTGGTAAGTATCGTCGTCTATCTGTTGATGGTTAACTTTTTCCGTTGTCCCATCCGGCTTTTCGGACAGGATACAGAAAAGATTGTAGTTGCACCGGCAGACGGAAAAATCGTAGTCATCGAAGAAGTAGATGAACATGAATACTTCCACGATCGCCGCATTATGGTATCTATTTTCATGAGCATACTAAATGTACACGCCAACTGGTATCCGGTAGACGGAGTGGTCAAGAAAGTCACTCATGATAATGGTAAATTCATGAAAGCATGGCTTCCGAAAGCCAGTACAGAAAATGAACGTTCAATGATCGTCATCGAAACTCCTGAGGGAGTAGAGGTAATGGCACGGCAAATAGCCGGTGCAATGGCAAGACGTATTGTAACATATGCCGAACCGGGAGAAGAATGTTATATCGACGAGCATTTGGGATTCATAAAATTCGGTTCACGTGTAGATGTATATCTCCCGTTAGGCACAGAAATCTGTGTCAGCATGGGACAATTGACCACCGGTAACCAAACTGTTATCGCCAAATTAAAATAAGAAACAATAATGGCAAATGCTATAACCCGCCACATACCCAATACAGTAACCTGCCTGAACCTTTTTTCAGGCTGCATTGCCGGCGTGATGGCTTTTGAAGCTAAGTATGAACTAGCTTTTATCTTCATTATATTAAGTGCTGTCTTCGACTTTTTCGACGGCATGCTGGCACGACTGCTTCATGCATATTCTCCGATAGGAAAAGAACTCGACTCACTGGCGGATGACGTCAGTTTTGGAGTAGCCCCTTCTTTACTTGTTTTTTCATTTTTGAAAGAACCCGGATTGATATACCCCGACTTTCTGGCAGGATTAAGAGATTATATCCCTTATCTGGCATTCCTTATCTCTATTTTTTCTGCTTTACGTTTGGCTAATTTTAACGTAGACGAGCGGCAAACCAGTTCTTTCATAGGCCTTCCGGTACCGGCCAATGCCCTCTATTGGGGAGCGTTAATCGTAGGTGGCAAAGATTTTCTGCTGGCACATTGCAATGTTATATACCTTATTATAATGGTAATGCTCTTTTCATGGTTGCTTGTGGCTGAAATTCCCATGTTCTCTCTGAAATTCAAAAATCTTTCTTGGAAAGATAATAAGGTAAGTTTCATATTTCTGATTGTCTGCATTCCATTACTACTGTTTCTGGGTATCAGCGGATTCTCAGCAGTTATTGTGTGGTATATCATTCTTTCACTTTTAACAAGAAAAAATAAATAAACAATCCTTCTGGCACGTTTGTTGTACTACAAATTTTAAACAATGCATAAAACAAATAGCCCATGTTTCACATTTTAGGATTTTTATTCATTATTGTCATAGCCGTTATAATCATCGGATTGGCCCTTGTAGGCAGCGTATTAAGAGCCGTTTTCGGACTTGGAAAACGCTCGCCCTCGTCAGGTTCAGATCGTAACGGACCCAATAATAATTCAGGAAGCAGAAGATACTACCACCAAACTCAGGCTAATGATAAAGAAGAAATCATCACTGGGACAGGAGCCAAGCACAAAAAACTGTTTGATGATAACGAAGGAGAATACGTAGACTACGAAGAAATAAAAGAATAGGGGCAGTGGTGAACTGTCACCTCCTCTTAGCAGCAAAAAAGTCTTTCATCAGCCCGGCGCACTCATCAGCCAATATTCCTTTGACAACAACTGTTTTAGGATGGAGTGCTTGCGGAGCATATCTCTGATAGCCTCTCTTATCATCTTCGGCACCAAACACCAGCTTTCCCGTTTGAGCCCAAGCAATAGCACCGGCACACATCACACAAGGTTCCACTGTGACATATAAAGTACATTCATTCAGATATTTCCCACCAAGAACATTGGCAGCGGCAGTAATGGCCTGCATTTCAGCATGGGCAGTCACGTCATTCAGTGTTTCAGTCAGGTTATGCGCACGGGCAATGATCCGCTCTTTACAGACCACTACAGCACCAACAGGGACTTCTCCTCTCTCTCCTGCTTTAACAGCCTCTATCAAGGCCTGCTTCATAAAATAAGAATCATCCAACATACGTCTAACGCCTCATATCGTGTTCACCAAAAAGAGTAGGATAATCCTCCTCCATATTTTTATGTATAAACATGAGAATCGTCTCACGAAGCCAGCGTGATTTATTCGTTATCTTATACTTATCCAGATAACGATCCACAATCTGCTGCTCATCTTCGCTCAGCAATATGCTCATCCGTCGTTCCCGCTTAGGTTCGTCCGGAGTTGCCTTATTACATTTTTTATCTCTCTTTCTCATATTCTTTGCAAATTTACTTTTACTTCTGTAATTTCAAAGAATAAAAAGAGTAAATTTGCAGAAATAATATGTCCGGTCGGCCGATACACATCCATGTTTTATCACCGGACCGACCTATAAATATAAAAATCTTCTTTATGGCAGAACACAACCTTTTAGGAAAAGCCGGAGAGGACGCCGCCGTCGACTATCTGGAACGGCATGACTACGTAATCCGGCATCGTAACTGGCGTAAAGGACATTTCGAACTGGACATTGTGGCAGCTAAAAACGGAGAACTGATTATTGTAGAAGTAAAAACCCGGAGCGATACGGACTTCGCACTTCCTCAAGACGCCGTCACTCCACAAAAAATCAGGCGCACTGTAATAGCAGCCGATACATATATCAAGTTATTCCAAATAGATGAACCTGTACGGTTTGATATTATCACCGTGATAGGCAAAATCGGAAATTTTAGAATTGAACATATAAAAGAGGCGTTTTATCCGCCATTATTTTAGAGTTTTATGAATATAGAATCAGCAAGAGAATACTGCCTCCGGAAAAAAGCAGTCACAGAATGCTTCCCATTCGACGAATATTCACTCGTCATGAAAGTAATGGATAAAATGTTCGCCCTGATCGATCTGGAAGGGGCCAATACGATTTCATTGAAATGTGATCCGGACTATGCCATCGAATTACGTGAGCACTATTCGGCCATCGAAGGAGCTTATCATTTTCACAAGAAGTATTGGAATCAAGTCTACTTTGACCGGGATGCGGATGACAAGCTGATCAAGCAACTGATAGATCATTCTTACGACGAAGTAATGAAGAAGTTTACCAAAAAATTACGTACCGAATATGATGCCCTGCCCTGAATCTTTCCCTGTCCCCCTTATTCATATTGCAAAAGCAGACTCCACCAACGGTTATTTAAATGCCCTCTGCGAAAAGGAGAAGGTTAGCGAACTGACCACAGTAGTGGCAGACTTCCAGACTGCAGGCAGAGGACAGCGCGGAAACAGTTGGGAATCGGAATACGGAAAAAACCTGATGTTCAGCTTCGTGTTGTATCCAACTTTCCTGGAAGCACGTAAGCAATTCCTGCTTTCACAAATCGCCTCTTTAGCAGTTAAAGAGACACTTGATCTATATATAGGAGACGTTTCTATAAAATGGCCGAATGACATCTATTGGAAGGACAAAAAAATCTGCGGAATGCTGATTGAAAACGATCTGATGGGAATACATATCAGCCAGAGTATTACAGGAGTAGGTATCAATATCAATCAGAAAGAATTTCACAGTTCTGCTCCCAATCCCATCTCAATCATACAGATCACCCACCGGGAGTCTGACCGTATGGAAATACTCGCACAAGTTCTTCAGCGGATAAAAGAATACTATAAGATCTTACAGGAAGGAGATATTGAATTTATCACCGATCGTTATCAGGCAGCTCTCTTCCGCAAAGAAGGCATACACTTTTATAAAGATTCAGAAGGAACATTTAATGCCGGAATTGTAGAAGTAGAAGCCGATGGTCATTTAGTTCTACAAGACGAGACGGGTAAGATCCGTCGATATCTATTTAAAGAAGTACAATACATTCTTTAAAATTGAGATTTAAAGTTTAAACCATTATCTTTGACCCTGTGTTCTTTATAAAAAAACATTCTTTTATGAAAACAGAATATTTATTCGTTATACTTTTAGTACTTATTGGTTTCAGTAGTTGTGAGGATTCCACCTCCGATGCTACACTTGAATTATCCCAATCAACTTTTGAAAACATCAGCAGTGACGGGGCCACTTTAACCGTAAACATTACCAGTAGTGACTCCTGGACAGCAGCAAGTTCTTCTACAGCATGTAATCCCGTTCCTAATCAAGGAACGAGCAATCAATCACTCAGCATTGTTGTGGAAGCTAACTTGGATGAAGCCCCCAAAAATATGACAGTTGTCGTTACTTCCGGCGGAATCAAGAAAACCATCAGCATTAGTCAGCAAGGAAGAAGTACAACAGCAGGTGAGTATCACTATAATCTACCGGTTATTTTCCATGTACTATATAAGGACAAAAACAATCCTTTACAATACGTTAAACAAGACCGTTTAGCCAAAATACTAGATACAGTCAACAAGCTTTATAAAGATAAAACCAAAAGTGTGGATATGAACTTGACTTTTACGCTGGCTACTACTGATGAAGATGGGAAACCCTTATCAACTCCGGGAGTGGAATATGTGTCATGAGAGGAAAGTTACCCTATCGACTGTGATGCCTTCATGAATGACGAAACAGGTAAATATGTAAAATACATCTGGGAACCGAATAACTATATCAACGTAATGGTATACAACTTCAAGGACGATGAGAGTACAAACAGTACCACACTGGGAATTGCACATATACCTTTTTCCACAGTAGGAAGCAATTATCTGGAAGGACTGAGCAAAACACAAAAATCTTATTTAGAGAAACAAAATCTGAAATTTCCATATAGTGTCTCCATCAACAGTTTATTCATTAATGACCAGTCAACTTCAACCCAATATAGTACAGCAGACATCACCGTAACATTAGCTCACGAATTAGGTCATTATCTGGGCTTACACCATGCTTTTTCTGAAAATGACGAAGGTATTTATGACGGTTGCTTTGATTCGGATTATTGTGACGACACCCCTACTTATAATAAAGTGGAGTATGACGCTGATTACGCCTACACCGCGAAGAATGATCCGGCAAACTTCACGTTTGACTATCTGGTAAAACGTGAAAATTGTAAGACCAATCAGACATTTACTTCTACTAATATTATGGATTATTCCGTAAGTTACTCAGACCGGTTTACCAACGACCAACGTTCCCGTATCCGTCACGTCCTGACATACAGTCCGCTGATACCCGGTCCCAAACAAGGACAAACACAAACGCGTTCCGTTGTCGAAGGACCGATTGATTTACCCATACGCACAGCCCGGTAACAACATATAGAAAAAGAGGTGAACAGTTATCTGTTCACCTCTTTTTCTATAAGCTTTATTCTTTCTAATGTCTTTTGAGCTTCAGTAGAAGGGAATTGACTGATCACCTTTTGAAGATATTCCCTTGCCTTTCCGTATCCGGTACTCATCACACGGCTAAGACCATCACGATAGCGTGCATACTGCATCCGAGTGGGAGCACTAATCTTTTTATAATCGGCTTCTAACTGTTTTTTCTCTCTCTCCGCCTTCAAATAAAGATAATTACCGATAAAAATATTGGCTGCCAGATTATCCGCATCCAATGACAATACTTTCCGGTAAGTCTCCAAAGCTTCAGACTCCCTCCCACGGCATACTTCCATCTCAGCACATGACACAAGACAATTAACATCATTCGGAGATTTTTGAAGCAACTCTTTATAAAAAAGATACGCTTTGTCATAGCTGCGTGATTTTTTGTAATAAGCAGCCAGTTCCCGCCCCATCCTGGATGATACTTCCAGACTCTTATCCACACCTGTCCAATAGAACATTTCGGCTTTCTCTACATTGGTATTTACCGCTTGGCGGAACAAAGTAACAGCTTGGTCCCACTGTCTGTTATCAAGGGCAACAGAGACCTTCTGCAAAGTCTCTCCCACCATCTGAGCCGAAAGCACAAACGGGAAAGAAAAGAGCAAGGAAAGAAATAAAGTCAAGGTTTTCATCTTCTTCATTTTTATTTAGTTAGGTCCCTACAAAGATAGTATTTATATTGTGTATTCCCAAGTCACATACTCACTATTATTTTCAATATTTGTGAGCCTGACCCTTTGTTATATTCAGAGCTTTCCCACACGCCGGCTCGCCGGAACTTTCATCCCATTACCTTTAACGGTGTAAATAGCATCCTGATCACTTTCCTGATAACATCTGCAATAATCAAAATAGACATAGGCAGGTACTTGATTTTCCATCACATTACCTCCCCATTCTCCTGCGGAACAAGAGAAATAAACCATTTGGTAAGCACTTGGCACTTGTTTGGGATCATCTTTCCGATTCACCCGACGGGTAACCTTACCATCTGTGTAGAAAATCAGTTCTTCGGGGGTCCATTCCACAGCAAATGTATGCTCTTTACTCTGAGCTTCATCCAATACAAAATACTTGGTAGACGAACGGTGTTCTTTAAATTGCCCACTTTTATCGTAATCCAGAGCTGCATGTTGCACTTCTGATTGCTGCTCCTCCATTGCTTGTTTTTTATACCAATGAAGTGTCTGAAAGATTTGTTTATCTTTAGGAATATATTCAAAAACATCAATTTCAGTTCCTTTTCCATACTTATCGGCTTCATCAAAATGTATCCAAAAAGCAGGCCAGTAACCTTCACCAATACAGTCTCTAAATGAAGCCTTTGTCTCATAATAACCATAACGTGCCATGAATCTGCCCAGTGATAAAATCCCACCGGTCATCACAACATTGTTTTGTGTCGGGTATTTAGAGACTTCCAAACGAAGTTCGCCATGCAACTCTTTGGTCCAATCCTCATGACACAGCACATAGTAAGGTTTCTCTTGATACATACCTCTACGGGTAAAAGGACTTCTTCTACTTCTCGTATCCCATTTTAAAGTATCTATCACTCCATCATCGAACTCATCATTAAACACTAAATGATACGTTCTACCCGTTATCGGCGATTTAAATACGGTAGGAATCTCTGATGGATGAAAACTCAACCTACCGGTTGTGTTCATACCTTTTCTGAGTTTGCCTTTAATCGCTTTAGGATTAAGTGTAATATTAATAGCTTCTGACGGAACAGTTTGTACTGAAGATGTCTTTAATGAAAGAATAGCCATACTATCATTTACGTCAACGTTAAAAGCTATTTCTTCCGCATTGCCAATCAACAAAAAAGCAGGTGCTTCTGTTTGCTTAAAATGTAATCCCTCGGGAAGTTTCACTACTAATTTCCCCCCATAACAGTTAGGCGTATTCGTTTCCATAAATCCAGTAGCCGCCTTGCCAAGCAAATCAATAAAAATATCATCCGCTTCGGAATAATCCCATTTCCACGTTATATCCTTAGACCCTGCATGCACATGAATGACTTGTAGTAATATACAAATCATTATTAGAATAAATTGCCTCATATGTTTTTCATTTAGTTATTAAATTCAAATTGATAATGCTACCTCGCTGCGATGTTTGTTAATTGTCTGTAAGATATCTTTCAATATGCAGACAAAAATAATATTAATTCCTGTATCGAGAACGTTGCGAACCAATATAATTACATGATTGTTCACATCATTTTCATATTCTCTGTTTTTCATGTAACTTTGCATGTCAATGAATAAACAAATGCACATCAGTAACGGAAACAAACGGATTCTGCAAATAGCCGTTCCCTCTATTATTTCCAATATCACAGTCCCGTTATTGGGACTGGTCGATGTCACTATTGTAGGACATCTGGGATCGGCCGCCTACATCGGAGCCATTGCTGTAGGTGGCATGCTGTTCAACATCATTTACTGGATATTCGGCTTTCTACGGATGGGCACCAGCGGCATGACTTCCCAAGCATTCGGACAACGTAATCTGGAAGAAGTAACAAAACTGCTTCTACGTTCAGTCGGCGTGGGATTGTTTATCGCACTCTGTCTGATGACTCTGCAATATCCCATCCAAAAAGCCGCATTTGCTTTCATACAGACTTCCGACGAAGTAGAACGTCTGGCCACTCTCTACTTTCGTATCTGCATCTGGGGGGCTCCTGCCATGCTCGGCCTTTACGGTTTTGCCGGCTGGTTCATCGGAATGCAGAATTCCCGTTTTCCGATGTATATCGCTATTACGCAGAATATTGTGAATATCCTGGCAAGTCTTTGTTTTGTATTCCTTTTCGGAATGAAAGTAGAAGGAGTAGCTCTCGGAACGCTTATAGCCCAATATGCAGGTTTCCTGATGGCGCTGCTTTTATGGCTACGTTATTATAAACAATTGCGGAAACGAGTCCATTGGAGAGGCATTTGGCAAAAACAAGCCATGTATCGGTTCTTTCAGGTAAATCGCGATATTTTTCTCCGTACTTTGTGCCTGGTAGCTGTAACGATGTTCTTCACCTCTGCCGGAGCCGCCCAAGGCGAAGTAGTACTGGCTGTAAACACTTTATTAATGCAGCTGTTTACCCTCTTTTCATATATTATGGATGGATTTGCCTATGCAGGCGAGGCACTTGCCGGTCGTTATATCGGCGCCGGTAATCGTATGGAGCTTCACCGTACCGTCCGACAGTTATTCGGATGGGGTGTCGGATTATCAGCCGGGTTCACCCTTCTTTACGGTATTGGTGGACAATCATTTCTGGAATTACTGACTAACGAATCATCCGTTATCCAGGAAGCCGACACTTACTTTTATTGGGTATTAGCCATTCCCCTTGCCGGATTTTCCGCCTTTTTATGGGATGGCATTTTCATAGGTGCCACCGCTACCCGCCAGATGCTTTTCTCCATGTTCATCGCTTCTGCCAGTTTTTTTCTTACCTATTACATCTTCCAAGGAGTAATGGGAAATCATGCCTTGTGGATGGCTTTTATTATCTACCTGTCGCTTCGCGGACTTGTACAAGCTTTTTTAGCAAAAAAGATAGTCCATTAAAAGGAATCGCGTATCTTTGCAAAAAAGTAAACCAACAATCAGAATCGTATGGCAAAATACAAAAGAGTCCTGTTGAAGCTCAGCGGTGAGAGCCTGATGGGAGAAAAGCAATACGGCATCGATGAAAAGCGATTGGCCGAATATGCCGCACAAATCAAAGAGATTCATGAACAAGGCGTACAAATCGGCATCGTTATCGGTGGTGGTAACATCTTCCGTGGACTGAGTGGAGCCAATAAAGGTTTCGATCGGGTAAAAGGTGACCAGATGGGTATGCTGGCCACAGTAATTAACAGCCTTGCCTTAAGTTCGGCATTAGTTGCGGCCGGTGTGAAAGCACGTGTACTTACAGCCGTACGCATGGAACCTATCGGTGAATTCTACAGTAAATGGAAAGCTATTGAATGCATGGAAAATGGCGAAATCGTCATCATGTCGGCAGGAACCGGGAATCCGTTTTTTACTACCGACACCGGCTCATCGCTTCGCGGTATCGAGATAGAAGCAGACGTCATGTTGAAAGGTACTCGCGTAGACGGTATCTATACTGCCGACCCGGAGAAAGATCCTACGGCAACCAAGTTCCACGACATCACTTACGATGAAGTGCTGAAACGAGGACTGAAAGTGATGGACTTGACAGCTACTTGTATGTGTAAGGAGAATAATCTGCCGATCGTAGTATTCGATATGGATACAGTAGGCAACCTGAAAAAAGTGATTACCGGAGAAGAAATCGGTACATTGGTACACAATTAACTTCATAAACTATACTTATTATCAACGGGTTAACAAGTAGATGGAATACTTCTACCTGTTAACCCGTTCTTCATTCTTCATCTTTCGCGTTCTACTTTGTTCGCCTTCTTTTTCTTACAGCAGACCTTTTATCATCAATAGCCCCGATAATCGGTATTACTACTCTCAGATATGGAAATGGACTTTCCCTCGAACGGCGTATGAGCATGGATATAATACCTAACCTATCCTCTAGCCTTTACTATCTTTATTTCTTGCGTTTTATCAACATAATCACCGAATTCGATTCTTCATTCAGTCCGGCAGCAATTTCTTTTAGCTTACCTTTCAGTTCTCCTTTTTCGTTTGCCTCGACAAGGTCTGAAGCATTTAAAGCACGACAGGTTACAATTTCTTCATCTACAGATTTTTCGGGTTGCTGTCCCAATGCAACCCGGTGTTTATTAGAAAAGTCATCATTATATACGGTATATTGAAATATTGCTTTTTCCTGTTTATCATACACTAAATCATTGGTCGGGAAACCTCTCCCCTTTTCAAAATTAAACTTCTTATCAAGAGTTTGCATAAAATAATACCGATCAGTGATAATGGTCGGAAAAAGAAATACTTTAGGATCCATAGAATGAATGGAAGGAGTCCGTACAATAAATGGACTGAGAGTGCCATCCGGTAAGTAATTGTATATTGTGTCAGATGATGTTTTCGTCAGCAGACAATTACCATCATGCGGGGTTATCAGAAAAAAACCTGGAGTCACTATCGCCTCATCTTTCGTCACAACCGGTGTCTCGAGTTCTTTGAAAGGAATTTGAATTTTTCGTGTAACACTTCCGTCTTTCTTGGAAATAAGTACATGGCATGATTCGTCGGTTTCTATCAATGGCAAATAACTTTTATAACCAATCAGATGATCCCGGTCATAGTCCGATAAAAACTCATAATAGCAGGTATCTGGAAATGGGAGACTTCTATTGAACTCTCCATATAAGTCATATACCAATATTTTCCTTGCAGGATAATCTACAACAAACATTTCGTTATTATCTTCATCCAGAACAATAGACGTAATATGCGAATATTCTTCACCACTTTGTCCCAAACGGTTAATCTTCCGTACCCCTTTACCAGTAGCCCTGTCAAACACAAAAATATTACCATCCATAATCCTGTTTGCAACCAACAGAATTTTCTTGCCGGTAGCTTTCACAATACCTTGAGTTATAAAATCGTCAGTAGTTTCCAACGGAACGTATTCCACATCCATAAAATCTTGAAGGATCAGTTCCTTTTTAGGATAATCCGCACTAACATCAACCGTGATGCAATCATCTGTCAGTTGTTTATTTCCTCCACATCCTGTCATTACAAACAGAGATATTACCAAAGCCGCATTGATCTTTTTCATTTTATCTATATTTAAGTACTTTTATCATGATTATTTACAGAAAGACAACTGTTCGACAGATGTAACCGATTAGTTGGGCAATTTATATAAAATATCCCAAAGATCAAAAGTTACTAATGAAAACATTCATTCAATAAGGTATTTAATGTGATTTACTAACACAATAAAAAGTAAATCATGAGACAGAAAACATTTCTTATTGCTCTGCCTCATACAAACGATCATACCTCCCTCCTAGCCGCCCATTACGATAATTATCAATAACACTACCATCTGTATTACACATTTCTCTATAGGGATAGTTGCAGATAATCAAAAAATAATCTACTTTTGTTTTCAAAATGAATCAAAGTGCCAATTTTATAAATACTTAATAAGATGGTAGACGTAAAAACGATTATCGAAGAATCACAAGAGAAGATGGATATGGCAGTGATGTATCTGGAAGAAGCACTGGCACACATCCGCGCCGGAAAAGCAAGCACACGCTTGCTGGATGGTATCCGTGTAGACTCTTACGGAAGCATGGTGCCCATCAGCAACGTAGCTGCCGTAACCACTCCCGATGCACGCAGCATCACGATTAAACCTTGGGATAAAAGCATGTTCCGGGTTATTGAAAAAGCCATTATAGACTCCGATCTCGGCATTATGCCGGAGAATAACGGTGAAATTATCCGCATCGGTATTCCACCTCTTACCGAGGAACGCCGTAAGCAACTCGCCAAACAATGTAAAGCTGAGGGTGAAACAGCCAAAGTCAGTATCCGTAACGCACGGCGCGACGGCATCGATGCACTGAAGAAAGCTGTAAAAGACGGTTTGGCTGAAGATGAACAAAAGAACGCAGAAGCTAAACTGCAGAAGGTTCATGACAAATACATTGCCAAAATTGAAGAAATGCTGGCTGAAAAGGACAAAGAAATTATGACCGTATAATTGAAATACAAGTTACGGGCTACCATACACATCTGTGTATAACGGCCTCAAAGTTTTCTTAATAGCCCGTAACTTGTAACTAGCTGCTTATAAAACATGAAGGGATTAGTAATAAAGAATACAGGTAGCTGGTATCAGGTGAAAACTGATGACGGGCAGCTGGTTGAATGTAAGATCAAAGGTAATTTTCGGCTGAAAGGCATACGGAGTACAAATCCCGTTGCCGTAGGTGACCGTGTACAAATCATACTCAATCAGGAAGGAACAGCCTTTATCAGTGAGATAGAAGATCGGAAAAATTACATCATCCGCCGTTCATCGAACCTTTCCAAACAATCACATATTCTTGCAGCCAATCTCGACCAATGTATGCTGGTGGTGACTGTTAACTATCCCGAAACTTCAACCACTTTTATCGACCGCTTTTTAGCATCGGCAGAAGCCTATCGGGTACCGGTGAAGATTCTTTTCAACAAAGTGGATGCTTATGATGAAGACGAATTGCATTATCTGGACAGCCTCATCACGCTCTATACCCAAATAGGTTACCCTTGTTTTAAAATATCCGCACTGACCGGTGAAGGAGTCGATGCCATACGCGAGGAACTGAAAGGCCGGGTAACCCTCTTCTCCGGACATTCGGGAGTGGGTAAATCAACCCTCATCAATGCCCTTGTTCCGGGGCTGGAAGTCAAGACTGCGGAAATATCAGCTTATCACAACAAGGGAATGCACACCACCACTTTCTCCGAAATGTTCCCTGTACCGGGAGACGGATACATTATCGACACTCCGGGAATCAAAGGTTTTGGTACTTTCGATATGGAAGAGGAAGAGATAGGTCACTACTTCCCCGAAATATTCAAAACTTCGGCAAACTGTAAATATGGAAACTGCACACACCGCCAAGAACCCGGTTGTGCTGTTCGGAAAGCAGTAGAAGAGCACTACATCAGCGAATCACGCTACACTTCCTATCTGAGTATGCTTGAGGATAAGGAGGAAGGAAAATACCGTGCGGCATACTGAATCTCTGCCATTTTTCAGAGAATATTCTTTATTCTATTTTAATGCTTCACTTGGCAAAGTAACTGCTTCTCCTACAAAAAATACGTTTCGATCTTCCATCTTCCACCTTTTTCCACTTACTCCATTAATAATCAATGCAATGATACGGTGGAAGATCGCATTTTCAGCCTGTTTATCTTCCACCCGCATCTTCTATCTTCCACCCGTCAACTTGAGTGCCATCCAATCGTTAAGACACTGATAGGCAACACTAAGGAACGTATTTATTAACTGAATACATTGTTTAGAGCATTGTGCTTTCCTTTACTGTTTAGTCGAAAATGATCCGCTCTTCATCCCATCCCCGCTACCCGGGCTTATAAGCCTGCATACCAAGGCCCATGAACCCGCATACCAAGGCCGGAATAAACAAATGGAGATTCATCATAACATACTTGTATACAATCGTTTAATATCAAAAACAAATACCGTTGGTTAGTTCGTAATCCGCAAAGAAGAAAAGAACCGTCGCACTTTATCAAGAGGATGATTCGATGGCTGTTACAATAAGTCCTCACTCTTTTACTAAAAAGATAATGAGGCTTTCATATGTATACAGATTACCCCGGATAAGGTTCGCTCCATCGGAGAAAGTTTATCGTTTATCTCCGAAAGTATAACAGGCCCGTCAGTGACCGACACCTTCATCAAACGCGAAAATACAGCATTGATTTATAATAGAAGGGATACAGCAAGAGAAAGCGTAACTACTCAGATATCAACAGAGTACATACTATTCGTCTCACTATTCAATAACAGCAAGAATGGCATTGCATACCGTTTTTTTTTAATTAGTTAATTAAAAAAAAAAATCTTTTTGGAGGATGTTCATATAAAAAAAAAGTCATATATTAACAAAATAATAATTTTATTATTACTGAAAACCAAGAAACCTTACTAATTATGAAAATACTCTTTTTCCTAGACGTCTCCAATCAGCGACAAGTTGACTTTTGTAATAGAATACTAACATCTTAACAATATGTAAAAATTGAATCTATCACTTCCTTTTGCATAAGCACGCTTATTAAGAAGACAAGTAATCATTATAGTAACAGCCTGGAGTTACTATATAATATTAAAAGATATATAAAATCCCATGAAAAAAATATATCCCTTTTTATCTTTGCTAGTCATAATTCTTGCGTATCCATTAATTAGTCTTTTGATGGTATTAATTATTGGGAACTTAGTGCAAAGTCCAACTTTGAGACCACATCCCATCACTCTATTATCCCTCATTATATTTATTTTATTATTCAGAAAGAACATTCAGTTTCGCCAGTCTTTCAACACCAAAATTTCCATAAAAACAATTATTTCAATTTTTATCTTAAGTATATCCGTGCATATAGTTATAGGATTTATCGATTTTATTTCCAAAGACATATCATTAATAAAAAAAGAATTTTTTACGTTTCCAAGATTGATATATGGCTTGGTTTTAATTCCTGTTTTAGAAGAGCTAAGTTGCAGAATTATTATTATCAATAAATTTAAAGATAAATTAAACCAATGGATTATAATTATAACGACCGGATTGTATTTTGGCATGCTACATGCAGGGAGTATATATACTGTCATTGGTTTATCATGCTTCGGATTTATATTAGCATATTTATATATCATATCAAGAAATGGACTTCTTCTTATATTATGTCATTTCTTTTATAATGCTATTAATTTCTGCTTATATAGTATTTTTTGGTCTGCTACATCAAGAGCCTCAAATTATATATATAATCCCATACATTACATTATAGTTGCTATTTCAATCATATATATTATTTATTTTTTCACCAAGAAGAAATATATTTAAATCAAAGCATTATAGACAATATAACTAAAAGACATATATGGAATTATGAATTAGATAAAAGCACATAATACCGTACTAACAACAAATTAATAACAAAACCCAAATTATAAGAAACATCAAAATTAAAAGAATATAAAAACAAGAAACGTAACAACAACTGAAAGGAGACACTGAAATCCTAACAGACGATTTGAGTTTATTAATGCGTTTTTTCAATCCATTACGGGCCATTTTTGATCACAGATTAAGAAAACATAATCAATAAGACACCTTAACACAAAAAATAAATCTATATTTTAATTTCTCGATTAAACCTTTCCCTATCGTCTTAGTCTAACCTTAGAACAGACATATACTAATACTAAGACATGGATAAAAAGGTAAAATGGGGCATCGTCATCTTGGTTGGTGCCGGACTGATAGGTTGGGGAATTTACTCCCGACTTCCTAAAGCAAATGAAGAGTTGGCAGCAGCCGACAAAGTGATGACAGGCAAACAGATCAATAAAAGGGTTCTGAACGTAAACGCCAAAATCATAAAACCACAATTGCTGACAGACCAGATTCAAATCAGCGGTAGCTTGATGCCTGACGAGGAGGTGGATCTTTCTTTTGAGACTTCGGGAAAAATTGTTGAGATCAACTTTGACGAAGGAACAACCGTAAAGAAAGGACAACTACTGGCAAAAGTGAACGACCGGCAATTACAGGCCCAGTTGCAACGTCTTGTAGCTCAACTAAAACTTGCCGAAGACCGTGTGTTCCGCCAAAATGCTTTGCTCGAACGGGATGCCGTCAGTAAGGAAGCTTACGAGCAGGTAAAAACGGAACTGGCCACCCTGAATGCAGATATTGATTTGGTAAAAGCGAATATTGCCATGACCGAACTTCGCGCACCCTTCGACGGGGTGATCGGACTCCGGCAGGTCAGCGTCGGCTCTTATGCTTCACCTACTACCATCGTAGCCAAACTGACAAAAATCATTCCTCTGAAAATAGAGTTTTCCGTACCCGAGCGTTATGCCAGTCAGGTAAAAAAGGGAACTAACCTCAACTTCGAACTGGAAGGAAAGTTAAGCTCTTTCCCCGCAAAGGTATATGCCACCGAATCACGAATCGATCAGTCTACTCGTACACTGACCGTTCGTGCACTGTATGCTAACAGTAACGGGGCAATACTACCGGGACGTTACGCCAGCATCCAACTGAAAAAAGAAGAAATCCCGAATGCCATCGCCATCCCATCGGAGTCCATCGTACCTGAGATGGGTAAGGATAAAGTATTCCTCTATAAATCGGGTAAAGCCGAACCGGTAGAAATAACCGCAGGTATCCGTACCGAAGCTGAAGTACAAGTCATAAAGGGCCTACAAATGGGTGATACCATCATCACTTCGGGAACCCTGCAACTTCGTACAGGTCTGCCTGTCACACTGGATAATATCAATTAACTACCGACCGCCTTATGAATATATCCGAATTAAGTATACGACGGCCAGTACTCTCAACGGTACTGACCATCATCATTTTGCTCTTTGGACTGATCGGGTACAACTACCTGGGTGTCCGGGAGTATCCATCCGTAGATAACCCTATTATTTCAGTATCCTGCTCCTATCCGGGTGCAAATGCCGATGTCATCGAGAATCAGATCACCGAACCCCTGGAACAGAACATCAATGGTATTCCGGGCATCCGCTCACTCTCCAGTGTCAGTCAGCAGGGACAAAGCCGTATCACGGTAGAGTTTGAGCTTTCCGTCGACCTGGAAACAGCTGCCAATGACGTGCGTGACAAGGTATCACGCGCCCAACGTTATCTCCCGCGCGACTGTGACCCTCCTACCGTATCGAAAGCCGACGCCGATGCCACCCCTATCCTTATGGTGGCTTTGCAAAGCGACAAACGTTCTTTGCTGGAACTCAGTGAAATTGCCGACCTGACTGTAAAAGAACAGTTGCAAACGATCTCTGACGTAAGTAGTGTCTCCATTTGGGGAGAGAAACGATACTCCATGCGTTTATGGCTCGACCCCATCAAGATGTCCGGTTACGGGATCACTCCCATCGATGTGAAGAATGCGGTAGACAAAGAGAACGTGGAACTCCCTTCAGGTAGTATCGAAGGAAATACAACAGAACTTACCATCCGTACTTTGGGACTGATGCACACTGCAGAAGAGTTCAACAACCTGATCGTCAAAGAAGAGAACGACCGCATCATCCGTTTCAGTGATATCGGACGAGCCGAACTGGGCCCTGCCGACATCAAAAGCTACATGAAGATGAATGGTGTACCCATGGTGGGAATCGTTGTAATCCCCCAGCCGGGTGCCAACCATATAAAGATAGCCGATGCGGTATATGAACGCATGGAGAAGATGCAGAAGGACCTCCCGGAAGACGTGAAGTATTCTTACGGATTCGATAACACCAAATTCATCCGTGCCTCTATCAGCGAAGTGAAAGAAACCGTTTACGTAGCTTTCATCCTAGTTATCATTATTATCTTCCTTTTTCTGCGCGACTGGCGTGTTACGCTGGTTCCCTGCATCGTGATTCCGGTATCGTTGATCGGTGCTTTCTTCGTTATGTATCTGGCGGACTTCTCCATCAACGTGCTCTCCATGCTGGCTGTTGTGCTGGCAGTGGGTCTGGTGGTGGACGACGCTATCGTAATGACGGAAAACATCTATGTCCGCATTGAGAAAGGTATGCCTCCGAAAGAGGCCGGCATCGAAGGGGCTAAAGAGATTTTCTTCGCTGTCATCTCTACCACCATTACGCTGGTTGCCGTATTCTTCCCCATCGTCTTTATGGAGGGGATGACAGGACGACTGTTCCGTGAATTTAGTATTGTTATTTCCGGTTCGGTTATCATCTCCTCTTTTGCGGCTCTGACCTTTACTCCGATGCTAGCCACCAAGTTACTGGTAAAACGGGAGAAACAGAACTGGTTCTATCTGAAAACAGAACCTTTCTTCGAAGGAATGAACCGCCTCTACAGTCGTTCACTGGCTGTTTTCCTCCATAAACGTTGGATTGCCCTGCCTTTTGTAGCAATTACCATTGGCATCATTGCCTTCTTGTGGAATTACATCCCGGCAGAAATGGCTCCGTTGGAAGACCGTTCACAAATCAGTATCAATACCCGTGGAGCCGAAGGTGTGACCTATGAATACATCCGGGACTATACGGAAGACATCAATGACCTCGTAGACTCGATTGTACCGGATGCCGAATCGGTAACCGCCCGTGTATCGAGTGGTAGCGGTAATGTGCGCATCACGCTGAAAGACATGAAAGACCGTGACTACACCCAGATGGATGTGGCTGAAAAACTGTCGGCAGCAGTACAGAAAAAGACGATGGCGCGTTCATTCGTCCAGCAGTCATCTTCTTTTGGCGGACGGCGTGGCGGTATGCCCGTCCAATACGTATTGCAGGCCACTAATATCAAAAAGCTACAGGAAGTACTGCCCAAGTTCATGGCGAAGGTTTACGAGAACTCGGTATTCCAGATGGCAGACGTAGACCTGAAGTTCAGCAAACCGGAGGCACGTATCAATATCAATCGCGACAAAGCCAGCATCATGGGGGTAAGTACACGTAACATCGCACAGACCCTGCAATACGGTCTGAGCGGACAGCGAATGGGCTACTTCTATATGAACGGCAAGCAATATGAGATCTTAGGAGAAATCAACCGCCAGCAACGTAACACACCTGCCAATCTGAAATCGATCTACATTCGTAGTGACAAAGGAGATATGGTGCAATTGGACAACCTGATTGAACTGACCGGTGGCATCGCGCCTCCGAAACTGTATCGTTACAATCGTTTCGTTTCGGCCACTGTTTCCGCCGGACTGGCCGAAGGAAAAACCATCGGACAAGGATTGGACGAAATGGACAAGATAGCCAAAGAGACGCTGGACGACACGTTCCGCACAGCATTGACCGGTGATTCGAAAGAATATCGCGAGAGTTCTTCAAGTCTGATGTTTGCTTTTATTCTGGCCATTGTACTGATTTACCTGATCCTGGCAGCACAGTTCGAGAGTTTCAAAGACCCGCTGATCATTATGCTGACCGTCCCCCTGGCTATTGCAGGCGCATTGGTATTCATGTATTTTGGAGGTATTACAATGAACATCTTCAGCCAGATCGGCATTATTATGCTGATTGGACTGGTGGCTAAAAACGGTATCCTGATCGTAGAGTTTGCCAACCTGAAACAAGAAACGGGTGAGGATAAGATGACAGCCATCAAAGATGCGGCGTTACAACGCCTGCGTCCTATCCTGATGACAAGTGCTTCTACCATCCTGGGATTAATCCCGCTGGCTTTCGCCTCGGGTGAAGGTTGCAACCAACGTATCGCAATGGGTACGGCTGTAGTAGGAGGTATGTTGGTATCTACCCTGCTGACCATGTACATCGTACCTGCCATTTACAGTTATATTTCGACGAACCGAAGTAATAAATTAAAGCAAGAATGAAACAGATCGTCTTATCTATCATAGCATTGTGCTGTGCTCCTTTTGCCATGCAGGCACAGCAGCCACAAATATATACCCTGAAATCCTGCCTGGAGTATGGACTTCAGAATAACTACTCCCTGCAAATAGTCCGCAATGAAGAGCAAGTGAGCAGGAACAACGCCACCCCGGGTAACGCAGGCTACCTGCCGACACTCGATTTTACGGCAGGCTACAAGGGGACAGTGGACAACACTAATACCAAGGTCCAGGCCACCGGAGAATCGGTAAAAGAAAACGGTGTCTTCGACCAAACCTTGAATGTGGGTCTGAACTTGAACTGGACCATCTTCGATGGCTTTAACATTACAGCCAATTACCAGAAACTGAAAGAGCTGCAACTACAGGGAGAAACCAATACCCGTATCGCCATCGAGGACCTGATAGCCAATCTGGCAGCCGAATATTACAACTATGTTCAGCAAAAAATCCGCTTGCTGAATTTCCGTTATGCGGTATCTTTGTCGAAAGAGCGCCTGCGAATCGTAGAAGAACGTTACCACATCGGTAACTTCTCCCGTCTGGACTATCAACAGGCAAAAGTGGACTTCAACGCCGACAGCGCCAAATACATGAAGCAACAGGAATTGCTGCATACCTCGCGCATCCAGTTAAACGAACTGATGGCCAACGAAGATGTGGATCAACCGCTCGTGATAGAAGACAGCATTATAAAAGTGAATGCCGGGCTTCGATTCGAAGAGTTGTGGAATGCTACCTTACTGACGAACGCGTCACTGTTGAAAGCTGAACAAAACAACACGCTCGCCATGCTGGACTATAAGAAAGTAAACTCGCGCAACTACCCTTACCTGAAGATGAATACCGGATACGGATATACCTTCAATAAGTACGATATTGCCGCTAATAGCCAAAGAGGTAATCTGGGAGCCAATTTTGGAGTAACGGTAGGCTTCAACATCTTCGATGGAAATCGCCGACGCGAAAAGAACAATGCACGCATTGCCATAAAAAACGCCCGCCTTCAACGTGAACAACTGGAACAAGGGCTGAAAGCAGACCTTAGCAATCTGTGGCAGGCCTACCAGAATAATCTGCAAATGCTGAAACTGGAACGACAGAATCTGGTAGCCGCCAAAGAGAATCACGAGATAGCTATGGAACGCTACATGCTGGGCAATCTTTCGGGTATCGAAATGCGGGAAGCGCAGAAAAGTTTGCTGGATGCCGAAGAACGCATACTTTCGGCTGAATACGATACCAAGTTATGTGAGATTTCACTTTTACAAATCAGTGGAAAGATCACGAAATACCTGGAATAGAATGGGAATATCCGAAGAATGGGTGGGATAAGCCACAAAAGTCTACACTCCTCCCCATACAAACATACGCCCCGTTGGTTTAAAGCCTAAGGCCTATCGGTTTAAAACCAAGCCCCCTTTCCTTTGAAACCAACGGGGCTTTGGTTTTAAAGGTATTTTCACGTTGGTACAATACTATCTATCAGCACATTGTGAGTGAGACATTCGCCAAAGCAGGCTCCTCGGTTCGCATCTTAATTACTGACAAAAAGAACTACAAATCCACTTCCGAGAGATGTGTCGAAACTCTTTTCACCACAGAGTAGCACAGAGTCTTTTTATGAATAATCAACAACTTAGAATCGGCTCAGTATTACTCTGCGTCTTCTGTGGTGGGTTTTGACACCTCCTCAATCCCTAAAAGTGAACATCCTATGACCGTATGTGTTATGAATTAATTATCTTTGCAACTTCAAATAAATAGCTAAGTCTGGAAAAGAATTACCTATTCCAAATACAACCATAACCAGTAAAGAAAAAACAAGAAGATGGGATTATTCATAAAGAAACCCTTTGAAGCCCTATTGGCAGAGGCCAATGCGTCGGGCAGTAAATCATTAAAACGAGTATTAGGCCCCTGGAGTCTGGTAGCACTGGGCGTCGGTGTTATCATCGGAGCAGGACTCTTCTCAATCACCGGCACCGTAGCAGCGGGCTACACCGGACCGGCCATCACCCTTTCATTCGCCATAGCTGCACTAGGATGCTGCTTCGCAGGACTCTGCTACGCTGAGTTCGCTTCTATGATTCCGGTGGCAGGCAGTGCTTATACGTATTCATACGCCACCATGGGCGAACTGATAGCCTGGATCATCGGCTGGGATCTCGTTCTCGAATATACCGTAGCAGCCACTACCGTCAGTATCAGTTGGAGCCGATATCTCGTCGTCTTTCTTGAAGGACTCGATATACATCTGCCGCAAGCCCTGACCGCCTGCCCATGGGATGGGGGAATCGTCAATATCCCGGCGTTCATGATCGTAGTGTTGATGAGCATCTTCCTGATTCGCGGAACAGAAGGCAGCTCCATCTTCAACGGCATCGTTGTATTTCTCAAAGTATCGGTGATCGCCATATTCGTTGTCCTGGGCTGGAAATATATCAATGCCGACAACTATACTCCATACATCCCCGCCAATACAGGTACACTTGGTGAATACGGTCTCTCAGGTGTCCTGCGTGGAGCCGCCATCGTTTTCTTTGCTTTCCTGGGATTCGATGCCGTCAGTACGGCTGCACAGGAAACAAAAAATCCGAAACGGAATATGCCGATCGGTATCCTGGTATCACTCTTGGTATGTACCGTACTTTATATGCTGTTTGCCCACGTAATGACAGGAGTAGCCCATTATACCGAATTTAGCGGCCAGCAGGGTATCGCACCGGTAGCCATTGCCATCGAACACATGGGACATGCCGATGCAACAGGCATCATTCACCCGGATTATCCGTGGCTGAACCGTGCCATCGTTCTTGCCATCCTGTTCGGCTATTGTTCGGTCATTATGGTTACTTTATTGGGGCAAAGCCGTGTTTTCCTGAGCATGAGCCATGACGGACTACTTCCCCCCTTCTTTTCACACATCAACGAGAAGTTCCGTACACCGGCGCGCAGCAACCTCCTGTTTATGCTGATAGTGGGCCTGCTCGCCGCATTTGTTCCGGCACGCCTGGCGGGAGAGATGACCAGCATCGGTACACTGATGGCTTTCACACTGGTATGCGCAGCCGTCCTCGTAGTGCGAAAGACCATGCCGAACGTACCCCGTTCATTTAAAACTCCGTTTGTGCCTCTCGTCCCCATTCTGGGAATACTCACTTGTCTGTGCATGATGCTTTTCCTTCCAGCCGATACCTGGATACGATTAGTACTGTGGATGCTGATCGGACTGGACATCTATGTCGGCTACGGCATGAAACACAGTAAACTGGAACATGGTGTGAAAAATCGCCGGGGACAATCGGCATTGAACATGATCGGCATTGCACTGTCTCTGCTTTGTGTCATTACCGGCTTATGGCATCAGCAGACTGTAGGTTGGAATGAAAGTAAAGTATTGCTGATCATCTCGTTTATTTTCGCATTTACGCATTGTGCATATTATATGATGCGGATATGGAAAGGGACAACAAAACAAACGAATGACAACGGTTAACTCTGAGGAAAGGAGGTATATAAAACTGTTTTCACCACAGATTACACAGATTATCAAAAACAATGATCTGTGTAATCTGTGGTAGAAAAGTATTATTCAACCGCTTGCATCACCTGCTTCGCTACTTCAATGCAGTCTCCTTCCGCCTCGGCAGAATAGGGATTGGCAGCTTTCGTCCAAGGTTCCTCTATGGCATAGAAATCAATTTCCGCAGGGGTCTTTCCCTCTATCCGCTGAGAAAGAAAGTCGAAATATAGTTTCCAACGCATGTAATAGAAATCTTTCAGCAAGCCGTTCCACTCTTTGTGAGCATAGTCTCGGAGACCACCGTAATCGGCCGCGTTCCGGTTACCCCAGGTCGTAATCTGTACACGGGCATTCCATTCGTACAATTCCTTTTCTTCGGGTGTATCACCCAACGCACGCGCCTCTTCAATCCACTTTCCTACTCGAAACTCCGGACGGGTTCCCAACAGTTTATCCTGCAACAAAATCAGGTCGAGGAACTTTCCCGATGCCAGTGCAAAGAGTTGTTTATCACCTGCACGATAAGCGGCAGTCACAGCTTTCTGCATCAGACGTCCCTTCTCTGCCAGTGCCTGGCGGACAATATCTACCAGATCGTATTCAAAATTATTGTTACCTTTAAAGCGATCGGCTACGGAAACCATCAGGCGGGCAGCTTCTATCACCTCCTGCGGACGGTAGTAATCTTTCATTTCCGACCAGCTGGACACCTGGTACACATCTTCCGCCGGACGGGCACAAAATACAGATTCGTGTGTCCCCTGCTGGGTCAGGTTCTTCGGCGAGTTATAAATAGAGTTCGCCAGATTGGTCCAGGCAGCCTGTACCACCGGATCATCAACGCCATAACGGGCTTTTACATACTCCTTCAGCCACTCTTCCTTCGTGAACCGGTCGGGACGCCAAGGCAGCTCCATCACCAGCTCGTACATCACCGGATTGTTTTCAATCCCTTCAGGAGTCATTCCCACCCCTTTCAGCGTAGCGCTTGCATGCGGATCGGCTTTGGCAAGATAGAAGTTATCGATCACATTGTCCATCTTTCCGTGCAATCCCACATTGCCACCATAATTCAAAAGCATACAATAGATCCAATCGTGCTGCCCGTATCCGTTCTTGCGATACCACTCGGAAGTAGAATCTCCCCACTGCGGACGGCACTCACTGGTCAGGTCAAGTATCAGCAAATCTCCAGCTTTCAGGTCCTCAATCATCTTGGGACGCGGATTTGCCTGCCAGGCCTGAGCCACCCAGACAGCCTTCGGATTGGCCTTCTTCATAGCTTTCATCACTGCCTTACCGGCTGCATCGAGGTCGACACCTGCAGTGTTTCCCCCTTCGTGAAAGGGGTCCATAGAGTAAAAGTTAGCTTTGCCGTACAGTTTCTCAAGTTCTTTGTAGTAAAGAGAAGAAATCTCCTCGAAACGCGGATCACTCGGTTGCAGGAACGCCGGACGACGGTAGCCGCACCATGTTCCCGGGTCGGATACGTTCAGGCCGAGTTTCTCTTTCGCATTATGGGGTACCATACCGCAATAGCCCGGAAGCACCGGCTCTATACCGTATTCGCGCATACGCTTCAGGATCTTTTTTTGCAAAGCAATCTGCCGGGTATACCAGCTGTCGGGATTGGGACCACCCCAACCTTCCAAGTTATTCATCAGCCACCAGGCAAAAAATCCCGGACCCGAAATGAATTCATTGATCTCTGTCTTGGTATATCCCAACTTATCAAGTACATTGTGCCACACAGCCTCAGCTCCGGTCACCGCCAAAGGAATATTGATGCCGTGTAGAGCCATCCAGTCAATCTCTTTCTCCCATCGGTTCCAATCCCAGAAAGCCATAGAGTAAGAGAAAGTACAATAATTCAGGTCGTAGCGGTAGGGCAATGTTGTTTCCCTGCGTTCTTTCTTTGTCACCGGCGGAAGTACAGCCGGCAGTTTCGCCTGCATTCCGTTCCATGAGAGATGAATACCTGCGTAATACTTCAGATACCAATTCAGCCCGGTGGCAATGCTTACATAGTTATTTCCACGAATAACGACTTTATCACCTTTCTGGTCGAGTTCAAAGAAGTCGGCATCGGACTTCACCTGCTCGATAATAAACTTCTTCGAAGCTCCTTTGTCAATGCGCTCCAACAATCCGGTTACCGGAGAAGCCATTGCCCAAGAAGCGACACAAAGTAAAATTGTTAATAGTATTGATTTACGATTCATAAATAATATGCTTTAATTACAGTTTTATCCCATAATCCATTTCGCCTTCTTGCCCAGCACACGATAGACAGTCCACACAATCAGCCACGAAGCACCGAAGGCAAAAACAGACGCCACTGGTATCTGAATGCCCAGAGGTACACCTAACGCACGTACCAACAGTACGGAAGGGCCGGTAAAGAAATAGTGTATCATATAGATGCCGAAACCACACAAAGTGAGGTTGGCAAGTGCCTTCCTGATCCCCTCCGAACGGAAATTCACCTTCTTGCAAAGCATAAACACGGGAATGGTCATCATCACTACATTCAGGGAACAATAAGTGAAGAAGAGTTCGAGCATCTCGTCGCTAAACTCCGGCAAAGCCGTGACGTAGCGGAAGCCGAAGAAGGTAACGGCATATCCTATTACAAACATCGGCAGACCGATTGCCAGGATCTTACCCAAAGACCAGTCAAGGTTGCGCAGATAGTGTCCCAACAACAGATAGCCATTGAAACCGGCAAAGTAATAAAGCATGCCGAACGCATTCCATGAACAGGTTCCCCAAAGGTATTGTGCCACAAACTGGTTGTAGTATGGCAACAACAGAGTGACAGCCCATGCACCGAGAAACCACAGCTTCGCCTTATCGGATGCTTTCTCCACCCAGGCAGAAAAGACGGGGAGGTAAAGATACAGACCGATCAGCAGGTAAATATACCACATGTGTACATCTACTATGGAGAAATTAAAAGGAATCTGAGCAATGTAGTCCAAAGAGACAGGCAGCGACTGACGCATCACTTCCTCGCCCGAATAAGGGAAAAAGTCTAGAATGACTTCCGGCTTGATGCCCAACACTCCGGTGATCCAGGGAAACAGATTGTAGATAACGGACCAGATCAGAAACGGCCACAGGACGCGCGGAATGCGTTTCTTATAAAAGACAGAGATCTCGCCGCGCACCGGAAGAAGCAGTGCTCCGGTAATCATCACGAACAGGGGGACGCAGGGACGAAGCAAGGCTCCGTAGATGGCACCCCAGAGTTTTATTTCGCCAATATTGGGCGCTGTGCCCGGATAAAAGTTAAAAGGGTCTGTGCAGTGACAACAGACAACGGTAAACATGGCTACGAAGCGGACAACGTCCAGCCAGACAATGTGTTGAGGATTCTTTTGTAGTTCCATCGGTGATTCGTTTTACTGATAATGATCAAGGTATTTATAATGAGAAAGGCATCTGTATAACACAGCATACAGACGCCTCTCACTCGAGTTAAAATGATAAACAACTATTATTAATAGTCACTTACCCATTTCTTATTTGTTGCTGCAAGAACCGCAACGGGGTTTTATCTGCTTAAAGAAGTCGTTACCCTTGTCATCTACAAGAATAAATGCGGGGAAGTCCTCTACTTCGATCTTCCAGATAGCTTCCATACCCAATTCCGGATATTCTACGCATTCGATGCTCTTGATATTGTTCTGGGCAAGGATAGCAGCCGGACCACCGATTGAACCGAGGTAGAAACCGCCATACTTCTTACAAGCATCGGTCACCTGCTGGCTACGGTTACCTTTTGCCAACATAATCATGCTGCCGCCATGGCTCTGGAACAAGTCCACATAGGGGTCCATACGTCCGGCAGTAGTCGGTCCCATCGAACCGCAAGCCATGCCGGCAGGAGTTTTAGCCGGACCGGCATAATAAATCGGATGGTCTTTGATATATTGGGGCAGATCTTCGCCGCGATCCAGACGTTCTTTCAGTTTAGCGTGAGCGATATCACGGCCTACGATGATCGTACCGTTGAGTGACAGACGTGTAGCTACCGGATATTTAGTCAGTTCCTTCAGGATATCCGCCATCGGCTGGTTCAGGTCGATCTTCACTACATCGCCTTCACCTGCACTACGCAGTTCTGCGGGAATCAGACTGCCCGGATTAGAATCGAGTTTTTCAATCCAGATACCGTCTTTATTGATCTTACATTTGATGTTACGGTCGGCAGAACAAGATACACCCAAGCCCACCGGACAAGAAGCTCCGTGACGGGGCAGACGGATGATACGTACATCGTGTGCCAGATATTTACCGCCAAACTGTGCTCCCAAACCGATCTTTTGGGCTTCGGCAAGTACCTCTTTCTCCAGTTCTACGTCGCGGAAAGCACGACCATACTCATTACCGGTAGTCGGCAACTCGTCGTAATAGTGGGTAGAAGCCAGTTTCACAGTCAGCAGATTCTTCTCAGCCGAAGTACCGCCGATAACGAATGCAATATGATAAGGAGGACAAGCCGCTGTACCCAGTGTCTTCATCTTCTCAACCAGGAACGGAACCAGAGTGCCCGGATTCAGAATCGCTTTTGTCTCCTGATACAGATAAGTCTTATTGGCAGAACCACCACCCTTGGTCACACACAGGAATTTGTACTCCATGCCTTCCGTAGCCTCGATATCGATCTGGGCCGGCAGATTGCACTTCGTGTTCACCTCGTCGTACATGTTGAGCGGAGCATTCTGTGAATAACGCAGGTTTTCTTCCGTATATGTCTTGTAAACACCCAATGACAAAGCTTCTTCATCGCAATAGCCTGTCCATACCTGCTGTCCTTTTTCACCGTGGATGATAGCCGTACCGGTATCCTGGCAGAAAGGAAGTATACCTTTGGCAGCCACTTCAGCGTTGCGCAGGAAAGTCAATGCCACGTATTTGTCGTTTTCACTTGCTTCCGGGTCGCTCAGAATCTTCGCTACCTGCTCGTTGTGCGCACGGCGAAGCATGAAAGATACGTCGCGGAAAGCAGTATTAGCCATCGCTGTCAGACCTTCTTTCTGTACTTTCAGCACAGGTGTTCCTTCGAACTCGCTTACTGACACATAGTCTTTGGTAAGCAGATAATACTCGGTTTTATCTTCCCCATGTTCGAACATAGGTTGATACTTAAACGGAGGTGTTGCCATATCTCTTAATTTTATTACGTAATGTTAGTTAGTGAGGCAAAGGTAAGAATAGTTTTCCAAAGTATGAATAAAGTGGCAGATTTTGTCAAGAGCGGATTTACTTATTATTAACGTTCGGAAGGCGTTTCCACAGAAAAGCGGGAGCCATTCCGGAAGAGAGCCTCTCTTCTGCAAGATGCCGGTGTCTGTTCGGGCAAATGCCAGTGTCTGTTTTGGGCGAAGCAAGGCTCTCCGGAGCACGAAGCAACCGTCTTGAAGGGTTGGAAAGCCACAGGGTTGGAGACACCGGAAGGCAGGGATACCAAAAAAAGAGGAAGCTTTGCAAGCCTCCTCTTCTATCGCATTCTAATTTGGATCTAAAAATGAATCTGTTGACAAAGATACCACATCGGAGTGCCAAAGCCAAGCATTCCGGTGATTATTTTAATTGTTTGCCCGGTACAACGGATAGGCTGCCTGCAATATCTTGTTCTTCAAAAGCGGTGAATAATCGGGACGCTCGTTCAGGAAGCGTACCACTTCTTCGTAAGCCGATGAACTGAGATGATTGCCCAGCAAAGCTGCCGCCCAATTTTTGGGAAAGAAAATATCTCCGGTGCGTTGTACCTCTTCCAGCACCTCCAGTCCCGGACGAATGTACTTCACCGACTGATCCTCACGCAACGGATGGTTCAGGTATCGAATGACAGCAGTCGTCCAAGGCTCTATCCGGCGGTTTTCTGCCGCCAGCAGGCTGTTGAACAGAGTATCGAGCCGCGCAGTGTCGGATACGGCTGCCCGTGAGATAAAGTCGAACTGCCGCAAACGATCCGGATCGTCAATACGTGCCCGCTGTGTGCGGAGTATCTGTTCGCTCTCCAAAGGCATGCGAATAGCCAATTCGTAGGCTAAAGTTGTATAATCCTGTCGGTTCAGATGTTTGTCGGACTGCTGTTGCCACAAAATGTAGAGCTTCTTCACCATCGGTTCGGAAATGGCATTCTGCATGAAAAGGCGCATCAGTTGTATCCGGCACGAAGGCAACGGATGATTCTGTGTCATCGTATAAATGCGGGCTTCTACTTCTGCCCGGTTTGCCGGAGCTATCTCCCGCATGACATTCGCCAGATAACCACTGGCTGTAGAAGCCACCAAAGCGTTCTTCTCGGCCGGAAGCCCTGTTATCAAGCTGTTGACCCAGTCGTCCGCCGAGATGTGTTTGGCCAGATAATTTTCATAGAGCACCATCAGCAGCGATTGGCGAGCCGTATCATCTTCTATCTCCCACCAATGTGCCGCCAGCCAATGCAGAGCAGGCTCGTCGGGCACAAATACCCCATAGCCTCTGCCATCGGTATTGGGCAATACGCGCGAAAGCACAAACGGAAGTTGCATCCGGAACAGGGTATCTGTCATATTCACCCGGATCACCGAATCGCGCTCTCCGCAAAGAGTGACGGCAAAACGTTGCGGCCAGAGCAATCCCCGGTTGTAGGGATCGTGCTGGCGAATTTCCAGTTCTTGCCCGTCTGTCCGGAAAGTTAACGTGGGCATCCCTTTCCGGTTCACCCATACATCACTGAAGGCGGCCAGGTCCTCGGTCGTCTTACTGTCCAGAATACGGATCAGGTCGTCCCAGGTGGCATTACCATACGAGTAGGTCTTCAGGTACTCCTGTATACCACTCCGGAAATTGGCTTCGCCCATCTTGTCGACCAGTTTTTCCATCATCACGGGAGCCTTGTTATAGATGATCTGCCCATAGATCAATCCGGCATTACGCAAGTTATCAAGCGGTTGGCGGATGGCATTCGTCCCCATAGTACGATCCTCGGAAAGTGAAGCTGCCGTAAAGGTCTTGAGTTTATTCTGGGTGTGATTGATCTCCGGAAACAGGGGTTCGACAATCCGGGCTGCAAAATAGTTGGCAAAAACTTCTTTAGTCCATACGTCGTCAAACCAATCCATGGTAACCAAATCGCCAAACCACATGTGCGACGTTTCATGGGCAATCAGCTCAGCCCGATTCAACTCCTCGTCCGGCGTAGGGTGTTCACTCAGGAAAATCCCGTTATCATTATATAAGGTAGCCCCTGTATGTTCCATCCCGCCAAACTGAAAACCGGGCAGAACAATAAAATCGTACTTGGCAAACGGATATGCAATGCCGGTATACTCTTCAAGCCAATGGAGCGATGCCATCACCTGCCCGAAGACAATATCCAACTGAGCTACTTTCTTAGGATCGGTCTCCCGGTAATAAGCAGCGATGGTACGTCCGTCCCGAGTATACTCCCGACGCTCCAACTTTCCGGCTACAAACGAGAACAGGTACGTACTAAGAGGTTCGGTCGGTGCAAAACAGACGGTCTTACGATCGTCGGTTACCGTCTCACTCCGGATGTATGTATTAGAAACAGCTTTCCAGTCTGCGGGAAGTTCAAGCTGTAAAGTGAACTCCGCCTTCAAATTGGGCTGCTCAAAACAGGGGAATACGGTACGGGCACGGTCGGGAACCAGCAATGTGTAGAGGTATTCGTCGTTCCGGTTCAGTGACTGATTGCCGGTGGTGAAACGAATCCGTATTCCATTCGCTCCTTCCACTGTCGACGAAGCAGGCAGAATGATGTGCTCATTCTCAAAACGCACCTTGTCCACCGGCACTCCGTTGGCTATAACCTCTTTGATCTTCTCACGCTCTTCCCGAAAGTCTATCAGGACTTCCTGTCGGGAAGCCAAATCAAAGCGCAAGGTAATATCGCCCTCAATGGCAGCCTCTTTCTGTCGCGGGATATTGAAACTAAGTTCATACTTCAGATTCTTAATCTGGGCCTTGCGGTGCCCGGCTAGTTCCCTAGAAACGCCGGCATCATAAAAACGAGGGTTCTTTTCTGCTGCCCGGTTACAACCGGACAGCAGAATGAACCCGATCATTCCAAATAAGATATGTATTTTCATAGTAAATATTATATAACTCGTACCCTCTCTCACGCCAATTGCCCGATGCGGTTAATCAGTTCTTCTCCCAAAGCGGTCTTATCATCAATATGCTTCAGCACGGCGGTAACAAACGGATTACTCTCAAAATCGCCGCGAACCTGACCGAAGTCGAGCTTCATTTCGTCACGTGAACCGTCGGCACCAAAGCCCGTCATAGACGAAAGTGAGAACTCTTTGCGCGCATCATCGTATACCATGCGGTCAAGTCCTACCACCGCTTCACGCCAGGCGCGAACGATGGCGATGATATCTTTTGCTGTAATGGTTTCGGGATTCAAGCCATAAAATTCCTGTATCTTATGGTAAGCCCATGTCCATTCGTAAGTATAGTAATTATCGTGCATAGCGGCAAAACAGGCATTCATACTCTTCAGACGGTTAATCTCACCGCTTTCAATGCCGTCTATCAGCTTCTCCACTTCACTTTTGGGAGCAATCAAACCGGCAATATCCACCCATTCGCCTACCCCGATTTCCGTATCCGGCTTCAGACGCCGGCGTATCTCTTCATTATCTTTAAAGTTGATCCCTTCAAGACGCTTGATGATGGAGTTGCCAAGAAACTTATGGATGGCTATCTCGTAATAGCGTATACCGCTATTCAACGAGGAGTTTTTAATTTTGGCACTCTGATAAGAGTAGATTTCCGAAGTCTCGCCCGACACCCTCTTCAACTCTTTCAGGATAGAGCGTCCCTTAAACATCTTCTGAATGGTATACGGACTGAGAAGGTTATAGTTGATATAATCCAGCCGGTTCGGGTCTGTACGTTTGTCACGTTTCGGCCACTTTTGGGCATCACGGATGGTACCCACACTACGCAGGTTGACTCCCGGAACCAGATACGTGGTATTCTGTTGCTCAATCAGGTAGGAGAAAGGCAGGTTCGATGTATCGGCATGGTTCACATGACGCCCCATCACCAGCGAAAAAGCGCCTACACGGGCCGGCCATAAGATGTATGAATCGGAAGTAGTCTTAGCTCCCCTTTCCAACGTTCCTTGATGAATCGGTCCCAGTTTATACATGTGATTGCTCTGATTCGATCCTGAACCGGCGTTCATAAACGAGAACATACCGGCTATCAGTAAGGTCGATTTATGATGGGTGACGGTGTACGGCCCGGCAAAAATAGCACATGCTTCACCGTTCTCTCCTTGGCAGTTGCTAAAGAACAGCGAGTCGGAAGCGGAATAATTGTGCCCCAACTGACAGGCTTGTCCCACAAAACAACGGGTCAGCATGGCCCCGTCGTCGACATGGGAACCGGAGGAAATAATAAAATCATCGCAAATAACGCCGTGTCCGATATGCACCGGGGCAGACTCGTTACTGTTGATGCTCCCATTGTACAGACGGCACGTCCCGCAGATCCGGCAGAAATCCCCGATACGCACATTCTTGATAGAACCGGTATTGAGAATCATCACATGGTTGCCGATGGTTCCCACCGCCGAAGCGTGTTTATTGGAATAATAGTCTGTAATCTCTTTCATCCGGCTGATCAGTTCCGGACGATGCCGGTAAAGAGCCAGGATATAGGCTTGATGGGCAGAGAGTTTGTCGTTAATCAGCACTTCACGACCTCCCGTCTCGTTCAGTACGGCAGTTTCTACTCCGTTGCCAAACTGAGTCAAGCCGTCCACCAGGATGATATCTACATTCTCAATGAAAGTATTGTTTCCTATCTCATAGTTGGCAATGTAGTTCTGGATGTTCTCGATACAGCAATTATCACCAACAGTCACATTATGCAGGGTGACATGTCTCAGGCCGGAATGTTTTTTGATTCCACCCGGCAGGATAAAATCCGAATGGAACACTCCCAGTTTCACCTCACCCGAGAAACGGGTGTGATGTACAAATTCGGTTGTGAACTCTTCGGCTACTGCAACCTTATTCCAGTCATCGGCCAGACACGACTGGCTCTTCAACTGAAGCACTTCATCTTCAGTCAGTCTACGGTAAGTCTTTCCCATACTCCTCTTGTTACAAACTACAAATTACTCTTCTTCTTCGTAGGTCTGATAAAGAAAGTCATTATAGGGATACTTCTGTACGTGCAATTCTTTCACTCGCTGATAAACCACACTCTTCAGTTCGTCTATATTGATTTTCTCACGGGCGGAGATGAACAGGCAATTGTCCTCCATCTTGGCCATCCACGTTTTCATCAGTTCTTCGAGTGTCAAGTTTTCCTTTGTTTTGGGGGTAAGGTCGTCCGGTGCCTTTTCTACATAAGTATAGGCGTCTATCTTATTGAATATTAAAATCATCGGTTTCCCGCCTCCTCCGATATCGGCCAGCGTTTTGTTCACCACCTCAATCTGTTCTTCAAATCCGGGATGCGAAATATCTACTACATGAACCAACAAGTCGGCCTCACGTACTTCGTCGAGGGTCGACTTAAAGGAATCTACCAAGTCAGTAGGTAACTTACGGATAAACCCGACGGTATCGGAGAGCAAGAAAGGCAGATTATCGATAATCACCTTGCGCACCGTCGTATCGAGTGTGGCAAACAGCTTGTTCTCCGCAAAGACTTCACTCTTGGCCAACAGGTTCATCATGGTCGATTTGCCAACGTTGGTGTAACCCACCAAGGCTACACGGATCATACGCCCGCGGTTCTTGCGCTGGGTAGACTTCTGTTTATCTATTTCAGCAAGGCGTTCTTTAAGCAGCGACATACGGTTCAGGATGATACGGCGGTCCATCTCCAACTGGGTCTCACCCGGACCGCGAAGTCCTACCGAACCGCCTTTACCACTTCCGGAACCACCACCCTGACGCTCAAGATGAGTCCAAAGGCGTTGCAGACGGGGCAACATGTATTTATACTGGGCCAGCTCCACCTGAGTTTTAGCGTTGGCAGTCTGGGCACGCATGGCAAATATATCGAGAATCAGCGAAGTACGGTCCAGTATCTTCACCTTCAGTTCCGCTTCGATGTTACGTATCTGCTTGGCTGAAAGTTCGTCATCAAAAATGACCATTCCCACTTCCCGGTCTTCTTCAGCCTCTATCCTTATATATTCTTTTATTTCTTCCAGTTTTCCTTTCCCTACATAAGTCACTGAGTTAGCCGTCGGCAACTTCTGCGTAAACCTTTTCACTACTTCCGCCCCGGCTGTCTCAGCCAGAAATGCCAGTTCGTCGAGATACTCGTTAGTCTTGCGTTCATCTTGCGTCTGCGTAATGAGACCCACCAGAACAGCTGTTTCGACTTTGGCTTCGGATATTACAAATTCTTTCATTCTACTTTATACCTTATTATAATATGGCGACAAATATAGCTATTTTCGTAACATACTAAAAGAAAAAATCGCCCAAGTGTTTCTACCTGAGCGATTCTTTATTATTTATTGACTATTTATTTATTAATATCTTTATTGAGCAACAACTCAACCTGAGGTATGGGCCAAGTATATTTTTCATCGGACGGACCGACATTGATCGTCTCATTCTCGCCCACTTTAATGAAATGTTCACCACGCCTCATAATGTCGATACCACGAATACCCTCACCAATGAATTCAAGGCGCTTCTCATTGTAAATTGCCTCTTTCAGTGCATCACCCGACAGATTATCGATGTTCAACGGATCGGTAGCCGCATCCACCGAGCGGCCTCTGACTTGTTTCAACAGGCTTTTGGCCGTAGCTTCGCCCCCGGCTTTGTTTGCATAACACTCGGCAAGATCCAGCAATGTTTCGGCATAACGGAAGATGGGTACCCACTGCAATTTAGTTTTTGCATCCGTAAACTTCATCAACAAGTCTTTCTCTCCCTTAAAGGCTATGATACGCTTATCGGTAGCCAACGAATAATCAGGTTTTGACATAATCCCGCTCTTTGTATCGATCAGCATAATCTTGCCATCATAATAATATTCTGCCAATGACTGCTGAGTGTTCGGGATATTAGTGTCTGCCATTGGCAGAGAGAAGATACTCTCCTGACTGAAGTACGGAGCCTTATAAATCAATGTTACGTCTTCCGGCAAACTATATCCGGTCACCAATTCTCCGGCTGTAATGGCTTTGTCCCATTCGTTCATTGCCATATAAACTCTCATCTTAAGCATGTTGGCAGCAGCCTGAGTAGCATGTGTGACCCCTGTATAAGTATTCACTTCGGTATCCAATGCCGAAATGTTCTCCAAGTCAGACAGAATGTGTTCATAAATCTGCTTTACCGTAGAGCGGGGCATATTGTTGTTTTCAGTTCCGGCTTCGGCAGTAAGACGCAACGGAACAGATTTTGCATCGGGATTCACAGAATACGGAGTCGGATACAAATTATTCAGATAGTAGTACGCCAAAGCCCTAACAAACTTAGCTTCCTGCACATAGCGGTCATAATTCTCACCGGCAACTTCCCTGGCACCTTCAAGAGACTGAAGGAAAGTATTTACTTTATTAATGGCCAGATAAGCGTATGTCCAAGTGTCGGCATTCTCGGCATCCGTAATGCCTACATTCATGTTGTAGGTATTGAACAAAGTCACCAGGTTGTTCGAGATATTAATAACATCATCTCCCCTGTTGTCAAACACCAGATAGGACTTACCTCCCATCAAGGACTTAGTCCCCGTGTTCTTGATTGCAGCATACAAGCCGTTCAGAGTTGCCTCGATTCGGGTAGGACTTGTGAAAATATCGTTCTCGTTTACATATAATGGAGGCTCCTGATCGAGGAAGCTGCTGCTGCAACTACCTAAAAAGAGAGAAGCACATAATGTCGAAAATAAAATTATCTTTTTCATTGTAGTTTCTTTTATCTGTTACTATAAAACCATATTAGAATGTCAGATTCACACCGATTGTATACGTACGTGCCTGAGGTAACGTATTCTTATCCGTACCACCTGACAAAGTCGCACTCTCTACGTTGGTTAGTGTCTCCGGATCCATACCGCTATAACCTGTAATCACGAACAGGTTCTGAGCCTGGACGTAAAGACGAAGTGCAGAGATTCCCACAGCTTTCGACCAGTTCTTTGTATTGAATGTATAGCCCAGTGACACATTCTTCAAACGTAAATAATCTCCTCTTTCCACTAAGTCGCTGATAGGCAATGCCGAACCATTAGAGTAATTATCACCGTATATCGGCATAGGATACTCTGCATGTGTGCGTTCCGGAGTCCAGTACTTCTTATATACATCTTTAGAGTTGTTCCAGTAACGCATATCGCTCACACTGGCTTTGGTTCCGTTATAAATCTTATTACCTCCCGAGAATTGGAAAAACAGAGAAAGGTCGAAACCTTTATACTTGAAGTTATTGGTCCAGCCACCGTACCAGGTAGGAAGTGTATTTCCACAATCAACAGGTTCAAATTCACCGGCATATTCTGTTCCATCTTCATAGAACCACCCCCCTTTTTCAAACATCAGTAAGGTTCTGTCACCTTCTGGAGTAATAAATACCCTACGCCCCGACTTGGGATCTACTCCGGCAGTTGGGTAGAGATACAGACGTCCGATAGATTTTCCCGGTACAGTGATATTCGTAATCTCTAAACCGCCATTATCCCCTTTCAGAATATTCTCTACACCGTCAGCCAGTGAGATCACCTTGTTCTTGTTAGTCGTAATGTTAAAGCTGGTTTCCCATGTAAACTGACTGTTTCTTATCACATCGGCCGAGACGGTCAGTTCAATACCGCTATTCTTCATCTTTCCGGCATTGGTAGTAATGATATTGCCCGGAATACCTTTGGACGGTGATTGAGGTACATCCAGAATCAAATCGGAAGACTTCGTATAATAGTAGTCAAAGTCCACACTGATTCTATCCAGCAATCGTGCATTGAAACCAATACTATATTTTTCCGAAGATTCCCATTTCAGGTTCGGATCGGCAATCTGAGCCAGGCCATAAGTACCGTTTATACCATAGTTGTAGCTTGAATAGAATGATTTCGAAGCATAATCGTAAATATCAGTGTTACCAACCACACCATAGCTTCCCTTTATCTTCAAGTCGTCGACTACATTACGCAGGGGGTTGAAGAACCCTTCCTCGGATACGCGCCATGCAGCGGAAACACCTCCGAAATTACCCCAACGATTCTTCTCACTCAAAGCGGAATAACCATCGCGACGGTAGTTAAGAGATACAATGTATTTAGAAGCATAATCATAGTTGATACGTCCGAAATAAGAGACCATGGTATTGTTGGACAAGCTACCACCGGCAGTTGCCGAACCAAAAGGACCTTGGAATACAACAAATTTATCATCCTGTAAATCTTTACGCTGTGCGGTCCAACGAGAGTTATTTCTTTCAGACGCTTCCGTACCAGCCAGCAAATTAAAGTTATTCTGCCCTAAAGAGAAATTATAAGTTGCCGTATTAGTCCAAGTCCATCTGTTGTTCTTGGTATTATAGGCATTTGCCAGACCTTTGCTATTTACTCCATCACCATGCAGCGGAGACCAGAAACGCTGTTCCTCAATACGTGCATAGTCCACACCGTACTGAGTCTTCAATGACAGCCCCTTCAACGGAGTTGCTTCGGCATAAAATACTCCGATGAAACGGGTTACGTCAGAACTCAATCCATTGCCCAAAGACAAAATGGCAGCCGGATTAGAGAATGTACTGAATACCGTATTCCCTCCATAACCCAAACCTTGAGCCAGATAGTAGGGAGTACCATCTTCATTATACATCGGCAAGTTAGGCGCATTGATCAATGCCAGACGCGGAAATCCTCCTACCGCAAAGTTGGAACCTCTACGGGCAGCATCTACGTAAGATGTCGTTCCGGTTGTCACGTTGGTATTCATTCCAACCTTCAACCAGTCGGTTGCCTGCACGTTAATATTAGCCTTTACTCCCAAACGGTCATATTTATCACCTTTCACAATACCTTCTTGCGTTGTATAGTTACCGGACAGATAATACCGCACTTTATCCGATCCGCCACTTACAGCAACAGAGTGACTCTGTGACAATCCGTTTTGGAAGGCAGCATCTTTCCAGTCAGTATCTACATAGTTACCATTGGCATCTTTCATCATGTTAAACGCTTTGTTACCATAAGGAGAAACATAGCCGGTAGTCAGTGACAATTCATCTGTCCCATAACGGTTCTTTACGGCCAAATTCTTGAAGTCGACATATTCCTGTGCATTCATCATTTCATAGAAATCGGTTGCATTTGAGAAACCGACAAAACCATCATAGCTTACTTTGACTTTACCACTTTGTCCTTGCTTAGTGGTAATCAAGATAACTCCATTCGCAGCACGCGAACCATACAACGCAGCTGCCGCCGCATCCTTCAATACATCCATAGATACAATATCGGCCGGATTAATATCAGCCAGTGCGTTGGCATTAGCCAAATAAGAGAGATTGCCTGATTCGATAGGAACTCCATCGACAACATACAGAGGAGAAGTACCGGAAGTAATCGAGTTCACACCACGTACCCGCACAATCGGGGCCTGCCCTACACCTGCTGACGGAGTGGTGATACTAACACCTGACGCACGTCCCTGAAGCATCTGATCAAAACTTACACTTGGCACATCTTTCAAAGCGTCCGCTCTTACAGTAGATACAGATGCGGTCACCGTACGAGCACTTTGTGTTCCGTAAGCAACTACCACAACCTCGTCAAGTGCTTTTGAGTCTGTTTTTAATATTACTCTAATATTAGGTGCAATTGCTACCTCAGCGGTCTGCATACCAATATATGAAATCTGCAAAGTCTTTGCAGAACCTGTCTCTTATACACATCTCCGAGCCCACGAGACCGAGGCTGATCTC